>Ga0154807_1012_pt3 | contig 20221 bp, 18 predicted proteins | sample Rifle2008BG16ft_FD_105815 | JGI IMG/M metagenome (GOLD analysis project Ga0154807, IMG submission 105815) | Chloroflexi bacterium RBG_16_51_9
GGCAAACTTCACATGCCTGTAAATAATGGTTTCAAAGACAAGGTCTCCGAAGGTTTGCTGGATGCTTTCGGAAACCTCCTGGCTCAGTTTCGTTCTCCTATCGTACATAGTTCTGAGCACACCTTCTATCTTGAGGGAGGGGTTAACCTCTTCCCTGATGAGATTAATTATCTGCAGCATGTGCTTCACGCCGTAGAAAGTCAGCGGCTCGCACTGGATAGGTATGAGGACGCTATCGGCGGCTGTCAGGGCATTAACGGTGAGAATACCCAGGGTGGGGGGGCAATCGATGAAGATATAATCAAAATCTTCTTTCAGCGGAGATAGCTTCTTTTGCAAGGCTCTTTCACGCCCTATCTTGCCCGCCATTTCGGATTCTGCCATAGCCAAGTCTACATGAGAGGGGGCTAACGAAAAGCCAGGAGTCGAAGTGGTTAATACGGCATCTTTCATAGCCACGTCAGGGTCAACAAGGACCTGGTGAATAGATACCTCAACCGCCAAAGGGTTGATGCCCATGCTGACTGTGAGGGAGGCTTGAGGGTCAAGGTCGATGACCAGCACGGTCTTGCCCATATCACAGAGACCTGCCCCCAGGTTAATGCAGGTTGTAGTCTTGCCAGTTCCGCCTTTATGCTGGGCTACCGCGATGATTTTTCCCATTTCTCCTCCCTCAGTCAACACCTGTCAGGCGCCCTTCCGTATACCTATAGATTTTATATCCGATTGTTTGATAATGCAATGTATGCGGGTTAACCTCGCCCCCTACCCCTCTCCTTGAAAGGAGAGGGGGATAGGTTGGGCATAACTGACAAGCCACCTTCTGATAAAAACCATGAGACAACTAAGAATGAGTAAATGACTCTGCCAAGTGAAACCACACTGCCATAAGAATTAATGTTAACCAAACTGAGTAAGGCAACTCATCACTTCAGACAGACAGCCATATTTGACTTATGGCGTCTTCTTGACTAAAGTATAAATGGGTTGAGTAAACCGGGTGACCGCCCCGATAACAATCGGGGAGGAAAGTCCGAGCTCCCCCGGGCAGGATGCTGGGTAACACCCAGGAGGGGTAACCCTACGGAGAGTGCAACAGAAACATACCGTCCCGATTTATCGGGATAAGGGTGAAATGGCGAGGTAAGAGCTCACCAGCGGCTGGGTGACCAGCCGGCTGGGCAAACCCCATCCGGAGCAAGACCAAATAGAGGGATACAGGGACGCCCGGCCCAGTCCCCGGGTTGGTCGCTTGACCCCTCCGGTAACGGAAGGGCTAGATAGATGGTCACCGTCCCGATTTTATCGGGATACAGAACTCGGCTTACAGGTTCACTTAACCCACTTTTTAATAATGTCACCTTTGGTGCCCCGTTTGCTGACGGGAGCCGATACGTTTAACCAAAACATTTCTGGGAGGGTAAATCAATGCCAAAAAACCTGAGAGTCCTCATAACCCTGTTAGTTGCGGTAAGCCTGGCGCTGTCCTTTAGCGTCGGCTGCACAGCGCCTGCCAGCCCGACAATTACGTTCAGCAGTCCGGCGAAGACCAGCCAGGGGCCGGAGCCGGATGTGATAGATGAAGCCTGGCAGGTCATACTTAACAACTACGTTGAGAAAGACAAAATCAATACCGATAACTTAACGGCCGGAGCAATCAAGGGCCTTCTTGAAGCATTGAACGACCCCTATTCCGCTTATATGAATCCTAAAGCCTATCAACTGAGCCAATCCGACCTGACGGGACAGTTTGAAGGAATCGGAGCTTTTGTCGGTATTAAAGATAGGCAGCTAACAATTATTGCCCCCATGCCCGATTCCCCGGCAGTTAAAGCGGGCATACTAGCCGGCGACGCCATTCTGGAAGTCGATGGCCTGCTGACCGCAGAGATGAGCATTGAGGAAGCAATCCTTCACATCCGGGGGCCAAAAGGAACCACGGTTACCCTTCTGATTCGCCACCTGGGAAAAACAGAACCGGAAGAGATTAAGATAGTTAGAGCCGCCATTAAGGTCCCCACGGTTACTTTCGAGATGAAAGGGGACATCGCCTATATCCGTATCTTCCAGTTTCATGAACGCACAGATATAGAACTGACCTCGATACTCAAGGAAATGGAGGGCAAAGGAGCAACGGGAATCATCCTTGACCTGCGCAGCAATCCGGGTGGTTTGCTGGATATAGTGGTTGACGTGGCCAGCCACTTTATAAAGGAAGGCGTCATTGTTTATGTGGTGGATAATCAGGGCGGGAAGACATCTTCATCCGTTAAACTCGCCCAAGTAACGACCAGCCTGCCTATGGTTGCTTTATCGGACAACTTCAGCGCCAGCGGCAGCGAGGTGCTGATGGGGGCACTACAGGACTACGGCCGCGCCACGATAGCCGGGACGACGACCTTTGGCAAGGGTAGTGTCGATACCTTTTATAAGCTTAAGGACGGCTCCGGAATATATCTCACCATCGCCCGCTGGGCAACGCCTAAAGGGCGTTTGATAGAAGGCAAAGGAATAGAGCCCGACATCAAGCTCGACCTTCACGGAGACAATGCTACCCAGTGGGCAATAGATTATCTGAAAGGCAACAAGAAATGAACCAAAAGGTCCATAACCAAATGCCGATTCTTGCGTTATAATTGCTAGTTAACGCTAAATTCGGACAGGAGGTTAAAAATGACTGAGGGAAAATTCGGGCGAATACTGATGATTCCGCTGGTCCTGGTTATGGCGGCAATGCTGGTGGCTACAGCTGCGTGTACCCCAGCTGAGATAGAGCAGCTGAAGGGGGTACTTCAGAATGTGGATTCCGCTAACGGCAAAATCACCATCGTTACTGCGGACGGCAAAACAGTAACCATCAAGATTACCACCGAAACCGACGTGGAGACGAATGGAGCCAACACCTCTGTTAAAACTCTGGAGCCAGGAGATTCGGTCGACATCGAAGTCAAGAAAGATAATCAGGTTGCCCGACGCATTAAAGTAGAGGAGAAAAAATCTGGCACATCTAGAACGACAGAGCAGGGATGGGGCATTGTTGAAATCCGGGTAACCGACCCACCGCCAGCCGATGTCAAGAGCGCCGTGGTCTATTTAAGCAACATCGAAGTCCACAGAGCTTCAGACAACGAAAGTGCGTCGGATAACGACAGCGGCAACTGGATACCAGTAACCACCAATATTACCAGCTTCGACCTGATGGATGTCATCGGTGTCGAACAATTTCTGGCTAGTGCTAATCTTACTGCCGGGAAGTACACTCAGATTAGAATGAGTGTAACCAACGTGACCGGCGTAACCACTGATAACGTTTCCTACACCGCCGAAGTCCCCGGTGATAAACTGAAAATAGTCGGGGCATTCATTGTCGGCGGGGGTAACAAGACCGTGCTTACCCTGGATTTTGATGGCGAAAAATCCCTTATCCGGACGGGCCAGGGCAAGTTCCTCTTCAAGCCGGTGGTCAAACTGCTCATCAACAAAGGCAGCAGCGAAGACAAGATAAGGGGAGAAGAAACTGGTAAGCCAATTGAGGCTGGTAAGTCATCTGAAGCAGGACAGGGTAAGGAAAACCAAAGCGAGGGGAGGAAGCCATAACAGTTACACTTTCTGATGAGGGAGTTTATGTTTAGCTCGAACGAAATTAAACAAGAGAGGAAGGCAAGTAAATGAACAAGAAGATTCTCTGGCTAGCGGTAAGTGGTTTGCTAGCGCTGTCCCTGGTTGTGGCAGCCTGCAGCCCGGCAACGACACAGACTCCGCCAACCACACCCGTCACTCCAACCACCCCAACTACAACTACACCGCCAGTAACTACTGTCACACCTAGCGTGGAGTGGGGTATTGTTGAAATACGGGTAACCGACCCGCCACCGGCTGATGTCAAGAGCGCCGTGGTCTATTTGAGTAACATCGAAGTGCACAAAGTTTCGGGGAATGCCACTGAATCGGACAACGAGAGCGGCACCTGGATACCGGTTATCGGAGCGCCCGCCAGCTTCGATCTTATGGATGTCATCGGTGTAGAGCAGATTCTCGGCAGCGCTAACCTCACCGCCGGCAGCTTTACTCAGATACGAATGGATGTCACCAAAGTTACCGGAGAAACCACTGACAATGTCTCCTACACCGCAGAAGTCCCCAGCGATAAGCTCAGAATAGTCGGCGCCTTCAATGTCGGCGGCGGCAACAAGACAATCCTTACCCTGGATTTCGATGGAGAAAAATCCCTTGTCAGAACCGGCGAAGGCAAGTTCCTCTTCAAACCGGTGGTTAAACTGCTGGTAAACAGCGGAGGGAAAACGGCCCAAGAAAACGCCAAGCCGAGTGACACGGGTAACGCCACCGGGGCAACAGGAACAGAGGCAAGTGAAGGGAAGGGGGAAAAGCCATAGCTGCATTGCGTGCTGTTGATTTTTTGCTGGGTTTTTGTCATAATCTAACTTAAGAATAACAGATGAGGCGGAACGGATGTTTAGAAGAAAATTGAGGTTGATTGTGGTGGCTGGGCTGGCTCTTATGCTGGCCTTCACACTGGCGGGCGGAGCAGTAGCCGCCAGTAACGCCGATGACAACGGTTTGGGGCGTCATATCGTGGTGTTTGACACAGGAGTAAATGATGCGGCAAAGGACAACCTTGTCAAACAATTTGGCGGCGTGGTTGAGAAGCCGATAGCACTCCTCGGCAACGCTAATGTTGTCTTCTTGCCACCGCGGGCTGTTCAAGCACTGGTCGAAAGCGGTTCAGTGCTGCGAGTAGATGAAGATGTGATTGTCTATGCTGTGGCGAAGCCACAGCCTGCACCGCCTCCGGCTGAGACATTGCCCTGGGGGGTCGACCGAATCGATGCCGCCCTGGCCTGGGATGTTAGCACCGGGGCCGGTGTTAAGGTGGCGATAGTCGATACGGGCATCGACCAAGACCATCCCGATTTGGTTGGCAACATCAAGGGTGGAGTGAACTTTGTCGCTAAAGGCAGGACAGTAGACCCAAGCAAGTGGGATGACGACAATGGTCATGGGAGCCATGTAGCTGGCATCGTAGCTGCGGTTGATAATGACATCGGTGTCATTGGGGTTGCTCATCAAGCATGGCTTTACGGCGTAAAAGTGCTTGATAAACGCGGTAGCGGTTACCTCAGTGATGTTATCCTGGGGATAGAGTGGTCCATAGATAACGGCATGCAAGTGATAAACATGAGTCTGGGTACCAGCAGTGATGTTCAGTCTTTGCATGATGCTGTTGATGCTGCCTACGCCGCGGGTATCGTCTTGGTTGCCGCCGCCGGCAACAGCGGGGACACCGACCCCGATGACGATGTTATCTATCCAGCAAAATACGCCAGTGTCATCGCCGTGGCAGCCACTGACGACACCGATACTAGAGCTTCCTGGAGCAGCGATGGTCCCGATGTAGAGTCAGCCGCACCGGGTGTTAGTATCTATTCTACCTATAAAGGCGGGGGATTTGCTACTCTATCCGGAACATCTATGGCTTCCCCACATGTTGCTGGGACAGTGGCTTTGGTTTTAGCTGCTAACCCTACATTGACTCCGGGTGATGTTAGAGCGACACTGCAAGCTACAGCCGATGACCTTGGAGCAACAGGGCTTGATAACTACTATGGCCATGGGCTAGTGGACGCCGGGGAAACGGTTACTGGCACTCCTTAAGAGTTTGAATCTATGGCTTAGGCAGACAGAGGGGGGCTGGCATCTGCCAGCCCCCCTCTGTAATTTTATTCACTGATTGGTAGCCTCTTAGCTAAAGCTCGGCTTCTTCCTTCACCTTCTCCGCTTCATTTTCCGATTCGATTTCCTCAGGCTTTTTAGGAACGACTTTACGGAAGCTATCCATATTTTCCATACGGTCGATATAAAGTACTCCATTGATGTGGTCTATCTCGTGCTCCAGAGCCTGAGCCAGCAACTCGTCAGCTTTAATTCTTATTTCCTTACCCTTAGGGTCACGCCCTTTGACTGTGACTGTCTCCGAGCGTTTGAGCTGACCGGTATAGCCGGGAATACTGAGGCAGCCTTCGTCAACAATGCGCTCCCCCTTCCGGCGTACCACCTCAGGGTTAATCAGGCATATCTCCTCTTCTTCCGGTATGCCGATAACAATTACACGGAGGGGAATGCCAACCTGCGGGGCAGCCAGCCCCACTCCAGGGGCAGCATGCATCGTCTCAATCATATCTTTAATAAGCCGACGGATTGAGCTATCCACGGACTTGACCCGCTTCGACTTCTTACGCAGAACCGGGTCAGGAGCTACCCGAATCGGAAGAACCGCCATCTAACCTCCACAAATAAAGAGCCTGAACTATAAATAGAAGATTCAGTGAGACTCAATTTAATTGTATCTGCTAAAGTCCCATGGGGTCAATATTTACCGTCCAGCCCTGTGGGATGGGCAACGGAGAGAGGAAGGCAGAGAGGTCTGAACCACGAAGCATTATTTGCCAGCGAAATCTGCCCCTGAGCCTGGGGACGAAGGCCGGGGCGGGGCCGATGATAGTAACGCCAGCGATACCTTTCGAGGCAATCTCTTCCGCAATCAGTTTCCTCATTCTTTCCGCCTCCCGCTGGCAGACGGCGTCATTGGTATGGGCATAGGTCAGGCTTGCCAGGCGGCTGAAGGGGGGGTTGTTGAGCAAACGGCGGTAGCCGATTTCCTTTTCGTAAAACGAAGAATAATCGTGCAATGCGGCCGCTTGAATGGCATAATTTCCCGGGGTGTAAGTCTGAAAGATAACCTGCCCGCCGATGGGACCCCGCCCCGCCCGGCCCGCCACCTGGGTCAATAGCTGAAAAGTCCTCTCCCCGGAGCGAAAATCAGGCAAGTGTAAGGCGGTATCGGCATTGACAACCCCCACCAGAGTGACCTGGGGCAGGTCGAGACCTTTGGTAATCATCTGAGTGCCAATGAGAATATCCGCCTGGTGGCTGCGGAACTTATCGAGGATTTCCTGGTGAGACTGTTTTTCTCTTGTCGTATCGCTGTCCCAGCGCAGCAGTCGCGCTCCGATGAAGGCACTGGCGGCCTCCTGCTCCAGTTTCTGGGTGCCGACGCCGAGGAACTTGATGCGGCGGCTCCGGCACTTAGGGCAAATCTGAGGCACCTTCATCCTGTAATTACACTGGTGGCAGATAAGGATATCTTCAACAGGGTGATAGCTTAGAGGAATATTGCAGCGGCGGCAGGCGAGAACATGGCCGCAATCCCGGCACTGGACAAAGGTGGCGCCACCCCTCCTGTTCAGAAAAAGCATCACCTGCTCGCCACCTGCCAGGGCTTTAGTGATAGCACCTGATAAAGAGCGGCTGAACATGGAGCGGTTGCCGGCTTTCAGCTCTTCCCGCATATCAACTATTTCAACCGGCGGCAGGGGTGAATTCTGGTAAGGAGTGACTCGCTCCGGCAGTTTGAGCAGGTGATAATCGCCTCTTTGAGCATGATAATAACTCTCCACATCAGGAGTAGCGCTACCCAGAACCACGGTGGCGCCGGTCAGCTCAGCCAGCTTGATAGCCGCATCGCGGGCGTGGTAGCGGGGCGAGGCGTCAGACTGCTTGTAAGTCCACTCATGCTCTTCGTCAAGAATGATAATCCCCAAATCAGGCTGGGGAGTAAAAACGGCGCTGCGGGGGCCGATGACGACATCGGCTTCGCCTTTCCTGATGCGCTGCCACTCATCGAACTGCTCCCCCATCGATAGCTGGCTGTGAAGGACGGCTACTCTGCCGGGGAAACGCGAGGAGAAACGCTCGATGGTCTGGGGGGTCAGGGCGATTTCAGGGACAAGGACGATACCCCGTTTACCTAACCTGACCGCCTCAGCCAGAGATTGCAGATAGACTTCCGTCTTGCCACTCCCGGTGACCCCGTGAAGCAGAAACACTTCCGGCGTTTCTTTCTTCTCCTGCTTTAGACTCTGGCTGATTGCCTGAAAAGCAGCGTCCTGGTCGGGGGTAAATGTTAAGGGATAAGAAAGGTTAACGGCACGGGCGGCAAGGGGGTCACGCCTAACTTCAACTTGCTGAATGCTTATGAAACCTTTTTCAACCAGGGCATCAACAATGCCTCGATTGCTATCGGTCTCGACATAGGCGACTGACAGAGTAACCGGTTCTTTTTGCTCGGCTAAGAAAGAAAGCAAGGTGGCCTGTTTGGTGGTTATTTGCTCCGTCAGCCACACTGCAATGCGTCTGGCTTCTTCAGCTTCAACAAGAAGGCTAAGGTAAAGTTTCGGTTTTTTTATCTTCCTAGCAGACTCTAGTTCTAAACTTCGTACCAGATTTTTACTGATTAGAGCATTAACTACAGAAGTACCACATTTTGCCGCTTTCTTAGCTTCGACTATATATACAGGTTGTGATTGCTGAGCTAAAAACTCAAGTAGAGCAGCTTGTCTCTCAGTCTTTCTTTCACGGGATTTGGCTATCTCTTGCCAAGCTTGGTCGGCAGTTATTGCCAGCTTAAGATAAATTTCAAATTTGGGCCGTGCTTTGATTGGTTCCAGTTCATAGCTTCGCTCCGCCAGCCCTCGCCCCACCAACTGCGAAATTATGCGCTGAGATTTTCTTATCCCTAAAGCCTTCTCAAGCTGCTTCTGACTGATTCTGTCTTCCTTTCTGACCAGTTCAAGGGCGTGGCTCTGGTCTTCTGTGAGAGAGGCTGAATCAAAATCAGCAGGAACCGGACGAGCAGAGATAAAAGTGAGCGCCTTTCTCTCAAAGCCTGGCGGCAGCATCAAAGCCACGGCGTCAAAGAGGGGCGAGAGATAGTGCCGGCTGAGCCAGTAAGCCAGGTCGATATAAGCCGGGGATAAGATCGGTTTCGGTTCAATAATACCAGCGATATCCTTAGTTTCTTGAACGGCGGGGGTATCTGTCAGCTCCAGGACGACGCCCTGAAGGAGCTTGCTGCCGAAGGGAACAAAAACGGCCTGACCGGCTTCAATACTCAGATTATCAGGAATAGAATAGCTGAAAGTCCGCCGCTGGGCGATTGGGGAATTAACACAAACCTCAGCATACCTCATCACACTCTCCAACGAGGTAGCGTCCTGGTTTTGGTTGGCGATGCCATTGCGAGTCCTTCTGTGGAAGGACGAAGCAATCCGTCTTCATGAATCTTACGGATTGCCACGTCGCTACGCTCCTTGCAATGACAGTGTGGACTATTCCGGTTTGGTTTCCGCTGCCGGCGCTGCTTCAGGGGCCGCTTCCACAACCGGGGCTTCGGCGGCGGCTTTGGCCATCTCAGCTTCTTCGCGTTTCAGTCTTTCGGCTTCTTCACGCTCCAGTTCCAACTCTTTGGGAGTTAAGCGCCGTTCCTTTAGACGGGAGGTTTTGGCGCTGAGGCCACGCAGGTAGAACAGTTTAGCTCGGCGTACTTTACCCCGCCGCACTACCTCCACCTTTTCAACACGGGGTGAATTGGTGGGGAAGGTCTTCTCAACCCCGACGCCATAAGTGACCCGCCTGACGGTGAAACTGGAACCGACCCCCCGGCTTCTCAATTTGATGACAACTCCCTGAAAAACCTGGGTGCGTTCTTTGTCGCCTTCGACAACCTTGCTACTCACCCGGACTGTGTCGCCAGGGGTGAGGGTCGGGATTGCAGAATTCTTTTTTTCCTGTGTTTCAAGCAGTGACTCTATATTCATTTATCAATACTCCCGCAAATTTTAGCGTAACATACTATATTAATGGTTTTTCTGCTCTTCTGCAAGTCGGCGCTCGGCCGGAGTGAGGTTAGCCTTGTCAAGCAGGTCGGGGCGGCGCAGGGCGGTGCGGGCAATCGCCTGCTGGCGGTGCCATTTAGCGATTTCGGCGTGATTACCGGAAAGGAGCACCTCAGGCACCTCCCAGCCCCGGTAGACGGGGGGGCGGGTGTACTGGGGATACTCCAGCAAGCCGTTGGCGTGGGATTCATTTACTACCGAATCATCCGAACCGAGGACACCGGGCACCTGCCGGATGACGGCATCGATGACCACCATAGCGGCTAACTCGCCGCCGCTGAGGACATAATCGCCGATGCTGATTTCGTCAGTAACCAGGCGCTGGCGCACCCGCTCATCCACCCCTTCATAGTGGCCGCAGATGAAAATCAGGTTTTTGTGTGCAGAAAGTTCGCTGGCAATTTGATGGGAGAAAGGAGTGCCCTGTGGGGTGAGCAAGATAACCGGGATGGTCTCACCCTGTTCAAGGTTAATATCCGCTTTGACAGCTTCGACTGCCTCGAAAATAGGCTCCGGCTTGAGCACCATACCGGCGCCGCCGCCGTAAGGGGGATCATCGACTGTATGATGTTTATCATGGCTCCAGTCACGGAAATTATGGACGGCAATTTTGAGCAGGTCACGGTCGGCAGCTCGTTTGAAAATAGCCGATGTGAGAGGACTTTCAAACATCTCAGGGAATAAGGTCAAAATATCGATTCTCATGTGTCTGTATTGTAACACGGACGGGAGCGAGGGAGAAATTTTTCTCCGTTTATTTATGGTTTCTTCGTCGCGATTGCACAGAGAAGCAAACAACAACCCGTTCTGATTCAGAAGTTGACAATCTGAATAAGATTGAATAATATGGCATTGGAGGTCATTATATGCCAAAAACTATCACCGTTCGTGTGGACGATACGACATACAAGCGGATTAAAAACGCTGCCGATTCAGAGCGAAGGACTATTTCCAATTTTATTGAGTATGCGACTTTGGCCTACGTTGAAAATAGTTCCTTCGTTACAGATGAAGAGATGAAAGGTATCGCTGAAGACACCGAGTTGATAAACAACCTGAAGATGTCACTCGAAGACATCAAGAGTGGTAAATATCGCATCGTCGAATAAATTCCAGATAGCTGAGACGCTGACTTTTCAGAAAAAGATAGAGTCGCGAGCGTATCTGCGGTTTTACCCCAGAATCAAGGAGAATATTTATCCCAAGCTGCGGAATAATCCTTACTTCGGCCCTAATATTAAACGACTAAAAGGCGAATTGAGTTTTCTATACCGATATAGAATCGGTGATTACCGGTTATTTTATACGATTGACTCTGAAAAGAATCTGGTATTCATTCTAGCAGGGTGCTGAAAAGGGGTAAATAGGTGAAAATCAACCTCAATTTCGTGCCTGGACAACAGGCAATTTTGGGTTAAAACAGGGTTTTTCAGCACCCTGCTAGACATCAAGCATCGAAAAGATGCCTACAGATAGACCACCCGATTGCGTTCTGATACTAGTAATTTGACATTCCTCAGATTGTTTAACCGGCTTCGCTACTCAGGCTTTTTGAGGGTCAAAATATCGATTCTCATTTGGCTATATTGTAACACGGACGGGGACGGGGGAGAAAGCTGTTAGCTTGATTACTGATGACTCAATGCTGTGCCTCCTTGCAAGGGGGAAAGCCCAATATAATTAAAATAGTAGTAATATCCCCAAAAAATTAACCATAATGTATTGACAAAAGGGCGGTTTTGGTTCAAAATGGGGGGTAGTGGGGGAAAGTGGTAAATGTCGGGCACGACAAAACAAAGACGGAGGTACGAAAATGATGAAGGAGAAAGAAATGATCGGCTGGCCTAAATAACGGATAATTAGACTATCTATTCTAAAAGGCGGGGCATTACAGAGTGCCTCGCCTTTTATTATTAGTGTAAAGCAAGCTGGTGTATAAAATGAAGAAGGAGAATGGAATAACCAGGACTAAATAACGGATTATGAACTGTTTATTCTGAGGAGTGATGCTTTATAGAATGCCTCTTCTCTTCTTCTTCTTTGAAGGCTCTGTGAAGCTCAATAAAATAGCTAAATTTACTAGAATGTTTAGGGTCATCCAAAACAGTTTTGTAGACATTATGATAGTGGTACACTGGTTCCTTCCAAAAATCATAAGCTATGGAGCAACTCATACAACCTTCAATAACCAGCACTCCTAAACTGTCAAAATAATTAGCTACCACTACTAAATCAAATAGAATATCGCTATTTTGCTTATCTGCTTCTTCTATAGCAATCTTCAATTGCTTGGCATCCACATTTACCCTCGCCCGGCCCTTCCTCATTTCCGGACTCTCCCACAGCTCAAAGAGCCGCAAAACCGTCTCTGTTAAGCGTGTATTAATGATAGCTCGGTTTTGTTTTTCATCTACCTTCCAGTGCGCGTATGCAAAAATAAACCCCGCAGCTATCACCAATGGGGTTACTATGACAGCTACATTCGCAGCATTTTCAATAGTCTTAGCATCCATATACTACCCGCTAGATTACCACTTATAAATATCTGAGTCAATATGTGAACAGAGAAATTTCAATCATCGCAATGTATCGGCTTGACAAAAATAGCTCTCCTATGACTAAAATGGGAGAAAGTGGTAAGCACTAGCTTCAATAATTTTCTGTAGTGCAAAATGCCATTTTTTTATTTTAAGTAAATTAGCTTGACATTGTGGTGAAATGTGGTAAAATATGGTAAATCATGGTAGCAACAGGCGTGGTAAAGAGCTAAAAAATGTTCTTAGGCGAATTCGAATACAGAGTTGACGAGAAGGGCAGGGTGCCTATCCCACCCAAGTTCAAGGCTGAACTGAGGGATGGAGTGGTGCTGACGGCCGGGCCGGAACAATGCATAGTCGCCTACTCTCTACCGGCCTGGAACAAACTAGCGACCAGCCTGACCGGCGGGTCTATGCCGGCCAGCAGAGCAAGACGGCTTAACCGGGCACTTTTTGCCACCGCCTTCAGATTACAAATCGACGGGCAGGGGAGAATAGCCCTGCCGGTTCCGTTAAGAGAATATGCCGGCATTAAAGATGAGTTAATCATCGCCGGAGCCAATACCTATCTTGAGCTGTGGAGTAAGCAGCAGTGGGAGACCGAGAAAGCAGTTAGCCAAGAACAAAGCTGGCAAATAATTGAAAGCCTGGAACGGCATTAAATATGATGACAGGCAAACCAATGAAAGCAATCAGCAGGGAACAAAGCTGGCAAATCATAGAAAGCCTAGAACGGCATTGACGATGATGGGGCAAACGATGTTAGCACCCACACATATTCCGGTTCTAGTTGAAGAAACTATTAAAGCGCTGTCCGTACAGCCAGGGGGGCGCTATATCGATTGCACCCTGGGTGGCGGGGGACATGCTGCCGCTATTCTTGAAAAGAGTTCACCCGGCGGACAACTGCTGGGCATCGATGCCGACCCCGAAGCAATAGAGTCCGCTATGGAGCGCCTTGCAGCTTATGATTCAATCACCCTGGTTAACGACAATTTCGTGAACCTGGAAGCGATTTGCTACAAGTATGATTTTGTGCCGGTGCACGGCATTCTCTTTGATTTAGGTCTTTCTTCCATGCAACTAAGCAGTGATGAGCGCGGTTTCAGCTTTCAGACGAAAGCGCCCCTGGATATGCGCTTCAGCCGCGACCAGGAGCTAACCGCCGCCGAAATCGTGAACACTTACCCCGAAGCCGAGCTGGCTCACACGATAAGAGCCTACGGTGAGGAGAGCCGCAGCCGGCTGATAGCCCGCCGCATCGTGGAGGCACGCCCGGTAAACACCACCCTGGAGCTGGCACGGATAGTGGAGCGGGCGGTCGGGGGCAGAAAAGGCAAAATCCACCCCGCCACCAAGACTTTCCAGGCATTAAGAATACTGGTTAATAATGAGCTGGGAAACCTGGAGTTAGCCCTCAAACAGGCGGTCAATCTGCTGGGGTATGAAGGCAGGCTGGTCGTCATCAGCTACCACTCTTTAGAAGACCGCATCGTCAAGCAGTTTATGCAGCGGGAAGCCAAAGACTGCATTTGCCCGCCCAGCACGCCCACCTGCGTCTGCGGCCACACCGCCAGCCTGAGGCTGATTAACAAGCGTGTCATCGTTCCTTCCGAATCAGAGATTGAAAATAATCCCCGCAGCCGCTCGGCAAAACTGAGGGCGGCCGAACGTATTATGACTGAGGACGAACACTACAATATCGTAGAAAGATTAGGTTCATCACCTGAGGTTAAAGAGCATGGTAACGGCTGGAGGAGGCCGACTCTCTTAAAGATGCTGAGGACCGCCTTCGATGCGGTTTAGTTAATGTTAGAAATCACGCTTTCGGCAAAGGGAGGCTAAGAAATATGTTAAGAATTCAAAACTAGATAAGAGATAAATAGTGTAATCATCAATAAGGAGGGGGTATATGGCAAGAAGAAATACGATAACGTCAATCGATGTTGGTACGACAAAAATATGTACCACCATCGCCGAGGTCGGTGAGAGCGGACTGCAAGTCGTCGGCGTCGGCGTCACCGTTTCCAACGGATTGCACAAAGGCATCGTAGTTAATATCGAAGACGCCAAAGGGGCAATCCGCGAGTCAGTCAGCAAAGCCGAGCAGTCCAGTGGCTATAAGGTAGAATCAGCCTATGTCGGCGTCACCGGCAGGCAGGTCAGCTCCCTGAACAATCAGGGGGTGGTCTCTATCAGCCGTAACGACCGCCTGGTGCGCACGGACGACTTGAAGAGAGTGCTGCAAAGCGCTCAGAGTGTGAAAGTCCCCAACGATAGAAAGTTACTCCACGTTATTCCCAGGAGTTACGCTGTCGATGGTCAAGTGGGGGTGAAAAACCCTGTGGGCATGCATGGTTTCCGGCTGGATGTGGAAACGCATGTCATTACCACGGCGATATCATCTATTCAGAATCTAGCCAAATGCATTAGAGGCATCGGCATAGAAATCGATGACCTTGTTCTGGAGCCTCTGGCCAGCGGAGAGGCTGTCTTGAGCGAAGAGGAAAAACATGATGGCGTTATGATGGCCGATATCGGCGGCGGCACCACGGACATCGCCATCTTCAAAGATGGCAGCATCTGGCATACAGCAATTCTGCCGGTAGCTGGCTATCAGCTCACCAGAGATGTCGCCATCGGTCTGGGACTGCCCTTCGATGTCGCCGAGCAAATGAAGAGGAAGTATGGCAGTGTTCTGCCGGTTTATGAGACGGGTAGGACAGACCAAACTCAAAAGATAGCCCAGAACGGGCACGGCATCAATTATCAAGACCTGAATGATATTATCCGGGCTAGGGTCGAGGAGATTCTCAGGCTGATTATGCTCGAACTGCCGCGTACCGAATTCGCATCTACTGTACCGGCCGGTCTGGTACTCACCGGAGGCAGTTCTAACCTGCCGGGCATAGACGCGTTGGGACAGCAAATTATGCCTATCCCGGTGAGAATCGGCATGCCGGTCTGTGTGAACGGCATTAGTGAAAGCCTGCACAACCCGGCTTATGCCACCAGCGTAGGCCTCCTGCTCTGGGGAGCCAAGAACGGGCCCCAGCAAAGCTGGAAGCCGAATAATTTAGGGGGCAGCCTGCGAAGGCTAGCTCTCAAACTGAGGAGCCTGTTCGGATAATGAATAGGAAAGAGAAACAATCAATGTATTTTGAGGAAGGAGGATAAAATGGCAAGGTCAAGTTTCACTCTCAGCCCGGCAAAGATAAAAGTCATCGGTCTGGGCGGCGGCGGCTCTAACGCAGTCAGCCGCATGGTCCAGCAGCAGATTTTAGGTGTCGAATTCATCGCCGCCAACACTGACGCTCAGGCGCTGGCGGTGGCCGAAGCCCCGGTACGGATACAGATTGGAGAGAGAGTAACCCGGGGGCTGGGCGCGGGCGGCGACAACAACTTCGGACAGAGAGCCGCCGAAGAGACCCGTGATGAGTTCCGGGAAGTCCTCCAGGGCGCTGACATGGTATTTATCACCGCAGGTATGGGCGGCGGCACCGGCACGGGGGCAGCCCCGATTGTGGCTGAAATAGCCAAACAGAGCGGAGCCCTTACCATTGCTGTTGTGACCAAGCCGTTCAGCTTTGAAGGCGCTCACCGCACCCGAACAGCCGAGTAGGGCATCGCCCAACTCTTAGGCAAAGTGGATACGTTGATTATCATACCTAACGACCGGTTGCTCGATATGTGCGACAGGAAGACGGGCGTGGACAACGCCTTCAAGATGGCTGACGATGTGCTGAGGCAGGGCGTTCAGGCTATTTCCGAGGTAATCACCACCCCGGGCATCATCAATCTTGATTTTGCCGATGTGAAAGCAGTAATGAAGGATGCCGGCCCGGCCTGGATGTCCATAGGTAGAGGCACGGGTCAGCACCGGGCTATCGATGCCGCCAAGGACGCTCTGGCCAGCCCGCTGCTGGATGTTTCCGCTTCAGGCTCCAAGGGCGTGCTCTTCAATATCGTCGGCGATAGCAGCCTCACCCTGTTTGAGGTCAATGAGGCAGCCGAGGTAATCAAGGCGGCGGTAGACCCGGAGGCTAACATCATCTTCGGGGTTGCCCGCGATGCCAATATGAATAAAGAGGTCAGGATTACCCTCATCGCTACCGGTTTTGCGGTACCCAAGACAGGAAAGCCGATGTTCAGCAAGAAAGATGAAGAGATAGCCAACTTTCTAACCACCATAAAGGATAGCGAAGAGGAGTTGGATATGCCATCATTCATGCGCCGGCCTGCATTCGGCCGCCAGAATCACGTGATTCCTCCGGCAGCCCAAATCAATAAGGCGAACTCGCCTACTCACCGTTAGACCTGCCCATTTAATTTGAATGCTTCCACCCCCTTCATCCCCCTCCCTGCCAAGGGAGGGGGAACTTTTTTAGAGTGGTCAAAATCCCTCTCGCTCTCCCTTTAGTAAAGGGAGATGCCTACTACCATCCCGCTCTTTCACAATTATGTTCGGATTTGTAAACGTTACTGAGGGCGCTTTCGGCCTCCCCCTTTTGATAAATGGGGATTAGGGGGATTTTAAGTCCCTCCATAATTATCCTCTAAAAACCCTTGACAGCCACTACAGGTTGTGGTATCTTATGTGTTGCATCCCACAGAATGTGGAGTTAACATATGAATTGTCCATTTTGCGGCCATTATGATTCTAAGGTAATCGATTCCCGTGATGTGAATGACGGCATCCGCCGACGGCGAGAGTGCCTGAAGTGTGAGTCGCGCTTCACCACCTATGAACGCCTGGAGCCGGCCGGCCTTTTTGTCATTAAGAAAGACCAGAGGCGCGAGGAGTTCAAAAAGGAGAAGCTGCTGGCGGGCATCCGCAAGGCTTGCGAAAAACGCCCTTTGCCCACCGGCATCGTCGATAAGCTGGGAGATGACATCGAAGCCGAGCTTTACAGCAAGGGTAAAGCGGAAATCCCCAGCACCGTCATCGGCGATTTGGTGATGGAAAAGCTAAAGAAAACGGACTACATCGCCTATATCCGCTTCGCCAGCGTTTACAGGGACTTCACCGATATCACCGCCCTGAAACGGGAAATAGACAACCTGGTGAGCGATGATGAGCCGGAAACCGAGTCAACCCCCACCACCCAGCTGCCCCTTCTGCCGGCTGAGGATTTGGAGATAACGAGCAAGGGACGCCAGAGGCCTGCTCGCCGAACAAGTTCTTTGGCAGGCGAGAGCCGGAAATGACGAACAACAACCGCACGGGCAAGAAGCAGACCCAGCTTAACCGCACCGAGATTCTGCGGGCGGTGGTGGCCGATGCCGAATCGATGGGGCTGCGCGATAAGGACAAGATAGAGGAATTGACCAGCCGGGTCATCGAAAGACTGGAGCGTCCCCAGACCCTGCCCGGAATGGAAGACCTTGTGCCGAAATCGAGCTTGAGGGGTCGACCGACGCCAACCCGGGCTGAAATCCAGGCCATCGTCCACGAGATTATGGCTCGTGAGGAACCGGTAAAAGCAGGTGAAACCAAGACCACAATGGAAAAAACTGCCCAGGATGAACCAACGGAGACGCCTATCATTAAGAAGAAGGAGACCAAACCTATGGCCAAGCAGACAACCCAGGTTAAACCCACTGCTCATGGCAGGCCTGATTTCAGCGTCAACCTTACCGAGAATGCCCGGCAGGTGTTGGAGAAACGCTATCTGAAAAAAGATAAGCAGGGTAAGCCTATCGAGACGCCTGAGGAGATGCTGCGCCGCGTAGCCCAAGCTGTCGTAGCTGCCGAGCTTATTTATAACCCGAAAGCAGACGTTAAAGCGATGGAAGACGAATTCTACCGCGTGATGGCGAACCTGGATTTCCTGCCCAACTCCCCTACCCTGATGAATGCCGGGCGGGAACTGGGGCAGCTATCGGCCTGCTTCGTGCTGCCTGTCGAGGACTCGATGGAGTCCATCTTCGATGCCGTCAAGCACACCGCAATGATTCATAAGAGCGGCGGCGGCACCGGCTTTTCATTCTCCAGGCTGAGACCGGCATCGGACCGGGTCGGCTCGACGGGCGGGGTTGCCAGCGGTCCCGTCTCTTTTATGCGCGCCTTCGATACGGCCACGGATGTCATCAAACAGGGGGGGATGCGGCGGGGGGCTAATATGGCTATCCTTAATGTCAACCACCCTGACATCAAGAAATTCATCCACGCCAAGGATGATAACCCCACCGCTTTCACCAACTTCAACCTCTCTGTGGCCGTAACAACCGACTTTATGGAGGCGCTCAAGAACGAAGCCGATTACGACCTGATAAATCCGCACACCGGAGAGGCACAGGGCAAAGCCAACGCCAAAGCCATCTTCGATGAGATAGTGGATTCGGCATGGAAAACAGGCGACCCGGGCGTTATCTTCATCGACCAGATTAACAAGCACAATCCCACTCCGCAGTTGGGCAAAATCGAGAGCACCAACCCCTGCGGCGAACAGCCCCTGCTGCCTTACGAATCGTGTAATTTAGGCTCGATTAACCTGACCCAGATGCTAACGAACAATAATGGGGATAAAGCTATTGATTATGTCAAGCTAGGTAAGATAGTCAAGACGGCGGTCAGATTCCTGGATGACGTCATCGATGTCAATAACTTCCCCCTGCCAGAGATAGAGAAGAGGACCAAGGAAACACGGAAAATCGGGCTGGGCGTAATGGGCTTCGCCGATATGCTGATTCAGATGGGCATACCTTACAACTCGGATGAGGCTCTTGAAGTTGGCTCCGAGGTGATGCGCTTCATAAACGATGAGGCGGTCAAGACCTCGGTGGAACTGGCTAAAGAGCGGGGAACATTCCCCGCCTTTAAGGGCTGCATTTATGATGTGCCCGGCGGCAGCAAGGTGAGGAACGCCGCCTGCACCACCATCGCCCCCACCGGCACCCTGAGCATCATCGCGGGCTGCTCCAGCGGCATCGAGCCTCTCTTCGCCCTGAGCTACATTCATAATATCCTGGATGGCGCCCATATGGTCGAGGTCAACCCCTTCTTTGAGGAAGCTGCCAGGAGCGGAGGTTTCTATTCAGAAGAACTGATGGAGCAGCTAGCCACCGGCACGCAACTCCACGACCTGAAGAACATTCCCGACCACATCAAACGGGTCTTTGTCACCGCTCACGAGATAAGCCCGGAGTGGCATGTCAAAATGCAGGCCGCCTTCCAGAAATCCACCCACAATGCTGTCTCCAAGACGGTTAATTTTTCCGAGCATGCTACCAGGGAGGACATCTCCAAGGTGTATCTGATGGCCTACGACCTGGAACTGAAAGGAATCACCGTTTACAGGGATAAGAGCCGGGATTTCCAGCCGCTGAGCACCTCCCCGGTGGAGAAGAAGGCTGAGAAAGCCGCCATTACCAGAAGAGAGCGCCCGAAGAGGACGACCGCCTTCGTCGAGAAAGTGACTACAGGCTGCGGTAATATGTATGTCACGGTAGCCTCTGACGAGCATGGGCTTTTCGAGGTCTTTTCGACCCTGGGTAAAGCCGGGGGCTGCGCCACCGCCCAGCTTGAAGCGACCTGCCGCCTTATCTCAACAGCCTTGAGGTCAGGGATAGATGCTGCCACAATAGTAAAAGACCTACGGGGAATCCGCTGCCCGTCCATAGCATGGGAAGACGGCAAAGCGGTGCTCTCCTGCGCCGATGCCATCGCCGGCGTCCTGGAGAAGCACGTGGCGGGCTATGTCCCTGCCGCCGACAATGCCTATAGCAGCGTTGTCAAAGAGACCGGGAATGGTGGCTATGTGGCAGCCAGAAACATCGCCGGCCAGTGCCCCGAATGCGGCAGCCTGCTTGCTAACCAGGAAGGCTGCTACGTCTGCCATAGTTGCGGATATACCAAATGTTAAATGAGCGGAGATAAGAGATAAGCATGAACAAAAAGCCTGCGCAAAGCCGGCGCCCAACATGGGACGA
>Ga0154807_1062_pt1 | contig 16111 bp, 18 predicted proteins | sample Rifle2008BG16ft_FD_105815 | JGI IMG/M metagenome (GOLD analysis project Ga0154807, IMG submission 105815) | Chloroflexi bacterium RBG_16_51_9
TGGACAATCTAAGCCCAATGGAATTCATGGAAACCAGGGAGAAAACTCTCATTGACAGTGGCCTATAGAATGGGGTAAGGTCAATCGGCGTAGCATCTAATTCTTTCGGGGATAGTCTGCCAATCAGCTCTCCATCCCCAGTGCGAAGTGTAAAGCGGCCTCCACGGCCCTCTGTTTTTCGAGGCTCAACGTGGTTAACCTGTCGCGCAGACTTGCTTTGGCGATGGTTGTGATGGTATCCAGATTGATGACGCATGGTCGGGGCAGTCCGTCCTCAATGCCTAAGGGAACTTCCGACAGGATATTGCGCTGCCGGCTTGTCACAGGTGCGACGGTCACTAGCTCCCTGACGGAATAGGCTTCGTCACGTGACAAGAGGAGCACGGGCCGCCTCCCCGCAGGTGGCTCCAGCTCCGCCCACCAGATTTCGCCCCTCTTCATTACCAGGGTTCCTTAGAAAGTGCAGAGACTCCCGCGCGATGCGCCGACCCAATTTCTTCGGCAGATTCCGGCATATCGCGGTATCCGCGGACATAATCCTCTACCGCTTTGGACTCCTGCGCTTGCTTGAGCAACTTCTCTGCCGCCCGCCGGAAGAACTCGCTACGGCTTTCTCCTCTGGCTTTGCGTTCTTTTTCAATAGCTTTCAAGACATTCTCTGGAAGGCTTATCGCTACTTTTGCGCCTTTGCTCATCTGCTCACCTCATTTGGTTTCATACCAATATCATACTAGAGTATGAAAGATGTGTCAAGGCGTTTATGAATCGCGCTTTTCTGTGTTATCCCTCATCCTAATCCTCTCCCCAAGGGGAGAGGGGACAAAGATTACCCCTCCCCCTTCCGCGCGGCGCCGATACTGCGCAAACGCTGGGAAAAGCTGAGCATCTTTTTCCTTAACCTGATGTGCTCCGGTGTCACCTCCACCAACTCGTCCTTATTGATAAAATCGAGCGCCTGCTCCAGGCTCATCTTCAGGGGCGGGGTCAGATGGATGGTGAAGTCCGAGACCGAGGCGCGGATATTCGTCTTCTTCTTTTCTTTGCAGACATTTACAGGGATGTCCTGGGGACGTGAATTCAGCCCGACTATCATGCCTTCATAGACCTGGGTGCCGGGTTCGATGAATGTCTGTCCCCGCGCCTGGGCATTGTTCAGTCCGTAGGTGATGGCGAAGCCCTCCTCCGAGGCTACCAGCACCCCGTTGCGCGATGAGACCAGTCCCCCCCGCCAGGGTTCGTAGCCCAGGAATGAGGTATTCATAATGCCTTCGCCCCGGGTGGCGGTGAGGAAAGAACTTCGGAAACCGAGCAGCCCCTTGGTGGGTATCTGGTAGACCAGGCGCACATTATCCTTTTCGTCTTTCCGCATATCGATCATCCGGGCTTGCCGTTTGCTCAGCATTTCGTTGAGAGCGCCGATATACTTCTCGCTGGTATCGATGGTAAGAGTCTCAACCGGTTCCATCAGCTTGCCATCTACCATCTTGGTAATCGCTTCCGGCTTGGAAACGGCGAATTCATAGCCTTCACGGCGCATGGTTTCAATCAATATCGCCAGGTGCAGCTCTCCCCTGCCCTTCACCAGGAAAGTATCCGTGCTATCGGTATCCTGTACCCGAAGGCTGAGGTTGGTATCGAGTTCTCTGTAGAGCCTTTCCCGCAACTGACGGGTGGTGCAAAATTTGCCCTCCCGTCCGGCAAAAGGTGAAGTGTTAACGACGAAAGTCATTTCAACGGTCGGCTCGCCGATTTCGATGCGGGGCAGGGCTTCCGGCTGCTCCGGCGAGGCGATAGTATCCCCGATGCTGACAGTTTCGATGCCGGTAAGAGCACAAATATCGCCGGCCTCGACTTTATCAGCTTTCACACGTTTCAGACCAAGAAAGGTAAACAACTCGGCCACCTGATAGGTAGTGAGCTTCCCATCAGCATCGATGCGGACTACCGAGTCGCGAGGGGCGACGCCGCCCCGCCAGATTCTGCCGATGGAGATTCTGCCTTTGTGGGTGTCATAGTCCAGATTGGAAACGAGCATCTGGAAGGGCCCGGTCTTGACTTCCGGTGGCGGCACGTTAGCCAGTATAGCTTCGAAAACTGGATAAATATCGGTACCTTTTTGAGATTGTTCGGCCGTGGCAACTCCCTCCCGTCCGATTGCATACAGCACGGGATAATCGAGCTGCTCGGAGGTGGTGGCCAGCTCCAGAAAAAGGTCCTGGGTGAGCCTGACGACCTCCGGTACGCGGGCATCGGACCTGTCTATCTTGTTGATAATGACGATGATCTTTAAGCCTCTTAGAAAAGCGTGACGCAGCACGTATTTGGTCTGGGGCATGGGGCCTTCGGCGGCGTCTATCAGCAGCAGGCAGCCGTCAGCCATGCTGATGACACGCTCCATCTCGCCGCTGAAATCGGCATGTCCCGGAGTATCGATGATATTAATCTTGGTGCCCTTGTACATCACGGCCGTATTCTTGGCCATGATGGTGATGCCTTTTTCCCGCTCCAGGTCGTTGCTGTCCATAATCAGCTCGCCGACATCCTGGTTTTCCCGGAAAGTGTGGCTCTGTTTGAGCAGGGCATCGACCAGAGTGGTCTTGCCGTGGTCGACGTGGGCGATGATGGCTACATTTCTGATGTCATTACGATATTCCATAACTAATAAAACCTTACCTTTTGTAACATTTTGAAATCACTGATAGGGCGCTCGGCAACTGAAAGACACACGGATAGCCTGAAAGATTAAAGAGAAGAAGTGATAATAGAGGAGCACCCTAGTTATCGATACTAGCGGCGTCTCTTCCGGAAACGGTGGATGTAAAAATGGCTGCAACGAACAAACATGTTAGTTTTAATAATATTATCCTTATGTATTATACACTAAAAGGTGATTTTGAGGAAATCGGGACCTATTGTGCTAAAATAAACCCGATTATGGCAGAAAGTGAACAGGCTAAAATCGTCGTGCGGGTGCAGCCGAATGCGAAACAGAACCAGTTAGTCGGTTTCAAGGAGGGAGTGCTGCATATCAGGATTACGGCGCCGCCGGTAGATGGCAAAGCAAATGATGCCCTCATTAAGTTCCTTAGCGGTTGTCTTGGCGTGAGCAAGAGCAGATTAAGCATTGAAAAAGGCATGACCGGCAGAATAAAGACCATCGCTATCAGAGGGCTAAGTCAGAGCCAGGCGCTGAGCGACCTGGAGCGACTGAGCGGGTGAGATATTTGAAACTCCAGACGACAGCTGCCCAGACCCAGCACAGGTTCCTGATAGTGAAAAGCAGAGGTAAGAGGAGAACCCGGATATCCTTTTTTTGATAAAGCAGAACAATGGTTTCCGGCAGGTGGATAAGGGGCAGCAAGAGGAGCGTTAGCGGCGCCCAGGGTAATGCCAGGCTGCCGAAAACGGCAAGAAGAAGGACAAGGGCGGTGAAGGGCACTTGTAGTATCATCCCCGGGCCGGTTATCCGGTCGTGTGCTCTGCCGAATTTACGAGCTACTGTCAGGCGATAATAAGCGTAATTGTATTGCTGGCGCAGGTAGTCCTTGAGATTATCTTTCCAGTAGTGCCGGCAAGTAGCATCTTTATTCAGCATCAGGCTGTAGCCGGCTGTCTTCAGCCTCCGGCTGAGGTCGACATCATAGCTCGCTTTTAGTTCTTCATCGAGAAGTCCTAAATCAAGAAGAACCTGACGGCGGTAGGCGGTGTTGGTGGTGGAGAGGTGGTCTATGTCTGCCGGCGCTTTGCTGAGGCGTAACTCGACATCATAACCGGCCAGTTTGCCGATAATGCTCTTGTTGGCGGTTACCACACAGCCGCCAACCGCAGCTACCGAGGGGTCGTCAAAGGCGAGGAGGATTTTCTCAAGCCAGTCGTTTTCCAGCGCCGCGTCGGCGTCAACCAGCACGACAATATCATTACGGGCTGCTTTTATGCCGGTATTTGTTGCCCCCGCGGCACCCTGATGGGTCACATTGATGACTTTCAGATTGGGGAAACAGGCCGCAATCTCACCAGTGTTATCGGTGCTGCCATCATTGACCAGGATTACCTCAGCCTCCCGGTCCCATTTGAGAGCGGCGATTGAGTGTAGACATTCTTGCAGAGTGTCCTCAGCATTGTAGGCCGGAATGATAATGCTTACGCCATTCATCAGGAGGCACTCTTTTTGCCGGGAGGCAGATTCCTGCAGTCTCCTCAGCCAGCAATAATCATTACAACTCTAGTATAAACTATTCCCATAAAAATGATAAGAAGTATCCAGGTTACGGTGTTGAATCTTAACCTCAGATTGCCCAGGACCAGGATAGTCTTCTCCTGAAGCTTCGGCTGACTCATCTCCAGGAAAATAAGCAGTATAGCTAGAACGATGCTGAAAAGGATTCCCAGATTGAAGCCCAGGCTGGCGCCAAAGGAGCCTTCATAATAGCTCATTGTGGACATAAAACTCATCACCGTAGTGGAAAAGGAGGCGAAACTGATAAAGCTGCTCCAGACCTGGGGGGGATAAGGTGGTAAAGATATAATTTTTTGATACCCCACGCGGTCTGTTTTAGTCCTGACGATAAAGTTCATCTGTCCCCCTAGCGGCACTGGGCTATTAAAGACGTACTTATAGGTCTTGCCAAAGCCAGGCGCTATGGAGGTAGACCCCTCTTTGAGAAGCTTCCCGTTAGCATAGAACTGGTACTTGGTTACGACAAACTCAGAGGTTGGGTTGTTCAGTTTGAAGATAACAATTACCGGCTCACCCTGCCTTGGTACCTGTGGCATAACTGCCACGCTCACTGGGTCGGAGCTTCCCTTGACGGTCAGCCAGAAGCTGCCGATGAGAAATATCGCCAGCCAGACAATGACAACTTTAAACCTGAGCCCAATATCTCCGGGTTGTTCCGGCGTGCTTTTCATCAGACCTCAACTCCTTGATTTGCCGTACCTAGAGCTGTGGCGATATGCTTTTGGCTTCCGAACTGCCGGAAGTAGATATAGACAAAGAGGAGATACCACAAAGGAAAGAGGAGATATATTGTCCAGTAATGGGCTGTCCAGAGAGCCTTCTCTCCCAGGTAATAGCCTGTCACCATCAGTAGAACCACTCGGATGAGATTTTGAAACCAGGTGCCGGCCACTCCGAAGAGGAAGAGCAAAGCTGATTTCTTTGGCGGGAGGGGCATATCCAGTGTCATCAGGGCAAAGATAGAGAGAAAAACACCCATGGTCGAGGGCCCAGCACAGGCGACAGTGACGACCACGGATATTAAATCGCCTTCAGCGCTTATCAGGTTAAGCCACTGTCCCTCAGTAGCGAAAGGGTAGCCGAGAACAGCCAGCACCCTGGTCAGGGGAATAATAACCGTTTGAGCGTAGGCATTTTCAGCAAAACGGTTGACAAGCAGCGGGAAGGAGATAGTAAAGCCATAGATAACCAGGAGAATGATGGGTATTCTAGCTCCTTTGCCGAAAAGAATGACAAAGACTCCCAGAGATGACAGCAGCACCTGAAACGCCCGATAATCCTGGGTAACCGGCAAAAGTATAGCTCCGACTGTGATGGCTACGCCTATCGGTGCGAAAAGAATGTCAGGCCCAGACTGCATCCCGTCCCTGACCCGTTTCCTTTGCAGCCAGAGGAAGATAAAGCACAGGACTAAGACTCCCCAGGGAGATGCCTGGTTTTGCCCCAGAATCTGTGACAGAGAGAGCATTCCGGGTAAACCAAGCCAGAACTCGCGGAAGAAGATGACTGAAAGTAATATTGAGGCAAGCGCCCAGAACGCCAGTCTTACAGGCAAGCTGAGGTTCAAACGGCCGGATGCTAAAAGCTTTCTTGAATCACTCATTTTACTTTCAATCAACCTCTTATGATAAGTGGAGCAGGTAGGGTAATACGGCTACCAACATAATATTATTGACTCCATGAAGTATGATGGAAGGTGTCAGACTCCGGGTTTTGTAGTACAATCCTCCGAGTACAAGCGCCGCCACGAAGACAAAGACAAGCTCGGGCACCGACCGCCAGGTGAGGTGCATCACGGCAAACATCAGGGACGCCCCGAATATTCCCCACTTCCAGCCGAAAGCAACTATCAGGTCCTGTTGAATCAGACCCCGGAAAAGGAGCTCCTCCCCCAGCCCCACGAAGCCGAGCATATAGACGGCATCACGCAAAAAGTATTTTACTTCGAAGGTAGGAAAGGTGGGCGCCGGGCGCAGGACAAGATATTCCACTGTTCCCAGAGGGATACCCAGTACAATGCCGATGATAACATATTTGAGCAGTTGTTCTTTGTGAAAGCCGAAAATCTCTCTCACATTCAAGCGTTTCTGGTAGATATGCCAGAGACACAAAGCGAGGATACAGGAATAGACCGCCGGTAGCAGATATTGCTGGTTAATGAAAAACCAGGGCAGGGAGGCGGTAAAGAGGATATATAGAGGAATCAAGACCAACGACTCGCCGCAGTCGGTTACCCACCGGTCGAATTTCAGGACAGACAGCGCCAGGTAGGTGACTATAGTCAGGGCAAGAGCGATGACTATGCCATAAGCTACATTGTGGTAGGCAAAGATATATTCGGCGATAGTAATCACTACCATAACGGCGGCGATAAATAAGACCTGCCAGAGGCCGGGCTTCTTTCTCGCAATCGCTTCGTTTTGAGTTAGGTCGGTCATTATTTGCATATTATCTTTGGCTTCTCTGCTGATGCAATTTCCTGAAATCCGCTTATTTTAAGTAGTAGGTCAACTGCTCGAATGGGGTGGTTTCTCCCTCTTCGTAGATTGTCAGATTTACCTTGCCCGTTTTCACCGTGTCCTGATAGATATGGTGGATATGACTGTATACTCTCCCTTTCGTAACCAGCACTCGCTCGGTATAGGTTTCTCCACCGTTTGTCCAGACTAGATTATAGTTCATATCTTTATCTTGCTGGTTAATCATATCAAACTGGATTATCCACTCGTCCTCTTCCTGAAGCACTGATTCGCGGCCCACAGCGCTATAGTCCGTACCCGTGACGAAAGGTCGGATTACTGCCAGCCCCGCTAGAACTCCCAGCAGCGCCAGTGATAGGATGTAGGTGATTCTAAGTTTGCTCATAAGCCAACCACCCCGAATCAAGATTTAAGGATAAAGAGTCAAAATTACAAATCAAAGTTTAAGGTTCCCTTCTTGTTTTTTTCAGCGTTGTGATACTGGCGGCAAGAATATTAGCCAGTTGCGTGACATCTTCCAGAAGGGGATTAATCGCCTCTTTAGATTGTTTTCCTGAATCTCGTAAGAGACCCAGCCAGAACCTGGTTTCATTAGCCGATTTCAAGGCATGGTTAAGAAAGTTAGTGAAATCCCTCCGGGAACTTGCCGATTGACCCTCGATGATATTTGCTCCGATACTCGTAGCGCTTCTTAATAGTTGGTCGCTGATAATTCTGGAAGCTTGGTCATTAGATAATGACTCTGTTAGCTTGATTATCCTTAAAGCAAATAAATAACTACGTTCTTTAATATCAAATTTTTGATTTTGCATTGTCAGTTTGCACCTTGCATTTTAAATTTTAATCTCTTTCTCATCCAGAAGTATAACCCGAAACATGAGCCTGATACCACAATGGCGGCACTGACTGTCGGAAATTCAGGAATGGCGGCTTGCTGCACAGAAAAGGCATCATTGCCCAGTAAGGCATAAGTGTCCGGTGACGCTACGGCGGTATCGTATGGGGTCGGGAATGCGGTGGCACCGGTCGGCTGAACCAGGGCATGCCAGGTACCGGAGAAAGCATTGGGGTCGGTATTGAGCAGGTACTGGCTGTTAAGGATACCATCCCCGGCAACGCTGATACCGCTGTCGGTGGCCGTTTTCTGACCGCCACCAGTTGGGTTCGCATCATAATAAGCTACGTTGTAAGTACCGGTAGCATAACCGGTGCCCTTCATATAGACGGTGGTGCCATAAGTAACGAAGCTATCGCTGATGGTGGTGCGGGCGGAGTCTGAATAAGAGTCCCAGGGGGCGGTGAAGGTAATCGATACCGGCAGCCAGTCTAGAGAAAAATCCCGTAGGCTATTGGCAGCGGTATCTCCGTTGATGACCTGCACCCGGAAATTAGCATCGGTCAGTTCCGAGGCTGACCAGGTGCGGCCCCAGGTATCGGCGCTGTCGCCGTAAGTGTAGGTAGTCTCAGCCGTAGCTGTCAAAGTCGTCTGCTTCTCGGGGGTCCAACTGGTACCCCCATCCCAGGACAGACGGACGGCGGTAAACGGGGAACCTGTCAGTGAGTCAACGCTAATGTCAGCCCTGACGCTGATGCCGTTGATTGTCGAACCGGTCGGGATAGAAGTGAGGGTGTAGTTATAGAAGTTATGCTTGTCGGTGGCGGTGCCGGTGGCGACAGCGTTGCTATTCGAGCCGCTATTGGTATCCACGGCGGCGCCGCCGGGCCCATCAGCGTAGGCGTTGGTTGGCGTGGTTTCAAAGCCATTATCGTCCCCGGCATTGACGGTGATGGCAGCATCAGCCGATGGGTTAAAGGTACGGGTGACGGTGACATTGCTGCCTGCCAATACATAGGAGGCGCTAAAGACAAAAATCAGCGTAGCTAATGCGAGAGCCGTTGCCACAATGTTGCCTTTGTGGTATTTTCGGCCGTTTAACTTGAACAATTGATTAATAAACATGTTCTCAATACTAATTCTAACGAGCTAGGATTAACTTGTCATAAATCTGACATTAAATTTTGATAAAAGTTACTCCCATACAGACGTTGCTTTGCCAGTTGTTATCTGGCATCATTCTTCGTATTGGCTTCATCCTTATGAGATGTCCGGCACTCCGGGCATAGTCCCCTCATCACGAGCTGATAGTTGGAAACCTCGAATCCGTTTTTCCGGGCTAGTCCGCCATTGAGTGTCTTGTTCACAGGCTCATCCAGATTAAAGATGCGGTCGCACTGCTTACACCAGAAATGTCCGTGTTCGTCTGTCCTGATATCGAAGCGGCTCAAACTACCGTCAACATCTAGCTCTGAAATCATGTCTAGCTCCAGGAATAGCTTGAGGTTGCGATAGACTGTGGCCAGGCTGATATGGGGCATCTCTTTCCTCACCTGGTCGTAAATTGAGACGGCAGTAGGATGGAAGGGATTGCTCATCAAAACCCTGAGGATAAGCTCTTTTTGCCGCGTTTTCTTTACCATCGGTTCCCTTTTAGGATGATTATGATAATAATTATCAGTATTATGATAACAATAAATAGCTGTCCCCGTCAAATGTTAGTGCATTATAAGGCTGCTGACAATCCTGCAGTCGAGTGATTTGAAAGAGGCTAACCTAGCCTGATTAGGTGAGAAATGACGGATTAAAAACTGCTACCCCCTCTCATGGAGAAGGGGTAGCATAGAATGAGGTGAAAAGGTCAATCAAAACAAGTGAGTTACCTGACGACAGTTGAAACAGCTTCGATCCATCCCGCATTACCAGCTTCATCATAAGCAGTCAGCCGGAAGGTGTAGGTGCGGCCATTAGTATCGTTTCCTTTACACCACTGCTCCACTGATACCCAACCGTTAAGAATAGGACCGAGGTTCCCACTGTAAACTCCATACTCGTCAGTTAGGGTTATGTTATCTGAGGCAATGCCGGAAAGGGCATCCTGCATGGTACCGTTATAGGTGATGGTATACAGAGTTCCTTTGGTTGCCCTCTGTACAGATTGCGGTGAAACAACTAAGGTTACCGTAGGCGGCGTCTTATCTATCCGAAAGCCGGCGTAATCGCAGGGGCCTTCGTCATTGCCGGCATTATCCCAGGAACGGGCTATCACCAGAGACGTACCCTCTGTCGTGACTGTGAAAGGCGCCGTGTAGACATACCATGTCTGCCCTCCATCCAGGCTGTATTTACTCTGTGCCACTCCAGAGCCACCATAGTCCACGGCGCTTATTGTTACCTGCACATCTGACCTGTACCAGAAGAAGCTGTTAACAGTACCACTGAGGGAGATGGTGGTCAGCGGGGCGCTCTTATCCGGAGGCTCGCTGAAGGTGATTGCCGCATTGGAATTTATCAAGCCTTTACCGTACTGGCTATCCCAGCCGGCGGCGCCGAGGTCGGTGGCCGAATCCCTGAGGCGGCGCCTGACATCTAGATTGTTCGTCAAGCCTGAGTTTATGAGCAGAGCTGCTTCGCCGGCAGCGTGAGGCGATGAGGCCGAGGTGCCTGTCAGGTAGCCGTAGCCACCACCCATGGCTGTCGAGTAGATATTGACGCCGGGGGCCATTACTTCAAGGGTATAGCCAGTGCTGGAAGTGGTATAGCGGGCATCCGTGTTATCGGTCGCCCCGACAGCGATAACCGGCTTGTATCCGGCAGGCGACCAAACATTGTTGCCCTGCCCGTCAGGAGTACCCTGATTGCCAGACCCGGAGACAAGAATCAGACCGGCGGCATAGGCGTTTTCTAGTGCCTGTTGGTATGCGCCTGTCCCTATCCCGCCGCCGAAGCCGCCGCCGCCGAAGCTCATATTAATGACCTGCATGCCGTTAGTTGTCGACCACTCGATGCCGCTGATAATATCGCTAACAAATCCACCACCACCCTGGTCAAGAACTTTGACGGCGTAAAGAGCTGCTTCAGGAGCGACACCGATGACGCCGATGTCATTATCCAGGGCGCCGATAATTCCGGCGACAAGTGTACCGTGGCCGTTATCGTCATTACCGTTGCTGGTTCCGGCAACAAAAGTGACATTGCCGGCTACTACCAGGTCGGGATGGCTGAAATCAATTCCGGTGTCCAGCACCGCTACCTTAATGCCAGTGCCGTTATTAGTCGGGTGCACCAGTTCGGCATCAATCCTGTCTACCCCCCAGGGCAGTACCTGACTTCCACTCAAAGGCGATTCTCCCGTTGGAGAACTAGGTCCCGGTGGTTCCGGAGGTAGAGAAACGGTAGAATCCAGCTCAACCGATTTTACCCGGGGGTCGGCACGAAGGGCATTGAGATTTTGCTCAGGTAAGTTTGCCAGAATGGTGGGTATCAAAGTGTAAACTCTCTTGACCGTACCTCCCAGGCTTTCAATTAACTGGCTTTCAGCGGGGCCGGGCGGTTGGTAGAAGGTCACCAGAACATCGGCCATTGTAGGTGGGTCTGCTAAGGTCGGGTTACCGGGAATGGTCAGCACGATGACGAGTAGGATACCAACCAGAACGATAAGTAGTTTTTTTACCTTCATTTTGCTCCTTCTTTTTCAGAAATCTGGTGAAATTGCCAGTCGTCTATTATACAGACCAGAAGATGTCAAATGTCAACATCAGACCTTTCTCTGGCATTTGTGCCTTTGTGTTATAATTATTTACGATGAGCGAAATCAAGCAAAACCGTCACGTAAAAACCGTCTGCACTCTCGGTCCCGCCAGCAATTCTCCCGAAGTCATCAGGAAGCTGTTACTGGGCGGTATGGATATCGCCCGGCTTAATCTGAACTATGGCACGCTTGAAAGTCATAGCCAGCTTATCGAAACAGTCCGTTCTCAGAGTCAGGAGCTTAAGCTTACCAAAGGCATTCTCCTCGACCTCCCCGGTTTCAAGAAGCGAACCGGAGACATCAAGGCTGTCTTTGGCGACCATCTGGAGTTTGCCACTTCACACGGGGCTGATTTTATCGCTCTCTCTTTCATATCTTCAGCGCAGCAGGTGGGAGAAGTCAGACAGTTGCTCACGGAAATGAAGTCCGATATTCCTATCATCGTCAAAATCGAGAGAGCCAAATCACTCGAAGCCAGTGAGGCGATACTTGAAGTCTGCCAGGGCATCATGGTTGCCAGAGGCGATTTAGCTGCTGACATAAGCATTGAGAAGGTGCCTATGGCACAAAAACATCTCATTAAGGCAGCTAACCGGGCCGGCAAACCGGTGATAACGGCCACGCAGATGCTGGAATCTATGGTGCGTGCGAATACTCCGACCAGGGCAGAGGCAACCGATGTGGCTAACGCTGTCCTGGACGGCAGTGATGCTTTAATGCTTTCTGAAGAAACGACTATCGGCGCTCACCCCGTTGAAGGTGTGGGGATGATGGTGAAAATTATTCTGGAGGCGGAGGCGGAGTTGTTTGACGGGCACCTCCCTCGTGAAGGAGTGCCTGGCATCTCGGCTGAGATTAATGATGCCACTGCCAGAGCCGCCTGCCATATCGCCTACCAGGTACAGGCAAAGGCGATAATCGCCTTTACTACCGGCGGCACTACCGCTCTGCGAGTCTCGAAGTACCGTCCGGCTCAACCGATCCTGGCTGTGACTCCGAATGAGCGAGTTGCCAGGCGTCTGGCTTTGTCATGGGGGGTTTTACCTGTGATAAGAATAGCTCCGCCTGAGTTGGATGGAATACTGGAACTGGCTGTGCAGGTGGCTGTAGATAAAGACATCGCCGCTAAGGGCGATATTCTCGTGATTACAGCCGGCATCCCACCGACAGGCCAGGGCGGCACCAACTTGATTAAAGTACACAAGATTTGATGTCGCCTTCTAAAATCCTACTGGTGAGCTTTTCCTCTAGAAATTGAAGCGAAGATGCCCGCAAAACAAAGCATTGTAGATATGGTGAAGACCATTTTCATACTCTTTAAGAAAAGCGGGTAGACATCGGGAGTAATCTGCACCCTACCTATGTATAGAGAAAAAAGGAGCAGGGACATGCCCATGCTGAACATCTGTCCGGTCAGCCTCATTGTGCCGAGCACACCCGAGGCAACTCCGTAGAATTTTCTATCTACCGAGCCCATCACTGCATTCGTATTTGGTGATGAAAAGAAACCCAGCCCTATACCCTGGATAACTAAGCTGACAAAGATAAAGGCAAGGCTGGTGTTATTCCCCAGGAAGGCGAGTATCAGCAATCCTACGGTCGTCATGGTCATCCCTATCGATGAGACAATGCGCGGCTCGATTCTGTCCGATAGGCTGCCGGCGAGCGGAGAGCAGATGACCATTATTACTGGTTGGACGATTAAAATCAGACCGGCCTGTTGCGGAGAAAAGCCTTTGACATATTGCAGGTAGAGACTCAAGAGGAAGCCGACAGCAAATGTGGCGCTATAGTTAATCAGGGCTGCCAGGTTAGAATAAGCAAAGACAGCGTTATTCCGGAATAGCGCCACATTAAATATTGGATGTTCCAGCTTCATTTCCCAGGTGAAGAAGCCAACAAATCCGAGTATCCCGAGCAGGATTAACCATAAACCCCATAGCGCCGGCAACACGGAAAAAGCGTAAATAAGAGTAAACATTGCTGCACCGTAGATGATGGAGCCACCATAATCAAAACTCTCTCCCCTTGCCTCTGCCCACTCTCCTTTGAGTTTCCAGAAAACCATTACGGTGACTAGAAGCCCGAGGAAAGCATTGAGCAGAAAAATGCTTCTCCATCCGAACTGGCCGGTCAGAAAACCTCCAACCAGCGGTCCTACTGACAGTCCGGAGTAAACTGCTGCTACATTTATTCCTAGAGCCCTGCCTCTTTCATTGGCAGGAAAGACAGATGTCAGGATTGCCACTCCAGTACCGAATATCATGGCGCTGCCGAGCCCCTGCAGTGCCCGAAATGAAATAAGCCAGGCTGCGGAATTTGAGGTTGTGCAGAGGACAGAAGCAATAGTAGTGATTATCATCCCAAACTGTAAAATCCGCTTACGTCCGTAGATATCAGCAATACGTCCGAAAGGAACCAGGAAGACAGCCGCCGCTAGCAGATAAGCGGTAGCCACCCAGCTTAATGATATGGCGTTTAAGGATAGTTTGGTGCCTATGGAAGGGAGAGCGATATTAACCGAAGATGATGTAAAAGGAGTCAGGAACGAACTCATCGCAGCAATCAATAAGACCACACCCTTGCTGGCGGTTGCTGACTTAACATCTTTCATTGCAAGCCTATTATACAGAATGCAGGTGGTTTAGAAAACCTTACAACATCTAATACTTTTCCTATCTATTATTCAGGTATTTCGAAGTCATAATTCAGGAATTGCCCGATTGCTTTCTGAACTCACCCGAATTAAACTTTACTTACTGAAAAAATTAGAGAAATTGTGCCTGTTTCATATCTGGCCCCAATTTATCTGGTACGACCAGGACCTCAAGAAGTCAATTGGGCTATTAAGCCTGTATAGTAAAAAAAGGAGGCATAACAAATGGCGTTAGAAAAAGAGACCAAAGAAGCAGACATCAAGGCAGCTATCGAAAAAATCGTGGGTGGCAGGCGCATCAATGTCTGGACAGTTGGCACCACCGATAATGTAGACCTGCGCCGTGAAGCGCACGGACGTCCCACCATCTGGCACTACTGGCACGCTGATAGTGAGCAAATTGCCAAGAATGTCGAGACCTATTTCCAGGGTAAGGGTATGAAGAAATTCGCCGGCGCCACCGGAGAGAATGCCCATAACGTCTACATCACATGGTGATGTAAATCTGACCCGAAGGTTGGATTAGACTTAAGGGGAGAGTCCTTCGGCTGAAGGACTCTCCCCTTTCACTACTGGGTATCGTTTTAAGTGTCTGCCTGGCAGGAATGAAATAACCCTATTTATCCATTCCCCGCTGCAAGCCGCGCATGTATGAAATCTCCCCGATGTGCTGTACAAGATGGGTTACAGTGTTGAGCAGCATTGAGGCTACTGTAATCTCCATCGGCGGCCTCGGGGGCGCACCCGGGGCTGGGGGCGGCCCGAATGGGGGCAAAGTGATTTTCTTTTCGAGGCCTTCTTCTGTCAGCTCTTTCAGGTATTCAAGAGTCTTGCCGCGCACTGCCTCAAAGTAGGCCAGTAAATCCTTGGTGTCAGAGACGGAAAAGGCATTTACCTGGTCGCAAGTGTAATGGCCGCCGTTATCTTTGGCATCTTTGCCTAGCTTCTCGTACCACTTCTCAGACTCCCAGAGCTCAGGTTTTTTCTGCAGTCTTGATTGCACACTGGAATCTTCGCCCCGCGCCATGTGGAAGAGGATAATCTGTATCGAGTTGGCATCATGGCATGGCTGCCACTTCAGTTCGGCAGGGGTCAGTGTATTTAATGTCCTATCGAGGCTGCGCTTAACACCAGCAAATCCACCTTGAATCAGTTCCTTCGTCGGCATATTTAACCATCCTTTTCTCCGGCTGATTATCGGCCGGTCAGTGTCTACTATTCTAATCCCTATTAGACGGGCGGTCAAATTCAGCAGGGATTTATTCATTTGACGGCTTGAAGGATAGTAACGATATGGAGTAATCTCTAATGAGTGGTTCTGTGAAAAGCAGGTAATTCTTGGATTGAGCTTTGCGCTGGAGGTTGTTTATGATTCTGGAACGGATTAAATCGGCAGGTATTGCTCACATATCTTACCTGGTTGGTTCTGGCAATGAGGCCGCCGTCATCGACCCGCGTCGTGATTGCCAGGTCTATGTTCAGCATGCCCGGCGGCAGGGACTAAAGATTAAGTATATTTTTGAAACCCACCGCAATGAGGACTATGTGATTGGTTCTCTTGAGCTTCAGAGCATTACCGGGGCAGAAATCTATCACGGGCCGGGTCTGGATTGGAAATACGGAAACATTCTAAAGGATAGCCAGGCATTCCGCATGGGGGGTATCAGTCTGACGGCGGTCCATACTCCCGGACACACTAATGAGAGTATGTCTTACACTCTGGCCGACCTGGATATAGGCACAGTCGTGGTAGCCGTGTTTACGGGCGACACCCTGTTCATCGGCGATGTAGGACGAACCGACCTTTATGGAGAGGCGGAAGCGCCACGTTTAGCATCGAATTTATATGACAGCATTTTTAATAGGCTCTTACCGTTAGGCGATGGCACCATAATCTACCCGGCTCACGGAGGTGGTTCGGTCTGTGGCGCTCATATCGCCGACCGTGAAGAAAGTACCATCGGTATCGAGAGAGCCAGGAACCGGGCGTTGCAAAGAGATAAGGAAGCCTTTGTAAAATATAAAATTGCTGAAAAGCTGGAAAGGCCGTATTACTTCAGCCAGATGGAGAAGTATAACCTTGAGGGGCCGCCCCTGCTTGGGCATCTGCCGTCCCCAGCCCCACTCACGCCCAAGGAGTTCAAAGCAGAGG
>Ga0154807_1100_pt1 | contig 13569 bp, 12 predicted proteins | sample Rifle2008BG16ft_FD_105815 | JGI IMG/M metagenome (GOLD analysis project Ga0154807, IMG submission 105815) | Chloroflexi bacterium RBG_16_51_9
GCCCAACCACTAGCAAAGCAGACTTTTCATAAGGTTAAGAACCCGTTGCGGGTCTTAGGAGAAAGTCTCATCGTCAATTTTCAGAAGACGGCAACAAGGAAAATATCCCAGCCGATGTCACTGCCGATAGCAAACCTAATCAAGCATGTTGCCGAGAATGTAATCCTTGAAGGTGGAGGAGCTACCACTGAGGACATATTGAGAGAGGTAGTACCGGAGCTTTTTGATAATGACCTTTTCTTTGATGCCGCCTCCAAAAAGATGGGCGACATATTGGAAATCCTGGAAAGCGACTTTGAGCTAGGCGAGGATAACCTTTGGCAAATCAAGAGCGGTCGTCAGGTAGGTAATTTCCTTCCGCCTAAACTCCGTATTCAATATTATGTGATAAGTTACCTACGGAAGCTAGGCAAAGCTAATTTTGACAGCATCGTAACTACCATTCTCCCTCTCTTAACGAATGGACATCAGCCCTCTAGGGATGATATTGCCGATGTCCTTAAAGAGATAGCGATTTCGCATGACGGCGTTAATTGGGAGCTGAGAAACCCCAACGAACTGGCAGTGCAAGGGGTTCTATCAACGGTTATTTCTGAGACGGATGAGGAATTTGCATCTGAAATCCCTGCCAGCACTATCCATAACCAGCAAATTTACCGTCTCGCCTTACTCTGCCAGAAAGCGGGGCTTGTTCCTTATATCGGCAAAAAGGAAAGGAATGACCCGATGCTGGCGGCGGTTAAATCGTTAACCTATTTGAATATGAAGGCTGAACCAGTTCAACAGAAGCGTATCGAGCAGATTGACCTCATTTGGGCAACGGCAGAAGCTACCCCTGTCTGGGCGTTTGAAGTGGAAGAAAGCACCTCAATTCTTAGCGCATTAGAACGTTTTGTTGCCTTGCTATCAGTAGTACCAGAGCTTGGGACTAGACGGCAGCTAACGATAGTAGCGCCAAAAGCCAGACGGAGAAAGGTTTTTCAAGAGCTAACCAGTTCCTCTTATATCGGGCATCCCCAATATCTTGAAAACAAAATTAACTATATGTTCTATGACGATTTGGACACAGTATTCAATAAGTATGCCACTAGACGCAGCATTCCTCTTGAAGAATTACAACGGGCTTGCCATCTGCCACCACCGGCGGATGAGTACAGACCAAGAAAACTAATCTAAACAAATTCTTCCCTTCGGCTACCCTCAGGGGAAACAGCGGGCGGGTTTCAAACCCGCCCCTACGGAGACCAAACGGCGGAGGAGATTGGGGTGGTGGAGAACACAATTTCGTAGGGTTCGTAGGGTTCGTAGGGTTCGTAGGGTTTACCATGCCGATTGCAAGGGAATATGGTATTATGATTGTAAGGAGGTAAGGAAGTATGCTTGCGAAGAAGACATCCAAGAACCAGATTACTCTTCCCAAAGACATCGCCAAGAATTTCCCCGATACCGTATACTTCGATGTCCTTTTAAGTGATAACCAGATATTGCTCAAGCCCGTTCAATTTTCGGCGGCCGGCTCCACTTTAGCAAAGGCGAGACTTAAAATGAAAAAATTGGGCATAACCGAAAGCGATGTTGAAGAGGCTATAACTTGGGCGAGAAAAGGCGCAAAATAAGACGGGTAGTCCTGGATACGAACGTGTTTGTTTCAGCTTTGCTTTTCGGAGGGCAGGCATCCGCGCTTGTCAGCCTTTGGAAACAAGGGGAAATCATCCCTTTGGTTTCCGCGGAGACTTTGAAAGAGCTAATTAGAGTATTGGCCTATCCCAAATTCGATTTGACCGAGGCAGAAATCAAATCAATTATCAATGAAGATATTCTACCTTGGGTGGAAACTGTAAAAATAACGAGACATATTCAAGGCGTCAGTTCCGATGCGGCGGACGATATTTTCCTGGCTTGCGCCGTAAACGGGAAAGCCGTGGCAATCATAAGCGGCGATAGCCACCTGCTGAGCTTGAAGGAGTTCGAAGGTATCCCTATATCAAGAATTGCTGAATTTATTACCTGAATTCGTTGAGTTTGAGGGAGTGGGAGAAATGACAACGAATGAAACAAAATATGTTGTAGACGGGGCGTGATGTCTATCGGTAGCGGGGCGCCACTGAGCGCCGGATTGACCATTTGGTCTATGACTTTACGGGCTGACGAAAGAGGAGATTGGGGTGGTGGAGGGCAAGGAACCCTAGGCCCCGGACGTGTACGCTGTGTTTCTTTACCCCGCCCTTTCGTGAATCGCCTGCCCGTATTTTGCTCACTTTCCTTTTGCCGTCGATTTAACATAAACCTGCAAAAACAAATCGCTTAGCTTCAAGGCTTGTCTATTTAACATAACCAGTAAAACAAATCCCAGCCTCAGCTAGCCTCGAGTTGTTTGCCCTGGGGGGGAATTCTCCATTTTCAAAAAATGATTTCCTCTTGATTTCCCGGCCAACCCTGTTTACGTGGTGCCAAACTTGTAGTGTTTTTATGCAGAGTGGTATCATTATAGATAATAAGTGGGACTGAGAAAGGGGAAAGACTATGCAATATCGGAAGTTCGGTAAGCTAGACTGGAAAGTATCGGCACTGGGTTTCGGCGCCATGCGGCTGCCCACCCTCGGGGGCAACCAGTCGAATATAGATGAGCCTCAGGCTATCCAGATGATTCGCTACGGCATCGACCACGGCATCAATTACCTGGATACCGCTTACCCGTATCACAACGGGAACAGTGAGCGGCTGGTGGGTAAAGCGCTCAAGGACGGCTACCGCGAGAAAATCAGGCTGGCAACTAAAATGCCGGTCAGGATGGTCGAGAAGGCTGAAGATTTCGACCGCTTTTTTAACGAGCAACTGGAGCGTTTGCAGGTCAAGAACCTGGACTTTTACCTGTTGCACGGACTACGGAAAGAGAGCTGGCCTCTTGTGAGGGACCTGGGCATTCTAAAGTGGGCGGAGAAGAAGATGTCCCAGGGATATTTTAACCACCTTGGCTTCTCCTTTCATGATGAATATGATGTTTTTAAAGGGATTCTAGATGATTACAGCGGCTGGACCTTCTGCCAGCTTCAGTACAACTTTATGGACGTCAATTTTCAGGCCGGCCGCCGGGGCGTAGAGCTAGCCGCCAGCCGGGGCATGGGTGTTGTTGTGATGGAGCCGTTGCGGGGCGGGCGTCTGGCCAGGACACCTGGGGAGGCGGTGGCAAAAGTCTGGGAGAGCGATAAGAATAAGCGCAGCCCCATCGAGTGGGCCTTCCAGTGGGTCTGGAACCAGCCGGAAATATCTGTGGCTTTGAGCGGTATGAGCCTTATGGCGCACGTGGTGGATAACGTTGCCATCGCCGAGCGCTCCGGTCTGGTGAAGCTGACTGCCGATGAAGTGGCGCTTGTCGACCAGGCGCGGGAAGCCTATAAGGGGTCTAATCCGATACCCTGCACCGGCTGTAATTACTGCATGCCCTGTCCCAACGGCGTGGACATTCCGCGTAACTTCGCTATATATAATGAAGCCCACATGTGGAATGACATGCGCTCAGGACGCGGCGCTTATCAGGGGCAGGGACGGGGGCCGGGTGGTGGGCTGACTCCTGAACAACGTGCCGACCAGTGCCTGGAATGCGGTGAGTGCCTGGAAGCCTGTCCCCAATCTATTGAGATACCGGATTGGATGAAGAAAGTCCATGCCGAATTGGGGGCAACGCAGTAATTCTATGGGATAGGGGTCGTTTATCCGGAAGTAATATTTTCAAATAACAACTCCCGCCAGACGGCGGGAGTTGTTTATCAACGTTCTTCTGATTTTGCAGATTGTCAGCGGACAGGATTAGTCTTTTTCGTAAGTGGCTGTATCCCACTTTCTGAAGCCCAGCTTTGCCAGGAATTTGCTCAGTGTTTCATCACTCTCTTTGATGTGTGCCCGAACCGGGGCGCCGTTGAGTTTGCATTCTTCATAAAAAGCATTGACCAGAGCCCGGCCCACATCTTTGCCCTGGAAGTCGGGTAGAATGCCTATCATATCGATGAAGCCGACCTTCGGGTATCGGGAGGCGCGCTCGGCAGTGTGCATCAAGTCTATGACTGAGTGGCTGCGTTCCTGCGGGGCTATGTTTCCGGCCAGAAAGCCGACTAGCCTGTCGTTCACTTCGGCAACAAAGCTAACCCCCGGACCATAGAGATTCCAGTAGGTATCAAAAGAAAACGGCCAGGTAGGCACCCTCTTCTCGTCGAAGAGCAATCGGTCAATCTGATTTACCGCCCTCAGGTCCTCAGAAGTCATCCTTCTAACCTTGACCCCGGTTGAACTCCTAGTCATCGTTACCTCCTTATTACCTTGTAGTGGTAGTCATTCTACACTATTGCGAGTAACATGTAAACTGCTCAAAACCAATAAGCCATAAGGCTGGGGAACTTAGATTCCCCAGCCTTATGGTGTGCAACTGTATCTATTCTGTCAGGCTTACTGCCCCATCTTCTTCTTCAGGTCCTGGTCAATCCAATGATACCTATAATTTTGGAATCCGTAGTAGTTCTTTAACCAGGGCTGCCACACGTTGTAGTAGTAGGGTGTCGGCCGCGGTATCAAGTGGGCTTGCTCCATAAGATACGGTCTCAGTTCTCTCATTAACTGGTAGACCTTGGGCATGTCTATCATCATAGCGGAGTTGATATCCTGGAAAGCCCTTTCCACTATGGGGTCGCTACCGATTGGGTCGTTGATATAACTGAGGTTATTCGTGCTCGGACCCCGGGTGGAAGAAAAGTAGTACATCATCGGCCAGGTGGTCCACATCATGCGATAGAGCAACTCCTCATGTGACCGCGTAGCCTGAATAGTGGTGAAGATAGTTGCCTCCTTGACATCGAGCACCAGCTCAACGCCCACTTTAGCCCACTGGTCTTTAAAGATGGAGACTTCATCAACTTCAGTCCCCGCATTGGTAACAACTATTGAGGTCTTGAAGCCACTGGGGTAGCCAGCTTCTTTGAGGAGCTGTTTGGCTTTCTCGGGATTGTAGCGGTAAAGCTCTTGAACTTTTTCCGGCATCTCATTTAAAGGCACGTAGCCGCTTCCCGCGAAATTCTTATTCAGCGGCCAGACGTCTATCTCAGCCTCACCGCCATAGTAGTTATTCTTGATTGCGTTGAAATCAGTCGCCATCATCAGCGCCTGGCGTACCCTGACATCGGAGAAAGGTTTATCCTTCTTATCTGTCCTCATGGCGATGAACCTGGTAAGTGTGGTGGTTTGAAGGTATTTGGCCGTTTGGAGTTGCGGACCGTAGCCCATCTCCCTTTTCCACTCATCTCTGGTAAGTCCATTGATGTAGGCAATCTTGCCTGTCCGCATCGCTGCTAACTGAGTTGACCTGTCAGGTATGGACGTCTCCACGTAGGTGTCTATATAGGGCAACTGGTTTCCTTTACCCGGACCCACCGGGTCCGTCTGCCAGTAGTTGGGGTTCTTCCTGTACTTGATTAGACTGCCGGCGACTACCTCACTCACCATGAAGGGCCCCGTCCCCACAGCTTCTTGGTAAGGCCACCCCTCCCCCTGGAATACCAGTTGGTGGCTGTATTTTATTTCCACAGCGTAGGGATAAACCACGTGGTAGCCAGCCCCCTGGATTATCCAGGTCCAGGAGGTCAGGTAATCTAGTGGAGTCCTGACAGTTATCTCCCAGGGGCCGGTTTTTTCAATGGTGCTTGCCGCTGCTACTTTCGGTTGGCCGACGTGTATCCAGGACCTGTTCCCCTCTTTTATTTGCCAGTTGAAGCTATTGACGACATCATCAGCCGTCATTTCCTTACCAGCCATCAGGTCTCCGGCTGGGAAACCTGTTTGCTGCCAGCGCACCCCCTTACGGACCTGCATTATCCAGAGACCCGGTTCAGGCATCTTCCAGCTTTCGGTGAGCTGGGGCATCATAGAGTCCTCCAGGGCGGTGGTCCCGGCATTAAAGTCGGTTATCCCGCTGCCAGCAGCGCCCCTGGTCCAGTCTGCGCCCATAAACTGCTCATAGATTCCAACCCAAAAGCCTTTTGGATTTGGGCTGCCGGTTATGGCGATGGTGAGTGTGCCGCCGTATCTGGGCACATCAGTGCTGGGCGCCACCGGTGCTATCTGTGGGGGTTCCGTAGTAGGCGGAGTCGTTGCAGGCGGAGTCGTTGCAGGTGGAGCCGTAGTAGGCGGAGTCGTTGTAGGTGGGGTTGCTGCTGGGGCACAAGCTGCCATCACCAGGGATAGCGCCATCAAAGTGCTCACCACCAACCAGAGAATCCTTTTCCTCATTTCCTTTTCCTCCTTGGTTGGCTAACTCTGATTCTATCACCACCATTCTATCAGCATCCTGCCTTAATGACAAGTGCTGGTCCAGTTCTAAAAGCTAACGTTGGCAGTCTCGCTGACGTTAAAAAGTGTGTCAAGTACTCTGTTAAAACACTTTGGCACTCCGCTCCAGGCTAAGGTTCATCAAAAGCTAAGACTGAGAAGCTCCTCTTTTCTTGACAAACCGCTCTTAGTTGACTATATTCTAGGCAGTCGGCGTTGCTTTTTATAAATCTAGAGATGATATACTGCAAATAGTCTGATAGGCATTTACTCGATTTTGCTTGTATGGAGGTGAAAGTATGCCAGAGAAGAGAGAAGGTATGCTCAGTCCCTACAGAGTTTTAGACCTGACCGATGAAAAGGGCTTACTCTGCGGTAAGCTCCTGGGAGACCTCGGCGCTGATGTCATTAAGATAGAAAGGCCGGGCGGCGATGCGGCGCGGAGCATCGGTCCCTTTTATCACGATGAACCCGACCCGGAAAAGAGCCTCTTCTGGTTTGCCCTGAACACCAGCAAGAGAGGAATCACTCTTAATATCGAGACTACTGATGGTCGGGAAATCTTCAAAAAGCTGGTCAAGACGGCCGATTTTGTCATCGAGTCCTTCCCGCCGGGTTATCTGGACAAGCTCGGGCTGGGCTACAGGGCTTTAGAGAAGATTAATCCCGGCATCATCCTGGTTTCGATCAGCCCCTTCGGGCAAACCGGTCCTTATAAAGATTATAAGACTGCGGATATAGTCGCCTGGGCAACAGGCGGCGATATGGCGCCCTGGGGCGAATCTGACCGACCCCCTCTCCACTTCAGCCATCATTCTCAAGCATACCTTCATGCCAGTGTCGATGGGGCTACAGGAGCCTTGACAGCTCTCTACCAGCGGCACACTACCGGGGAAGGTCAGCAGGTAGATGTTTCGATTCAGGAAGCGGTGGTTCACTGCCTTGAACACATTACATCTAACTGGGATTTCAGGCAGGCATACGCAAAACGGGGAGAAGCGAGGAACCAGAACATCGGTCATGTCACGACTCTAATCTGGCCTTGCAAAGATGGCTGGGTATCCTGGTCTCACGGGGGTAACTCCGTGCTGGCTCCCAGTCTGCCGCTTATCAAGTGGATGGAGTTGGAAGGTTACACAAATGATTTCATCAAGAGCTTCGATTGGAACCGGCCTGACTTCGGTCGCATCCCCCAGGCGGAGATGGACCAAATAGACGAGCCGACCGCCCGTTTCTTTATGGACCATACCAAAGACCAGCTTCTGGAAGGGGCGGTCAAGTATTCGATAATGATGTACCCGGTATCCACTACCGATGATATGCTTGAAAATCGCCAGCTTAAGGCGAGGAATTTTTGGATTGAAGTTCAGCATCCTGAGTTGGGCGTCAGCCTGACCTATCCCGGTGCTTTTGCCTACTCTTCCGAGATTCCTATCAGTATAACTCAGCGTGCTCCGCTTATCGGGGAGCACAACCGGGAGATTTACGAAGGCGAGTTAGGTATTTCGAGAGATAAACTGGTGATGTTAAAGCAAGCCGGAGTTATTTAGAGTTTGTTGAGTTCATGGAGTTTGTTGAGTTAGTTAAAGAGTTCGACAAAGGTAGGAGACGAAGATGGCAAAAAAACTTTTTGAAGGCATCAGGGTTGTTGATTTTACCTGGCATCTGACCGGTCCTTTTACCACCAAGCACCTCTCGGACCTCGGCGCCGAGGTGATTATAGTGGAAAGCCGGCGCAGACCCGGCTGGCGGCGCGGGGCTCCCCGCTCTGGCAGCAACGACCAGAACTGTTCCAGTAAGCTCAGCATTACTCTCAATACTCGCGACCCTAGAGGGCTTGAGCTGGTGAAGAAGTTGGTCGGCACTGCTGATATTGTAGTGGAGAATTTCGCAGGCGGGGCAATGAAAAGAATGGGACTTGGTTATGACGTGCTTAAGGCGATAAAACCAGATATCATCATGCTCAGCACATCTATGCAGGGGCAGACAGGGCCGTACTTTGCCCACCCCGGTTCGGGGCATAAACTGACGGCGCTGGCTGGCTTCAGCAATATCCTGGGCTGGCCGGACAGGAAACCGGCCTGGATAGCCGCCTACACTGACTTCATCGCTCCCCGTTATGCCGTGTTAGCACTTATGGCGGCTCTTGACTACCGGCGCAGGACGGGTAAAGGCCAGTACCTCGACCTCTCCCAGTACGAGAATGGGATACAGTTTATGTCTCCGCTCGTTCTGGATTATGTGGTCAATAACCGGGTAGCCACCAGAATGGGCAATCAGAGTTCTTATGCCGCTCCTCACAACGCCTACCGTTGCCTGGGCGAAGACAGGTGGTGTGCTATCGCTGTCTTCACTGACGAGGAGTGGAAGAGATTCTGCAAGGTGATTGGCAAGCCGGCATTGGCGAAGAACGCCAAGTTCAGCACTCTGATGGCGAGGAAGGAAAATGAAGAAGAGCTTGACCGTCTGGTCAATGAGTGGACTGTTAATCATACGGCGGAAGAGGTGATGACACTGATGCAGAAGGCCGGGGTGGCGGCTGGGGTGGTGGAAACCGGAGAAGACCTGATGGAAAAAGACCCCCAGTTGAAGCACCGCCACACCTTCACCGAGCTTGAGTATCCGGGAGATGTGGGCAAGTACCGCACTCAAAGCGGGCCTCACTTTCTACTGTCGAAATATAGCTGCGAGATGAAAGTGGCCCCACTAATGGGCGAGCATAATGAATATGTCTTTAAGGGTCTCCTCGGTATGCCGGATGCTGAGTTCGACCAGCTGGTCAAGGATGGCGTCATAGACTAGAATCGGCAGCATCAACTGTAGGGTGAGTGGAGCGAAGCGAAACCCACCATTCCCGAACTGACCTTTCGTCGGTATGGTAATATTGGGTAGTGGTTCTTACGTTTTTATTTTCATTGGAGTCTGTGATGAGGATTGCGGTTTAATTTATGCCCGCTTGTAATATTGATTTTCAGCCGATAGGCCGGCGGGGGCAGTGTCAGGGTGGTGAATCGATACTGGATTGCGCCCGCCGCTTGCGTATAGGCATCAGCAGTGTCTGCGGGGGAGTCGGCACCTGCGGCAAGTGCCGGATAAAGATTCTAAGCGGTTCTGTTTCCGAGCCGACCTCCAGAGAGGCAGATGACCTTTCATCAAAAGAAATCGGTGAAGGTTGGCGTCTTGCCTGCCAGGTTTACGCTTCCAGCGATATAAAGATTCATGTTCCGGCGGAATCAATGACCACTCAGCAGCGCATGCAGGTGGAAGGACTGGAGACGGAGGGAGCGTTCGACCCGCCAGTCAAGACCTATCAGGTCACACTGGCGGCTCCATCTTTAACCAGCCAGGAGGCAGACGCCGAGCGTCTGTTGACAGCATTAAGCCAGCAGCACCGGGTGAGTGCGACTGAGTTTGATTTTAGCCTGTTGAAGACCTTGTCTCCTCAGATTAGGGCTTGGGACTCGCAATTTAAGGCATCGGTTCGTGGTGGTGAAGTGGTGGCAGTGTCTCACAATTCAGACCGCCAGCTTGGCTTTGCCGCCGACCTGGGTTCAACCAAGATTGCCGGCTATATCGTTGACATAACTAATGGGAAAACTCTGGCTGCCAAAGGCATAATGAACCCTCAGATTAGCTATGGAGAAGATATCATCAGCCGGATTGCGGTGGCGACCAGCTCACCTGAAAAAGGATTAGAAATGCAGTCCCTGGTTACCGAAGCGCTTGATAGTCTGGCCGGCGACCTGTGTGCTGAAATCGGGGCGAAGAAAGAGGCAATAGTCGAGGCAGTGTTGGTAGCTAACACAGCTATGCATCACCTCTTTCTCGGCCTGCCCGTGAGGCAGCTGGCTATGCATCCTTTTGCGCCGGCGGTGAGCATGGCTCTCGATGTCAAAGCCCGCGAACTCGGCTTACACTTCGCTGCAGGCGCTTACGTCCACGTGCTGCCGAATATTGCCATGTTCGTTGGCGCCGACCACGTTGCCATGCTGCTGGCGACAGAAGCCTGGCGGGAAGAGGGTCCGGTGATTGCCATAGATATCGGAACGAACACGGAGGTTTCGCTGGTCTATAATGGTAAGATAACTGCCGCCTCCTGCGCTTCCGGCCCTGCTCTGGAGGGCGGTCATATTAAAGATGGTATGCGGGCGGGGAGTGGGGCCATCGAGCGGGTGAAAATAACCGGTGACAAGACCGAGTATCAGACTATCGAGGACGCCCCGCCGGTGGGCATCTGCGGTTCGGGCATCCTGGACACCCTGGCACAGTTATTTCTGGCAGGCATCGTCGATGGCTCAGGCAGGATGATGGAGAATCATAGCCGGGTGCGTAAGAGTGATAAAGGGCGGGAGTTTGTCCTTGTTGAAGCAGGCTCAAAAGACGGTAATCCGGCCATCGTTTTTACCCAGCATGATGTCAGGCAGCTTCAGCTTGGCAAATCGGCTATCCGCAGTGGTATCCAGATGCTGCTGGAAGCCAACGATTGTCCCGAGGAGAAAATCAAGCAGGTGATTATTGCCGGAGCTTTCGGCAGCTACATCGATGTTTCTAGCGCTGTGGCGATAGGTATGATGCCGGCGTTGCCTTTGGAGCGGTTCCATCAGGTGGGCAATGCGGCTGGCATGGGAGCCAAACAAGCCCTTATATCTTTGAGCCAGCGGGCGACTGCCCAGGCTATCGCGGCCAGAGTTCACCACATCGAGCTGAGTTCGGCGCCCAATTTTAACAAGACCTTCACTGAGGCGATGTATCTGGGAAAATATAGAATAAAACAGGGTAAGAGGGAGGAGTTGTCTTAATGGAAACAAAGGTATCCAGCGCCGCGAAAGAGGTAATAATCAGCGGTAATTTGCCGACGAGGTTGATTGGTGAGCGTATCAACCCCTCCGGTAGGAAGAGATTAACCCAGGCTTTGCAGTCCGGTGACCTGGACATGGTGCGTAAGGAAGCGATCGCTCAGGTGAAAGCCGGGGCGGATATCATCGATGTTAATGTCGGGGCTACCGGTATCGATGAGGCGGCTTTGCTGCCCAAGGCGGTGAAAATAGTGATGGAGGCAGTCGATGTGCCTATTTGCATCGATGCTGAGAGTCCGAAAGCCCTGGAAGCTGCCCTTAAGGTTTATAAAGGCAAGCCGATTGTGAACTCGGTAAAGGGCGAAAAGAAATCTCTGGAAACTGTCTTGCCCCTGATTAAGGAATATGGCGCAGCGGTCATCGGTTTGACCATAGATGATGACGGTTTGCCTAAGACTGCCGATAAGCGGGTGGCTATCGCCGCCAGGATTATCGAATGGGCTGAGAAGCTGGGGATTCCGCGTCAGGATATCATCATAGATACCCTGGCCATGGCTATCGCCGCCGATAGCAAGGCCGCTATGCTCGTTCTGGAGGCCATCCGCCGGATTAACGCCGAGTTCGGGGTGAACCAGACCCTCGGCGCCAGCAACATCTCCTTTAATCTGCCTGACCGCGAGCTGCTCAATGTCGCCTTCCTCGGGGCGGTTATTACCGCTGGAGTGACCTGCCCGATTGTCGATGCGGCTAAAGTCCGCCCGGCGATTCTCTCGGTTGACCTGGTGCTCGGCCGTGATAATTACGCTCAACGCTATATCCGAGCATTTCGCCAGCGGCAGCAGGCGTAATCCAGTTGACGCTACTATAGGAAACAGTGTTGCCGGTTTTTAGGGCCAGCAGAACATAGCTGCTACTTGCGCCAGATGTTTTCTGAGCATAGGCATATACAGTAACGTTCAGTATGCCTGAGACTGTGCCGACAAGGTTGGAAAGCTGGTATACGTCTGTTTGGCTTACAGCATATCCGGGATTGGTATAGACAAAAGTGTTACCCCCATCCTGACTTACTTCATCTACCTTATCCCAATGGTTGCCAGAACTGGGGTATTGGTAGCCTATTTGTTGCAGGTCACCATTAGCCACAGGCCTGAGTGTGGCGGTAAATGTAGTATCTGCCTGCACTCGACCGATCGGACTACTTAAGACAATCGAAGAAACAAGCAGGCAAATCGACAATCCGGTAAGGAGAAGATTTTTGGTCGTCTTTTTCATCATTTTCCTCCTTGTCAAACCTTTGGTCCCCACTTATTAGTCGCCAAACAAAGCAAAAAGAACCCCTGGAAATAGCAGGAACAAAGCGATTCCGGCAAATATGAGGCTAACAGCAGCCAAAATCCACCCCTTTCCTCTCAGGATAAGAATCCCACAGGCCAATGATGTCCCCGCAACTAAAAGGAAAAGTGTCAAATAAATGATGCTTTTGAGGTCCTGGAATTCCACTGACACGTGCCCCGTGGCGGAAAACCAAATAAGCAACCCTAATATACTCGCACCAGCAACTATGTTAAGAATGCCTAATGTCTTCCGCATATCTTTTCACTCCCTGAGAAACAAAAAGGCACCGGAAACTGCTAGATAACTCTTAGCAATTACGGTGCCTTCTTGCATTCTCACCCCCAATAAACTAGAAGGTGGATATGGACAAGGTTATTTGGTTCCGTTTGCATTTGGTTGATTTTGACCATCCTGCTTTACAATAAATATTAGTTGCCTTTTTGCTATTCTCACTTTACAATTTGTATTCAAGCCAGAAATCATATAAAATTCCCCTACGATGGATTATTCCGCTTTAATCGCTTTAATGTCGTTTGCGCTTTTAATCTTCCTCTCATACCTCGAAATAAAACGCAGACGGGGGAAGCTCCATTTTTCAATAACTTCAATGGAGCCAATAGAAGGCGTGAAGGGCGAACTTTTTGTGGTTTTTTATCTGAGTTTTGTAAACCCTTCAACAATCCCGAAATCAATTTATCGCTTGAATTTTGAACCCCAAGAGAAATACCAGCTTCACGGAGTGAATGGAGTACCAAACTCCGAATTAACTCAGATGAGATATAGACCCTTTGGTAATGATTGTAAGGGATGTGTGCTTCCATTTGACGATATAGCCGTATTCCCTCTTGATGTAGAGCCTCTCCATTCAAAGACGGTTGCGCTTCCTGTATTAATTTCTCCGTTTCAATTTGAACGTAATGAGCGTTCAAAACTAAGTAACAAGCTGATTGGGCACCTTGTGGCTTTTGACCATCAAAATCACCAGATGACAAAGGCTCCTTTGGAATTCCCTGCTTAATCTTATCTTCAGTCACTTTATGTATCCTCAATAACTAAATTTGGAATATTATCTTGCCAGCTTTACAATAAACATTTTCAGGTATGATTTATTTTTTCAACCATATGC
>Ga0154807_1060_pt1 | contig 13071 bp, 13 predicted proteins | sample Rifle2008BG16ft_FD_105815 | JGI IMG/M metagenome (GOLD analysis project Ga0154807, IMG submission 105815) | Chloroflexi bacterium RBG_16_51_9
TTGCGTTTCATTTCGAGTCCTCCCGCTGCCTATATTCTAGCGGAGAACTCTAAGAGGCGCTGGCATTATTTACGGGGGAAAGGTCACCAATACCCCAGTTCTGGCAACCATACGACTATTTTACAAGTTATCACCTTTAGTGTATTATGAGAATAAGTTAGTTCTAGTTTTGGTTATTGTGAGCTTTTAATTTACTTCACCTCTTGAGCATTAGATGACCGAACTCTAACTAAAATGAATAAGAGAGGAGGTCATCCAATGGCTTTTGTAGACAAAACTCTCCAGTGTTCTGATTGTGGAACAACTTTCACCTTCAGCGCCGGGGAACAAGAGCTCTTCCAAACTAGGGGTTATACCAATGAGCCTAAACGCTGTCCCGAGTGCCGTGCGTCAAGGAAATCAACCCGTCCGGCAAGCAACAGTTACGGCAGCGGAGGCGGTAACTACGGGGCAAAAAGGCAGATGTTCCCGGTGACGTGCGCCGAGTGTGGTAAAGCCACCGAGGTACCCTTTGAACCTCGCGGTGACAGGCCGGTTTACTGCAGCGATTGCTACCGCAAGAAACAACCCGCGCGGTAATTCAATATCATACATTGGTTTAGAGCATACACGGGCTAAGTAATATTAGCCCGTGTATTTGTTTTGCCTGGTCTGTTACCTCTTCTGTAAACAAGGTATAATAGACAAATGAATCAGGAATTCACCCGCCGGGTTGAAGCATTAGTGGCTAATATCCGTCAGGTCGTGGTAGCTAATCCGGATGTTATCAAATTGAGCGTGCTGGGGCTGCTCTGCCAGGGTCACGTGCTACTGGATGATTTGCCTGGGGTAGGTAAGACTTTGCTGGCAAAGTCTCTGGCGCAGTCAATAAGGGCCGATTTCAAACGCATTCAGTTCACCCCCGACCTGCTTCCTACGGATATCACTGGGTCATCGATATACAGCCAGAGCAACGGCGACTTTAAGTTTATTCCGGGTCCCATTTTCGCCAATATAGTGCTGGCGGATGAAATCAACCGTTCCAGCCCTCGCACCCAGGCAGCTCTGCTGGAGGCGATGGGGGAGGGATACGTTACCTTCGATGGGGTTACTTATCCGCTGCCCAAACCTTTTTTTGTAATCGCCACCCGCAACCTCACTGAAACCCATGGTGTCTTTCCTTTACCCCAGAGTGAACTGGACAGGTTTCTGGTCTCATTCGGTATCGGCTATCCTGGGCCGGCCGAGGAAGTGGAGATACTTGAGAAGCACGAACACGGCGAACTGCAGCTAAGCCCCGTCCTTACTGCTGAGGATATTTCTACTATGCAAAGCCAGGTCTATCAGGTTGAAGTCGCCCGTCCGGTCAAGGAATATATCGCCAATATTGTCGCCGGGACAAGAGCCAGTTCCAATATCGCTATCGGGGTCAGCCCCCGCGGCGCCGTCGCCCTGCAGAGGGCTGCCCAGGCCAGAGCGGCAATGACGGGCAGGGATTTCGCTACGCCGGATGATGTTAAGGCGGTAGCACTGCCGGTGCTCCGGCACCGCATCGCAGCCCGTTCTTCTGAGCCGGATGCCGCCTCGAAATATCTTGAGGATATCCTGTCCACAGTTCCGGTGCCGCTATAGCGGAAAAAGCTCAAATGCCAAAGCTCAAATAACAAATAAAATCCAAATTTCAAAGCTCAAATGTCAAAAAAACGGTATGGACATTTAGTCATTTGGGTTTTATTTGAACCTTGGATTTTGACATTTGGATTTGTCCCGATTCACTCCGTTCATAAGGGATGCCGAACGACGCAAGGAATCGGCATTTAGGATTTAGTGCTTAGGATTTAAGGCGTTACACTATGACAAGAGGGGCTTTTGCTTTTATCGCAGTCGGTCTGGTTGTCTATATGGTGGCAAGCCAGACTCAGGTGGGCTGGCTCTACCTCTTTGATTCCATTATTTGGAGCTTGCTGGCGCTATCGGCGATTTTGCCAGGCTACAGCCTTAAATCTCTGAGGGTGGAACAGCAGGTGCAGCTGCCGGCTTCCGGCCTTCGGGAACCGTCGTTGGGCGGTCCTTTGGAAGATGAAACCACAGAGATTAGGCTCAAAGTCAGTAACATTGGCCGCTTGCCCAGGTATTTTATTAAGATAATAGCTGATTGCCCCTTTGAGCAGCCTGAGGCACGTAGAAAAAACTTCTTGCTCACGGTTCTTAAGCCCAGGTCTCCCACCGTCTTTTCCTATACTGCTACCTGTTACCGTCGGGGTTATTATTCATCATCCAGTATTATCCTTGAATCCGGCGGTCCCCTGGGGCTATTTGTGCGCCGCCGCAGCTTTAAGTTACCCCTGAATCTGACCGTTTACCCTGCTTACTACCGGATGGGTAACGTGCCTCTGGCCGGGCAGGAGTGGGTGGAGTGGGGACAGGGCGTAAAATCAAGTTCGGCGAGCGAATTCTACGGGTCGAGGAACTATCAACAGGGCGACCCCCTGAAGCATGTCCACTGGCGGAACACGGCCAGAACTGGAAACTTTATGATTAAGGAATTCGAGCAAGCCCAGCAGGGTTCTGTGACGGTTGCTTTTGACACCAGCCGTGATTTCGGGACGGGGCGAGAAACCACTCTTGAATACAGCATCAAGATTGCGGCCAGCCTGGCTAGGTTGGCAACTGACTCCGGACGTAGTATTGACATTCTAGCAGGTCAAATGGCTTTACATAACTCTGACTGGCCAACTGCGATGGACTACCTGACACGGCTGGAAGTAACCGAAAAAGCTGCGCGGGCTGATTTAGCTACCGTTTCAGGAGCGAGTCAGGCTACGGTAGTTATTGTGCCGGCTGTAGTGACCGGACAAACTCAGGCGCTAGCTAAATTAGGCGGGCGGGGTCGGGGAGTGGTGGTGCTTTTGGAGGGCTTTGCACCGGATGAGAGTCCCGAAAAGGTTATTTCATCTTTTGGGGCAGGCAATCCGAAGATAATCCGTTGCTCTCCTGGTAATCTGGAAACGACCATAAATGAGCTTGGCGGCGCTTTGTTCCAGAACTCCGAATCTTCCGGCGGGGCGGGTTAGGAGATGCGGGCTACTAATTACCCGGCTATTGCCAAGGTGCTGGCGTTTCTCGCCGTCAGTTCCTCGATAGCCGCGGTAGGCTGGTCTATTCAGGATTTTTCGGTGGTGGCTGTCGGCATACCTGGTCTGGCGGCAGGGCACCTGTATAGCTGGCGCCGGCGGGAGGCTTCAATAGTGCGGAGCCTGATTCTGCTTCTCTTTATGGTACTGACTGTTTTCCTAGGCGAGGATATTTTACGTTCCGGATTGAGCGACCGGCTATTGCTTTCACGCTATCTCATTTACGGGCTGGTGCTGGGCAGCTTCGACCTGATGAGAAAAAGGCATGTCATGGCAAGCGTCATCCTGGGAGCCTTGCTTCTGGTGCTTATCAGCGAGTTAGCTCTCAACCCCTGGTTTCTGGCATTTGTGGTGACATTCACAGTTCTGGCGCTTATTGCGGCCGCTATCAGCCGCATCGAGGCTGAGACAGGGGGTGGGGTGGTGGCGGTGGGTGAGATAAGCTGGCCCGATGCCGGCAAGGTCTGGCTGGGCTTTGCCGGCGCTACGGTTCTTCTGGCGGGCGCCTTTTTCCTGTTAATGCCTAGATTGGCCAGCACCCAGGTGACTCAGGCAAGCTGGCTGCCCAGCCGGCTCGATCTCACTCTGAGCGGGCTTCTTAAGCTGCCCAGTAAGCCGAGCGCTTCCGTGGATTCGGGGATTCTGCCTTCTCTTCAGGAAGGTGAAAGCGCCGGCGCGGGAGAATATGCGACGCTCGGTTACACAGGCTCTTATGCCGATACAGCCGTGATGCATGTCCGCAGCCAGATTTCCAGCTACTGGCGCGGAATGACGCTGGATGAATACGATGGGCGGGGATGGCTGGCTTCATCGGGTCAGGTTCAATTGCATAATGAGGGGCGTGGTGAATTCACGCTGCCCGATTCTCAAATAGGATTGGATGAAGGAGCCTACTGGCAAGTCTATTACATTCTATCAGACCAGCCCAACGCCGTCTTTACCGGCTATAACCCGGGCAGAATATTTCTTCCTCGGCTGGAGCCATCTCTGGTCAAGGGGACTTTGTACCGGGCGCTTTCTTCAGTACCGCGCATTCGACCGGAGCGTCTGCGCACCGACAGGGTTACCTCAGATGACGAGGCTAACCTGAGATTGCCACCAATTACGGAGCGGACAGCGGTATTAGCCGAGTCTATCGTCGAAGGCTTTGTTACGGATTATGATAAGGCAGTCAGGCTGGAACGCTTCCTGCTGACTAAATATCCGTACAAGCTGGATGTGGGGCCGTTGCCGCCGGGGCATGATGCCGTGGACTACTTTCTTTTCGAGCAGCAGGCCGGTTACTGCGCTAATTTCGCTACCGCTATGGCTGTGATGGCACGGCATGTCGGCTTGCCGTCCCGGGTGGCAGCCGGCTACCTGCCCGGATTAATCGACCCCCTGACCGGGGCGCACATCGTCAGGGTGGGGGATGCCCACGCCTGGGTGGAAATCCACTTTCAGCGGCAGGGCTGGGTGGCTTTCGACCCCACGCCGCGGGCAGATGCCGCTATGGGCTTTGTCACCAGGCGGAGTTGGATACATTTCGGTCTTGAGGATTATACGGGCATCAGCGCTGCCGGAGTAATGTCACCGCTAGGTAGATTCTCATTCAGGTCGCTTCCTGCATCGGCCATACTGCGAGGCAGTCTGATAGCCATGGCGGTGGCCGTTATTCTTCTAGCTCTTCGCCATATTCTTCGGGGACGGAGAGCCAAAGAGGAACTCGTTGGGTATAGCACTCTGGAAGGAGAGTCAAGAAAGGTGACGCTGAAACTGTACAGTAGAATGATTGCCATCCTGACCAAGAAAGGCTTGCCTGCCCGCCTGCCCCATCAGCCTCCTGGTGAATATGCGGCTCTGGTTTCCCGTCAGATTCCGGCCGCTGGTGGGGATATAGTGACCCGGCTGACCGGTCTGGCTGTCAGTGCCGCATATGACCCTAAACCTTTCAGCCCACCGGATATCCGGGAAGCGAGTCGGAGCCTTTTCACCCTGAAGAAGACTCTGGCTCGAAGAGGCTAAAGAACAAGCTGCCTATTTAGTCCTCTCCTCTTTGCCGTTTACCTCTCACGTATTTAAGGGACTTCGATACAGAATTTTAATCTTTTTTTTATGCCTATTTTTGTACTCGTATGCTAAATTGAAAGTAACTGCTAAACAAAAAGTGCCGAGCAGAAAGGTGTATAAATGGAAAAGGTGCGGGTTTTTCTAACAGACTGGCAGATATTGTTCCGGGCAGGTGTCCACCTTACGCTTGCTGCGGAAAAATCATACGAGATTATCGGCGAGGCTGCTACGAATGAATGGGCACTCGATTTTATTGAACGCCACCAGCCTGCGGTGGCTATCCTGAATGCCGACCATGGCGAACTGACGGGTGCTGAGATTACCAAGCGGGTCAAACGAAATTTGCCCTCGGTGGCAGTAATCTTGATGATGGATGGTTACGGCGATGAGAAGGTATTTACCGCCCTGAAAAGCGGAGCTAGCGCCTGCCTGAGCAAAGATGTGAAACCTGATGACCTGCTCAAAACAGTTAGAGGAGTGGTCCAGGGCGAATATCCGATAAGTCAATGGATACTTCAGCCAGTCATCGCATCCCAGATACTAAACGAATTCGAGATTTTCGAAAAACTAAGAGACAAGATGAGCAGCTTGCCGGTTTGCCTCTCCTCACTTGAAGCCCAGATTCTGCAGCACATCTCTAGCGGAAATTCGCTCGTGGAGATAGCCCGAAAACTGGACATTTCTGAAGATATCATAAGGCAACGTCTCTACACCATCCTCGGTAAGCTGGTGGCTAACGACCGCAACCATCAGCTAAAGTAGCCTGCCATTGCTTAGTTTTCTCTCCTGATGTATCATACACCTTAATACATCGGGTTTATTAAGGTGATTAGCCTTGTCCTTTTTATTGATATTAATCTTTGTCCTGCTCGGCTTATTCGTCGGCAGCTTTCTTAATGTCTGCATCGATAGATTACCCAGGAGGCAATCTATCATCGCGCCGCCTTCCCATTGCCCTGCCTGCAATCAAAGACTGGGGCTCTTAGACCTGATTCCAATATTGAGCTATGTATGGCTGCGCGGGCGGTGCCGTTATTGCCGGTCTCCCATACCGCTCAGGCTGCCTCTGGTAGAAGGGATAACGGCTCTCCTCTTTGCCTTTATCTACACCCTCTACGGGAAAGCTGGGTTATGGCTTGAACTGGGCGCTTTTCTCATTTATGCATGTTTGCTTATTATCATCTTCTTTATCGACATGGAGAACCAGCTTGTCCTTGATAAAGTTACCTTTCCCGGTATGGCAATCGCTTTTGTCTTTTCGTTTTTTTTACCCGAGCCTTTCTTACGTGAGCCTGGAGTCAGAAGCGCCTTACTGGGAGGCGCCACAGGTTCGGGGATAATGGCTTTGATTTATTTTATCGTCTTCCTCATCTTCCGTCGCGAAGGTCTGGGGTTTGGAGATGTCAAAATGGCAGCATTGATAGGGCTGATGGTCGGTTTTCCATTGGTAATTGAAGCCTTGTTACTCTCCTGGATAAGCGGAGGTCTGGTGGCAGCCATTCTACTCGCTCTCAAAGTTAAGGGTCGCATGGACAAAATACCATCGGCTACTTTTATGGCTGTCGCAGCTATGGTTACCCTGCTTTGGGGACAGGCGATATACAATTGGTATTTGCCATGATACGAAATGACAAAATCACTTGACATATAGAGCCAGGATGCCTTAATTTAGTGCCAGAGAGTAAAATGTGAAATACGAAAAAGAAGCCTACCAGTTTCTAGCCGTTTACCGTTTCCTGGCCTATGGTCTGGCGGTGATGTTCACTCAGATTGGTCCCTCGCAACTGATTGTAATGAGGATAACTTACCCTCAGATGTACATAATCCTGGGGACACTCGGCGTCTATTCTCTGTTGAGAGTCTTTTCCCCTTTGCGGTGGCGGGAGAAAAGCACTATTACCTATTTGATTCTGGCCGGTGATTTCTTGCTCTGCATATTACTGGTTATCGCTACCAGTGGGTTAAACAGCGCATTCCTGCTCTATTCGCTTGCTCCGATTATGACCGCGGCTCTTCTTTTTGAGGAAAAGATTGCCTTGGGTCTGGCGGCTCTCGCTTCCCTGGCTCTTTCTCTCACTCACGTGGCAGGTAGCACGTTCACTCAAGGTATTGCTCCGATTTTGCCGGGGGTTAATCTTACACTGCTGATAGTCTACTCTCTTTTCTGTTTTGTCAGCGCCTCGGTGCCTTACCGTATTAACCTGAATATCCGCCGTCGCATAGAAAGAGAAGCTATTATTGACGAGCGCCGCCGAATTGCCCGGGAATTGCATGACGGCGTGGCACAGTCGCTCGGTTACCTTAACCTGAAAACAAAGCAGGTAAGCGATTTTGTTTCTTCCCAGAACACGGTGCAGGCGCTCACCGAGCTTAATGATATTCGCAAGGTAGTTCAGGATACCTACGAGGACATCAGGGAGTCAATCGACCAGTTAAGCGCCGAGATGAGAAATCTCCCATTAATACCGGCTATGGCAAATTATATTCGTGAGTTCGGCAGTAATAACGGTCTCAAAGTGAGCTTTGATTATTCCAGGCCTTTCCCTGAGCTTTCACCTGTTGCCGAATTGCAGTTGTTGCGGATTGCTCAGGAGGCGCTGACTAATGTTAGAAGGCATGCTCAGGCCACCGAGGGGGAGGGGAAGCTGGAGTATGGTAAAGAGGGTGTCGAGATGCTAGTTAAAGATAACGGGCAGGGCTTCGTTCTTGATAACCTTGAAGAGAAGCCTCCCGGCTACCACGGATTGAATATCGTCAAGGAAAGAGCCGAAATGCTCGGTGGCGTGTTGAATATTTCTACTTCTCCAGGAGAGGGTACCGCCGTTATGGTTAGTCTTCCGATTGACAAAGTGAGGTTATGAAATGAGTCTGATTAGAGTATTGATAGCGGATGACCACACTTTATTTCGCCGAGGTATTGCCGCTGCTCTGGCAAGTCAGCCGGAGCTGGAAGTGGTAGGGGAAGCGGTTGACGGACTTGAAGCGATAGCAAAAGCTAAAGAGCTTAACCCAGATGTCGTCCTGATGGACCTTAATATGCCGAATTGCAGCGGTCTTGAAGCCACCCAGGCGCTCCAGTCAGAGATGCCCCAGGTGAAGATTCTTGTCCTGACCGTATCTGATAGTGAATCCGACCTTTTTGCCGCCGTTAAGTACGGCGCCAGAGGATATTTGCTTAAGAAGGCTGAGCCGGAGGAACTGGTTCATGCCATTTCCAGTGTCGCCCAGGGTGGAGTGATGGTCTCACCACTGATGGCGACTAAACTGCTGGCTGAGTTTAATGACCTGACCGCCGGCGTGCAGAAAGGACCCATTGAGCAGCCGGAGGCTAAACTGAGTCCCCGGGAGGGAGAAGTGCTGCAACTGGTTGCCAAGGGGGCGACGAACAAAGAAATTGCTGATTCGCTCTTTATCTCTGAGAATACGGTAAAAACCCACCTGCAAAACATTATGGAGAAACTGCACCTGGCTAACCGCAGTCAGGCTGCCGCTTACGCCGTCAAGAGAGGACTTGTGGCGGACAACGCCAACAGGGAAAATACTAGGCACTAAATACCAAGCCATAAACAAATTGAAATGACAGAAGTATTTTGGCGTTAAAGCATTTGGATTTACGCCGTTTTGAGCTTTGTCATTTGGTTCTACTCGTGGTTTAACCCATTAGTATCATAGTTTTGAGCCAAACGGTTTTGTTCTCTCACCCGTAAGGGCTAGCCTTTGCCCTTTCAAAATCACCCGCTTGCAGGATTGTCGCCATTGTTGACACAGCTTATATTGTAGGAGCAGTCATGAAAAAGTGGCTGGCCCCGATTATATCGGGGCAGGAAAAAAGTAAGAAAGGAGAACAAACATGAGAATACCAAAAAGGGGAGAGAAGGGCTTTACACTTATCGAGCTGCTTATCGTGGTCGCCATCCTCGGTGTGCTGGCGGCAGTGGTCATTCCTAATGTCGGTCGCTTCATTGGTCGCGGTAAAACGGAGGCGGCAGCTACCGAGTTTTCTAGCATCCAGTCGGCTGTCACTTCCATGATGACCGACAACGGGATAGCCACGTTTTTGACCGCGAACATTACATCCCATGACATCGCTGGTGAAGCTACCAACGATATGGGCGACTTCCCGGACGCTGATGCTGATGGTGCCCACCTCTACGGTTACGGTGGTGTCAGTAGCGTCAATTATGTCGTCTCCCAGAACACCACGCACAAGTATTGGATTGATACTAATGGAACTGTATTTCAGGTTATCGTTCCTTAACCTTTGATGGTTCACAGTAAGTAAGCTATCGGAGATTAAGGTAAGGAGGAGGTGAATATGAAATTACCAAAAAAGGGCGAGAAAGGCTTTACCCTGATTGAACTGCTCATCGTGGTCGCCATCCTCGGCGTGCTGGCGGCAGTAGTTATTCCTAATGTAGGCAGATTTATCGGCCGCGGCAAGACGGAGGCGGCAGCTACCGAGTTGTCCAGTATTCAGTCAGCCGTGGTTTCTATGATGGTCGACCAGAACTTGGCCACACTCGCGACCGCGAACATTACATCTCATGACATCGCTGGCGAGGCTACCAACGATATGAGCGACTTCCCGGACGCTAATGATGATGGCGCCAGGCTCTTTGGTTACGGTGGTGTCAGCAGTGTCAACTACGTCGTCACTCAGAACACCACGCATAAGTATTGGATTGATGGCAATGGAACGGTATCCCAGGTTATCGTGCCCTGACCTAGATTAGTTGATATAACTTGGAGGGGTGCCCCAGGATAAAATGGGCACCCCTCAGCGTTGGTAAACAAAATCCAAATGTCAAATCAAGACCAAATGCTTTAATGCCAAAGCAACTTTTCAGTGTCATTTGTCATTTGGGTTTTGGGCCTTATTTGAACTTTGAGCTTTGACATTTGAACTTACGCTCTATCGTTTTGGCTGCAGCGTAATCGTGCCCCCTTTGATATACGGGTAGCCTTCAGGGGGGATGATGGGGGTGGTAAACTGCCCGTTGTCCTCCAGGGCTTTAATGAAATCCCTAAAAGTGTTGTAACTATCGGCTTCGCAGAAAAAAGTTATGCTGTTGCCATAATGACTGATTGTCCGTATCTCGATAAATTTCCCGGCGTCATTACCAAGGTTCTTCGCCTCCTTCTTGACGGCTTCCAAGTCATCGACAAAGGCGCCCCCCATGTCCACTATGGACTTATACTGGGTAATCGCCTTCTGCAACGGCTCACGTTTACTCAGTTCGGCCAATCTCCTTTGCATCACGGTATTCGTAGCCGCATACCTTTGTCTTACGAGAGCTGTTTCTCTCATGGCGTCAGTGGTTACCTGGTAAATGGGGAAGAATAGGCTCAGGACAGCCACTATCGCCAAAGAAGCGTATATCTGCCTGGCTGACGGTCGCCACGGTTTGTAAATTTGTGGCAACAGGTTGATATCCGGTATTGAAAAGACCATGTGCCCCACATTCCCTGGTGTCTCACGACTCTTCCGCGTAAAGCTGATACGCATCCTGGGCGCCGTGGTTGCTTTCAGTGCCAGTCCGAGGTTGACAGCGTACTGAGAAACAGGCAGGTGCTCCGGATATTCCAGAGGAGGCGACATCGGTTCGATTGGGTATTCTATGCCGCCTTGTATATCATCTATCAGGGCGCGGTCTCCGGACATTTGTCCGGTAATAAAGATTGGAGTCTTCGGGTCGAAAGGAGCGCCTGGGTGATGCGTGTCATAAAAACTTACCGTCAGTCTGATTGCGGAAACCAGCTGCTCTGCCCTGTCTTCTTCGGAAAGCCCTTCAGGCTGCCAGGCGCTGGTGCGCAACAACTCGGCAACCCCACCGGCTACAACAATCGTATCAAAGCTTGTAGGCTCGATGTTAAGCACAAGGGCATCTTTCCTGTTCACGGCTCTGGCAAGGGCAAGGGTCTTCAGCCCCAATATGTGAGGATTAATGCCTGCTGCTCTCAAGGCTCGCACTTCGCTATCAATAACCTCTCGGGGTACGCCTATCAGCAACACCTGCTGGCCGCCATGACCGGGAGCTATCGTTTGCCAGAAGAAATATGTCTCCTCTTGAGATAGAGGCATCACGTCCTCAGCTACTTCTAAAACCGCCTCTTCCGTTACCGGTTGTTCCAGGGGAGTGGGCACTAATACCATACGGCTCAGTGAATAAAGGCTGCCAATGCAGGCGGTCACCTTCTTTTCTTTGATACCGTTTGAAGCCATTAGCTGTTTAACCGCTGTACCTAAAGCCTGGGGGGCCACTACGACCCCTTCTTTGATAATACCAGGTTCAAGAGGGCGGCTGCCCCATTTTATTACCTTGCCTTCACTGACCTCCATAATCCTGATGTCAGCGCTGTTGATTTCAAGAGTTATCACTCTGTAATTTCTCCTTCAACTGCTTAACTACCTTCATTAGTCATTTTGGTTTTGTCATTTGGGCTTACTAAAATAAATGCCAACGTCCAGGGTGGCTTTAAGCTCCATTTTGGTTGGGCTACTAGCGAGATACTCTTTTGTCTTTATAGGAGAATCGAACGCGTGCACCTTCCCATCATTATCAACCGTATAGTAATAGGTAGTGGTAAGCTTTTGGGTGTAGTTTGTCGTGCTGTACTGGGTCGTGTTAGCCGTGGATATCTTATCGTGCTCATAGAGCACGTACCCTTGTTTTGGGGTAGCATTACCTGTGTAGCCTTTTCCGGCAACTGTGGTAATGATATCGGGGAAGCCTTCAAAGTCGGGAGTGTTCGGGTTATCCCCCATGTAGTTAGTGGGCTTTGTAACCGGATTGGGTATTCCGCTTGATATCAGGTTATTATCTTTCATCATGGTCATAACCGCCTCTTGGATGCTATGCCATTCTACGCTTTGGGCTGCTTCTGCGCCTGTTTTAAGAACCTCGACATCTTCAGTAACTATTCTTGAAACTACTCTGGTAACTATTCTGGGCTCGTTTGATTCTAGTGTCTCTAGCTTTTCATCCGAATCAAGTACGCGGATGAAAGCCATCACTTTGTCCAGGTCACCCTGCACATGGACACCCCGGAAAGTGACTAGTCGATATGAGCCTGCTTCGCTGTGTGAAGCCACGGGCACCTGTAATTTACCGCTGCCTTCGGTAATATCAATGCCGTTCTTTTCGGCAAGGCTAACGAGCATGGCAATAGTGATATTGTCTGCCATGGGGGCAAGGGCTTTATCGATGGCGGCAATCTCGGTATTTAAAGCACTGATGCTAGGCAAGGGGTTCTTGAGAATTGCGTTGAGCTTGTCTATTTTGGTCTGTAAATCCTTCTGCTGGGGAGCTTGCTGTAAATAAAGGATGCCAAGAGCAAGATAGACAATCAGTATTAAACCCATGAAGAATAGAAAAGCCGTTTGGCTGTATCTGGCTAACAGGGTCTTGATATGTTCCATCTTTTACGATAAATCCAAATTACAAAATCCAAATGTCAAATGAAATCCAAATGATAAAATCCTTTTGGTATTTGTCCTTTATCTGTCACTTGACCTGCCCGCCGTTCCTCCTGAACTCTGGCAGGCGGGGCTTTGTCATTTGGGCTTTGGCATTTGAGCTTTGGCATTTGGATTTTTAGCGCCACCTCTCCCGTAGCGCTTTCTGTACCTGCGCCTCTATCGTCTCCTCTATTGTTTCTTTGACTGTTGCTTTGAGATTCTTGTTTGCCTCCAGCTCTAGAGTTGCTATCTCTTCTTCGTAAAAACGTTGATAAAGTTGCCTGCCTCTTTGCCATCCAACCACCCAGACCATAGCCAGGCCGAATCCTGCAATCGGCGCCACTAACGCGATGCCCGCTTTGGTATAAGTAACCAGGATGATGACCAGAATCAAAACGGCAAAGAGGAAGATGGCTATATTCAGGTCCCACCTAGCATTCATAGCCCTGT
>Ga0154807_1027_pt6 | contig 12957 bp, 14 predicted proteins | sample Rifle2008BG16ft_FD_105815 | JGI IMG/M metagenome (GOLD analysis project Ga0154807, IMG submission 105815) | Chloroflexi bacterium RBG_16_51_9
GCCGTAATAACGCCGCTGGGGGTAACCCTCGGCGTATTTGCTGGTTAATATGGATGCCTCAGCCTCAAAGACAGCCCGGCTGGGATAGTTCTCTGAGGCAATCAGATTGATTGTCTCCCGGTGTCGTTTCTTTTCTGACTCGATAGCCTGATAAATCTCCGGATCTGTTTTGCGTAAAAAGCTCATCTTACCCCCCTTTGTGAAGTCTACAACGAGGCACTTTTGCTGTCAACACCTAAGTAGCGAAGGCCGAACAGGCGTTGCCCTTTCTGAAAAAACAATTTCCCCCTTTCCCTTATATAAGGGAAGGGGGCCAGGGCTTTGGGGGACAGTTCCCGAACTTCTATTTGAGAAGAAGAGGCTGATACCGGACTTGCAGCGGTTAGTCGTCAAAGCCGATAATACTTGATAGTTCGAATCCCCACAGCTGGAGAATGTTCACTTTGTGTTAACAAAATGTCACTTAAATGCTGACAGACTTCAAGCTTGCGACCGTTGATGGCTAAACTAACCTAATTCTCGACCTGTTGGGAGAGTTAGCCTACCAATTCGGACAAGCGATAAGGAACCAGGCGCTCTGATAAGAACTTCATGTTCTCGGAGTATTTGTTTTAACTAAACCACCCTCATAACCCCGCCGGGGGCTCTTCTAAGGTTTTGGTCCTTAAGCGAGTCCGTTCAGGTTATTCAAGACACGTCCACCGCCGCCACTCATGAATTAGTGCGCATACATACTACGGAGTGATTTGCTCGCTAACATCAAGATAGACTAACCTGCCGTCTTTATCCGTATAATAGAGAACCTGACAACCGGTCACGAATTCACCGTGTTCCAGAGCCGCTTCTACGTCAGCCAGGCTACAGACCTCGTTATTCAGGAATTGCCCTGTCTTGGCGTCAACCTCGAAGGTGCGGTCACCCTTATCAGTCGTGATAGTCACGGTTGACTTTTCCACATCAACTGATTTAATGGTGCCGGTACCTTGAATGAGATTAGGTGGATTAGCGACATCAATGTAAAGAGCTTTGCCTTCCGCGTCAACACTATAGATGACGGTTAAGGGCATTTCTGCCCCGGCCTCGACCAGCGCATTGAAGAGTTCCAGGCTACCAACGACACCACCGATGAGAAGCCCGGTATCCGGGTCGACATCATAAACCTTGTCACCCGAGGCGCTCTTAACGGTTATGGTGGACTCCTTGATATTGACATCGCTGATAGTTCCCCTAGCTGCTGCTGCCGGTGATATCTTGTAGACATTCAAGGCGAGGACATTCCCCTCCTCATCATAGACCACCGTGCAATCGAAATCTGCGCCGCTGGCTGTCAGTTCATCCAACTGTTCCAGCGTACAAACCTTACCCTCAAAGGTAAATGATGTATTCGGCGTAATCGGCAAAGTTCTTAGCCCTTGCTCAGTGTGAATAGTCACCGTTGAGTCCTTAGCACTGGCATCAGTGAGATGCCCTTCGCTTGAAGTCACCTTAGGCGGTGCCGCAGGCGGAGTTGTTACCGGCGTGGTTGTTGCCGGTTTGGCGCAGCTTACGAATAGCACCGTAAGTGCCAATAAGATTGTCCCCATTACCCAAGCGAATTTTTTCATTAATCTCTCCTTTATAGCCTGTTCATTCGCTCCAACTACTGAAAAGTTATATACTTTCCTATACTAAATGTTAGCTGTCCTGAGATGAGAATTGTCTTACAACCCTTCTGTAATTAACTCTGACACGCTCGTCTTAGAAATAAATTAAGGGCAGATTAGAATTTGTTAAGAAGTGCCAACGCCTCTGCTCAACATCTGGATTCACTAATCTTTGTCAACGTGTGTTTATTGGATTTTCTGTTTGCCGATTACTTTCTCTCAGTTAAGCTAATCTCTGAGAAATGCCATGAGCGACTGCAGTTTAGAAACTTCGGCTGCTAGAAACCAACAAATCATAAAGATGTCTGCGTTCAGGCCATCGAGGAGTTCAGGTATCTTGACTCATGGTATTGCCAAGCTGATAATATGCGTATGACTGAACAGCGTGTAAGGGCCCGCTACTTAACTAAGGATGTTATTATTGGTTGGGCTTCATTAAGCATAATGATAGCGATGGCTATTATTGGTTTTCAGTTCATAAGGGATCGTAATAGCTGGAATATTCTGGCTAATGAGCCGGAGCAAATACCCCGTATCGGTACAGCCGAATTGAAGAGCAAGATAGACTCAGGCTCGAACTTATTGGTTGTTGATGTTCGCTCAAAAGATGAGTATGAGAACACGCATATCGCCGGATCTATTTCAATTCCATTAGAAGAAATCAGTCAACGCTTTGATGAGTTCAGGGGTTATACGCAGATTGTTACTTATTGCACGTGACCGGGCGAAGGTGCAAGTGCTCGTGCAGCACTAATTCTGAGGCAACTTGGTTTGAAAAATGTTAAACCATTGCTTGGAGGGTTTGCAGCCTGGAAAGAAGCTGGTTACCCAGTTGATGGTACAGCAAAATAAAATATCAGTAATCAGTCACGAAAACCTCTTTACTCACTACACTTATGTTTTTAACAACGCGGTAAAGGTGCTGCCTTTTCCAAGCTCACTGACCACAGAAACCTTACCGCCGTGCTGCTCAGCAATTCCTTTGACTATTGCCAGTCCCAGGCCAGTACCGCCACCGGCGCGAGAACGGGCCTTGTCAACCCGGTAAAAACGGTCGAACATGTGTGGCAAGTGCTCTGGAGGTATGCCGATTCCCGTATCGCTCACTTCCAGGCACGCCCACTCACCCTCTCGGAACAGGGAAAGGGTGATGGTGCCTCCCTCCGGCGTATACTTGATAGCGTTATTGACCAGGTTGCTGAGGAGCTGTTTTAACCGGTAGGCATCACCGGTTATCGAGATATCTTCCAGCCGCCCGGTAATGATTTTGTGGTTGCCGGCCAGTGGTTGGGCACGTTTCGCCTCATCCAGTACCAGCCCTTTGAGCGCTATCCTTTCCGCCGGTTCTATCTGGCCTGATTCAATCTCGGCGAGAAGAAGAAGGTCGCTGACTACCTTAGACATTCGGCTGGATTCAGCCTTGATAGCACGTAGGGACTCCCGGCGGTCTTCCTCACTCATGTTACGTTCAAGAAGGTCTACGTTACCTCGGATAACGGTTAAGGGAGTCCTGAGCTCGTGGGACGCATCAGCCACAAAATTCTTCTGTGACTGGAAGAAGCGGTGCAGGCGCTCAATCATCTGGTCGAAAGTCATTGCCAGGCGGCCAATCTCATCAACCGGACCAGCATAGCCGACGCGCCGGCTGAGGTCAGAGCTCTCCCCGATGCTGCTTGCCGTCCTGGTTATCTGCTCAACCGGCGCCAGCGCCCGCTGCACCAGAAAGGCTCCCAGTAACACCGAAAGCAACAAACCAGCCGAAGCACCCCCCAGCAAGGCCAACCGCACGTGGTGCATTGTGTCTTCGATGGGTTTCAATGACTGGGCGATTTCCAGGAGCAGGGTCCGGTTCTTGAGAAACAGGGGAGTAGCCATAATGCGGACACTGGCGTTATCGCCGGCGGCAACTGTCTCAATATGGGCAACATCTCTGAAGCCTTCTTCGATTAGCAGACGGCTTGCAGGCAGCGTCTGCCGGGCAAGATTATCCGATTTCACCACGACATTGCCGCTCGCATCGATAATCTGGATGTAGATACCGGGAGAAGCGAACTCGTTTACCGGCGGCAGCCCGGAATGTATCATATTAAAATCCATCGGCTGCGGGTCCTGATTAATCAGAAACAAACCGTGAATCCTTTCGCTATACACCTTTAGATTGTTGTCTACGGTGTTATTGAGGTAGCTCCCCAAGAGGGTGTACAACAGCCCCCCGGAGAGAACAAGGATGGTGAAAAGTATCAGCGAGAACCATAGTGTCAACCGCCAGCGAATCGTCATCCAGTTACTCCTTCAGCACATAGCCGACGCCGCGCACGGTATGAATCAGCCGGGAGCCGCCGCCGGCCTCAAGCTTTGTGCGCAGGTAAAGGACATAAACCTCGATTACGTTGGACTCACCGCCAAAGTCATAACCCCAAACGCGCTCATATATCAGCTCTCGTTTCAAGACTTGACGCGGGTTCCGCATGAAAAGCTCCAGAAGGTCGAACTCCTGAGCAGTCAGAGTGATAATGTCGTCGCCACGCTTAACTTCCCGGGTTGCCGTGTTGAGTGAAAGGTCACTGAACCTGAGCACCTCCCCTTCCCGCAACTGCCGCTGCCTGAGGCGAGCTTTGACCCTGGCCAGCAGTTCGTCAAAAGCGAAAGGTTTGACCAGGTAATCGTCAGCGCCGCTGCCCAGACCGGCCACGATATCGGTTACGCCACCCTTCGCAGTAAGCATGAGGATTGGCACATCACCGGCCTGGCGCAACCGTTTACTTACCTCCAGACCATCGATACCCGGCATCATAACGTCAAGTATGACAAGGTCGGGCTCATGGTCGCGGGCTTTAGCAAGAGCGTCTGTGCCGTCAGCGGCGGTTTCCACCGTGTACCCTTCGTAAGATAAGCCTCTCTTGAGAAGGCCGATTATTTCCGGGTCATCATCAACAACCAAGATGCGCATTACTTCTTCGCCTCAATCAGCTTCAAGATTCCAGCCATACCATCAGTGACCCGTTCTACGTCCAAACCACTTGCAGCGACGTTCTCCACCGTTCTACGGTTGATATTTGCTCCCATAAGCCGAACCACAACCGGGTTGGCCAGGTTCATTAAGCTTGCCATTGGCCGATTAGCGCTCAAGACATGCTCCAGCAGGATAACCTTACCACCCGGTTTGCAGACCCGCTTGACCTCCGCCAAACCTTTGAGCGGGTCGGAGACCGAGCAGAACACGAAGGTTGCCACCACGGCATCAAAAGTATTATCTTCAAAGTCCAGCTTCTGTACATCCATCGGCAGCAGGTGAGCTTTTAGTCCCTGCTTGCGGGCTTTGTGGTGGGCGCGGGACAGCATCTTTTCGCTAAAGTCTATGGCGGTTATTGAAGCGTTTTGCGGGTAATAGGGAAAGTTCTTCCCAGTCCCGACACCTACCTCAAGGATATTTGCACCGGATACTTTGCTCCATAACGTCTTACGCCACTTACGCAAGCCAAGCCTATCCGCAAACCCTTCCATGAAATCATAGTCAAAAGCCCGGCGGTTATACCGTCTTCGGGCGACTTCGGTAGCCGTGTCTTCTATCTTAATCTTCTCTTCAATGATCTTCCCGTCACTACTTTTCATTTTGTTGCCAGCCAGAACTGAACGCCGCGATATCTCACTTCCAGTTGGGTGACCTTAAAACCAGCCTCTTCAAGAAACACCGGCAGGTTCCCCTCAATATTGTCTTTCATATTGCTCGTCCCGTCAAACATGCTTCCCAGGTTGAGAAGGAGTTTTACAAAAATGTTGTCCGGTTGGCCAAAATCAGCCAGCATGAATCTTCCCTTATCCTTCAGGATACGGTAAACCTCTTTGATTGCTCCCCTTTTCACCGGAGTTGACAGGTGATGGAAGATTAAGGTGCTGATGGCCAGGTCAAAGGACTCTGATGGAAAAGGTAATTCCTGGGCGAATCCCTGCACCAGTCTAGCTTTCACTCCTGCCTGTTCAAGCTTCCTTTCAGCGAGTTGCAGAATCTCTTTGTCAGGGTCTATGCCTACACAGTCTGCGTCTGGATACCTCATCTTTGCTTCGATTAGTAATGTCCCCGACCCGCAGCCAACATCCAGAACCTTTTCGCCATCCACGATTTCAGCCAGTTCCAGCGCCAGCCTCTTAAAAGTTTTTCCATAGCCCAGCAGGTTAAGAACCCAATCGAAGAGGGGAGTAAGAAAATCATAAGCCAGCGCCGGTGTAAACTTCTTACCCATTACTTCCGTGAACCTCAGTACTGTTTGCTGTAACTACTTGACTCATGTTCAGCCTTCAGTATACTATAGTATAGTATAGTAGTCTAGAGGGTCAGGCTTCTGCCTTGGGCTTCTTTCATACTAGAGTGCGAAGTTCAGGATAACCCAAACAAACAAGATTCGTTCCTGCGGCACCATGTTGCTACGGGCAAGGGTTAGTCCTTATAATTATTATGGGGTTTGAATTGAAATGGGAGTGGTATGAAACGTCTGCTGTTTCTGGTCGGTGTGATGGTATTACTGGTATCCGCCTGTTCACAGAGTGCTCCCGCCCTGACACCGGAACGCAAAGTAACGGTGGATGGGAAGTCCTATCAGGTTATTACTGTGAGCCAGCTTAAGTCGATGCTGGACAATAAGTATTTTCTGCTGGTGAATGTGCACGTTCCTTATGAGGGAGAAATCAAGGGGACCGACCTGTTCGTGCCCTACAATGAAATCGAGCAGAACCTGAGCAAATTGCCATCTGACAAGGTCGCCAAGATTGTAGTCTATTGCCGCTCGGGCAGTATGAGTGGTATCGCCGCCAAAACTCTAACCCGCCTGGGGTACACAAATATTCAAGACGTGGATGGCGGCATGATAGCGTGGGAGCAAAAGGGCTATCCGCTCGTTCAATCGCCTCAATAAATGAGTGGTCAGCTAGTTAATCAAGCCGTTGCCTATCGGAGGTCAATCTGAATTATCGTCGAGTTCTGGTTCTCAGCTTTGTTACCGTTACCATCATGGGATTTTCAGGTGGTGACAGAGATGGCTGACGAACATATGGGAATGGGACATGAGATGCACGCTGGACATGAGGCGGGAGGAAAATCCGGGCCCGAAATGGCTGTCAAGCCAGAGAAACCAATGGCGCACGCAGACCACCAGGCGATGATGATAGCCGACTTCAAAAGGCGCTTCTGGATATCATTGCTCTTCACTATCCCTGTTCTCCTGCTTGCCGGGGATGTTCAGCAATTATTGGGAATCAGGGAAAGCCTCCGATTCAGCGGTGATTCGTATGTTTCGTGGATGCTGTCTTCGTTCATCTATTTCTATGGCGGTTATCCGTTTCTGAAGGGTTTCTTCAGTGAAATCAAATCCAAAACTCCTGGAATGATGATACTTATTGCAGTAGCTATTACAACGGCCTATGTTTACAGTAGTGCCGTGGTATTTGGTCTTGCCGGAAGTGTGTTTTTCTGGGAACTGGCAACCCTGGTAAGCATCATGCTGCTGGGCCACTGGATAGAAATGAGAGCAATCCTTGGAGCTTCCAAAGCTCTGGAGGAACTCGCAAAGTTGATGCCATCAGAAGCTCATAAGATTATGCCTAACGGTGATACTAAGGATGTGCCATTACAGGAATTAGTGGTCGGTGATAAGGTTATTGTAAAACCGGGTGAAAAAATACCAGCCGATGGAGGTGTAATCGAAGGAGAGTCTTCAGTTAATGAAGCTATGCTTACCGGTGAATCGCAGCCGGTAAACAAAAAGGCCGGCTCAATGGTTATCGGTGGTTCAATCAATGGTGAGGGTTCAGTTACTGTAGAGGTTAAAAAAACAGGAGCAGATTCTTACCTTTCGCAGGTAATTGAACTGGTTAAACAAGCTCAGGAAAGCAAATCAAGAACTCAGGACCTTGCCAACCGGGCTGCCCAGTGGTTAACGATTTTAGCTCTGGGGGGTGGAGCAATAACCCTAGTCCTGTGGATTACTGTATTGAAGGTTGATTTCGCCTTCGCTCTTGAGCGTATGGTAACGGTGATGATAATTGCCTGCCCTCATGCTTTAGGCGTGGCCATTCCACTGGTTGTCGCAAGGTCCACTGCCATATCGGCCAGAAACGGATTACTAATACGGGACCGGAGCGCCTTTGAGCAGGTCAGGAACATTCAGGCAATAATATTTGACAAAACAGGGACGCTTACCGAAGGTAAATTCGGCGTTACCGATGTCGTTAGCTTTGCAGGGAAGGCTAATACGGAAATCCTGAAGTATGCGGCATCGGTAGAAGCCTATTCAGAACATCCGATAGCCCGAGGAGTTGTATCATCAGTTGAAGAAAGATTCCCAATAGACAGTTTCCGAGCAATTCCAGGCAAAGGAGCCGAGGCCAGGGTAAATGGGAAAGAAGTAAAGGTGGTGAGCCCGGGCTATCTTAAAGAAGCCGGTATCGCTGTTAATGAGGAGAGGGTGGAGAAGCTGAGTTCACAGGGCAAGACGGTCATATTTGTTTTGATTGATGGGATTCTAGATGGCGCCATCGCTCTGGCTGACATCATCCGTCCTGAATCTAAAACGGCTATTGCCCGGCTTAAGGAAATGGGCATTAAATGCATCATGCTGACCGGAGACAACAAGCTGGTAGCTAAATGGGTAGCCACGGAGACAGGGTTGGACGAATATGTTGCCGAGGTCTTGCCTGAGCAAAAAGCAGCCAAGGTCAAAGAAGTCCAATCAAGAGGACTAAAAATAGCCATGACCGGTGACGGAGTCAATGATGCCCCTGCTCTGGCGCAGGCGGATGTAGGTATTGCCATAGGCGCTGGAACTGATGTTGCCATTGAGACCGCGGACATCATACTCGTTAGAAGTAATCCTCTGGATGTGGTGACTATTATCGGTCTGGCAAGAGCAACCTATCGCAAGATGATACAAAACCTGGCATGGGCAACAGGCTATAACGTGGTAGCCCTTCCAATGGCTGCTGGCGCTCTGTATGCTTATGGTATTATCTTAACTCCGGCGGTCGGAGCCGTGCTCATGTCTTTGAGCACATTAATCGTTTCGGTAAACGCTAGATTTCTCAAAATGGATTCGGTATAGATGATTTGCTGAATGTAAGACAGGGTATATCCGGAGGAAGCCCATTAAAACCGGTAAGATAATATTTATTGTATTTGGCGCGCTTGTTATAATAGGCGTTGGTGCGGCGCTCTTTGCTGCCGGTCAAGCCCCAACCCAAATAACAGCGCAGTCCGCCACCTTCACCCCAAAGCCGGCTCCGGATTTCAAACTGAAATTGTTTTCAGGCCAGACCATAGCTTTGAAAGATTTAAAAGGCAAGACTGCGGTTGTCATCAATTTCTGGGCTTCCTGGTGTCCGCCGTGCCGTGAAGAAGCACCCACATTGTCGAAAGTCTCAAAGCTGTATGAAGGCAGGGTCAAATTTATCGGTATAGTCACAAACGATTCCCAGGCTGATGCTCTGTCTTTTATGAAGGAATTCGGAATAACATACGACAACGGTATCGATTACTACGGTATAGCCTCGAAGTACGGTATAACCGGCATTCCCGAGACTTTCTGGATTGACAAACAGGGCCAGATTGTAGGCCACTGGATAGGCGCAATCGACGAGGCAAATCTGACTTCTCGTACCCAGAAGCTGATTCAATGACCGGATGAGTTCAGTATCGATTAGAGCAAGAAATCACATAAAATCACACAACTTCTCCATAATTTCTACACACTACTGCCCTATGATAGTGAGTATAAGGTCCTTTGAAGGACCGGAGGAGGAAGAAAGATGAAGAGACAGTACAAGCTCATAATTGGGGCACTGGGTGTAGTCGCACTACTGATTGCGGCCGTGGCCACCACGGCATTAGCCGCGCAGAAGGTTAATGTTCCCGGCACTACCACACCAACCCAGGCTGACTATCAGGCATGGGGTTGCCCGGTGGCAAATGGCAACTACGAAGCCGTTGCCGGCTTGCTGGGGATGACTGCTCAGGAAATCGAAACTCGGCTTGAGCAGGGCAAAAGCCTGGTAGAAATCGCCGCTTCAAAGGGAGTAAGCGAGGACCAGGTGGTAGCGGTTATCTTTGAACCAATGAAGGAATTTATGCAGCAGCAGGCGACAGCGGGCGTCTGGACTCAGGCGCAGCTGGACAGTCACCTCAATGTCGCTGAGCAGCACGTTCGTCAGCTAGTGAATGCCAAGGGCGGCATTAACGGCAACGGGGGTTGCGGCGGCGCTGGTGCCGGTGGCATGATGGGTGGCAGTAGTGGCATGATGGGTGGCTACGGCGGTATGATGGGGGGTTGGGGAACTAATAACGGTGGCACCTTCGGACGTGGAGGTATGATGGGCGGCTCGTACTAGACCGGTTCCCGGCAAAGATGAGAAGAGGCAGACGAATATCTGCCTCTTCTTTTTTAAAGACATAATTGCCTGTGCTATGATTAGGTTGAAATGACTAAAATACTTGTTGTGGATGACGAAAAGAAAATAGTTGAAATCGTGAGGGCCTATCTGGAAAGAGAAGGTTACGAGGTTAGTGCGGCTTATGACGGAAAATCAGCGCTGGAAGCCGTGAAGCGTATGCCTCCCGACCTGGTAGTTCTTGATCTGATGCTGCCGCAGATAAGCGGCTGGGACGTATGCCGCGCCCTGCGTGCCGACTAAAATATTCCCATCATTATGCTGACGGCCCGCGATGATGTCACAGACAAAATCGTCGGGCTGGAACTAGGCGCCGACGACTATATGACCAAGCCATTCGACCCTAAGGAGCTAGTATCCCGGGTGAAGGCAGTGCTCAGACGTAGTGCCGCGAACCGGGTGCCGAAGGCAGTGTCAAAGGTAGCCGACCTCACTATCGACCTGGACAAGAGGGATGTTCGCCGGAGCGGTGAAAGTATTGAACTCACACCGATGGAGTTCGACTTGCTCGCCACGCTGGCGCAAAACCCCGGCAGGGTGTTCAGCCGAATGCAGCTTCTAGACAAGGTCCAGGGGGTGGCCTACGAAGGCTACGAACGAACCATTGATAGCCATATCAAGAACCTGCGTAAGAAGATTGAACCCGACGTCAGCCAACCCCGGTATGTAATCACCGTCCACGGCGTGGGCTACAAAGTGCCGGAGGCCACCGATGCATAGCCTGAACTGGAAGTTGGCAGGTGCCCTCTTGCTCATCGTAGTGGTGTCTGTCGGGTTGATGTCCTACCTCACTAATCAGAGTACTACCCGCGAGTTCCGCGATTACGTCATGCAGGGTAATGCCATGCACGCCTCCGGAGTCGGAAACAGCCTTAGCGGGTTTTATTCGCGGCAGGGGAACTGGAATGGCGTGCAGGGGGTATTACCCGGCTTATTGAGAATGAATGGCGACCGTCTTATCGTCGCTGACGCTAGTGGAATGATTGTCGGCGACACTGATGGGAACGCCATGGGAGATACCGTTAGCAAACTGGGACTTGCCGGTTACGGTACGCCGGTAACGGTGTCCGGGCTGGCAGTCGGCAGCTTCTATTTCCTGTACTCCGGGACTGGCGGGATGATGGGTGGCATGATTATTATGATGGGCGGACAGCCCGTTCCGGCAGGTACGAATACTGCTGAGGCAGACTTTCTCGGCCGGGTCAACCGTTCCATTTGGATTACCGGACTGGCAGCCGCAGCCATCGCCCTGCTGGCAGGACTGTTTCTCACCAGGCAAATTACCAGTCCAGTCCGTGCCTTGACCAGAGGAGCCCGCGAGATAAGCCGTGGTAATCTCGCTTATCAGGTGAAGGTGGAATCGAAGGATGAGCTCGGTGAACTCGGGCAAACATTCAACACTATGGCAGCAAACCTCGCCGCAAGCGAGCAGTCAAGACGGCGAATGACTGCCGATGTTGCCCACGAGTTGCGCACTCCACTTACGATTGTCGAAGGCACGGTGGACGGTATGCTGGACGGCGTCTTTGCGCCGGACCGCGAGCACCTGACTAACATAAAAGAGCAAACAGCTTTGCTTACCCGGTTAATCGGCGACCTGCGCGACTTGTCTCTGGCAGAGGCAGGGCAACTGAAGCTGGAGGTAGCTCCAGAAGATATTACCAATCTACTTCGAGACAAAGTCGAACAGATAAAGGTAACCGCTCAAGATAAAAGCATACTGCTAAAACTAGAAGCCGAGGATAACCTCCCGCCAGTTGAAATCGACCATGTGCGCATTGAGCAGGTGGCTGCCAATCTGCTGACCAACGCTATTCATCACACGCCGCCCGGCGGTAGTATCACAGTATCAGTTAGAGCTGCCATGCCGTCCGAATATAATCAGAGAGGCATATTGATATCAGTGGCGGATACGGGTGAGGGCATTACTGCCGAGCATCTGCCACATATCTTCGAGCGTTTCTACCGCGTGAGCGTTTCCCGCGCCCGTAGCGAGGGCGGCACTGGCCTGGGGCTGGCTATTGTCAAACACCTTGTGCTAGCCCACCACGGCAGGGTGTGGGCAGAAAGCGAACCGGGTAAAGGCAGCCGGTTTAACGTATTCTTGCCTCTGAAAACTACCACCTTGCAGAATATCGCCCCAAAGGCCTTAGACCGCTGACTTCTTAAGTTCACCCGCATCCTTTCGTAATTCTAATCCAATTCCAATTATCCCCTAATACTGCGTTAAGCTTGACCTGATTTAATAATCAAGGGACAGTCAGATTATGATATTCAGGAGACAAGCGTGAAAAAGACAGGCGTATTAATGCGGGTTTTAACTATTCTGGGGTTAATCTTGGCTGCGGCTGTCGTTGCCTCGCCGGCGTTGGCCGCATCGGACAATCCGCCGGCTATTAAGACCATGAAGGTGCAGGTATGGCCGGAATACGATGACCCCCGCGTAATGGTGACATACCAGGGCGAGTTCAAGGATGGTTCAGTATTTCCACAACCGGTGAAATTCCCGGCGCCGCTGGGTTCGGAAATGGCCATGGTGTGCGCACTAAAACCGCCCGACGACGAGCACCTGTGCCAGCTTTATGACACGCTAACTGCATCGGACAGTCTTGCCGTATCTTACACGCTGCCAATACCCACCTATTATCTGGAATACTACTGGGACGGCATCAAGACGCAAACGGACAAGTCATTTAGCTTTAACTACGTTTCTCCATACGCTATTGACTCCCTGGAGCTTGAAGTGCAGCAGCCGTTAAGAGCGACTAATTTCAAGCTGACTCAACCCTATGCCTCAGCCAGTTCGGACGCCCTGGGTATGAAATATTACCGTTATGTCTTTAATAATGTTACTCCGGGGCAGACGATAAGCATCGATGCT
>Ga0154807_1074_pt2 | contig 12775 bp, 12 predicted proteins | sample Rifle2008BG16ft_FD_105815 | JGI IMG/M metagenome (GOLD analysis project Ga0154807, IMG submission 105815) | Chloroflexi bacterium RBG_16_51_9
CAGGAGCCACCATCATAGCCAGCCAGTGCCCCATCCAAGACTGGCACCCCAACATCGGAGACCTTACCCTGGCTGATGCCATCTGTGACCGGCTCTTGCACAATGCTTACAAAATCGAAATGAGAGGCGATTCCATGCGAACCAGGAGACCGTCATCTAAAGCTGATAGAAAGGATTTATCCTGAGTGAAATCGAAGGAGGTGGTTGAAAGTGATAGAAAATTAAGTTAAACTCTATCCTAATCCAGCGCTACTAATAGGGTGGCCGATTTCCCCGAACAGCCGTCTTTTTTCAATCCGAACAAGCGGCTGATTTCACCGGGATACGCAAACCTCACTGATATCAACAGAACCAGTATTAAGATACTATCTTAAATAGTATCTTTTTTGTTTCTTTTTGTATCCAGATATAATGTCAAATTCAGTCTAGCATGCTATTCAAAGAATACCACGGTTGCTTTACCATAGAAATGAGTCCACTTCTGGCAGATTTTGCCAATCAAACGGAAGGACAACGAGCGTTTAGCTGAAAAGAGCAAGCGCAGATGGGGAAAATAAGGGTTCTGGTTGCCGGTAAACAAGCCCTGCTTCGAGAGGGTATCTGTGCTTTACTGAAAGCCTGCGCTAGCATTGAAGTAGCAGGTGAAGCAACCAGCGGTCAAGAACTTCTCGATATGATTAGTAGAGAAGACCCCGATGTAATCTTGATAGATACGCCTTTGCCTGTCCCAGATAACACCAGTGTACCCCTTCGAACCGGGAAGGAGGGCAAAACACCCAGACTATTGTTCTTAATAGAGGCTGAAGATAAAGAATCTATTATGAGAGGGATAGAAGCAAAGGGGAGCGGTTTTATTCTCAAGGAAGCTACCCCTGAAGACCTGGTAACGGCGATAACGACAGTTCATAGTAGCGGGTATTTTCTCTACCCTCCGGTGGCAAAGAAGGTGGTGGAAGAATACCTTAATATCAGGAACGGACGTACGCCCAATTCCTATGACCTGTTAAGCGACAGAGAAAAGGAGGTGTTCAAGCTCATCGCCGAAGGCTACCACAGACATCAAATCGCAGAGCTTCTTGACGTCTCACTTAAGACGGTTCTGGGTCACAGAGCGAATCTCATGCGAAAACTAGGTATTCACAACCAGATTGAATTGGTTAAGTACGCTATCCGTAAGCACCTTATAGAGATAAAGTCTTAACCAAGTGGCACAAGGGTCATTTTTACTGTCAGACTGATTCAACGTTTGAGGAGGGAACCAATGGCAATGGAACTGAATCGGAGAGAGTTCTTGAAACTGAGCGGAGTTGCAATAGCCGGAATTCCGCTTCTGAAGGTTCTGGGAGATGAAGGGCTCAAAGCAGTTAACTCTAAAACCTTTCTTATGAGTAAGCGTATTGGTGAGATACCCAGCGTTTGCGCCTATTGCTCCGTTGGGTGCGGAGTTCTGGTAACAGCTGAAGGAGATAAAATTATTGGTGTTGAGGGTGACTCTGACCATCCTGTTAACGGAGGTGCCATTTGCTCCAAAGCCCAGGCGCTATCCCAGGCAAGGACAGTCGATGGTAAAGTCAATCCTCTCCGTCTGACTAACGTTCTCTATCGGGCGCCAAATAGCCTTGAATGGGAAGAGAAGACTTGGGACTGGGCTCTCAGTGAAATAGCCAAGAGAATCAAGCAAACTAGGGATGCCGCCTTTATTGAGAAGGACAAGGATGGCAACTTAGTTAACCGCACAGAAGCTATCGCCCAAATCGGTGGGAGCTTGCATAACAACGAGGAATGCTACCTTATCTCTAAAATGAACCGTGCTCTCGGCTTAGTGTACACGGAGACCCAAGCCAGGATATGACATTCCCCCACAGTCGCCGGTCTGGCGGAAAGTTTCGGTCGCGGAGCGATGACCAATCACTGGATAGATATTGGTAATTCCGATGTTATCCTGATTATGGGTTCAAATGCTGCTGAAAATCATCCCATCTCGTTCCGTTGGGTTACTAAGGCCATGGAGAAGGGCGCAAAACTTATTCATGTCGACCCCAGGTTCACTCGAACTTCAGCTCAAGCCCATATCTATGCCCCCATCAGGTCGGGCACTGATATAGCCTTCATGGGAGGGATGACAAGGTACATTGTTGAGGACGTTGAAAATAATCCGCGAAACTACAATATGGCATACCTGAGAGAATATACAAATGCTGGCTGGCTTATCAATTCAGGCTATGCTTTCAGTGATGGCATCTTTAGCGGCTACGACTCAGCGACTAGAACTTACAAGGATAAATCTACATGGCAGTACCAGCTTGATGATACAGGAATCCCTAAACGGGATATGACCTTCCAGAATCCCAATTGTGTTTTCCAACTCCTCAAGAGACATTACTCTCGATATGACATAGACACCGTCTCCCGAGTTACCGGTACTTCCAGGGAGCTTTTGCTCAAAGTTTACCAGGTTTTCGCTTCAACGGGACAGTCTAACCGAGCTGGAACCATCATGTATGCTATGGGCACTACCCAGCATACCGTGGGCAGCCAGAATGTCAGAGCTTACTCAGTTATCCAGCTTCTACTGGGTAATATGGGCATCGCTGGTGGAGGCATCAACGCCTTGAGAGGAGAGGCTAATGTCCAGGGTGCCACCGACCATGCTCTGCTTTTCAACTACTTGCCAGGCTACTTACCGGCTCCGAGTACTGCCCACCCAACTCTGGCGAAATACCTGGAAGCAATTACTCCGGTGAGTAAGGATCCCAGGAGCGGCAATTGGAAGCAGCACCAGCCAAAGTACGCGGTGAGCTTGCTTAAAGCATGGTATGGAGATACAGCTACCAAGGATAACGAATTCGGTTATCAGTATCTGCCCAAGATTCAAGCCGGCGGTAACTACTCATGGATACCCCTTTTTGAAGCTATGGAGCAGGGTACCATCAAAGGATTACTTACTTGGGGGATGAATCCCGCGGTGGGCGGGCCAAACTCCAACGCCGAGCGGAAAGCCCAAGATGAGCTTGACTGGTTGGTAGTAGCCGACCTTTGGGAGACAGAGACAGCCGCTTTCTGGAAGAGGCCAGGAGCCGACCCCAAGGAGATTAAGACTGAGGTTTTCTTGCTTCCGGCCTGCGCCACCTGGGCCAAGGAAGGTAGTATCACCAACAGCGGACGTTGGGCGCAGTGGCGTAACAAGGTTACCGAACCGCTCGCGGGGTCAATGAGGAAGTCTGACCTGTGGATAATCAGCAATCTGATGCTGAAGATTAAAGCTCTTTACTTGGGAGAAAACGGGCCAAATGCAGACGCCATCACCAATCTAGCCTGGGGTTACGGTGAAAATCCCGACCCGAACACAGTAGCCAGAGAAATTAATGGCTACGACCTGACTATCGGTAAGCTGATGACTAATTTCCTTACTCTGAAGGATGATGGTACCACTTCCTGTGGCAACTGGCTATACTCGGGTAGTTATAATGAAACAGGTAATTTGATGGCTCGCCGCGACCCGAAGGATAACTCCACGATTGGGCTTTACTCCAACTGGGCGTGGTGCTGGCCGCTGAACCGGCGCATTATCTACAATCGGGCATCGGTTGACCTTTACGGTAATCCATTCGACCCGAAGCGTCCTGTAGTTAGATGGGACCCGGAAGGCAAGAAATGGATGGGTGATATTATTGATGGCTTTGGCACCAGGGGGGCAGACCTCTACCCATTCATAATGTTACCTGAGGGCGTTGGCAGACTCTTTGGAATGGGAATGGTTGATGGCCCCTTCCCTGAGCACTACGAGCCATGGGAAACCCCGGTCAAGAATACCCTTTCGGGAACTCAGTTGAACCCGGCGGTGAAGGTATGGCGGCCTGAGGAGCAGGGTAAACCGGACAAGTATCCGTACATAGGCACTACTTATCGTGTCACCGAACACTGGCTGAGCGGGGCGATGACCCGGAATTTACCCTGGCTTGCCGAACTGATGCCGGATGTGTTTGTGGAAATAGATGAGGAACTGGCAGCGGAGAAGGGCATTACCAGTGGGGAAAAAGTAATCGTGGAATCAGCCCGGGGCAGTGTCACCGGAGCGGCAATCGTTACTAAGCGCTTGGTGCCTCTGACCGTAGACGGTCAATTGATTCATCACGTTGCGCTTCCCTGGCACTGGGGTTACATGGGGATAGTCACCGGTGATAGCGCTAATCTGCTGACATCCCACATCGGAGACCCTAATACTTCAATGCCTGAATATAAGACTTTCCTGGTCAATATAAGGAGGGCATAGAATTATGGAAAAAGCAATCCTTTTCGATACTTCCAAGTGCGTAGCCTGTCGTGCCTGCCAGGTCGCTTGTAAACAGTGGTGGGAATTACCAGCGGTAGCAACCACCAACCGGGGCACTTATGAGAATCCGTCGGACCTGGCGCCCCAGACCTGGAATAAAATCAGGTTCAAAGAAATCGGGCACAATGGCACCGTAAGGTGGCTGTTCACCAGACAGTCATGTATGCATTGCACTGAAGCCGTCTGTGTTTGGGTCTGCCCGACATATGCCCGGAGCTACAACGAGCTTGGTTATGTTGTGATTGACCAGGAGAGGTGTATCGGCTGCGCCCGGTGTATAGCTTTCTGCCCCTTCGGAGTTCCGAGAATCGGCAGATATAATATCACTCCCAGGCTTTCGGTTGAGTTAGGTACTCCGAGGGATATTGCGTATAAATGCGAGTTCTGTAAGGACCGTGTAGAGGATGGGCTTACTCCCGCTTGTGCGAAGACCTGCCCCACCGGAGCCACGCAGTTCGGTGAGCGCGCCGACCTTGTTGAGCTTGGTAAAATTAGGGTGGATGCTATAAAGGCGACTTATCCCGAGGCTCGTCTCTACGGTGAAAAGGAACTCGGTGGTCTGCATGTAATATACATCCTGACAGATGCTCCTGGTATTCACGGCTTGCCGGAGTCCCCCCAGTTCGGTACTTATACTAAGTTCGACGAGAAGTCATACCCTGATTGGTACAATAAAGCCGTAGCCGATGGCAAGCTATCTACTTTTCCTGAGGGGGCGAAGCCAGAGTGGTACCTGCAGTCTGCCGGTGAGGCAGCAGGCGGCCAACTTGCTGCTTTTGAGAGAGGGCAAGTCGAAGGTGTGCCAGCGACAGGCTGGAAGAACCCGGCAGTGTGGACATTGCTTGGTCTTGGGGTTATCGGCGCCGGTGCTGCCCTCTGGTGGACTCTCCAGCGCAGGATGACACGTCAGAAGGAGAAGAAAAAGACCTGAGACTGCTACAGGGGTCTGTGGCGAAACGAGTGAAAAATGATGAATCAGATAGAAAGCCAGGTCTTACATAGGCTACAGGAATGGGAACAGAAAGAAGGCACTCTTCCCCGGCTTTTGCAGTTTTATCGGGAACTATTACTGATACAAAGCGAAGCTAAATCCAGAATTATCGTCAAGAAACCGGGCTTTGTTGATGGTTTGGTCCGTGACCGATTAGTGGAGGGGATACCTCTGCTCCTGTTCGAAGACTTTTTACCAGATTGGCGTCAGGTGCAATTGGTCTTCGAACAAGTTGCTGCTTGGGCAGGTAAAGATCCCGGCGCACCATCGGAAGAAGGACGTCGCCTGAGAACAACTAGCAGCGATATTAACCTATTAACAATGCTCTCTGAAATCTGGTACCAGGGACATTCCTTGGAAGATCTGGCGTGGGTAGAGAGTGTTAACTGCGAGTTACTCGGCTCAGTTATAGCAGCGGCACTGAAGCCATTTCTGTCTGCTTATGCAGAGCTCCTGTCACAGGAAGTGGACCAAGAGCTATGGCGGCGGAGGTATTGCCCCATCTGTGGCGGTAGGCCGGACTTTGCTTATCTGGATAAAGATAGAGGTGCCAGGTGGCTCCTCTGCTCTCGTTGTGATGCTGAGTGGCTCTTTCAACGGATAGAATGTCCCTATTGCGGCACGCAAAAGAAGGAAGCCCTGGCCTATTTTGCTGAAGAGAAACCTTCCTTATACCGCCTCTACGTTTGTGAAGAATGCCATACTTATATCAAGTCGATTGATTTAAGACGCACAGGCTCGGAAATTCTGTTACCTCTTGAACGTATGATGACTTTTGGAATAGATAGACAGGCTCTTGAAGCAGGCTACAAGCCGGGGGTGCATCGCTACTCCGGATTGCACGATCATGTCTACTGAGGATTGGTTAGCCAGCTAGCCCTGCAAAATGCCGGTACGCACGCAATAGAGAAGTAGTTCCTGCTGGCTGTGAAACCCGAGTTTGCGCATAATGTTAGCGCGGTGAAACTCAATCGTGCGGGGACTGACGCTTAATTCCACCGCCAGTTGTTTACTGGTACCGCCGCCGGCGATTCCCTGTAATACTTCCCGCTCCCGGCCGGTCAATGCCAGGAAGGGGTCAAGGTTACCGTTTATCGTCTCCTTGACATAGGCATCGATGGCACGTTCTGATAGGGCTCGGCTGAGATAGCGCCTGCCTCCAACCACCTCGCGGATGGCGTGGACCAGTTCATTGGCTGTAGCTTGCTTGAGAACATAGGCTTTAGCCCCGGCCCGCATGGCTTTGTGAACATAGCCTTCAGCCGCGAACATAGAGAGAACTATCACTGACGGCGCCGGCTGCTTCAGGTTCTGTATAACCTCGACCCCGTTCATCCCCGGCATAACCATATCAAGTACCAGAACATCCGGATGGAGCTCTCCGACGAGCCGGATAGCTTCGTTGCCATTGCCGGCTTCACCGATGACCCGGAAATCGGACTCCGCTTCGAGTAGCGAGCGCAGTCCTTGTCTCATGACATTATGGTCATCTGCCAGAACAATTGTTATCATCGGGTCTTCTCATCATTCTCACTGGCATTCCCCAGTGGAATTTCGGCTATGATGCAGGTGCCTTTCTCCGGAGCGCTTTCTATATTCAGCGTGCCGCCGACCAGGCTGAGACGCTCCTGCATTCCGCTGACACCGCTGCTGTTGCTGCTCGACAGAGAAGTTGGGTCAAAACCTCTACCTTTGTCTTCTATCCGCAGGCACAGTCTCCCCTTATCAGCCCAGATGTTTACTGTGGCTCTGTCAACTCCGGCATGTCTGGCGACATTGGTAAGAGCTTCCTGTACCACGCGGTATAAAGTCGTTTTTATCTCCGGCTCCATCTCTCTTTCGAGGCCGAAGTGCTTGAAGTCAACCTGCACGTTAGTGGTAGCCGTGTAGCGGCCGATATACCACACAAGGGCGTCAAGGAGACCCAGGTCATCGAGCATCGATGGTCGCAGGTCGAGAGACAGATTGCTGACACGTGAAATCAATTCAGCGACCTGGGATTGAGCTTCAGAAAGCAAAGAGACATTATCCCCAGCCGGAGCGCTGATAGTCCTCTGCAAGAGAAGGTTCACCACGTTCAATGACTGTCCAACCTGGTCATGCAGCTCGCGGGCAATATTACGCCGTTCGTCTTCCTGAATTTCGATGAGGCGGCGCGACAGTGATGTCAATGTTTCGCGAGCGCGCCGGTAATCAGTCACATCTTCGTATATCGCCTGATAACGGGCTTCGCCTGCCCATTTCACTTCCCTCTGATATACCCGCAGATGCCTTATCTCACCGTCTTTACGGATAATACTCACCTCATAGGTATCGGTAACGGGCCGCCAGGCCGAACCTTGTTTCCCTCTCACTTTGTTCTCGGCGTATCTCTCCCCGGCGTATCTTTCTGCAACTGGGGCTGCTCGCAGTTCATTTACTGTAGTGCAGCCAAAAATGTTCAATAAGGACTGGTTGGCATAAAGAGTCTCGCCATCAACTGTTAGAATACGAATCCCGAGAGGAGAATTGTCCAGAGAATTGCGGTAATTCTCCTCCGATGCTCTCAATGCCCTCTCAGCCTGTTTACGTTCGGTGATATCTTTGGAAACATGAACAACCTGGCTTATGCCTCTCTCCCGGCTATATATCGGCGCCGCCGATACTTCCAGAAATACCTCGTTGCCGGCGCTATCATAGTGAACATGCTCGAATGATGAGTGACGCCCGCTGGCAGCGGTCACGGTTAAGGGACAGGTATGCCTGGGGCTAAGACAGGAAATAGAGCTATGATGGGTTATCTGGTAGCATGTTTTGCCGATAGCCTGTCCCTTTGTCAAGCTATATTTTCTTAAGAAGGCTTCATTGGCATCCGCAATCGTCAAATCAGCAACATTAATGATACAGATGGCATCATTGGCGTTGTTGAAGACAGTACTCCAGAACCCATTAACCCGCAGCAACTCTTTTTCTGCTTCTTTGCGCCGGGTGATATCAGTGCAGTGCTCAAGTACGGCTACGACATTCCCTTTAGGGTTCGTAAGTGGCAAGCAAGTAACGCTGTAGGTTCGGCCGTCGACCGCGGTCTGTTCTGTGGAGAAGGCTGCTTCCCCGTTACCCAGCAGCCTGGCCGTAGGACAATCAGGACAGACGGTATCCCGCCCCCGATATGCCCGGTAGCACTTTTCCCCGACCAAACCCTTGCCAAAAGTCTGCTCGACGCCCCGGCTTACCCGAATAATGTTGTATTCGGTATCATGTACCCAGACAAGTTCGGAGTTACTCTGAAACAGAGAAATTGCTGCGGATTCGAAATTACGGAGAGCCTGTTCGGCTTCGGATGACCCGATGCCGTTTCTGTGTTTTCGTATTCCGGCAGATTGTCGTTTTTGAACGGCCATACCACTCATCCCTCACAAGCAAGAAATCATGCATAAGGGACCGGCTATTGGCAATGTTCATTGTACCAGCATTCTCGCCAGTCAGCAAGCCTCTTTTCAGCAGTATGGCTACTCATTCTGGCTCCAGTGCGTGAGACTGTAACGTCAATCTGTTCAATAGTATATTTAGTGGAAATCGTGTCACACTCTTCTGCGGCGTGCGCCAGGCTCAGACGGACGACATCTTTGATTCTGTCGAGAGCTTCTTCCTTCGTCTCCCCCTTTGTGGAACCCCGGATTATAGGTATCTCCGCGAAGAAACAACCCTCCTCAATACAGGTTACAATCACGGGAATCCTTAACCTCATCTGTTCCATGGTCTACCTCCTTTCCCCTTTTTCCAACCACTTCAGACCAGAATATTAACAAGCTATCTACCTGCTGACACTACCGCCATGCGTCTATGCTGTAGGCAGTAGCGCCAAAACGGTCAATTTCGTGCGGGTCTGGAATAAAGCGACCGCCCCCAATTTCCAGACATACCTCTTCGTCTCCGCCGGCGATGATTATACAGTTCTGAGTGGGGCTGCTCACTAGCGGTATCATGTAATCATCGGGCAGGTCTTTCCAGTGTTTTCCTGATGTCCTTTCTATACCCGTCCAGCCCTGCGTGGGTGCCTCATCAGGCCACGAGCGGAGCTTATACTTTCCCAGTGGCTCGAAGCTCTTCTCGTAGAGCCACTTATAGACATCGTCTTTAGACTTGAAGCCTATGTCATAGAGGTGCTTGGCCATCTCGGGAGCCATAACGAAGATAAAACCGCCCTCGCGGCCGGCCCAGATATCAGGGATAATGTATTCCAGCCAGTTATGCGGACCAGGTACACCCTTGACACCAAGCCGTCTGGCTACGCCCCCATGCCCACTTCTCTGAAGCGACCTGTACCCGCCCGGGGAGAACTGCGCCCCATAAATGCCTCCTGTTGCCAGCCCGACGAGGACCATGCTCTCGCTTTTCATGAATCCGTGCTCCTCATTCAAGCCTTTCCAGCCCGGCGGCAGTCCGTCAACCCTTTCGGCAAAGCAGGTGCCGGCAGTATTAAATGGGCTGCCGAAGTTCATCCGGTTCACTCCCGGAACAGCGCCACCAATGTTAATCGCCATAAGCTGATAAGAGCGGCCGATGGCTGAATTAACCGGGCAGCCCGGGCCAATCATACCGACGCCCGCGTTCATGCCTATTTCCTTGACAATTGGACCGCTGACACAGGCCCACTGGCTGAAGAAGACTGTAGTGCCGATACCGCACCCGGATTCGGCAATTGCCAGTACCACGGGCAGGTGTTCCGGCTTGCAGCCGGCCATTACGGCGTTAATTGCCACCTTTTCTACAGTAGCCGTCCGGAGCTTGGGCAGGAACATTATTTCAGTGCCCTTTTTCCCCTGTCTTCCATCAGCATGGAGAGTTATCACATCATCCGGTTTATGGCTGGTTCCCGTTAGCATCTGCCGCACGCGTTCCTCGGACGGCAGCACTACCGGAAGGCCGTCCGTATAGACAGCAAGCGGGGCATTCACAGGATGGGGGATAAATTTTGTCTGGTAGAAGAATTCTTCGGCGTCTTCCATGGTTCCTTCGAATATCACCCTCTCCTGGGTTGGAGCGTATCTGCCGCGCTTCTTTTCTTCTTCGGTCAGGGGTCTGGTCAGTCCATCCATTATGGGAGGAATGAGCCTGGCCGCATCTTCAGGTCCGGGAAGCGTCCGTGAAGCTGCAACGAACCGCAGGGCGGGGACGCCGAATTTCAGCGCATTCGACCTCATCATGCTGTGCTGGTCTTCATAGTCAACTACCATTGTCGGGATGCCTTGTTCTTCCAGCTCGCATATGTAGGGCAACTGCCCCATCACCGCGTTGCTTCACCAGGAGACCGCAAGGATTACGGCATCGGTGGTCTTCCTTTCCTCTTCTGTCAATCGCACCGGCGTGGGCGTGGCTGACTTCTTGACCGTCCAGTTCACTCGGGGGTACTCGGATTTCAATTGTCTCTCCAGGAATATCGTGATGTCCGGCTCTCCGGTGACACAGAAGTGAATGGTTTTGCCATCGACGCTATTGAGACGTGGCGCCAGGGGCACTGTCTCCACCGGCTCTTCTATCCCGATTGGACTGAGGAATTTGTGTTTTTCTGCCATTGTTGTCCTCCTCAATAAATTTCGTTAACCCTGCTCGACTAGCCTGTCACACTCATATTTCACCAACCTCCGCACCTATCTCAGGATAGCTAAAAACAGGCTGCTGGCCTGCGGCGTAATCCGCTAGGAACTTCTGGAAGACGCCCCTTCTCCTGTTCATACCGACGAATTCCTCATCCAGGTACTCTATGGCTCTAGGCTCGCAGCAGGCGACACACTGAGGTTCGCCATCGCAGAAATCACATTTGACCGTGACGTGTTCCACCTTATCAAACAGGGGCACACCGAACGGGCAAGCCAGGATGCAGGTCTTACAGCCGATACACTTGTTCTTATCGATGAGGACTTTGTTCGTCTTCAAATCCCGGTGGCAGGCTTTCGCGGGACACACCTCGGTACAGAACGGCTTATCGCAACTCTGGCAGGTTACCGGGACGTGAAGTCCGATATTATCCCAAGTAAGGATTCTGATTCGAGAGCGACCAGGGTTATCAGCGCCGGTATGAAAAACGGAACAGGCAGTCTCACACTTCCGGCACCCGTCGCATTTCTCGGCGTCGATAGCCAATACCTTTTCTGCCATTTATACTTCCTCACCCGTTTCGCAAGGGGACCGGGCCCGCATCCGGGAATTTCAAATAGTACTGAAGCTCAACGAACTTGTGCCAGGGGGTCTGGTCTTTTATGCCTGCGTAAATAATTGCCAGCCTGAGTAAGAGGCGGCTAGCCAGAACAAGGGCTCCGATGGCAAACAGCAGGATGGGATTCTCGGAAAATCGAGAATAGATAATTGCCAGAACAAGTGGGAGGGCAAAACCAGAAGCAACGATGCCTAACCAGAAGACAAACCAAAGCCTTCCTGATATCAGCAGCAGGACGGAGTTTCTTGACTGGCCTTCTTCTGCCATGTATCGAGTGTAGAGGTACAGGGCAAGCACAATTGCCTCAATCAAGATGAGACCCTGTGTGATATTCATCAAGACGTTTCTCATATTTGAAGAATAGGCTTCGTTAAATACAAGCAGGTCATAAGTGTAGGTTGCCATGACTGTGGCCATCGCTCCGGTAGTAAGTGCCGAAACGGTAAACAGCACCGGCAACAGATACGTGTGCCAGAAAGAGACGAACCTGACCGACCGGACGAGAATGCCGGTATAAACGGCTGCCGCCAGAGCGAAAATGAAGACAACCATATCCAGCGCCCTTACGAAGAGCGACCAGCTACCGATATCTACCCCAAGAAGCGGGAGAAGAGAAATCGCCAGAATCACTGCTCCGAAAATGATGCATACCGAAAGGATGTAAAACCCCCGGGACAACCAGGAGGTCTTTGGATTCATCACCGTATTCAAGAATCTCCTTCTTATACCCAGCTTCGAGATAAGAAAGAGAGCACCAAAGGCAACCAGAACAGGCCCCCAGAGCAGTATCGTCCTTGAAGAATACGGGGAATAACCCAGCCAGTCCACAAGCAGTCCAATGACCAGAGCGCCGGACCCCATACCGGCCAGGTACAGGTCGACGGCGACCTGCCACCCCCACTCCTTCTGGGGCTTGAAGTACCGGCTGTTTATCACCGGATTAGCCATTTCTGTTGCCAATCTTTAATTCCCCTTTCAGTCCGGCACCTTCACACCGTTCATTTCCTTAAGCTCGTTAGTCAGCTTTAATTGAGTGAGCTTCGACCTGGTCGGGATGCCCTCTTTCGACCAGCCCCGGATGGCATAATATTCCTGAAGAGTGACGTCCCACGGCACCATCTTTCCCCGGTATATGCCTACTTCTCCCGGTTGGAAGGGCAGCTCGCCGGCGAATTTGTCATCCTTGACATCCCACCCTTTCAGCCGGTAGTTGAAAAGGCGCTGCAGATTCCAGGCTCGCTCACCGACGGCCATT
>Ga0154807_1053_pt12 | contig 12740 bp, 11 predicted proteins | sample Rifle2008BG16ft_FD_105815 | JGI IMG/M metagenome (GOLD analysis project Ga0154807, IMG submission 105815) | Chloroflexi bacterium RBG_16_51_9
AAGGAGTATCGCTCTGGCTGAAAAAGCCGGAATCTCCAAGCAAAATATTATCATCGACCCGGGCATCGGTTTCGGGAAAAGCCCGGAACAGAACCTGGAAATTATTCGCCGTTTAGCTGAACTTAAAACGCTGGGCAAGCCCATTTTGCTGGGCACTTCGCGCAAGTTTACCGGCGGTCACAAGACGGCACAAAGACTGGAAACAACTGCGGCGACAGTGGCTATCGGCATTGCTAACGGCGCTGATATAGTGCGGGTTCACGATGTCAGTCGAATGGCGCAGGTAGCCCGGATGAGCGACGCTATTATGAGAAAGGCAGTCAAATGACTTCTGAAATGGTGACGGCTCGCCTGCCAGAGTCCGATAGGGACGGCGAGCAGGTCTACCTCAGCCTCGGCTCAAATCTGGGCGACCGTGAGGAGAATCTGAAAAAGGCTATCGAACTCCTCTTGCACAGGCTGCGGGTGGGGCTGGTTTCATCCGTGTACGAGACTGAGCCGGTCGGGAATACCGAGCAGCCCAAATTCCTGAATTCGGCCTGCCAGGTTTTTACCCGTTTAGCCGCCAAAGACCTGCTGGTTCTTACGAAGGGCTTTGAATCGATGCTGGGCAGGGCACGCAATACCTCCAACGCCCCCCGCCCCATCGATATCGATATTCTTTTGTACGGCGACCAGGTCATTAAGACCGCCGACCTGGTGATTCCCCACCCCAGGCTGGCGGAAAGGGCTTTTGTTCTTGTGCCATTGGCTGAAATTGCCCCTGACCTGGTGCACCCTGGCAATGGTAAAACAGTTAAAGAACTACTGGAAAGCGTAGCTGGTAAAGAAGATGTAGTAAAATGGGAGAGTAAAGAAGCCGTACAATAACCGCTCGTGGTGAGCTTGTCGAACCATGAGCGGTACTGCGAACGTCACCCTTCGAGAGGCTCAGGGTGAGCGGACGGCGCTAAGGAGGGCTAATGTACGAGGTATCCATAGAACGGCATTTTGACGCCGCCCATTACTTAAGGGACTATCAGGGCAAGTGTGAGAATCTTCACGGGCACCGCTATGTGGTGGTGGCAAAGGTGAAGGCTTCTAAATTAAATAAGATAGGTTTAGCCTTTGATTTCACGGTATTAAAGAAAAATCTGGATGAAATCCTGTCTCACTTCGACCATACCTGCCTGAATGACGTGCCGCCCTTTGACAAAATCAACCCTTCTGCAGAGAATATCGCCTCGACCATCTTCGACGCACTAAAGCCGGAACTGGCTAAAACCCCTGCTTCCCTCGATAGTATCGAGGTCTATGAGTCCCCGGATAGCTGGGTGACTTACAGGCCGGGTTAGATTAGCATGAGATAACGCCAATTTCCCTATTTGCTGTCACTTCTGATATAATGTATGTTGATTATGTTGAATCAATACTCTGAGGTAAAAAATGGAATTTAGCTGGAAACGTAGTGGCTTACTGTACCTGGCGATGTTGCTGGGCGTGGTAGCCATTGCTACAGTTCTCTTTTCGACTCCTCAAAAACCGAATGAAATCCCCATCCGCGAAGCTATTACCATGTCGAATGGTACTAACATAAAGTCGATTACAGAAGAAGGGGAATGGCTGACAATCACGACTACCGACGGCAAGTCGGTTAAGACCAACATCGGCGTGCTCAATTACAACGACCTGAGGCAACTCGGTCTCAGCGCCTCAGCGCCCTATGAAATCAAACCGCCCGGTATTAACTGGGGTAATGTTATTTTTGGCTTCTTGCCCGTGCTGCTGCTCGGCGTCTTTTTTTTCTTTATCTTCTTCCGCGCCCGGGGGGTCAACAATCAGGCTATGAGTTTCGGACGCAGCCGTGCCCGCCTTTCCGCACCGGACAAGCCTCAGGTAACTTTTGCTGACGTAGCCGGTGTAGATGAAGCCAAGCAAGAGTTATACGAAGTAGTAGAATTTCTTAAGGCCCGTGAGAAATTCCAAGCCCTTGGAGCCCGCATCCCGAGAGGCGTACTGTTAGTAGGTCCTCCAGGCACAGGGAAAACACTGCTGGCCAGGGCAGTGGCCGGAGAGGCCGGTGTGCCCTTCTTTTCCATCAGCGGCAGTGAATTCGTCGAGATGTTTGTCGGCGTCGGCGCCTCCAGAGTGCGCGACCTTTTCGACCAGGCAAAACGCCATGCTCCCTGCATCATCTTCGTTGACGAAATCGATGCCGTCGGGCGGCAACGAGGGGCGGGGCTGGGCGGCAGCCATGATGAAAGAGAGCAAACCCTGAATCAGATTCTAACCGAGATGGATGGCTTCGATACCAACACCAGTGTCATTGTTCTGGCGGCTACCAACCGCCCCGATATACTTGACCCGGCGTTACTCCGCCCCGGCCGCTTTGACAGACGGGTCATCCTTGACCGCCCGGACCAGAATGGGCGGGTTGCCATCCTTAAAGTGCACGCAAAAAACAAGACGATGGACAAAGCAGTCGATTTAGATATGCTGGCTAAACAGACGGTTGGTTTCAGCGGCGCTGACCTGGCCAATCTGATGAACGAGGCAGCCATTCTGGCTGCCCGGCGGAACAAGAAAGCCGTTGAGATGACGGAACTCGAGGAGTCCATCGATAAGGTATTACTCGGTCCGGAGCGGAAGAGCCACCGTATGAGTCCCAAAGAAAAAGAGATTACCGCCTACCATGAAGCCGGGCATGCCCTGGTAGCTAATATGCTGCCTAATATCGAGCCGGTCAGAAAGATTTCAATTATTCCGCGCGGCATGGCCGGCGGCTATACCAAGACGCTCGATGAAGACAGAGGCTATGAGTTACGTTCCTATATCGAGGAGAGGCTGGCGATGATGATGGGCGGCCGGGCTGCTGAGGAGTTAATCTTCGGTGACATTACCACGGGCGCTCAGAGCGATATCAAGCAAGCCACCATTGCGGCACGCCGCATGGTAACCGATTTCGGTATGAGTGACAAACTGGGGCCGCGAACCTTTGGAGATAAGCAGGAGCTAATCTTTCTGGGGCGTGAAATCTCCGAACAAAAAGACTATGGAGATAAGATAGCTAATGTAATCGATGAAGAAGTCGATAGGATTATCGGGAACGCCTACAATTTAGCCAAGAAGATTCTAACCGATAATAAACCGAAATTGATTGAGTTAGCCCAGAAACTCCTCGCACAAGAGACACTGGAAGGCGAGGAGTTAGACGCTGTTTTTGGCAACCGTAAAGAATCTCCCAAACAGGAGGCTACTCAGACACCGGCTCCCGCACCTGTCCCCATTACGCCCGAACCGGCGAAACAGGAAGTCAAAGCTAAAAAACCGTCTATCATCCCAGGCACTCTGCCGAACCAGGCTCCGGCGCCATCGGATAGCTAAGAGGGCTAGTAACCCATCAACAATCCCCTTCCCTTGACAAGGGAAGGGGATTGTTTTATTTTTGAAGGGGCGTAAGCCACTCTTCTCGCGAGGCTCTAAAATTAGATTCTGTTATATGAATTTTTCGCTCGGTACCGATATTTTCAGAATGTGCTACAATATGCCCAATCGAAGATATTTCCTGACCTTTATACTAGAATAGCACTAGGCGGTGAATGTATGATGACTTGTTATGTAATTTGCCCTTTAGGAAACGAAAGAAGTCTAATTCGTAAGCGTTCCGATAAACTACTTGACCTAGTTATAAAACCAGTAGTTGTGCCACTTAATTATAAAGTCAGTCGTGCAGATCTCACACAAGACCAATGGCGCAGAACAATTCCCGATTCTATCTCAGAGCACATATTCAGGGCTGAATTGGTGATTGCTGACCTGACTGATTGGAACCCAAATGTATTTTACGAATTAGGCAAACGCCATGCGTGGGGTGGTAACACAGTCCTCTTAACTAGTGACATTACAAAGTTACCTTTTGACATAAGTCACCATCCTGTTTTGCCCTATGAACTTTCCGATGCTTTAAAGATCGAAGGGCTACGAAAAGCTCTTCGACTGGCTATAGAGTCTATGATGAAAATACCCCCCCAATGTCCTTTCCCTTTAACACCAGATGATGTTATACGTTTAGCTGGTTCAACAGTCTTAGTACAACGAATTGTAGGTAGGCGAGACCATTACTATTTAGCCCAACACTTAGCCAAAAAGCAGAGTACACGTATGTTTCTAATGCAACGCAGCAGTTCATTAATTTTAGGCCCCGAGCAGGGATGGGGCGCTGAAGAGGTTTTTTATAAAACTCTTATAACTCATATAGAAAAGGGGACAGAATTTCTGCACGTGGCTAGTCTAGATGGTATATCAAGACATCTTGATCGTCCAGGTAGCACTTTCCCAAACATAAAAAGCTCTCTAGATTTTCTTGCCAACGATAAGGGACTAGTAGCAGTCAAGAGTCAGAAGATTTTATATCAAATCAAGAAGGTGACAGAGGAAAAAATACCTGATATGAAACCTGACAGACAGGCTCGAATACTCGTAGTTGACCTTAAGGATGGGACTACCGAAGGAGTGGTAGTCTTTGACCTAGGTGCCACTCAGTGCTGTCTTCATTTAAGGGGACCCGAGATGCGTAATTTTATGAACGACTGTGTTGATTTCTATTTTTCGTGCGATCCCCTTAAGTGGAATGAGCTGCGACACGTTGTCGGAAAATATGTGAGCGTTTGAATCACAAAGTGTTAAACGTCCGCATGAAAATTCTATATATTTTTTACGCCTTTTATCGAGAGAGCTTGTAAAGAATCGTTGGAACAATCCATCAAGGCAAGACTCCACCGTAAACCGACTGAATCGTTTGAACATAGTCCATACTGCCATAGTCGTGGCTGAGAGTGTAACAGGGTGATGCTGGTAGCCTCTATTTCTTGCGGATGGTTATGAATTCAGCCAAATCTATTAACAACTGTCGGCCGGGCTTATCGGGCAGTAGGCTGAGATTACGGCAAGCTGTGGCGCAGTAATCTGAAGCGACCTGATAGCATTCCTGAATAATCGACGAGTTCCGGACCATATCTATTGCCTTCTTTATCTCCGCTTGCCTGTTATTACTATCCAGTAATCTCTTGATGGGATTGTCATTCGGGTAGCGCTCCATAAGAAACATCGCCGGTAAAGTGATTGTCCCCTGCGTCAAATCAGAACCGGCCGGTTTGCCCAACTCCTCTTCAGTGCCGATAAAATCCAGGATGTCATCCACGATTTGAAAGGCGACTCCGATGTCATAGCCGTACTTTATCAGAATCTGGATTGATTCTTCCGGTGCCTGGCTCATCACCGCCCCGGACTCTGTTGCCATTGAGAACAAGGCGGCCGTTTTCTGGGCGACTCTCTGGAAATACTGGGCGCGGCTCTGCGATAGATTAAAAGCATTGAATGACTGATTTATTTCACCGCTGGAGATGGTCTTGAGAGTCTCGGCGAAAAGCTTGATTGCCCGCAAGTTATTAGTGCTGGCTGTCATGGCGCCCGCTTCAGCATGAAGATAATCACCCAGGAGCACTGCTGTTTCCTCATTCCAGAGTGCGTTTATCGTCGTTCTGCCCCGGCGGACTGAGGACTTATCGATGGCGTCATCGTGCACCAGGGTAGCCGTGTGCATAATCTCTACAGCGGTAGCCATGGAGAGCAAGTTGTCAGGATTATAGTCATAAAATTTACCTGATATTAGAGTCAGCACCGGGCGAATTCTCTTGCCATTGCTCTTTAAGCTATAGTCAAGAAGCTCCGATAGATGTAGAAAATCAACCTTACTGACCGATTTCAGTCTATTTTCGACTCTTACCAGGTCATCCTGAATCGGTGCGTAGATGGTGCTTAGCTCCAAGGTTCTCCTTATCTATGGCGCCTTACGCAGATTCCTACGGAATCCCCACTTACACTCTCCTCTCCCCTTTGCGGGAGAGGCCTAAGGTGAGGGGCAGTCTCACTTTCACCCTCATCCTGACCTTCTCTCCTCAAGGGAGAGGGACTTATGATGATTCTAATGCTGACCTTGTCCCAGCCGGGCAGTCTCTTCTTCAGCGATAGCTTTATCTAACTTGACAAACAGTGCCTTCGGCTCTATCAATTTTTGCCCGGCCTGAGGAATTCGAGGCTGCCAGCCATACTCTTCAACCTTACCGCCAAAGCCAAGAAACTCATGCACCTTCTGAGAGCTAAAGGGCAAAAACGGATAGAATATGTTTTTCAGGTAGGAGATAACGCCGATAGCCACATACAGAGAGGCACCGGCAGCTTGTTTGTCCTCTTTAATCATTTTCCAGGGCGCTTTTTCATCGAGGTAGCGGTTGGCCTCCTGAGCCAGTGACATCGCTGACCTGATAGCCTCCCTGAAGTGGCAGCCATAGAGAAGCTTATCCACATTGGCAAAAGTATCTTCAGCCTTCTTGATTAAGGCCTGGCTCTGGCTATCAAGCTCTCCGGGTTGGGGAACGCAGCCGTCGAAGTTACGGTAGGTAAAAGTGAGTACCCGGTTCACCAGGTTACCGTAAGTGGCTACCAGCTCGTCATTATTGCGGCGAATGAAATCAGCCCAGGAAAAATCGGTATCACCCGTCTCCGGCATATTTGCCGAGATAAAGTAACGCAGCGGGTCAGCGTCATAACGGGATAGATAATCAAGTACCCAGACTGCCCAGTTCCGGCTCTTGGAGCCTTTCTTACTTTCAATGGTGAGAAACTCGTTAGCAGGAACATCATAAGGCAGGTTCAGTCCGCCATAGCCCATCAGCATGGCCGGCCAGTTCATGGTGTGGAAAACAATGTTATCCTTGCCGATAAAGTAATAGCTCTTAGCATCTTTCTGCCAGAAATCGCGCCACTTTTCAGGGTCGCCATTAGACTGAGCCCACTCTTTACTGGCTGAGAGGTAACCGATGATGTTCTCGAACCAGACATAGATTCGCTTATTCTCGAAACCTGGCACCGGAACCGTGATGCCCCAGTCGATATCGCGGGTGATGGCGCGGTCGTGCAAGCCTTCCTCAAGAAAGCCAAGAGTGAAGTTAAGCACATTGGGCCGCCAGTGGGTCTGCTGTTTCACCCATTCTTTCAGCTGTTCCTGGAAGGCGCTCAGTTTGAGAAAAAAGTGCTCTGTATCGCGGAACTCAGGCGGAGTGCCGCACTGGCGGCAGTGCGGTCCCACCAGTTCGGCGGCATTAAGGGGCTTGCCGCACTGGTCGCACTGGTCGCCCCGGGCGCCGGTATCGTGGCAATGAGGGCAGGCGCCCTCGACGTAACGGTCGGGCAGGAAACGCCGGCATTTTGGACAATAAGGCTGCGACATAGTGGACTTATAAAGATAGCCTTTGTTAAGCAGGTTAAGAAAAATATCGTGGGTCACCGCAGCGTGGTTTGGCGTGCCCGTCGAGGTGTATAAATCCCAGGTAATGCCCAGCTTCTGCCATGCCTCAACGAATTCAAGGTGATATCTATCAGCTATCTCCTGAGGCTTTTTCCCTTCCTGCTCAGCCCGGATAGTCGTCGGCGTACCGTGCTGGTCCGAGCCGGAGACCATCAAGACTTCATTCCCTTTGAGACGATGGTAACGGGCAAAGATATCAGCCGGCAGATACGCCCCTGCAATGTGCCCGAGGTGAGGCGACCCATTAACGTAGGGCCAGCCGACGCCGATAAAAATTCTCTCACTCATTTCTACTTATGTTATCACAATCGCATTTTGGAGGCTATCCTCAGTGGGCGGGATTCACCCAGAATGATCATCCTGAAGGAAAAATCGTCAGTATCTTTTCGTCTTTCTCCTGCCTGTAAGAGGCATAACCCTTCTTCACAGCGCAGTCCATACAATAGCGGGCTGTCTGACCCTTTTCAGCCTCAACACCTTTCTCCTCTTCGATAGCCAGGTACCGTTCAGAGTGCTCTATATCGCGGTGGCACTTGTCACATTTGATTTCCCCTAAAGATATACACCCTCTTCGCATTGTTTATCCCCTCCTAATAGTTCTTTGCCAATTATAATTAAACCTGTTCCAGCCAGGCACGGTAAAGTTCCTTCTTTGATAAACCGGTTTCCCCGGCCACCTGGGCGACCGCCTCTTTAGCCTTGATGCCGGAGAGGTGCATGCCGCGCAACTGCCTCCTGATATCATCGGTTAATCCCTGCTGGCTCTCTAGCCGGCCCTCTATAACCAGAGTGAACTCGCCGAGAGGCTCGGTAAAGTGCTCGATAGCCTGGCTGATACTGCCCCGGAAAACCTCTTCGTGTAGCTTGGTAAGTTCACGGCAAACAGCGATTCTTCTATCACCAAAGACGGCCTGCATATCCTTAAGAGCCTCTGGCAGGCGGTGGGGGGCTTCCAGAACAATGATAGTACCAGGGTCATTAGCGGCCGATTCAAGAATCTTCCGCCTCTCGCCAGCCTTGCGAGGGAGAAAGCCCAGATAAGTAAACCTGTCCGTAGCCAGCCCGGAGATGGTGAGCGCCGTAATAACCGAAGAAGCCCCTGGGATAGGAACCACAGGTATGCCGCTGCGGCTGGCCGCCAGAATCAGCTCGTAACCGGGGTCGGATATGCCGGGCGTTCCCGCCTCTGAAACCAAGGCAACATCGCCGCCCTGCAATCGGTCTAAGATATAATCCAGTTTAAGCAGTTTATTATGCTCGTAATAACTTGTCATTGGCGTCTTGATGTCATAAGCGGTCAGCAGCCGCTTTGTCTTGCGGGTATCTTCGGCAGCGATAAGCTTCACCTCTCGCAGGATGCGAAGGGCACGCAGGGAAATGTCCTCCAAATTACCAATGGGAGTAGCGACAACAAAGAGGCTGGACATCAACTCCTGCTTCCTGTGATCCTGGTTCACTTCCGGGATTGACTAGAGTCATTATAGCCTGCCCATTTATCAGCTGTCTATCTCAGATTAATTATGGCCCCACCGCTGTAGACTTTTTGTTTGGCAATTAACCTTGACAAAACAGCCTAAGTGGTAGAGAATATGACTTATTCAAATTAGAGAGGAGACTACATGAGAAAGATTCTCTGGGTGGCGGTGAGCTGCTTGATGGCGCTGTCCCTGGTATTGGCAGCCTGTGCCCCGGCAGCAACCACAACAACTCCAACCACCACAACTACTCCAACCACCCCAACTACACCCACTACACCCGTGGAGGAAAAACCGCAGCAAGAGGCGGTAGCACCAACTACCGAAGTGCCTAAATATGGTAGCTCACTCAGGCTTGCCCTAGGTGGCGACACAACCAATTTTGATGATGTGGTTACCCGAGGATTCACTCAAGGCACTACATTCTTATTAACCAACGAGTCACTGTGGAGAGGTGACTGGGCAAAGGGACCAGCTGGTGGCTACGGCACTAATGAAACTGACTGGGCGGGTACTTATGATATTCTTGCCCACAAGGCGGGCTTTGCGGCAGAAAGTTGGAAGTGGAGCATTGATGCAGCCAAAGACGAGGGAACTCTCGTCTACCAGATTCGGCAAGGAGTGCGCTATGCTCTCAACCCGAATAGTGAAGCCAGCCGCCTGGTCGGCGGGCGGGAAATGACGGCTGATGACGTCGTCTTCTCCCTGAGACAGGTGATGACTGACTCCAGGGCTTATATGTACCGGGCTTATCCAACTATGAGGACTGTTCAGATAACAAAAACTGGCCCCTGGGAGGTTACTATTAAGGTGACGGTTGCTGACCTGATAACGGCCATAGCCAAATTCGGCAATTATGTCGGGGTGGTGCCGCCGGAGGTAGTGGCGAAATACGGTGACATGGCCAACTGGAAAAACTCCGTCGGCACGGGACCATTCATGCTTACTGATATAGTGGCCGGCAGCCAGGCAGTCCTGAAAACAAATCCTAACTACTGGGGTAAGAATCCGGTAGGTCCGGGCAAGGGCAACCGGGTGCCCTACATCAATACTTTCCAGTACCTCATCATTCCTGACCTGTCCACCCGGCAAGCTGCCATGCGAACTGGCAAGATTGACTATATGGGGGGTTTTGACTTCGAAGCTGCTGCCACAATGAGAAAGACGGCTCCAGCATTACGGGAGGCACAAGGCGGTCTGGGCGGGTCTGCCATCTATATTTATATGAATACCCAGAAAAAGCCCTTTGATAATCTTAAGGTACGCCGGGCACTGCTTATGTCGGTTGACCTTGAGTCAATTCGAAATTCCCTAAACTACGGTCTTGGGCAGCTCCTCACTTGGCCAGTTGAATATGCTAAAGGATACGAAGACATCTACCTTGGCCTTGACGACCCGGAGATGCCGGCCTCAGTTAAGGAGCTTTATACCTATAATCCAGAGAAGGCGAAGCAGCTTCTGAAAGAAGCCGGCTTCCCCACCGGCTTGAAAGTCACCGCGCTCATTTCCTCAGGCGAGGTCGACTACTTCTCGATAATCAAGGATATGTGGTCGAAGGTAGGCGTCGAGCTGGAGTTGGACATCAAAGAGGCTGGCGCCAGAACTACCCTCTACAATGCTGGGACCTACGATATAGTGGGGGGAGCCGGCGGCAGGGGTCCCCTGAGCGTATTTTACCATATGGTGACGATGGTTGGGGAGGGGTCAAGAGGAGGCAACGGTAGTCAGATTAACGATCCGGTTATTCTGGCAGCATCGAAGAAGATGAAAGAAACTTACATCACCGATGAGAAGGCGGCTATGAAGCAATTTAAGGAACTGATGAAATACGTCCTTGACCAGGCATACGTAGTCTCGCGTCCGATATATCCGCAGGCTACCTTCTGGTGGCCCTGGCTGAGGAACTACTCCGGTGAAACACAGATAGGCTACTTCGATACTAATTACTGGGCATCCTATATCTGGATTGACGAGGACTTGAAGAAATCAATGGGTTACTAGGCTGTACCTGGTATCTCAGGGAGAATAGAGGAGACAATTAGCTGCCGCGGATTTGAAGTCTTCGGCAGCTAATTTCTACTGGAGGCTTGCTGAGAGAGCCTGTAGAACGCTTGAAAAGTGAGGAAGGGGGGACAGGATGATTAACAAACTATACGATAGCTTCGACAAAGCGGTGGCAGATGTTTTTGACGGCGCCGTTATTCTTATCGGCGGCTTCGGCCCGGCCGATGGCTGTCCCAGCTACCTGATACGCGCCTTACAACGCAAGGGCGCTAAGAATCTGACCCTTGTCGGTAACGGCGTGGGCCAGGGTCGTCGGCCGGCGCCGCCTCCGGGAGCTCCGGTGCGTCCCGGGCCACCGATGAATATAAGACGCCCGCCGAACTACGATGATAGCGGTCTTTTGGTACAAAACGGGCAGGTGAGTAAGGCCATCTGCGCTTTTCCCGGCCACAGCCAGCTGGGCAATTTATCCCCGTTCCACCAGGGGCTTGCTGACGGCAAGATTACGCTCGAGATGGTGCCTCAGGGAACTCTGGCAGAAAGGATTCGTGCTGCCAAGGCCGGAATTCCTGCCTTCTACACCCGCACCGGCGCCGGCACGATTATTGCCAAGGGCAAGGAAACAAGAATGTTCGATGGCAAGGAATATGTCCTTGAACATGCAATCAAAGCGGATTTTGCGCTTGTTCGCGCGCACTTTGCCGACCGATGGGGAAATCTGGTCTACCAAGGCACTTCCAGAAACTTCAATGGGGCAATGGCCGGCGCAGCTAAGGTTACCATTGCCGAGGTTGATGAGATGGTGGAACTGGGTAAACTGAATCCCGAAGGAATCGCCACAGCATCCATATATGTAAACAGGCTGTGCAGCCGAAAAGATAGCAGGGAGGGACCTTAAGATGGCAGAACGACTTGATGAACAGACAATGGCGCTCCGGGTAGCCCGGGAGTTCCAAAACGGGATGGTAGTTAATCTGGGCGCGGGCACTCCCGTCCTCGCGTCCAATTATGTTCCGGAGGGCAGAGAGGTAATTTTCCAGAGTGAAAACGGCTGCCTGGGATATGGTCGCATCGCTCAAACCGACGAAGAGAGGGACTTCAATCTGATAAATGCCGGCGGACAATTTGTCGTCGGCAACCTGGGTATGTGCTTCTTCGACCATGCCGAATCATTCAGCATGATTAGAGGCGGGCACATCGACCTGTGCGTCCTGGGCGGCCTGCAGGTCTCTGAGAAAGGCGACCTGGCTAACTGGCTCATTCCGGGCAGAGAGCCAGGCGCTATCGGCGGGGCTATGGACCTGGCTTTCGGAGCGGCCAAGCTTCTCGTCGTTATGACCCATACAACCAAGGACAATGAGCCTAAGATTTTGAAAGAATGCACCTATTACCTGACCGCTCCCCGCTGCGTTGACATGGTGGTCACAGACATCGCTGTCATAGAGGTGACCGATAAGGGCCTGGTGCTAAAAGAAACGGCCCCCGGTTGGACGGCTGCAGAAGTCCAGGCACTAACCGAACCAAAACTGATAATTCCCCCTGATTTGAAAGTGATGTCGCTGTAGATAATGAGATTCTTTATATATATCTGCCGCTCACCCTGAGCTTGTCGAAGGGTGAAATCGGTAGCGCCGCTCATGGTTCGACAGGCTCACCACGAGCGGTTATTAAAACGATAATCATAACCATATCGGCTCACAATATTAAAAGGAAGGAGATTTTGCATGGGTAGTTTGACTAGGAAAGCCGCGATAGTGGGGGTGGCCGAATCCGATATCGGCTCGACCCCCGGCAAGTCACCCCTGGAACTGATGGCTCAGGCAGCCAAGCGGGCTTTAGATGATGCCGGGCTGAAAAAGGAAGATATCGATGGCCTCTGCTTTGCAGCTTTCGGAGGTAGCATTCTGGATGTGGGC
>Ga0154807_1081_pt22 | contig 11833 bp, 14 predicted proteins | sample Rifle2008BG16ft_FD_105815 | JGI IMG/M metagenome (GOLD analysis project Ga0154807, IMG submission 105815) | Chloroflexi bacterium RBG_16_51_9
ATAATCACCAAAGGCGACGTAATTCCCTGAGTGTGCCGCCCCTCGTCGGTCTCCCTTATGACCTTTACGGTATTTTACCCGTTTAGGCTGTAACATTATTCTCCCTTATCCCCTGAGCTGCCTTCAGTGCAGCCCGTTACTTTTCTTCTTTAGTCTCGGCCGGAGCCGCTGCCTTAGTGCGCCTTCGTACTGGCGCCTTGGCTGGCTTCTCTTCTGTTTCTTCGGTCACAGGTTCGGCTGGAGCAGCTGCCTTAGTGCGTCTTCTCACCGGAGCCTTGGCTGGCTTGGCTTCCGCTTCCTCAGTTACCGGCTCGGCCGGTGCAGCCGCCGCCGCAGCCCGCCTTCTGGTCGCCCTGGGGGCTGGCTTTTCCTCAGTTTCTTCAGTTGCCGGCTCGGCCGGTGCCGCTGCCGCCTTGGTACGTCTTGTCGCTGGCGTCCTAGCTGGCTTTTCCTCTGCCTCGACGGCTGGTGCCGCTTCGGCTTCTGCCTTTGCAGCCACCGGAGCAACTCGCCTTCTTGCGGGCGCCTTAACCGGCGCTTCTTCTATAACCTCAGCCGGTTTTTCAGCGGCAACCGCCACCGGCACTGCCTCGGCAACTGCCTCAGCTTCCGGCTCAGAAACTGCTACGGGCGCTGCTATAGCGGCCGTTTCTTCAGCTTCCTCAGTCTTAAGTTCAGGTAAGATATCGCCCTTGTATATCCAGACCTTGATGCCAATCCGGCCCATCACAGTCTTAGCTTCAACAAAACCGTAATCGATATCAGCCCGCAGCGTGTGCAAGGGCACTTGCCCTTCATGCATAGTCAGAGTTCTGGCTATTTCAGCCCCGCCTAATCTACCGCCAGCGCTGACCCTGACACCTTTGGCACCGGCCTGCATCACGCGCACGGTCGTTTGTTTCATTGCCCGGCGGAAAGCTATCCTGCGCTCAATCTGCTCGGCGATATTCTTAGCCACCAGATAGGCATCCAGCTCAGGCCTCTGAATCTCCTGGATATTCAGTTGAACCTTTTTACCGACCAGCTTCTCAAGATAACCCCTGGTTTCATCAACCCGCTGCCCGCCCCGCCCGATTACGATGCCCGGACGGGAGGTGTGAATGGTTATCGAAACCTTATTCGCCTGTCGCTCAATCTCCACCAGGGAAACGGCGGCTTCTGAATACCTGGCCTGAACGCCATTCCGCAGCTTCATATCTTCCTGCAGGAACTCAGCGTAGTGCTTATCGGCATACCACTTGGCCTGCCAATCCCGTATTACGCCGATTCTAAATCCCATCGGGTGAACTTTATGTCCCATTAGCTCTCCTGCCCTGCAACAATTACTGTGATATGACTGGAACGCTTCAAAATAGGGCTAACCCTGCCCCGCGACCTGGAGCGAAATCTCTTCATAGTTCGGGCTTCATCAGCAAATATCTTGACCACCGTCAAATCCTCTATCGGCATCTGGAAGACATTCTCAGCATCAGCGGCCGCTGATTTTATCACCTTGGCAACTGTCTTAGCCGAGGGCGAAGGCGTAAATTCAAGCATAATCAATGCTTCAGCCACGCTCTTGCCCCGCACCATATCCAATAGGAACCGTGCTTTGCGCGGCGTTATCCCCGTATCCCTGACTACTGCTTTTACTTCCATTTTTGATTCTTACTCCGAGACTAAAACCTTATCTACTTGGCGGCAGCCTTGTCTGCCTTGGATGTATGGCCCCTGAAGGTTCTGGTTGGGGCAAACTCACCAAGTTTATGCCCGACCATATTCTCCGTTACAAACACCGGCACATGCCGGCGGCCGTCATGCACACCGATAGTCAGCCCGACCATCTCAGGCACCACTGTGGACCAGCGCGACCAGGTTTTGATTACCGCCTTCTCACCGGAGCGGTTGAGCGCTGCCACTTTCTTCATTAATCTTTCATCAAGGGCCGGCCCCTTCTTAGTTGACCTCGACATCGCTACTTACTCCCTCGACGCTTGATAATCATTACATCTGAGGCTTTGTGCCTTCTTGTCTTGTAGCCAAGGGCCGGTTTTCCCCATGGCGTTTTGGGTCCGGGCATCCCGATCGGGGTTCTGCCTTCTCCACCGCCGTGCGGATGGTCCCGCGGCGACATGGCTGAACCCCTCACCGTGGGTCTGATTCCTTGCCACCGTTTGCGGCCTGCCTTACCCAGTTTTATACTCTGGTGGTCTATATTTCCAACCTGTCCGACAGTAGCCAGACATCGGGCGTTAATGCGCCTTACTTCACTTGAAGGCAACCTCACCAGAGCGTAATCGCCTTCAACGGCAACCGTTTGAGCTGCCAGCCCAGCGCTCCGCACCAGTTGCCCGCCCTTACCCGGCTGCAACTCGATGTTGTGTACCATTGTCCCGGTGGGGATAACCTTCAAGGGCAGTGCGTTGCCCGGTTTAATTTCGGCATCATCACCCGATTTTATGGTATCGCCCACATTCATCCCGATAGGGGCGAGAATGTAACGCTTATCCCCATCAGCATAGAAAATAAGGGCTATGCGCGCCGAACGGTTTGGGTCATATTCGATGTCCGTCACCCTCCCCGGCACGCCCACCTTATCCCGCTTGAAGTCCAGGATGCGGATGCTCCGCTTCGCTCCGCCCCCGCGGTGTCGCACGGTTACCCTGCCCTGGCTGTTACGCCCGGCTCTCTTGTTAAGAGGTAAGACCAGGGCTTTTTCCGGGCTGCTCTTGGTTATTTCATCAAAAGTCGCCCCGGTCATTCCCCGTCTACCCGGAGAGGTCGGACGGTATATCTTTACAGCCACCTTTTAATACATTCTCCTTAATTTTTTCCGTGTTTCTTAAAGGGATTTATCCCTGTTTAAGCGCCCTCAAAGTACTGAATCGTGTCCCCCGGTTTGAGCGTCACGATTGCCTTTTTCCAGGGGTGGGCCGGGAGTAATCGCCTGCCCATCCTGCGGCTCTTACCGGGTATCGTCACCACATTCACTGAGGTCACTTCGACCTTAAACGCCTTCTCAACAGCCTGTTTAATCTGTGGTTTATTAGCAGCCCTGTCCACCTCGAAGGCATATTTGTTCTCCATTTGAAGGGCAGTGGACTTTTCAGTTATCAGCGGGCGCCGCAACACTTCATACAGATTCATTGCTGCTCTCCTTCGCCTGCTTACCCCACAACTCTTCCGCATTACGCACTGCAGCCACTGTCATCAACAACATTCTATGAGAAAGGATGTCAACCACATTCAGCAAGCCGGCCGGAGTAGTCGTAATGCCTGAAATGTTACGTGCCGATTTCACGACGTTCTCCTCAGGCTTATCTGTAACAATCAAAGCCGATGATTCCACTTCCAGCGCTTCCAGAACCTTTGCCATCTCTTTAGTCTTGGGCTGGTCGAAACTCAAATCCTTCAGAACCTTTAGCTCTTCGTCTCTCGCTTTAGCCGAGAGGACGCATCTAAGAGCTAACTGGCGCATTTTCTTAGGCATCGCCTGCCGGTAATCTCTTGGTTTGGGACCGAAAAGGATACCCCCGCCGGGACGCAAGCCGGATTTTATGCTGCCTGCCCGGGCGTTACCGGTACCCTTCTGCTTGAACAGCTTCCGGCTACTGCCGCTGACCTCGCTGCGGGTCTTGGTGCTGGCCGTTCCCTGACGGGCATTAGCGTGTTGTCTCAGCATCGCCTGGTGCACCACAGACTCATTAAAAGGCGTGGCGAAGACCATATCGCTAATTTCGATATGGTCGACCACTTTCCCGGCCTGGTTATAAACAGAAACCTTCACTTGCCTATTTCCCCTTGCCTGATTTTGTTATCAAAAGGAGCCCCTTCTTGCTTCCGGGTAAAGCTCCTTTAACCAGCAACAAATTACGCTCGGTGTCAGCCCCGCGCACTTCCAGACCCCGTATGGTAATATTCGCGCCGCCCATATGCCCTGACATTCGCAGCCCCTTCCACACCCGCCCCGGGTAGGTGGTCGAGCCGATAGCGCCCGGGTGGCGGTGGCGGTCGGATTGCCCGTGAGTCTTAGGTCCACCGTGGAATCCGTGCCTTTTTACCACGCCTGCATAGCCCTTGCTCTTTGTCACTCCGGTAACGTTAACCTTATCGCCGACTTTAAAGACGCTGACATCCAGCTTATCGCCGACTTTAGCAGTTTCTTTATCATCCACCCGGAATTCTCTGAGATACCTAAAATCACCTAAGCCTTTAAGATGACCTACCTCGGCTGATTTCAGACGCTTCGTTTCGCCAAAGCCGAGCTGCACGGCATTATAGCCATCCTTATCGGCGGTTTTAACCTGAATTACCACGCACGGGCCGGCTTCGATAGCGGTCACCGCCTCCATCTTGCCGTCTTCTTTAAATAGCTGGGTCATACCCAGTTTTCTACCGATAATTCCTGATACCATTTATTTCTTTACCTTTATAACTTGCTACTTGTTACTTGTCATTTGTTACTTATAATTTGATATCTATCTCAACCCCGGAGGGCAGATTTAACCCTGTGAGAGAATCTATCGTTTTGGAACTCGTCTCGATAATATCGATGAGACGGGTGTGAGTGCGAATTTCAAACTGTTCCTGTGAGTCTTTATCCTTGAACGGGGAGCGGATAACGCTGAACTTCTGAATATGGGTAGGCAGCGGCACCGGGCCGGATATAACCGCACCTGTGCGTTCGACTGTTTCCACAATCTGCTCGGCAGCCAGGTCGACCAGCTTGTGGTCGAAGCCCTTTATCTTGATACGAATTTTCTGTTTAGGCATGTCCTTTAATCCCTACTTTTTCTTGTTCGGTAACCTGTGCCACGAGCGCGGTTGGGAGTGGTTGATAGTGGTCGAATTCCATAGAATAAGTAGCCCTGCCCTGGGTTGCTGACCTGATGCTGGTAGAATAACCGAAGGACTCCGCTAACGGGATTTGAGCATGAACGGTGGAGGATTCATCACGGGTTTCGACAGATTCAACGTGGGCTCGCCTGGAATTTAGGTCTCCGATAATGTCGCCCAGGAATTGCGACGGGGTAACTACTTCTAGTTTCATAATCGGCTCAAGAAGAACTGGTTTGGCTTTAGCCACACCGGCTTTAAGAGCCATCGAGCCAGCCATCTTAAAAGCCATTTCTGAAGAATCGACTTCGTGATAACTGCCGTCGACAAGGAGGACGCTGATATCAACCAGAGGGTAATTAGCCAGCACGCCCGTCTCCATCGCTTCTTTCACGCCAGCCTCGATTGACGGGATAAAGTTCCTGGGTATGGCCGTGCCCCTGATTTTATTGGTAAAAGTGAAACCACTGCCACGCTCACCGGGCTCGATTTCAAGCCAGCAATGACCATACTGGCCGTGACCGCCGGACTGCCTGACGAACCGCCCCTCAGCCCTTACCGGCGCCGTGATGGTTTCCTTAAAGGCGACGCGGGGTCTGCCGACCTTAGCCCCCACCTTGAATTCGCTCATCATCCGGCTGACGATGACCTCAAGATGAAGCTCGCCCATGCCTGAGACGACTGTCTGGCCTGTTTCTTTGTTATAAGTCACTTTAAAAGTGGGGTCTTCCTCGGTCAATTTCTGGAGAGCTTCACCCATCTTATCCTGGTCCATATTGGTTTTCGGCTCTATAGCCACCGAAATAACGGGTTCTGGGAAGCGGATGGATTCGAGAACTACCGGGTCAGACGTATTGCAGAGAGTATGCCCGGTGAAAGTGTTCTTCAGCCCGAGAGTAGCCACGATTGACCCTGTATCCGCCTCGGTTATCTCTTCCCGGTGATTGGCGTGCATCAGTAACAACCTGCCGATACGTTCTTTTTCGCCTTCAGTCGAGTTATAAACCTGTGCCCCCGCATCCACCCTCCCCGAATAAACCCTGAAATAGACCAGTCTGCCCACAAAGGGGTCGGAAACCACTTTGAATGCCAGAGCGGTAAATGGCGCCTCGTCGTTGGCCGGCCGGGTAACCGGAGTGCCGTCCATACTAAGAGCCTTCACCGGAGGTAAATCCACGGGTGAAGGCAGATAATTGACAATGGCATTAAGCAGGAACTGCATACCTTTATTTTTCAGGGCCGAGCCGCAAACAACCGGCACGCCCTTATTAGCAATGGTAACCCTTCTCAAGGCGGCCTTTAGCTCGTCGGCATTCGGAGTATGTCCCTCAAGATAAGCAGTTAAAAGCTGGTCATCCAGTTCGGTCACTTTTTCGACGAGCGCCTTATGAGCTTCTTCAGCCCTTACCCGCTCGGATTCGGGGATTGGTGCTTCCACAGGGTCGGCGCCAGCCTCACCGCTAAATGTCCAAGCACGGTTTTCTACCAGGTCGATGACACCCCTGTAGGTCTCTTCACTGCCCAAAGGTAATTGAATAAGCAGAGGCTTGGCCCGCAGTCTATCCACAATCATGGAAACGGTGCGATTAAAATTCGCACCGATCCTGTCCATTTTATTGATAAAACAAATCCGGGCTACATTATATTTATTAGCCTGCCGCCAGACCGTCTCGGATTGAGCCTCGACCCCGGAAACGGAATCAAAGACCACCACCCCGCCATCCAGCACCCTCAGGCTGCGCTCAACCTCGGCAGTAAAATCGACATGCCCGGGGGTATCGATGATATTGATGCGGTGCTCATTCCAGTAACAGGTCGTTGCCGCCGCGGTAATGGTGATACCTCGTGCCTTTTCCTGCTCCATCCAGTCCATCACAGCCGTACCTTCATGCACCTCGCCAACTTTGTAGGTGCGGCCGGTATAGAAAAGCACCCTCTCGGTGACGGTAGTTTTACCGGCATCGATGTGAGCAATGAAAGCTATATTTCGTATATCCTCAATCGGGAAACTTCTGGGCACTTTCTTACCCCTTACCTCTGGTTTGTTTACAACTAGATTTTCTACCATCACACTTCAATTTCTAACTAATCGCTTGCTTTACCATCTATAATGGGCAAAGGCTCTGTTAGCCTCGGCCATTCTGTGGGTATCTTCGCGGCGTTTTACGGCAGCCCCCTGCCCCTTGGCAGCTTCGCTGAGCTCGCCGGCTAGTTTCTCCTCCATAGATTTGCCCTGTCTGGCCCGGGCTGCAGCCACCAACCATCGTAAAGCTAGAGCCAGGCTCCGCTCAGGTCGGATTTCCACAGGCACCTGGTAAGTTGCCCCGCCGATGCGGCGTGACTTTACCTGTAATTGCGGAGTCGCGTTCCTGACCGCCTGGGATAGCACCGCCATCGGTGGTTGAGCGTCCTTCTCTTCAACGGCGCTCAGAGCGCCGTAAACTATCTTCTCCGCCTTGCTTTTCTTGCCGTCCTTCATTATCTTAACAATCAGTTGAGTGACGATGACATTATTGAACTTGGCATCGGCGGGTATTTCTCTTTTGGCTGGCTGGCTTCGCCTTGACATCCTGGCCTCCTAAGCCCCTGCGCCGGCAGCGGCGGGTTTAGCCCGTTTAGTACCGTACAGACTCCGCCCCTGCTTACGGTTATTTACTCCACTAGTATCCAGAGCGCCTCTTATAATATGGTAGCGCACGCCAGGCAGGTCAGGCACACGCCCGCCCTGAATGAGGACTACGGAGTGTTCCTGCAGCTCATGCCCCTCGCCGGGGATATAAGCTGTCACTTCCATTCCGTTGGTCAGTCTCACCCTGGCTATCTTACGCAAGGCCGAATTAGGCTTCTTGGGGGTCATCGTCTTTACCTGGACGCAGACGCCCCTCTTTTGCGGATTGCCCTCACCCTCTTTCATCCTGTTCTTCTTGGCGTTATAGGTGAAGCGCAATGCCGGCGTTTTGGTTTTCTTGGTAACCTTCTTACGCCCTTTCCGGACTAGCTGGTTTATCGTTGGCATTTTAGTCTTGTTTTCCCCTTTTTTAGACAATAAAATGGATGAGCATTAGCTCACCCATTCACACAATTATAGACTGGCAGCACCCAATCTATTCCCGGTCCGTTGAGCTACCCTAGTGACAAATATTAACTCTAGCACATCTCAAATCAAGTGTCAACACCAGTCCACCATATTTTTATTTTACGTTTCAGAGGGCACTTGCAGGGGGCTCCGCCCTTCTTTAACTCCCGGTAAGGTTGACATACCCCCTTAGCTTCACTTAATCCTGTTTTTGTGCTATACTACTAGTAATGGGAGTTAAATTATCCAGAGCTAGATACTCTTCTTATCAGGATAGTCTATCCCCCAACCATCCTCATTTTTCAGCACTGCCATTTGATCCTATGCCCCATTGTGCCTGTTTTATCGTCAAGGAGGTATAAAGGACTAATTATGACCCAGGATACAAAAGCACCCGCTACTAATAATAAGAATAATGGCAATGGATATACAGCCGAGGATATTCAGGTTCTGGGCGGTAGGGAAGCCGTCCGCCGCCGCCCCGGTATGTACATCGGCAGCACGGACCAGCGCGGCCTGCACCATCTCCTTTATGAAATCGCTTACAACAGCGTCGACGAGGCTATGGCTGGCTGCTGCACTAAAATAACCGTCACTATTAATAAGGATAACTCGGTTACCGTTGAGGATAACGGGCGGGGCATCCCCGTAGAGATTCACCCCACCACTAAAATATCCGCCCTGGAAACAGTGATGACCGTCCTTCACGCCGGAGCCAAGTTCGGCGGCAAGACTTACCAAGTATCCGGGGGCTTACACGGGGTGGGCGCCTCGGTAGTCAACGCCCTTTCCACCTGGATGAAAGTTCAGGTCAGGCGTGACGGGAAGCTTTACCAGCAGGAATATAAGCGGGGCATACCCCAGGGCAAGGTTAAAGAGGTCGGTAAATCCACAGGCACCGGCACCACGACCGTCTTCCTCGCCGATAAGACGATTTTCGGCGACGCCGAGTACGATTTCAAGATTATCAGCGAGCGTATCCGGGAGATGGCTTTTCTCAATAAAGGCCTGGAACTGTCCCTCAGGGATGAAAGGGAGGATAGTGAGAAAACCTATTACTTCGAAGGCGGCATTGCCAGCTTCGTTCACAGCCTCAACCGGAACCGGCTGGTCGTCCATCGCCTGCCTATTTATGTCTCAAAAACTATCGATAGCACCCAGGTGGAAGTCTCTTTCCAATACAATGACGGCTTCGCCGAGACACTCTTTAGTTTTGCTAACTGCGTCAATACAATCGATGGCGGCAGCCACCTGACCGGCTTCCGTACCGCCCTGACCCGCGTTTTGAATGACTCTGCCCGCAAGGCCAACCTTATCAAGTCCGATGACCCGAACCTGACCGGAGAGGATGTCAGGGAGGGACTCACCGCCGTCGTCAGTGTCAAGCTCTCTGAACCCCAGTTCGAGGGGCAGACCAAAGGCAAGCTGGGTAACCCTGAAATCAAGGGAATTGTTGAAAGCGTCGTCGTCGAGGGTCTGACTCTCCATCTTGAAGAGCACCCCGACGATTTGAAAAGGATTATAGAGAAGTGCTTGCTGGCGGCCAGGGCAAGGGAAGCGGCCAGGAAAGCGCGTGACCTGATTGTCAAAAAGAGCAGCCTCTTTTCTGCCACGCTGCCGGGCAAACTGGCTGATTGTTCGGAAAAGGAGCCTTCGATGTGCGAGCTCTACCTGGTGGAGGGTGAGTCAGCCGGCGGCTCAGCCAAGATGGGCAGGAATCCCCGTTTCCAGGCAATACTGCCGCTGCGGGGCAAAATCCTCAACGTGGAAAAGGCCGCCTCGGACAAGATGCTCTCCCATGAAGAAATCCGGAATCTGATTACCGCCCTCGGAGCCGGCATCGATGATGAACTTGACCTGCTGAGACTGCGCTATCACCGGGTCATCCTGATGACGGATGCTGATGTCGATGGCTCCCACATCCGCACCCTGCTGCTGACCTTTTTCTTCCGCCACATGGCCAAGTTGATAAACGCCGGCCACCTGTACATCGCCCAGCCGCCCCTCTACCGCCTCAAGAACGCCAAGCAGGAGCACTGGGTCTACTCTGAGCAGGAAAAGGATGAAGTCCTGCGCACCACGCTCAAAGGGGCTAAGAATGTGGAGGTCCAGCGCTATAAGGGCTTGGGCGAGATGAGCGCCGAGCAGCTCTGGGAGACTACTATGAATCCGTCCACCCGCACCCTGCTCACGGTAAATGTAAATGATGCCATCGATGCCGACTATACCTTCAGTATGCTGATGGGTGATGAAGTGCCGCCCCGCAAAGCCTACATCATGGCCCACGCCAAGACCGTCCAAAATTTGGATGTATAAGCATTAACCCTATCCCCTTACCCCTTCCCCTCGCAGGGGAACTGGAGCCCCGATTCTATCGGGACGAAGAATCGCAGGGCAGGGTATTAGCCACCTTATGAAAATCGATCTATTTAAGATAGAGTTTGTTCTTCTTGATATACTCCGCCACCGCCTCCGGGACGAGGTGGCTAATGGACTCACCGCGTTTAGCCAATTGCCTGATTTCCGTGGCGCTGATATCCATTTTCGGCTCATCCAGGATGATTAGTCTCTGAGATATGCCGGGGATAACCGCTTCAAGGGAGTCCTTATCGGGGAGAGAATAGCCCGGCCTGGGGACGGCTACCAGCTGGCACATCTGAATTATCCGGGCTACCTCCCTCCAGCGAGGCAACTGGACCAGACTATCCAAACCGATAATGAAATATAGCTCGTTGTCAGCGCCCAGACTATCCCGCAGTTGAGCGATTGTATCGACTGTGTAGGAGGGGCCGGGACGGTCGATTTCTATGGTGGACAGCTTGAAATAGGGATAACCGGCGATTGCCAGTCGCACCATCTTAACTCGGTGTTCCGCCGCCAGTATGGTGTCGCTTTCCTTAAGGGGCGTCCGGGCGGACGGCACAAAATAGACCTCATCCAGCCCCAACCGCTTCATAGCCGCCTCGGCTATGGCCAGGTGCCCTTTGTGAATGGGGTCGAATGTGCCTCCCAATACGCCAATCTTCACCTTGCTACCACTCCCACTCATAAGTGCCGCAGCGGATTTTATCCCCCACCTTCACCCCGGCCGCCTCCAGCGCCCGGCTTATCCCCAACCTGCCCAGCTGCCTCTGGAGCTGGCGGCGCACCTCCGGGTCCGCCCCACTTCCCTTTCCTGTAAGCCGCTCCAGTTCAGGGGACGCCACGATGAATACATCTCCATCCTTATGGACGCTGACGCCGGCGCTTCTGGGCCGAGTGCGGAAGATTGTCTTAGGAACCACCTTTCCCTTCTCTGCCTCAGTAAACTTACTGAGCGTCTTGCTAACTTCGGCTATCAGCGCCCCGACCCCCTCCCACATCGCCGCCGAGACAAACAGAACGGGAACCCCGGTCGTCTTAAAGTCCCCCTTAATCTCAGCCAGCCGTTCCTGCACCTGGGGCAAATCAATCTTGTTAATTACCACTATCTGCGGTTTCTTAGCCAGAGCCGCATCGTATAAAGTCAACTCGGAGTTCACCTTCACCCTATCTTCCACCGGAGAGGCCGAGCTACCATCGATAAGGTGAATCAGTATTTTAGTCCGCACTATATGGCGTAGAAAATCATGCCCGAGGCCCTTACCGAGATGGGCGCCCTCGATTAGTCCCGGAATTTCAGCGATGACAAACCGTTTTAACCCCACCTCGACCACCCCCAGCACCGGCTCCAGAGTCGTGAAAGGATAGTCGGCTATCTTGGGTCTGGCCGCCGAAACTGCCGTAAGCAGGGTGGACTTGCCAGCGTTAGGGAAGCCGATAATGCCGACATCGGCAATCAGCCGCAACTCCAGAATCAGGGCAAGCTCAGCGCCGACCTCACCTTTCTGAGCAATCCGCGGCGTCTGGTTCGTCGAGGATACATAGTGGGTGTTGCCGAATCCCCCCTTGCCACCCTTAACC
>Ga0154807_1093_pt4 | contig 11700 bp, 10 predicted proteins | sample Rifle2008BG16ft_FD_105815 | JGI IMG/M metagenome (GOLD analysis project Ga0154807, IMG submission 105815) | Chloroflexi bacterium RBG_16_51_9
AAGCATCGTTTCTAATTACCTCAGAGGCCGGTTTAAGAATAATAACCGACCCTTATGCCCCCAGCGAGCGCATACCTTACAGGGAGATAGAAGAATCGGCTGATATTGTTACCGTCAGCCACGGCCACGGCGACCACAGCAATGTAGCCGGCGTTAAGGGTAACCCGGCTGTGGTTAAAGAAACCAAAGAGGTTAAAGGGATAAAGTTTAAGGCTATTTCCGCCTTTCACGATGCCAGTGGTGGGGGGCAGAGGGGCAATATGACCATATTCTGTTTTGAAGTTGACGGCATAAGAATCTGCCACCTCGGCGACCTGGGTCACCAGCTTGATAGTAAGCAGATTGCCGAAATAGGCAAAGTAGATATTCTGCTGATTCCGGTAGGCGGCAACTATACTATCGATGCCAGGACAGCTACTGAGGTTTATGAGAAGCTGGCAGCCAAAATAGTTATCCCAATGCATTACAAGAATGCCAGATGCCCTAACTTCCCTGTGGCCAGCGTGGAGGACTTCATTAGCGGTAAATCGAATGTCACAAGACTGGAAGTCAGTCAGGCCGAGTTTAAAAATGGCGTCCTGCCCACCGCCCCGCAAATTGTGGTTTTGACCCCGGCACGGTAGAAATGTCACTTAATAACTGAATTTTTCCTGGAATTTAGGAGCTATAAGATTGATTTTTGAATCTGCCGATTTTGTTTTCAGGCCGCCGCCGATAGTCTCGCGGGCGCGGCGGGTACTGATTAAACCGAGCGCCGCTTACCCGGCGCCATATCCGGTAACCACCAGCCGGGAGCTTCTTTCGGCAATCATCAGAGGCATCCGGCAGGTCAGCGATGCCGATATTTTGCTGCTCGAGGGGGTAGCCGGGGGAGGTTCGGTCTACCCGATATACCAGACGCTGGGCTATGACTTCCCGCGGGTATTGCTGCTAGACGCCAAGGATTGCACCTGGGTGGAGGTGGATAACCCCCTGCCCAAACCGCTGGCTGTGCCCACCTTCTGGGTACCTAACGTCATTCTCTCCAGTGACTATCTGATATCGGTAGCACCATTGAAGATTGCCAACGGCAAAGGCAACCTCAGCATAATGAACATGCTCAGCCTGCTGCCCTACACCAAGTACACCGCCGAAACCCCCAGCGGCTGGGAGGCTTTGTACAGTTTGGGGATAGAAAAAGTAATTACAGACCTTTATTTCACTCTGCCTTTCGACATGGGGATAATAGAAGCCAGGCAGAAATTCACCGTCAGAGATGACCCGCTTAAAGGTAACATTGAAGAATATGGCAAGGTCTTCGTCGGTGAGCCTTACGAAGTAGATGGCGAGGTTTCCGGCCTGCTGGGGCTAAAAACAGACTACCTTAGCTTGATTAATGAAGCCAGAAAAGACCTCGCCGGCTAACCTCATCTTTAAAAATCCCCCTCCCCGTCTTTGTAGGGGCAGGCCCTCGTGCCTGCCCCTACGCGAGTCCGCAATCAATCTGTACCGGTGGAAACAATCCGCAACTCTTTCCCGTCATTACGAATCAGTTTACCTCAGCGCAGTCAAAGGGATTAGGAGGCATCTCCCTTTAGTAAAGGGAGATTGAGAGGGATTTTGGTGTAAGAGCGTTGTCAGCCGAATACACAGCAATCCCGTGGGTTACCCTTAACTTCGCACGGAAAAATCGGAATACCTGCCTGTGTATGCCGACCAATTAACCTCCACCCTCTCCACTCTTGCCAGAGGCGGCCCCCTCTTGAGATAACCTAACAGCTTTTCAAGCCCGGCTCTTTCGCCTTCAGCTTCTAGTCCAACCGCATCTCTATCAGGCAAATTACGCACATAGCCGTTCAGTCCCAGCGCTTTCGCCTGCTCCCAGGTAAAAGCGCGGAAGCCAATACCCTTCACCCGCCCGTGCACTGTCGCCTTAACTAAAGCTAAATCCGCCATTTTCAAGGACCCTGCCTGCACTGAGCTCGTCGAATGGCACAATCACTCCGCTCACCCTGAGCTTGTCGAAGGGCCTATTCTTCCCTGGCTTTCTTCCCTTTTCTAATCACTTCCACTTCAGGCGGCGGTGGCGCCAGAATGCTGGTTACCGGCATCTTCCTGGAATCCTTTTTCGGTTTCTTGGTCTCTTTTTGTCTTTTATCTCTGCTTCCCATAATAACACCTCTTTACTATCGATCAATAACCGTCTCAACTAACTCAACAAACTCTATAAACTCAACAAACTCAATGAACTCTATAAGAGTTTAGCAAAGAAGTATTAGACTGTAAAGCCTCTTGAAATCTTCTCCAGTGCTACCCTTGCTGCTTCTGTCTCAGCCGCCTTCTTGCTCTTACCTTCGCCTCTGCCAAGTACCGTTTCACCCAGTCTTACCTCGATGGTAAATGTTTTGCCGTGCTCCGGACCTGTGGCTTGGATTAGCTGGTAGACCGGCGGCTCCTGTTTCTCGGACTGGATTAGGTGCTGCAGTTCTGATTTGTAATCAGTTCCTTTACCCTGGCTGATGACTTTCTCTATTTCCACCTTCAATAACATCAGCACACATTCACGTGCCCTGGCCAATCCCCGGTCAAGAAAAACGGCCGCTATCACCGCCTCCAGGGCGGCCGCCATATTGGCAGACTTCTGCCTCCCCCCGCCCGCCTCTTCCCCCTTCCCCAGATAAAGGTAGCTGCCCAGATTAATAGCTCCGGCTATCCTGGCCAGTGTTTCCTGACGCACCAGGGCAGCCCTGAGCCTGGTCATCTCACCCTCATTAAAGTCAGGGTAGTCCTGGTACAGCTTTTCCGCCACAATCAAGCCAAGCACGGCATCGCCCAGGAATTCCAGCCTCTCATTGGAAGCCGTAGATAGTCCCGGGTTCTCATTAACGTAGGAGCTGTGCACCAGAGCTTGCTCTAAGAGCGAGACATCCTTGAAGGAGACGCCTAATGTCTGTTGCAAGATATCTAAATCAGCCAAATGCTCCCTTCTTACACCGTGATGGTGGTCTTATTATATACCGATGTCACTTAGAGTTGAAATAGCCTTCAAAACGACTCTTCCTCGATATTGGCGTAACCATCCCCTCTCCCTTGAGGGGAGAGGGTTAGGGTGAGGGTGAAACTAATTTTATCCCTCAGGTAACCTTTCCCACAAAGGGGAATATGACCTTTGAATTTAATGGTGTGTCATGCTGGAGTAAGTGTACCCTGATTCATCCCGAAGGAACTTGAGGCAGACCTGCAAACCCACCCTTCCCTTCCTGCCGGTATGCTATAATTCAAACGTATGAAAATACTGGGTATCGAGAGCTCCTGCGATGAGACGGCGGCAGCCGTCGTCGAAAACGGAATAACCATCCTCTCCAACCAGGTCGCCTCGCAATTGGAAATCCACGCCCGTTACGGCGGCATCGTTCCAGAAGTCGCCTCCCGCCAGCACATCCTGTCAATCGTCTCTGTAATAAAACAGGCGCTGGCCGAAGCAAAGGTCACCTGGGGTAACCTGGACGGCATCGCCGTGACCAACGGTCCCGGACTGGCCGGCTCTCTGCTGGTAGGAGTGAACACCGCCAAGGCAATCGCTCTGGCCCATAACCTGCCTCTCACGGGCGTAAACCACCTTGAGGGACACATCTACGCCAACTGGCTTGTGGAGTCAGCCCCCAAACCGGCTTTCCCCCTGGTCTGCCTGATTGTCTCCGGAGGTCACAGCGACCTTGTATTGATGAAGGGACACGGTGACTATACCTTGCTCGGCCAGACGCGGGACGATGCCGCCGGCGAAGCCTTTGATAAAGCCGCCCGGATACTCGGCCTGGGTTATCCCGGCGGCCCGGCCATTCAGCGCGCCTCGGAATCAGGCGCCGCTACCTTAGAGTTACCCCACGCCTGGCTGAAAGGGACTAATGATTTCAGCTTCAGCGGCATCAAGACAGCCTTGCTGCGCCTGGAGGAGGGGGGCAAGATAACCAGTAAGCCAAATGCCGCCGCCAGCTTTCAGGAAGCCGTGGTCGAGGTGCTGGTCACGAAAACGATAGCCGCGGCAAAAGAGCACAAGGTAAAACAAATCCTGCTGGCCGGGGGGGTGGCCGCTAACGGCCGTCTGCGTCAGCGTCTGGTAGCGGATTCCCCCCTACCCGTCCTCATCCCTCCCCTGAAGCTCTGCACGGACAACGCCGCCATGATTGCCAGCTGTGGCTACTTCCGCCTCCTCGCCGGCAAGACAGACGGCCTCGATTTAGATGTGTTGCCCGGGCTGAGGCTGGCTTAGCGGCCTTTCAAGACCGAACGGCTCAATTCAGATGACCCGGACTAATGGGGACACCCCCCACACCTCCCCCGGCCGCACAGATTCTTGCAGATGTGAATCAACCCCTGCTGTCGGCCTGCCGAGTTACCCTGGCTGCAATCCGATTTGCTCCTTCACCCGCCGGCGCCCCTGTTTAGGCGCTTCCGCAGCAATTCTCATAGCTGCATCGGCTCTTTCTACAGTCAAAGCGGCCATGGAAATCGCTTTCTCAGCTTTGTTTTCAGCTGCCCGGGCAGTCTGTACAGCTTGTTTAACTACGGCTTGGACTCTAGCCGTTGCTCTGGCAGCAGCCTGGGTAACATCGCCAGCAGCCTGCGATTGCAATTTACCTGCTTCCTCATATATGTCTCTTGCATTCCCTGATGATTTTGCCGCAGACTCTGCGGCCGCTTTTGCCATCTGAGCGGCTGTCTCAATTTTCTTGAGGATTTCTTTAGTGGATTCAATGGTCAGAAGGCGCTCCTCTTTAATTTTCCTCTCCGTCTCTTCCGTGGCCCTTCTGGTCGCTAATGCTGATTCTTCAGCTCTCCTTGTAGCCGCTTCGGCGACAGACTTAGCATCCCTTGCCATCTCCATAGCTCCCAAAGCTACTTCCTCAGATTTTTTCATTGCTTCCTGGACAGCTTGTATGGCTTTAGCACCTTCTTCCTCAGCTTTCTTCATCGCCTGTGCGGCCGCTTCTTTAGATGCCCGGGCCGCTTCCTGGGCAATCTGTGTCGCTCTGGTAGTGGCTTCCTCAGATTTTTTCATTGCTTCCTGGGCAGCTTGTGTGGCTTTAGCACCTTCTTCCTCAGCTTTCTTCATCGCTTGTGCGGCCGCTTCTTTAGATGCCCGGGCCGCTTCCTGGGCAATCTGTGTCGCTCTGGTGATAGCTTCCTCAGCTTTTCTCATTGCTTCCTGGGCAGCTTGTGTGGCTCTAGCACTGAATTCTTCAGCTTTCTTCATCGCTTCTGCGGTAGTTTCCTTGGATGCCCGGGTCGCCTCCTGAGCAGTCTGGGTGGCTCTGGTTATGGCTTCCTCAGCCTTTCTTATTGCTTCTTGAGCCCCCTCTTTAGATGCTTTTATCACCTCTTGAGCGGCCTGGATACCTCTGGCATTCGACTCTTCAGCTTTCTTGGTCGTCTTGATTACCTCTTCAGTCGTAGATAACACTTCAGCAGCGGTTTGTAATGAAGCGTTTATCGCAATTACAGTAGCTTCTGTAACCCTGGAGTTTGCCTCCTCGGCAGTTTTGGCGGCAACACGAGACGCCTCCTTAGCTTCTTTAGCTGCAACATGAGTATCGACCAAGACTTGTGCCGCATCCCGGGCGCTGTCAACGACTTTCTTTTTCCACTCAAGATTCAGCCTCTTCTGACTGGATTCACTATTTTCGGTCACAATCTAACCTCTTTCCGGCTCTTCTTATCTCTTCAAAAGAAGAGGCTTCTTTTTTCTCACCGATTATAGATACTTGATTAAAACGATATAGCCGGCTTAATGTCCGTGTTCTCCATTACCTCCGAATAATGACGGTACCGCAATCGAAGCATTCGCCAGCTCTCTGAGATTGCCTTCGCTTTCCAGCTCAAATCTCTCTTTCTCCAGGATTAGATCAGGCATTTTGTCATAATAATCCTTAACTATATCCACGCGGCCGAGCTGCGATAGAATAAGCGTAATCTTCAGGGTGCTTTCCCCGCGAGGATAATCGCCATACCTGATAGTCGCTTGAGGAGCTATCTCAGCCAAGTAGTCAACAAGTTCCTTGACAAGGTCCATACTCATCTCCTGGGCCGGCGCGGATATGAGATAGAGAGCACTGGCCGCATCCTTAGGGTCACAATGGAATGACAGATTGCTGATAGCCTGGTCCATGGCTTCTAGCCCTTTATGAACTTCAGCGCCCTTCTTTCTAAAATTGCGTTGGCGCCACCGGAACAGTCTGAAAGTGGGCAGCTGTGATACGCCATAGCCAAGCGTTGTCCATCCCCGAGCGGCGCTAAGTATATCTCCAGCATCGAGTACTTTGGAACCGATGCGTTTGGCTTTCTTCTCCTCTCCCGCGCAAAGCAAATCGTAGAAAGGATCGACTATTAACTTGTTGATGGCGTTCATGTTATTCAAGAGTGAGGAGTCTTTTTCAATGTATCGTTGGTTGTCAACCAGGAACACAGCGTCTGCGACGGAGTAGGTCGCCTTGAGACAGGTAGCTGTATTTGAGAACGCCTTAGCACATGACTTTACTTCGTGCTCGAACGGCAGGACAACCAGGGCATAGATAGGTTTACCCTTGAAGCGCTCTTTGATTGCCCGGGCTATTATCGGCATTGAACCTGAGCCTGTGCCTCCGGCAGCGCTGGTGACAAACAGGAAAGCATCCGTCTCATAGAAGCTTCTGGCTGACCTCATAGCTTCAACGACCTTATCAGCGTCTTTCTTCGCAATCTCAGCGCCTAGCTCGTTCAGTTTTCCCACGCCATGACCGGCAGTCCGGCGATTTCCGATGAGAATTCTATGTGTATAATCTGTTGGCACGTTGGTCAAAGCACTCAAATCACAGGTATCCGTATTCACAGCAAAAATATCGTCCACTATATGAATTCTCCGGCGAAGACGCGCCCTGCCATTTAGCCTGCTGAACTCATCAGCGATTTTACCGCCACATTGCCCAAAACCTACGACCACTAATTTCATTTCTTACCTCCAAGTTGTTCTCATTCTACTTTTTCTAAGTTCTAATTCGAGATTGAGAAATACGATTCCAGGAAAAGATGAAGGAATAGACGCTTAATCCTCGATTGTTGCTTGAGTGTTTTCAATCATACACAACGCCTCCTCGTTACTGAGTGTCTGGGTGGTTAGGTGGCACTGATGATATAGGGCAATACTTTCTGGTTCCGCCTCCTATAGACGCACTAGACTAAGAGCTTTTGGCTAATTGATACTCAGAGTGCTATCTCAGCTTTTCAGATTTCTCTCAATATGAAGTCGTTGTCCTGTCAATTTACACGAGCCATGTCAATAGAGCAATACCTGAAGGGCTACATTTCACTGGATAAAAGGGCCATTTTTCTGCTCCTTTTTGAGCGGAGTCAGAGTGAACAAAAGTCAGTTTTGTGCAAGTTTATAAAGAGCCCGGTCTGGGGCAGGAGATTGTGATTAGAGATTAGTATCATAAAACACTGATAAGTGTCTAGGGCCGTGGTTCTTCTAATTTCATGGAGAAGTGCACGTTCCCTTGGAGATCTACCTGTGATGAAGTAAAATGTATACAGAAATTAAACGATGAGACCGGATTATTCAATAATATTAAGAAAATCTTTGGCGAGAGATTAGCTATTATCCACATCGTAACTCTTATCACTCCTTTTGCCAAGTTTTTATACTAGTTTTTGTTTTCTTAAATAGCATCACATTGCGTTGTCTTTGTAAACGGACACCGCTCACACCCGCCCAGACTGCACACATTCTTGTAGATGTGAATCAACCCCTGCTGTCGGCCTGCTGAGTTAACCAGGCTGCTATCCAGCCCCAGCGTCTTAGCCATATGCCGCTCCACGGAGTTCACTGTCAGTCTTGGATAAAGACGGTAAAGTTCGAGCGCCTTGTTGCCCAAACCCGGCTCAGCCGCAGCCCGGCTCCAGGCAAGAATAAATGGCAGCAGAACATTAACGATGATATCACCCACCCGCCCCCTGCCCAGCAGAGTCTGCCCGTCCGCATTGACCACCAATCCAGCTTCCAGACTCCTGTAGACATTTCGGCTCAAGTGCGCCTCTCTGACCAGTCCGACCAACCCCTCAAGGAAGCCTTTCTCCCTGTAGCGGTGAAGGAGATAGCTCATCGCCACCAGACGAAAAACAGGCGAATTATTCGGTCTGACCTTCAGCAAGTGCCACGCCCCCGGTGGCATGACGTCCGGGTGAGGTAATGACATCCAGAGCCTGACCAGTCTGTCCCTCCATTCCTTGTCCGGCTGATTTCCCCTGCCATCCTGAGGCTGCCCGGCAAGCAACCCCGCTGTCCCCAGCAACATTGCTTGCCTGCTCAGGAGCCACTCCGTATCCGGTGCTTTGTCCCGTCCCCTTGACTCCGGAAGGCGCAGAGGCACTCGCCCTGCCAGTTCCAGAACACGGAGAGGCAAACGCCGGGCCAGTTCCAGAAATGGTAACTTGTTCCTGGAGTAGCCCAGGGCGCCCATAACGCCCTGATAAAGGACCTGGCTGTCTTCGGTGTTGACTATGTCCTTCTGAAACCCGGCCGCCTTTATATGAAACCGCTCTTCCCCTGCCCCGTCCAGAAATCCTGCCAGCGCCTCATGATTCATGCCTCCATCGGCGCAGCGACAGGGCCGACGAGCGCCCGCCATGGAATCCATCTCGGACCACTGGCTGAGCGGAATCCTGATGTATTTGCTCAGAGCCAGAGTAGGCGCTTGCCCTCCGTTCTGAAGCTCCGTCGTTGCTCCGGCGCCATGCCACATGACAACGTGCAGAATGACATTATTATATAAGGCATCCAGGTGGTGCCCGTGTTCCCACCAGGAACTCGACCTGACATGCACTTCGATATCCCCCCTGATTAGCCCGCGCCCACCTAAAATCACAGCATCCTTAAAATCAGGCCCCCGGTCGTCATTCAGCCAGCCCGGGTAGATTATCTGAAGCGGCGCTCCCTCCTCGGTAACCAGCCGCTCGGTATCCAGCAACTGATATTGCCAGATTTTGGCGATTTCTTTCTCGGTGAGACCATTCATAAAAAGCTCAAAGCTCAAATGTCAAATAAATACCAAACTGGGTATCAATATTAATTTTGAATTTTGCATCTTGATATTTGATTTTTAAATAATTACACGTTATCGTGTATCGTAAAGCCAAATAAAAGCGGCTCCAAACCGCTTTACCCCCCTAACCAGACATATTACACGTTACCGTGTATTCTGTCAAGCCTTCTTTTTTACCCTTCCGGCTGGGCTTGCTCGATACTCGAACTCAGCCCGCTCGGCGACCATGGAAAGAAGCGTGGCTGAAGCCCCCCTCGGTGTGTACAAGCCTATTTCCCACTCACTGATGGTCTGCTGACGGGTACCCAGCCTGTCAGCCAGCTCCCGCTGGGTTAAACCCAGATGACTCCTCAACGCTCGGATACGCTGGCGGTCCCACTGCCGGCGGCCAGCCTGATAAAGGTTCGTCATAATCTGATTCTACACGATTTAGTGTAGGCGGTCAAACCACACCCTCTTTTACCACCCTCGACAAGAAAGTGTAGACGGTCAACCTATCCCCTTTTTCCCCTTCCCTTAGAAGGGAAGGGGGGAATCAGTTATTCCCGAAAGGGCGGTAGCCACTTCGGGCTTCCCCGACCTTTTAAGGGAATTTGAGATGACGAACATCCTCTTAGAAAACAAGGCATCAACTCTGAAAAACAGCCTTATCTTTGACAGAAGCCGATTATAGCTTTATAATATGGAAAATTAAGGCTGGTTAGTTTTCCGCTGTGTGCAAAATGAAAGCTGATACATTCTTAACAAGTAGTCTTTATAGTACAAAAGGATGAAACATATTAGAATTTTACGGATACTGGCGGCGGCGTTATTGCCTGCCCTGTTAGCCGCCGCCATCCCGGCAGCGCCGGCCATCGCCGCCGGGGAAAGTATCTCCCTCAGCAGCGCTCAGGGGGCAATCGGCCAGGTCATTAATATCAGCGGCAGTGGTTTTGCCGCCAACTTGACAACCTCTCGCGGCGTCAACATCTTGTTCGGCAGATATCCCGGTACCGCATCTATGGATTACTCATCGGCCATTTATGAGAAGGTCAAGATAGCAGAACTTAACACCGACGGAACTTTTCAGTCCACATTTTCGGTGCCGGCAAGACTCACCGGCGGAACTAACAAGGAGGATGTCGCCCGAGGCAGTTACTATGTTTTTCTGACTTACTTTTACCCGGTCACTCCACCCATAGACGGGCCAGAGATACTGCTAATTACCCCCTTCACTGTGCTGGTTCCAACCACTACCATCAGCCCCGATAATGGCGCCGTCGGCAGCGAGGTTGTTATTAATGGGACATCTTTTGGTGTCAGTGAAGGTATTTCTGTAAACTACGATAGCCTCGCCATAAACGTTGCCGGCAATGCCATCACCAATAACAGCGGGGCATTCGGGCCTATTAAAATCACTATTCCGCCGGGCATCACCGGCCCGCATGTCATGATTATCAGCGGCAATAATTCCGGTACCACTACCCAGCATACCTTCACTGTCAAGCCGAAGCTAACCATCGAGCCGACTTCAGGAACAGCCGGCACCTTCATCAAGGTTCTGGGCACCGGCTTTGGCAGAGCGCTTGAAATTACCCCCACCTTTGGAGGAAACGCCACAACTCCGAGCGCAACTGACGTAAATGGCAGCTTTCTTCTCAACCTGGTGGCATTATCGAAGCCAGCGGGCAGCTATGAAGTAACAGTCACCGACTCGAGCGGCAATACGGACAAAGCCTCTTTCGTCCTGACTGTGGCTGACATCACCATCAGCCCTGTTTCCGGCAGCGTCGGCACAAAGGTGGACATCAGCGGCAGCAATGTTCTGCCCGGCCGGCCGATAACTGTCACTCTTAACGATACCAGCGTTGCCGCGGCTACCAGTGATGCCAATGGCGCTTTCAGCGCCAGTTTTGCGGTACCGGCAATCGCTACCGGCAGCTACAAAGTGAAGGTCAGCGATGGCAGCAATAATCATGAACTGGATTTCTCCGTCACAGCCAGCATCGATATCAGTCCCAAAACCTCTCTGGCGTCCCCCGGTCATGTCGGTTCTCAGATTACTCTCACTGGCGATGGCTTCACCGCCGGAGGCACTGTAACTATTACTTATGACGGCGTTGTAGCGGCTACGGCCGCGGTCAAGGCTGACAGAACTTTCTCCGTTTCCTTCGATGCTCCGGCTGGAAAGGCAGGCGACCATACCATCGTTGCCACCGATGGCACAAACAGCAAACAGTTTACTTTTATTATGGAATCCCAACTTCCGGCGGCGCCGGTGCCTCTGAAACCGGAGATTGACATCCAAACTAACCCGAAGGCACTATTCGACTGGCAGGACGTTAAGGACGACAGCGGTGTAACCTATAACTTGCAGGTTGCCACTGACGAAGACTTCTCCTCATCATCGATAGCTTTTGAAAAAACAGGAATCACTGAATCGGAATATACCCTGACCGGCCAGCAAAGATTAGAATCGACCGACAAGGAAGCTCCCTACTACTGGCATGTCAAGGCAGTAGATAGTGCGGGCAACGAAGGGCTGTGGTCGGGCACCGGTACATTCACGGTCGGCGGCATCCTGGCCCTGTCCCAACCGGTAATTTATCTGATAATCGGAATCGCGGCGCTGGCGGTGGTTATTTTTGCCTTCTGGCTCGGCAGAAGC
>Ga0154807_1062_pt3 | contig 11595 bp, 8 predicted proteins | sample Rifle2008BG16ft_FD_105815 | JGI IMG/M metagenome (GOLD analysis project Ga0154807, IMG submission 105815) | Chloroflexi bacterium RBG_16_51_9
GTGGAAATCGGGTCATATCCCCGGCGCTCTGCACATATACGTGGGGTATCTGGAGCAGAGATTAGCTGAAGTGCCCAAAGACAAGCCGGTGGCGGTGTATTGTGAAAGTGGGAGCCGTTCCGGGTTAGCCGCCAGTATTTTGCTTCGGGCTGGTTATCCAAAGGTCTATAATGTCCCCGGCAGCATCTCGGCCTGGAAGGCGGCTGGTTTTCCGGTTACCAAAGACTGAATCCGGTTTTCGCCAGGCCCAGGCAACGGGGAGCAGGGAGCCGCATATGATAGAAGGTAGAACTGCCTCGGCAATCCATGATTGGAACTTGGATAGGTTTAAGGGTCTTCAGTATTACGGCTCCTTCAATAACGTCATACTTAAAAACTCCTAAATCTGTTGTAGCTGGAAACACGCAATCAACAAAAGAGCCAGCCCAGCGAAAATAATGAGTGCTTGCGTGGCGGCAATAATTTGATTCCATGGTCTTAGGCTGTTTTCAGAATCGATCATGTCGCCAACTCGTCCTCCAATCCAGTATATGGGTCCAAAGGCAGAAGCCCAGCAGATTAAGGTAGCGATCATAGAATTGTTGAACTCGTTTCGTGGGTAAATATTGTAAAAAACAATCGCGAGTGCAATCATACCCAGAGTTGTGCTGCTTCGGATGACAAATTGAACCATGGTCGAAGTATAGAGATATTCGTCAAGAAGGTCAAGCTAGCCTGAGTCAATCACCGCCGGTTTTCAAAACTAGGTTTTACTGAGTCTCATAGCGGTATTGTCTTATACCGGGCAGCAAACGCCAGACTATCAATACAAAAAGAACAGAGAGTACGCCGCCGATAAGCATTGTCTGCCCCGCTCCGATGATGGCGGAGAGCATGCCAACCTCAACCTGCCCTACATTGTTGGCGCTCATAGCAGCGAAGGTTCGGATAGAAGCGGCGCGCCCCAGCAACTGGTCCGGGGTGGTAAGCTGAACAATTGCCTGGCGCATTGTCACGGTCATGGAGTCAGTCATGCCAAGGACTCCGACAATGACCAGCCCCAGGGGGAAGCTCCTGTTAAGCCCGAAGGCAATGAGGAAAACCGCATATACCAGGGTTGCCGCCAGGACCAGAACCCCCTTTCGGGAGAATCTGGCGGCGTAGAACACAGCCAGGGTTCCGATAATGCTGCCTATGGCATTGGCGCTATTCAAGAATCCTGTGCCTTCAGCCCCAAGCTGGTAAAGCTGGCGGGCAAATATGGGGAAGAGCTGCCGGTAGAAGCTGACGATGGTTACCCCGAAGTCCAGCAGATAGATGCCCGGAAGAAGCGGATGCCGCATCACGAAGAGAGTCCCTTCCTTCAGCGCCGTCCAGGTGCTCTGGCGTGAAACCGCTTCTGGTTTTCCTGAAGCCCTGATTAGTAGCGGTAAAGCCACGCTTAACAGGCTGATGCCGGTGCTGATTCCGAAAGCTATTGAAATCCCCAGTTTCTCATAAAACCACCAGAACAGAATCGGACCGGCGACTGTTGCCAGTTGTGAAGTGACGTTGAGAGTTGCGACGGCGTGTGTCAGTAGACTCCGGGGCACTACCCTGGACAACATGCCGGGCGGGCTGAGCCTCCGAGTTGGTTAGCCATGCCCGATATGCCCGTGACGACGAAGATATGCCAGGGCTTCAGGGTGTCGCTTGCGGCAAGGATGGTTAGTATTACGAGCAGCAATGTGCCGATAGCCTGGGGCAGCACCATCAGCTTCTTGCGGTCTATACGGTCGGCCAGCGCCCCGCCCCAGAGCGCCATGGGCAGCTGCACGAACTGCACAGCGCCAAGCAATCCCAGTTGTGCTGCGGAGCCGGTCGTATCGTAGAGCCACTGGGTGCTTACAAGCGTGCGGATGAGCATTGAGACGTTCATCGCCACGCCGCTCGACCAGAGGAGGGAAAAATCCAGATGGGCAAACACTGCCCACGGCGAAACCTCTGCCTGGTCGGTCTGAGGGGACGAATCAGCCATAACGCCTCATTATACACGAAGTATGTGCTGGAAGGCACATACCCGGAGGCGGAATGTTGTTGATGCCGGAATTTGGCAAACCGAACTCTCGAACCTCGGTTCGGCTCGCCCCGTTACCCTCTGGCAGCCCGTATCATAGCCCGAATATTTTCAGCGTTAGCTTCTTTACCCAGGGCGCCGGGGCTGGAGAGCATAAAGCCGCCATCTTTGCCGGCGATATCGATGACACGATGGGCATACGCCTCGACCTCTTTGGGCGTGCCGCACTGGAGTAAGGACTGTGGGACGCTGCCCACGATGCACTGTTTCCCGCCCATCGCCTCTTCGCCCTGCTCGATATCCGTCAGATAGAAGTGCCAGATGACGCTGGCTTTTGGCAGGTCCTGGACTGCCTCCAGGCGGGAGTTGTAGCTGCCCTGAGTCCTCAACTCCGGCACGTACCCTTCCTCGACAAGAGCCAGGATTACCGCGCGTAATGAAGGCCAGTAAAAGGTGCGGAATTGCTTGTCGGACATAAAACCGTCGGCCCCTTTATGCAGAGCGAAGCCGATAACCGGCGAGCCGCTCACCCGGGGATTTGTTTTGCTCTGACGGATACGCTGCAACCGCTTGGTAGTAATCATATTAATGGCTTCGAGCAACTTTTCCGGGCGCTTATACATATCCAAGGCGATGCCCCTCTGCCCTCTGAGATTATCTCCGATAGTATCGAAAGGAGCGCCACCCGGTGGGCCGCCGATTGCCCGCAAGTCCGGGTAGCCCAGTTCCGTCAATCTCCGGTTGGCTGCCGTTACCTTCCCCTCCCATTTCCGCCCCTCTTCGCCCGCCTGCATCAGTTTGTGCAGCGCCGCCTGTACCTCGGGCAGCCCGAACTGGTTAACATTAGCGGCCGAAAGCTGTAGTTTAGTCAAAGACTCGGCAGCGCCCCATATCCGCGGTAGATAAGCGCGCCACCGGAAATCGGTCTCGTCCTGGATAAAAGCGTCATATTCCTCTGCCTTCATATACTCGCCTTCGATGAACTGCGACGAGCCGTTATCAGGCAGGCCGCCCCCGGGCCATCTACGCTGCTTGTTGTCGAGGATTTCCCAGACCCGGCCTTGCGGAGCGGCGGCGGGAGTTTTGGCATCGAAATCGAACTCCAGGGTGCACCTCGTGGAGGCATCGATGGACTTATCGACGTCATACATCATATCCCTCTGGGTGTAGCCGCAATAAGCAGCCGGGAACTCGCCGAGGAACGGCGTCACCGGCACACTGCCTGTTTTCTTCAACTGGATAGCATCAATCAGGCGGGTAACACGAGCTTTATATGCTGCCTCAGCTTCCGGCGAGGCGAACTTAACGCCTTCAGCCGCCAGCCAGGCAGCCAGACGCTTCTCCCGCTTCTGCTCCGGAGTCAATTTTTCCCATGCAGTCTCCAATGTTTGTATCGTCATGGCTCACTATCCTTTCTTCAGCCCTGGACTTAAGAATATTCTAATAACTCAATAATAGAGCCAGGCAACTCATAAGTCAAAATGGGCATTAACTTCGAGCGGATTAACCTAACGAGCTTTAATCGTCTCAGTTGCACTAACCGTTGATTATGAGGCATTATAGAGGAATAGAATACTTGAAACAATCGGTAAGCATATGAGGCACGAATGTTCACAGAGTTTCAGTTTCCCTATGGTAATTCCGCTTTGACAGCCAGAATTCCATCGAAAAATATAGCCTTTGCCTTAAAGCGAAAGCACGCCGGAGGCCTGAGGGATGAAAAAGTGGCCATAGTGGAGGCTATCAGAAATCCCATCTCTGCCCCTCCCTTAAATGAGTGTATCAGTGGTGGGGATAAGGTCGTCGTCATCGTAACAGATAATACCAGAGCCTGCCCGGATGACCGGCTGCTGCCTCCCATTCTGGCAGAGCTGGAAGAGAAGCTGCCCAGGGAAAACATCACCATATTAGTTGCCCTCGGTTTGCACCCTCCCCTGATCAGGGAAGAATTGATTGAAAAGATTGGCAGGGATATCGTATCCCGTTACCGGGTGCTTAATCATGACAGTAACGATATAGTGAACATCGGCACCACCTCCCGGGGCACTCCGGTTGAGGTCAACAGGCGGGTGCTGGAAGCCGACTTCCGCATCAGCACCGGCTTCATTGAACCTCATTTCTTCGCCGGCTTTTCCGGCGGCAGCAAGAGCCTTGCCCCGGGTGTCGCTGGTCCGAAGACAATCTATCACAACCACAGCTACGAAATGATAGAGCACCCGCTTTCCCGAGCCGGTATCCTTCAGGGAAATCCGATTCACGAGGACATCGTCGAGATGGCCAGGATGGCCGGACTGAACTTCATCGTGAATGTTTTGCTTAATGGGAGCAAGCAAATTACCCATGTGGTGGCTGGCGACCCCGTAAAAGCTCACGAGAAAGGCTGCCAGATTGAGAGAGGACTCGCCGGTGTCGAGGTTGACCGCAAAGTGGACATCGCTGTTACTACCAACAGCGGTTCTCCTTTAGACCTTGATTTGTACCAGACCTGTAAAGGAATAGACAACGCCTCGCTGATAATCCGGCATGGAGGCGCAATCATCATCGCCTCTTCCTGTAACCGGGGCTGTGGCCCCGAGGCGTTTACGCAATCCCATTTATCGGCTGGCTCGCCGGCAGAGGTACTTCAAAGGTTAAAACGGGAAGGACATAAGCACCTCCCGTGGCAGAATCAGCGTCTGGCTAATGTTCAGCTTAATAATGACATCTATCTCGTTTCCGAACTTGATGACAATCTGGTCAAGAGCATGATGATGGCGCCTGTTCATAGCATCGAGGAAGGCCTGAGCAGAGCATTTCAGAAGCTAGGCAGCGATGCTGAGATAGCTGTCATACCGGAGGGGCCGCTGGTCTTACCGCTTCCTAAAAGCTAGAAAGTGTAGGGTGGGTGAATCCCGACAGGTCGGGATTCACCCACCATTCATGCGCCCATCTGCAGGGTAGCTCAGGAGAAAAGAGCATGAAAGTAGTCATAGCGCCTCAGGGCTTCAAGGGAAGTTTGGAGGCTCCGCAAGTAGCTCGGGCTATTGAAGCAGGCGTAAAGCGTGCTTTACCCCAGGCGGTAACCGTGCTCAAACCGATGGCTGATGGCGGCGAAGGCACGGTGCGAGCTTTGATAACCGCCTCTGGCGGGGAGATTGTCACCACCAGGGTCACCGGCCCGCTTGGTAAAAAAGTGCTTGCTGCCTGGGGCATCTTCCCGGACCACACCACTGCTGTCATCGAGATGGCAGCCGCCTCTGGCATCACCCTCGTGCCACCCGGCAGCCTGAATCCACTATTGGCGACAACTTATGGCACCGGCGAGCTGATTTTGGCCGCTCTGGAGCGCGGCTGCCGCAAGATAATCATCGGGCTGGGTGGCAGCGCCACCAATGACGGCGGGGCGGGCATGGCGCAGGCTATCGGCGCCAGGCTGCTCGATGAAAAGGGTGATGAGCTTGCGCCGGGCGGCGCTGCCCTGGCAAAGCTGCATCATATCGACGTTTCCGGTCTAGACAGTAAGATAGTCGGTTCGGAGGTTGTGGCAGCTACGGATGTGACTAATCCGCTCTGCGGGGAGAAAGGAGCCTCGGCTGTTTACGGCCCCCAGAAGGGAGCCACCCCTGAGATGGTACGGCAACTGGATGCTGCTCTGGAACGCTATGCTGCGGTAATCGCGAGAGACCTTGGCATCGGTGTCAGGGATGTGCCGGGCGGTGGGGCGGCCGGGGGATTGGGAGCGGGCTTGTTAGCTTTCGCCGGGGCTAAAATCGTATCCGGCATTCAGATGGTGATAGAGGCGAGCGGCCTGGTCGCCGAGCTTCGCGATGCCGACCTCGTTTTTACCGGCGAAGGCAGGCTTGACGAGCAAAGCGCCTACGGTAAAGCGCCGGCAGGGGGAGCCAAGGAGGCAAAAAAGCTCGGCCTGCCGGTAATTGCCCTGGTGGGCAGCCTGGGCAAGGGCTATGAGAGCATCTATCAATCAGGGGTTGATTCGGTACTAACTATAACTCAAGGCCCCATCAGCCTGGAAGAGGCGATGGCTAATGCTGAGGCCTTGATTACTGACGCCGCCGAACGGGCAATGCGGCTGTTTCTGGCCGGCAGGTTGTCTGCTTAGAAAAACATCTTGCAGAGGCGCAGCGACAAGCCGATTCGTTTTCTAAAAGAAGGCCAATTATTTTCTTCTGGAAACAATTACCCGGTTTTCGTGCCTGGCGTATTACATAAAGTTGGGAACAATTATTAAGGTACGCTCGATTCGGCTTGTAAAACAATGTTCTGGCTTGGCGGGATAAAGGTCAAATGACAAAAAAGGTAAAAATGCTTCAACCGATAGGATAGCACAGGCGTTCCTGGTTCCACAAGGGGAGTTTGTCGTTTGGCACTCCCGATATGACCTCGTCCTTGCAGGGGCAGGCCCCTGTGCCCGCCCAGGGCGACCACAGGGGGTCGCCCCTACGAGGATTCAGCACCCTCACCTTAATCCTCTCCCCTCAAGGGAGAGGAGAGGAATTGGAGTTATGCCTTCAAAATATCCTTCTGCCGCAAGGCCCGCTCCAGGGACGGCTGCATCTTCATCTCGCGGAACTCTTTGATGGCGAAGTCGAGGTGCTCCAAGGCTTCCTTTTTCTCAGCCGGGTAATGTTCGAGTAGCAGTTCGGCAAGCTGGAGGCGCGTGAGGGCGATTTCCGGGCGTGATTTTATTATGGTGGACATCTTGATGGATTCAATGTAATGGTCGCGTGCTTCCTTGTACTTTCCAAGGAAGGTCGCGGAAGCGCCCAGTATACGCTGGGGGCAGGGGCCATAACCACCGGCAATATGCCCAGGAGTATTCTCAGCTAATCGTGTGCTCAGACGCTCGATAACGTCTTCGTATTTGATAATCAACGCAGCCTCAAGATACGCGATATCGTTATTAATCGGTGTCGCGTCTCCGGCAGCCGGTCGTTCCAGCACATTCCGTTTTAAGACTTCCTTTGCTTCGTTGTCATGACCGATTTGCGCCAGGTAGAGAGCACTAAAGGCGCCCCCCTCGGGGTAGTATTCAGGGAACTCAGTCGCTCTGCCGAGGAGAAGCTCACATCTAGGACCTGTCCAATTGCGGGAGAACCGGGCATATTCCGCCAAACTCAGTTCATCTCCGCGGGCCGTTATGTTTCGGTTTATCTCTTCTGCCTCTTCGAGCCGGCCGTCCAGCATAGCTATTATACTGTCGATCATCAAAGAAATCAGCACCAGGTTGCCTTGTCCGCTGCGTTCGGCGAGCTGTTTTGCCTCGTTGTAGAACTCCTCAGCGCGCTTTCGCTGGCCTGACTCGAGCAGAATTCTCCCAACCCACACCAGAGCCATGCCGAGTGTTTTTACGGGTACACCATTTCGAGGCCACAGCGCCATCTCCTCGGCCAAGCGCCATCGTTCTATTGTGTACTGTGGCGCTTGTAGGAATTGCAGCTGAATATAAGCCATCGTCCAGAATGTCGCCGGGTCACGTAGACGACGGGCGAGTTCAAACGCTTGACTAACCAGCCGACGCGCGTCTTTTAATACGGTGTAATCCCTGGCAATCAACCCAGCTGAGACTTTTGTGCCACCCCATAGTAAGTCAGCCCAGGCTCTTCCCGGTGTTTCTGGCTCGGCGTAGCGGTCAGCTTTGTCCACCCACCGGACAGCCCGAGGGTAACCGACCTGAAAGTTTATTCCTGTTCCTGCATAATAGAGTAAACCAGCCACGGCCAGAGAACAAGCTTTTGAGGCGCGAGTACTGTCTCCGATTGCCTCTGCCAGAGAGAGGGCTTCTGGTAAGACTACGTCCATGGCTTGCTCGGGAGACCCTGCAACAGTAAGAGCGTCGCCTAACGCCAGCAGCAGGTCGCATTGCTTGGCTTTATCGTCCGGGTCGAGCACTCTTTGCACCCCGAGGGCCTGCTCCAGCAACCTCACCGCTTCACCGTAGGCAAAAACATCGGTGGCCCGCTTCGCCGCCATCTCCCCGTAATAGATGGCCTTGGTCAGGTCGGCCGGGTCGGTGGACTGAGAAAAGTGCTCGGCCAGCTCGGCGGCGTGTTCATCCAAACGTTTCGCGTACTGCGTCTCCAGAGCCCGTGCCACCTGCTGGTGCATCTTAAGGCGTTGCGGGGCAATCATCTCCTCGTAGAGCGTCTGGCGGAAGAAAGCATGGGTAAAGCGGTAACGCACCACACCCACCTGGGAACGCTCTTCCAAGACGGAAAACTGTACCGACTCTTTGAGGGCGTTGACAAAGACATCTTCATTCATGACGGCAACGGCTTTCAGGGTTTCGAGGGCGAACTCCCGCCCGATGACCGCGGCAAAGGCAAGCACCTGATTGCACTTCTGACTGAGCCGGGACAGCCGTTTGCCGATGACATCGCGCAGACCCTCGGGGATGCTCATCTCCAGGGGCGTCGAACCGGTAGTAATCACCTTGCCGCCCGCCCGGATGAGCAGCTTCTCCTCGGTCAGGTAGCGGATGACTTCCTGGACAAAGAGGGGGTTGCCCTCGGTCCGCTTGTAGACTAACTCAGCCAAACCCCAGGGAATATCCTGCTCCACTACATTCTGAAGCATCCGCTGTACTTCGTCAGCCGTCAGACCCCGCAGGGCGACCCGCGTGAAATTGGATATCCGGCGCATCTCGGCTAAAGAGCCGGATAAAGGATGGGTGCGGTCTACCTCGACGTCCCTGTAGGTGCCGACAATCAGGAGCCTGGCTCCGGATAAGTGTCTCGATACATGGATAAGCAGCTCCAGGGTGCCCTTATCGGCATCGTGGAGGTCCTCAAGTATGATGAGTAATGGCTGTACCGCCGAGGCATTGACCAGGAAATCGGTGACCGACTGAAAAAGGCGGTATCTTTCCTCTTCGGGATCTCCAGGTTGTCTCGGCTCGACTTTCAGCCGGTCTCTCACTTCGGGGATGATGCGTGCGACATCACCGGCGCCGCTACCCATCTCTTTGCGCAGGTCGTCAGGCGGTCTGTTGAGTACATAAGAGCGTAAGGCTTCCACAAAAGCCAAATAGGGTAAAGACAGCGAGCCTTTTTCATAGCAATGGCCGACCAGCGTCTTGCCTCCGCGCGAAGTAACGTATGTTTGTAACTGCTCACACAGAGATGTCTTGCCAATGCCCGGCTCGCCGACCACCACCGCCAGTCCGCCCTCACCTGATATGGCGCTGTCAAAAACGCTCTGGAGTTGTTTCAGCTCCGGCTCCCTGCCCACGAAGACCCGGCGATAGAGCGGGTTGAGAGTTTGTGGAGTTTGTGGAGTTCGTTGAGTCCCGATAGATGCGGGATGCCGTATGTCAGTCGGCATTTGTTGAGCTGTTTCTTTGCCGGTCACGGTTGATTCCATGGCCTGGTGGACTACAGGGTCCTCGTTTGAGAGCCATTCCTGAGGTGGGTCAAGCGTCATCTTGTAGACCAACATCCTCATCCCGTGTTTAGCCTGAACTTCAACAGCTCCCTCAAATACGGCTTTGCATTCGGGCCCATATGGAGGGCCGGAATAGGAGGGATTATTTGAGCCGATGTATTGCCTGAAGGCAACATCGGAAAATAGTACCTGTTTCGGATTGGCGGCATCCATCACTCTTTGGGAATAGTTGATTGTATCGCCAACTATGTTGGTCTTGTTGTTGATGTCGGTAATAACATCAACCTCACCGGAATGAATGCCTGTCCTTAAGGATATATCTTTTGATTTTGCCCATTGCTGAACTCGGCATATCAAACTCATTATCGTGGATATGTCCCACGGTTGATTCGGCTGATGCAGAAATGCTAAAGCCATACCATCGCCCGTGGGCATAGCTACGACATGGGGAGTTCCCGCCTGTGGATTTATGAGCGTACTGAGGCTGGATACGACCTCCGTGGTCAGAGAATCCACCAGCTCTAACTGCCGGCTGTTTGGATTCTTGGAAAAACCTACTATGTCCAGGAACATGATTGTAGCGGCTGGCATATCTTTACCTCATTTACAGGAGCGTCAGGAGGATTTACCGCAGGCTCTGCAAAGAGAGAACCCTTCAGGATTCTCCGTCTGGCATTTCTGGCACTTCATAGAAACCGCCTCTCATCGGATAATGCCCATAGTCTATAACCGCAAGCCGGATAAGTCAAGAAAAAAGAGGCTATGGTTCTTCTTGATTTTGGTTGCTCACCCTTCCCTGCCGCCGTTTTGCATAACTAGTAAAACAATTCCAGCTTCGATTAGCCTCAAGTTGTTTCCTCAGAAAAATACCAGAATCTAGAACTGGCCTTCCTGCAGCTCGATGGAGACATTCTCCGGGGCTGCCAGAAATGACATCTTAAAATCAGGCCGGACCTGTCTTACATCCTGAGTAAATTTAACACCCTTCCCCTTCATCGCCGCCACCGACTCATCCAGCTTATCTGTCCTGATACCGAAGTGGACCAGGCCGGTCGGGTCGCCTTCCCGCGCCTGGTTAATCAGGATTGTCACTCCCTTCAAGTCAAGCTTGGCCGAAGCCCGACCATCGCCCTCGTTGCGGGCGCTGATTCGCTTGGCGCCGAACATCTGCTCGTAGAATTCAGCAGTCTTTATCGGGTCTGGACTCCTCAAATGAATGTGGTCAAACCAATATTCCGGCATTTTGACTCCTCCTTTGCGTTCTTTGGGCAATTATAGAATAATCCGCCTCTCGCTGGCTACTTCGCCTTCGCAGCTCTTTTAACGCCTGGCAATGCCGCACCCTGACTCAACAAGCGCTCCTGAAGCGCCCCATAATCAACCCGTCTCGGCTGAATGCCACCCTTGATTGCCAATGCGGCTGCCGTTCCCGCGGCCTGCCCCATGGGGATACAGTGCTGAATCCAGTTGTAATCATTGCTTGCCTTCGGGTCTGCCGAGAAACACCGCCCCGCCACCAGTAAGTTATCAATTCGCTCCGGTATCAGAGAGCGGTAAGGGATTGACGCCAGCGGGTGTTCTTTGGACGCCGTCTGACCGAGGTGCGAACTGACAACCACCGCATCTTCGTGGATGACGCCGGAGGTAACTTCTTCCCAGGTGAGAGTATGCTCACCCTTCAGCCTCCGGCTGCCCCGGGTGCCTATCTGAGAACAGGTGTCAACAATATAGCAATCCTCAAACCCGGGTATATTCTTTCTCAGATAATCGAGTGAAATGAGCATAGACTTTCGGCCATCGACCTCTGCATAGGTCAGGTCATCGACTTCGAGACAATTCAGATTACGCAGCCTGTTGTTGCACCAGAAGATATCTTCCCTGGTCGTTCTCCAGTAAGTCTCGAATCCGCCCATCGCCAGAAGTTCTTTCATCAGCCTTTCGTGCTCCTGGGGTTGGCCGTCTCTGAAATCTACATATTTCTCGGCGTTGATATTTCCCAGCCTGTACACCATTGCCAGATTAGCCGTTCGGAGACTGCGGTCGATTGTGGCGTCGAATTCCGCTCCGGCTGAGGCGAACATGTCTCCGTCACCGGTGCAATCGACAGTGATATTCGATAATATCGCCTGCCTGCCCGATTTGCTTTCAAAGATAATCCCCTGCACCTTTGCCTCTTCAGC
>Ga0154807_1004_pt8 | contig 11047 bp, 11 predicted proteins | sample Rifle2008BG16ft_FD_105815 | JGI IMG/M metagenome (GOLD analysis project Ga0154807, IMG submission 105815) | Chloroflexi bacterium RBG_16_51_9
ACCGTTCCGAAGAACTGAGTAAAGAGGCAAAAAGGACATCTGAAGAAACCGCCAAAGCCGCCCGCGAAGCTGTGATTAAGGCTGAGGCTTTAAGCCGGGAGGCTAAAGAATTATCTCAATTGGTGCTTAAGACATCTCAGGAAGGTCTAGCACGGGCTGAGGCGATGAACCAGCAGGCAAGAGAGATAGCCGAGGCATCAGCCAAAGCTTCTCAAGAGGCAGTGAATCAGGCTGAAGAGATAAGCCGGACCACCAGAGAGATAGCTGAAGTATCCTCCCAGGCAGTACTTGGCGCCATCGAAGCCTCGATAAAAGTCTCCAGGAACGTGATGAATAAGTCAGAGGAAATGGGCAAGCAAGCCCTTGAAGTTGCCGAAACATCGACAAAAACCTTCGAGGAGGCTTTGAGCCGCGCCCAAATGACCACTCAGGTGGTCAGGGAAACAGCTGAAGCCTTGGCCAGGGCATCCCAGGGGGCTGTCGAAGCAGCTATAAAAGCCTCCAGGGAAGCTATCGAGGTGGCAGTCAGGGCCTCCCAGGATGCGATAAACAAGGCTGAAGAAATCAGCCGATTGGCTAAAGTAACAGCAGAGACGTCAACAAAGGCGGTTGAGGCATCGGCCAGGACATCGACCAAGGCAGCTAAAGATTTATCTGAGGCCTTCACAAGGGAATCCAGAAAGAGTGTCGAGACATCGATAAAGGCGGCGAAGGAAGCTTCTGAGACATCGACGCGAGCTGCCAGGGAAGCTGCTGAGACATCTATTAAAGCTTTTGAGGAAGCCATTAGCCGGGCAGAGGCGACCGGCAAATTATCCCGGGAAACAGCCGAAGCCTCCATAAAAGCCTTCGAGAAAGCTATTGGTCAGGCAGAGACAACAATAGAGCCTGAGAATAAGGTGAATGAACCGGGAGATAAGGCTGATAAACCGGCAGCAGGGGCCTCAAATACGGCGAGCGCTAAGGCTGAGAAACCGGCGGCAAGTGCCTCAAATACGGCGGGCGCTAAGCCTGATAAGGATAAGGCTAAGAAAGAAGTTGAGGCTGAGGACTCGAAGGGGAAAACAGAATCCCGTTTGGAGTTCCTGTCCAGAATGTATGAAGCGAGAAAAGCCCAGCAAGTCGATGAGGAACTGTCAGAAGAGGACGAAGAAGAAACAACCGACGGTCCGGTGTAATTAGACAAAGATTATTAACAGGATAATAAACTAATACAGTAGGTTAAAGAATGAAGGAGGTGTCCGGTGGCGAATCCAAGAGCGCAGGCTAAAAAGAGTGAAAGTCCGGCTGAAGAAAAGACAACGAAAGAAGAAGAAGAGACTAAAAAATCAGGTGCTGGAGCCCGCGCCGAAGCGAGCCAGCAACCGGTACGGCCGCTGAATGAGGTTCTGGCACAGGCCCAGAAGGCACAGGCTGCTTACAGGGAAGCTGAGCAGGAAGTAGCTAGAATCTACCACATGAACGAGATGCAGGTTGCCGATGCTTACAGGAAAACCGAGCAGCAGGCTGGCCAGGCTTACGAAACCAGTCTGAAGCAGGCTATCAAAGTCCGCGAGCAGGTTGAACAGGCGGCCTTGAAGGCACGGGAGCAAGCGGAACAGCAGGCGGCAAAGGCCCGCGAGCAGGCCGAGCAACTGGCCAGAGACGCCTATCAGAAAGCCCTGGAACAGGCCCAGAAAGCAGCCGAACAGACAATTGCGCAGTCGGCAAAGTTGCGTGATGAGACCCTGGCAAGAGCCTGGCAGACCCGAGAAGAAATGATGGCGCAAGCCTGGGATATCTACAACAAGATTGTTCGATAACAAAAGAGAATGAGCCTGTAAAGAGACCTTAAGACAGGCTGGCAATCTGAATTAAGCTTGTAATATACATTAACCGCAGGGTACGGCAAGCTTCATTAGCGAGGGCTTAGAGTAGCGAAGGGATATCCTTAAGGGTGCCGTCAAGCGCCCGGTTCCCGCTCTCTATGCCCTCTTGCCGTTTCTGGATGACGGAAATAAGACTGATTGTCTTGGTGAAATACTGTCTGATTTTGGCAATATCGCTAAATTCGGAAAGTACCACTGAGACATCCAGTGAGGAGCCTTTGTCCCGTGGATAATCACCGCTCCTTATTATCGCCTCTGTGGCCAGGCTCTTAAGATGGTTGCCCAGCTCCTTAACCATATCCATATTCATATCTTCGGACGGAGCGGCAAGGAGGTACAATGCCCGCCTGGCATCAGCCGGATTGCCGTGAACAGAGAGTCGGCTGATGGCTTCGTCCATGGCTTGAATTCCTTTGTGGGTTTCTACTGATTTCTTTCTGAAGTCACGCGCCTGGTCGTAAACAAACCTGAAGAATGAAGGGGTGACTTTACTGTGACCGATTACCGTCCAGCCGACCAGGGTCTGAATTATGTCACCGGCATCCAGTACCTTTGACCCGATGTATTTATACTGTTTCTCTTCTCCGGCACAAAGCAAGTTGTAAAACGGTTCAGCTATCAGTCCGTTAATTCTGGCCAGGTTGTTTCTCAGCGAGGAGTCTCTCCTGATATATCTCTGGTTATCAACCAGTATTACGGCGTCAGCCACCAGGTAACAAGACTTAAGACAGGTGGCGGCATTATATATCGTTCTTTCCTCGGTCTGCTCCTCGTGCTCAAATGGAAGAACGACCATGTCATATACCGGTTTTTCAATAAAGCGTTCTTTAATGGCCTGGGTCATTATGGCGATAGCTCCGGAGCCAGTGCCGCCGCCGGCACCGGCAACCAGCAGAAAAGCATCCGCCTCGGGCAGCCGTTTGGTGGCGCTGATGGCTTCGATGACTTTATCGGCATCTTCCTTAGCCACTTCGGCGCCAAGCTCATTTATTTTGCCGACGCCGTGGCCGCCTGTCTTTCTATCCCCAATGAGGATGCGGTGCTGGAAGTCAGGCCTTACCCGGCGCAGCCCGCTCAAATCAGCGATATCGGTATTAACAGCGAAGGCGCTGTTAACTATCTCAATTCCACGCTGGCTGATTGCCTGCCTGTTCAGACGGGCAAATTCATCGGCGATTCTGCCTCCGCACTGCCCCAGCCCGATGACCACTAGTTTCATGAACCTCTTTTAAACTCCTCAACACATATAGGAGATGCGAAATCTCCCTCAGTAGAATATCAGTTTATGCTTTAGCGGGCAAGTTACCGGCTACAATCCTTTACTCGCCACATAGGCAGCCATATCACCCCCACGGCAGCTATAGCCCCTTGCTAGCCACAAACGCAGCCATATCGCCCAGTCGGCAGCTATAGCCCCACTCATTATCGTACCAGGCGACCACTTTGACCATATTATTGCCGATGGCCATAGTGCTCAAGGCATCGATAATGGCGCTGGCCGGATTGCCCTTGAAGTCCACGCTGACCAGCTCTTCGGTGCAGTATTCTACAATGCCCTTGAGCGGCCCGTTAGCAGCCGCCTGAAATGCCTGGTTGACCTGCTCCTTGGTAACAGTCTTGCTAACTTCGGCAACGAAATCTATTACGGATACCGTTGGGGTAGGCACCCTGATTGAGAGGCCGTCTATCTTGCCCTTCAGTTCAGGAATGATGACGCCGACCAGCCGGGCAGCGCCGGTGGTGGTCGGGACCATGCTAAGGGCAGCTGCTCTTGCACGGCGCAGGGACGAGTGCGCGGTATCCTGAATACGCTGGTCGCCGGTGTAAGAGTGAACTGTGGTCATCAGCCCCTTGACCACCCCGAAGTTATCGTGGAGCACCTTGACCACCGGAGCGACGCAGTTGGTGGTGCAGGAAGCGTTGGAGATAACCTTATGCTTGGCGGCATCATACTTGTCTGCGTTAACGCCCAGCACCAGTGTAGCATCCTCATTGGTCGCCGGAGCGGAAATAATCACTTTTTTGGCGCCGCCCTGCAAGTGACCGGCCGCTTTAGTGGCATCTTCGAAAAACCCCGTAGACTCTATCACAATTTCAGCGCCAAAATCCCGCCAGGGTATCTTGGTCGGGTCACGCTCGGCAATCACCATCACATTCTTACCATCGACAATTATGGAATTAGCCGAAGCCTCGACTGTGCCAGGATAGCGCCCGTAGCTGCTGTCCCACTTCAGCAGGTGAGCGTTTGTTTTGGTATCGGTAAGGTCGTTCACCGCGACGATTTCCAGTTCGCCTTTGTGACGCTGGGTAATCGTCCTGAAGGTCAGTCTGCCGATTCGCCCGAAGCCATTGATGCCGATTTTGGTTGCCATATCCTACTCCTTCCCTATTTTGATGTCGGTGGTTTACTTGTTTTTGCCGTTGCCACTGTAATAAACAATGCTATCCTTTGAGATAGTTGACACTGTGCCGTTATCCCTCATCACTTTTAAGTGAGCCAGCGTTTCCATGACTGCCATTCTCTTGTCCCCGGGGCCTAGCTCCTGGAATTTCTTACCGCCTAAGGATGGCATCCAGGTAATTCCCATAGATATTTCGTAAGCCGTCTTATCTTCTCCATTCAGGGTTGCCATAATTTCGGCGTCCCGGTGATGATGGTGGGCAAGGATTTCCTCGACCCTGCCCCGCAAATTTGTGAAGGTCTGCTCGTGCCCGGGTAAAACGAGGGTGACGTCCAGATGTTTAACCGAGTTTAGCGAGTTGATGAAATTGCCCAGCGGATTCAACGTCGAGTCAGTCTGCAAGCCCACACTGGGGGTGATGACAGGCAGGACGTGGTCTCCCGAAAATAGTATCTTGTGGGCACGCTCGTAGAGACAAATGTGCCCCGGGTCATGACCGGGGGTGAAGAACACTTCAAGATTGAAACTGCCGAAATTGATTGTCTCGCCGCCCTGAAGCACAACATCAGGTATGGTAGGCTCGGGAAAATTAGGCGGCCTGGGACCACCGGCCTGGGGTCCGCCTTGAGGACCACCCATCTGCCCGCCACCTGCCTGAGGGCCTCCCATCGGCGGGCCACCGCCCGGAGGGCCGCCTCTCCCTTGGCCACCGGGGCTTCTCTGAAAATCAGCCGGGTCTGGCTTGGGGACGCCATTCATGGTAAGCCACTTCTCCATCTGTTCGCCGCGTCCCTGCCTGTTTTGCCCCATGAATTGCATGTTGTCTTTGGCTACCTGGTGGGCGGTAAGCGTGGCGTTAGAGAGCTTCTTTAGCCGGCCGGCCAGACCGATATGGTCGGGGTGGCCGTGGGTGGCCAGTATCCGTGTAATTTCCTCGATGGCAACTCCGATTGCGTCCAGTTCTTTCTTCAGAGCCTCAAACGCCGCATCGTTATTCATCCCAGGGTCGATAATGAGATAGCCGTCATCACTCTTCAGCAGATATGAATTAGTATTGCCCAGCGGGTTATTGGGGATGGGCACCTTTAACTGGTAAATCCCAGGTATTATTTCGGTCATTCCTTATCCCTTCTTTAAGTTTTTGAAAGCGGTGGTGCCCGCGTAGCTTGCTTGCTTACCCAGTTCATCCTCAATTCTGAGAAGGCGGTTATACTTGGCGGTGCGCTCGGAGCGGCAGGGGGCGCCGGTCTTAATCTGGCCTGTATCCAAACCCACCGCCAGGTCGGCGATGGTAGTATCTTCAGTCTCTCCGGAGCGGTGGCTGATGACAGTCGTCCATCCCGCCTGCTTAGCCATCTGAATGGCTGCGATTGTCTCGGTGAGGGTGCCAATCTGGTTGGGCTTGATAAGGATGGAATTTGAGGCGCCCATTCTGATGCCTTTGCTGAGGCGGGTAACGTTGGTGGTATAGAGGTCGTCACCGACAAGCTGGATTTTGTTATCGAGGTATTTAGTAAGTAATTGCCAGCCGTCCCAGTCGTCCTCTGCCATGCCGTCCTCGATGCTGATAATGGGGTAGGCCGATACCCATTTTACATAGAACTCAACCATCTCGCGGCTGCTCAGGGAAGTGCCTTCTTTAGCCAGGACATACTTCCCATTATCATAGAATTCGCTGGCCGCTGGGTCCAGGGCGATAAAGCAATTTATGCCCGGCTGGTAACCGGCTTCCTCTATGCCTGCCAGTACAGCTTCGATTGCCATTTTATTAGAGGCCAGGGATGGGGCGAAGCCGCCCTCGTCGCCGACATTTGTGTTGAGTTTGTTATCTTTGAGAACTTTTTTCAGGGCCTGATATATCTCTGTGCCCATTTGAAGAGCCTGCTTGAAGCTGCCGGCTCCGGCGGGAACGACCATAAACTCCTGAAAATCCGTCGAATTAGCTGCGTGCCTGCCGCCGTTGAGGATGTTCATCATGGGGGTGGGAGTGGTGAACTTCTCAGATTTGCTCACATATTTGTAGAGTGGTACACCTGAAGATGCGGCTGCCGCGTGAGCCACGGCTAACGATACGCCTAAAATGGCATTAGCCCCCAGTTTTGACTTGTTCTCCGTGCCGTCCAGCTCGATGAGCCTGTTATCAAGAGCGGACTGGTCGGCGGCTGACATGCCTGTTATACCCCGGGCCATGAATCTGTTGACATTATCCACTGCTTTGAGGGTGCCCAGGCCATTAAAGCGGTATTTATTCCCGTCCCTCAGCTCTACAGCTTCATACTTGCCGGTGCTGGCGCCTGAGGGCACGGCCGCCCAACCCTTTGTCCCATCAGATAGCTCCACCTCGGCTTCGAGAGTCGGGTTACCCCTAGAATCCAGTATTTCCCTGGCTTTAACGCTCTTAATAGTTACCGCTTTGATTCTCTTTTCAGGCATATAGCGATTATATCACCTGAGTCGGGTGATGGCAAAGGACGGAATATTTAAACAAGTGAAGAAATATCTTTTTAAGGCAAACAAATCGAGGCTAAACGAGCGTGAATTGTTTTTCCATTTATGTAAACATTGAGGCGGGAAGAGGAAGATTTGTCTCAATAATTCGCTATTTTCAAATCGTGGGATGCAGATGGCGGGAGATATCAACCCAACACCAGCTGGTAGCCCATCCCCAACAACCCCCCACCAAGGATAAGCCAGGCGGAATTGATTTTGGAGCGGAAAACCAGAAATAGACTAACGAAGGTCAGCAAGATGGTAAACCAATCTACCACTCCGGCCTGTCCGAGCTGCCAGGTGACACCCAGCATGAGACCGAGCGCTGATATATTCACGCCATCCAGGAAGGCGCCCGACCACCACGATTTTCGCAGCCAGGGTAGGATGCGGCTGACCAGAGCCGTGAAGAAAAATGAGGGCAGAAAGAAAGCCAGAGTCGCCAGTAGAGCCGAGGGTAAACCCCCCATCAGATAGCCAACAAAGGTAGCACTGCTGGCGACCGGGCCGGGGGTTATCTGCCCCACGGCAATGGCGTCCAGAAGCTGCTGATGAGTGAGCCAGCCTAAACGTACCACGAACTCAGAGTTGAAGAAGGCAAGCAGCACATAACCCGAGCCGTAGATAACAGAGCCGATTTTAAGAAAACTCAGGAAGAGGGTAATCTGGCTGAATGGTATTACGCCTGCCGAGAGCATCGATATGGGCACTTTCAATAAAGGCACAACCAGCATTGCTGAAGGGCTTACCTTGATAAGACGGCGTCCGCCCTGGAAAAGCAAGACTATTCCGGCGCCGGCAAAAAGAAGAGCTATTTCATTGAAGCCGAGAATGTAAGAAGCAATCACTCCAGCCCCGACTATAGCTGTTAGCCAGCCCTTGACCGCCTTCCTGCCCAAATCCCATAACGCCTGAATAATGATGGCGATGACGATTGGTTTGACGCCATATAACACCCAGCCGACCTGGGGCAGTGAGCCGTAAGCGACATATACCCAGGCCAGTACCAGAGTCGCTAGCATAGCAGGTATGATAAAGAGTAGGCCGGCGGCGGCATATCCCCACCACCCCGCCCGAACCAGCCCCAGATACATTGCCATTTCGGTAGCGTTCGGGCCGGGGATGAGGTTGGTCGCCCCGACCATGTCCAGGAAGCCCTGCTCATCCAGCCAGCGGCGGTTCCTCACCGTCTCCCGCTGCATAATGGCGATGTAAGCCGCCGGCCCGCCGAAGGCGGTAGCGCCAATTTTCAAGAAGAGAGAGGCGACTTCTTTCAGGTAGGTTCGTTTGCTCATAGTGCAGTTCGGTTAGAGAGTTACCGACTTATTCTAGCATAACGGACTTCTCCCTTTCGTAAAGTCCCGATTTACTTCGTTCATACGGGATTCCGTATGAGCTTGACGAATCGGAAGGAGATAAGAGGGATTTCTGGTTCTAAAATGTATTCCGTAGGGGCGACCCCCTGTGGTCGCCCTGGGCAGGCACGGGGGCCTGCCCCTACAAATTCATCCTTCACGGTGCCGATGGAATCGGCATGACAGATTGCGATTCCATTCCGCCCGTCTTGACATCTAGCCGACCAAAGAATAACCTTAGTAGGATAGTTGGAATGTTGGATAGTAGGAGAGAAAGATGGCAGTTCAGGCGCGTAAGAAAACCGAGAAAAAGCTGTCAGAGTTGGTTCAGGTGCGCAAGAAAGCCCAGATAACGCTGCCGCAATCGGTCAGGAAGGAGCTTGGCATAGAAGAGGGCGATTTCCTGGATATCCGGGTCGAGAATGGGGAGGCGGTGGTCAAGGTTAAGAAGCTTATCGACAAAGACCAGGCCTGGTTCTGGACTAAACGCTGGCAAGAGGGTGAAAGAGAAGCTGAGGCAGACATCCGCGCCGGGCGTGGGCACACCTTTGCCAATGCCGAAGAGGCGATTGCCTATCTGGATGAGCGGGCCAGAAGGTTCGATGAGGATAAGGCTGCCAAGAAGAAAAAGGCGGCTAAATAATGCCTATCAGGCCATTACCACGCTTCGAGCGGCAATATTGGTTGCTACCTCTGGAAATAAGGCAGAAGGTCAAAAAGGCCCTGCGATTTCTAGATGCTGATTTCCGCCATCCCGGGCTGCGTTCACATCCTGTGAGAAGTCATCCCGGCGTATTCGAAGCCTACGTCGATGATAAGTACCGCATGACGCTTGAACACCGCGGCGATGTTTTTATCATGCGCAACGTTGATAACCACGATGAATGCCTCAGGAACCCTTAAGAAAAGGAAGAGGGCTTTCGCTCCCTCTTTCGACCGTTTGTGATTCGAATTCGTCTAGGTTACCACCATAGCCGAAAGCATTCTATTGAGCTATATTTTAAGCATTCCCTTTAAGTATAGATAGTATCCGTTGCCAGTCGTACTATATGCGATATTTACCAGACGCTGAAGCACTGGATAGCTTTCCTTCCCTTGCTCTAATAAGTCTATCATTTTCTCTACTTCGTCTTCAATCTTAATGAATAAGTTATCAGGGACGCCAACTCCAGCTTCTTGGCCAACTGATAATGCAGCTAATCTCGCATTCACCATATTGTGAGTGACTTGAAACACTTGGAAGATGAAAGCCAGTTCGGGTTCGTACTCTAGGTTCAATATTCGTTGAGCCATAGCATGTATGGCGCTAAAGAAGTACCATTTCTGTGCTGCCGCAGTTGTGCTTTTCATATTCTTAAGAGCGAATCGTACTTCATCGATAAAAGTCTTTTTCATTTCTGGTGATAAATTCATATTCTCTAACCTCATACGACAATTTATTGAGCTTAACAGCCTTTTATGCTACTGGTAACGAGTCATCAACCTTGTCTAAAATTTTAAAAGGATTGTAATTTTCAGTTTGAAACAGTGCTCTTTGATGCTCCCTTGTATTTTGAATGGCTGTACCCACAAATGCAGACGCTCCGACAATACCGCTAGCATCGGCTGCACCTCTGTGCCCAGAGATAAAAGAGGCATCGGTACTGCCAACGCTGCTAGGCGTTGGTAAACGAGATTGTGCATTCAGACAGACATCTGGTCTAACTCCCAGTGCAACAGCGATTTTTGCTATGGTCAGGAGTGTCATATTTGGAGGAGCATTAAGAATGCGTGAAACATGTGCTCTTGACACCCCCATCTGCTGGGCCAACCAAGACTGACTCTTTTCCTTTTGTTCTAGACGATCTAGCATTTCCTCAATCACCTTGATAGAGAGCCCTTCTGCTATGAACTCCGGATCACTTTCATACTCCTGAGCATATCTCTCCAGTGTCATATTTGCGTCATGGTCAGACATTTTCACCCTCCCTAAGGAATTGTTCCCTCATTCTTTCTGCTTTACGGTATTCCGTCTCCGCGGGTACCCCTTTATGAAATCCATTCGTTAAAATCGTCTTTCCGGCTGGTAGATAGAAATAGAGAATACGGTCGCCTTGCCTTGATTTGAATTCTAATAGATTCCCACGTAGTAATCTTGACTTCCTTATATTCTTAATTGGACCATGGTCAGCATGTCTTGTGTATAGGTTGACGAGTGACTTATGTGATGCCGGGTCATTTTGCTTTACCTGCTCCAGAAAGTCAATAGAAGGACATCTCCCATCATCGTTAATAATCGCATATATGTTGAACTTCTGACCTCGGTACTGTAATTCTATTTTCATGTTAACTTAAATGTTGACATTTGTCTAGTGGTAATCTGTACTTTCACCCTTTCCTATGAAGCGATTGTATCACATACCCAAAACCACGACAAAACCCCCTTGACGCTATCAGAACAGATGTGCTACTTTAACACCATGAGATTTGAATTGGAGAAGCGAGATGGAATTGGAGAAGCGGAGTGAGTTTGTGGAGTTTGTGGAGTTCGTTGAGTACGTTGAGAGTGATGAGACTGGAACCGAAAAGACCGAGAGTTTATCTGGCAAAACAGGTGGTCAACCCGACCTGCGCCCGGAGTTCTGCCGCTACCGGGACGAGGGTTGCGAAATGGCTGAGTCCTGCCTTAACTGCCCGTTTGCCAGGTGCATTTATGATGAGCCGGGAGGTAAGCAGCTCTGGATGAGAAAATCGCGAGACAGGGAAATAGCCCGGCTCTCTATTAGCGAAGGAAAGAAAGTGAAAGAAATATCAGAAATGTTCGGCATCAGCGAGCGGACGGTGCAGAGGGCGCTGAAGACGGCGCAAAATAAGAGGGTTAGTAGAGTTCATCGAGTTGATTGAGTTTGTTGAGTTGATGGAGTTGGTAGCCTGCGGGCTACGGGAGAAAAAT
>Ga0154807_1081_pt11 | contig 10896 bp, 11 predicted proteins | sample Rifle2008BG16ft_FD_105815 | JGI IMG/M metagenome (GOLD analysis project Ga0154807, IMG submission 105815) | Chloroflexi bacterium RBG_16_51_9
ACAGCGCATAAATCCATGGCGGGAACGACGATGTGGCTGGAGAATCCGCCGTACATGCCCATACTATTGCCCGGCATCTTCTGCTGGAGGCAGCGGTTATTTCTACCGGCAAGACAAATTGGGCAGGTATTATCCGGCATTACTGCGGGTACGATAACCTCTTTACCCACCCACTTAGCGTCTCCGGCCACTACAGTACCGGCGATTTCATGTCCCAGGGTAAGAGGCGGTTTGCTCACAGTAGGCACACCATCATAGAAATAGCCCAGGTCGGTATGACAGATGCCGCAGCCGGCAATCTCAACCAAGGCTTCGCCCGGCTTTATTTCGGGCATCGGCAGGCTTACTCTAGCTAACTTCCCGGGTTCCGTCATTTGCCAGGTTTCGATTTTGCTTGGTATGTTTGCCATATTCCCTCCCTTTTCCATCAGTTTACATGATGTGCGCAGCCTCAAGATTCTATCAATATTACCTGCGATATGTCAATAGCGAGCGCTCGCTTATTGGCTGTCCGAAACCTTCGTCCTGCGGCGGTTGTGCCGGTAGATTATTATGGCCGTCGAAACTATCAGAGCAATCGCGGTTATCCAGCGAGCGGTAGGAATCCCGCCTAACTCCCAGACCCCGATTTTTAGCCCCTCGAGGTAAAACCGTCCGATGCTGTACCAGATAACGTACAAGCAGAAAATATCGCCATTCAGAAGGCGTTTCTGTAGCTTCCGTCCGATAAGGAGCAAGAGAATACACCCTAGCAGGTTCCAGGTAAACTCATAAAAGAATAAAGGGTGGAAACGCTCAAAGTTCTCGTACCCGGCGACTCTGTGCACCGGGTCGATATAGAGACCCCAGGGCAAATCGGTAGGATAGCCATAGAGTTCCTGGTTGAAGAAGTTGCCCCATCTGCCGATAGCCTGGGCGAGAATCATCCCGGGGGCGACGATATCCAGCCACTGGAGGGTGCTCAGTTTCTGCCACCGAGTATAAATCATCAGCCCAATAACACCACCGAGGACGGCGCCGAATATCCCCAAGCCGGACCCTCCGAAAATCTGCGCCGGGTGCTGGCTGTAATAAGACCACAGGTCTATTACATGATAGATGCGGGCGCCAATCATGCCCAGCGGCAGCACAAAGAGCACCAATCTTAAGACATGCTCGGGGTCTAGTCCCCGTCTCTTAGCCTCCCGGTAGGATAGAAAGGTGGCGGCGATAACGCCGGTGGTAATCATAATACCGTACCAGGCAATGCTAAACGGACCCAAACGAAAAGCAATCATTAAGCAGCATCCCTCAATTTATTACCGCACGACGGGCAGAATTTGTCTGATTCGCCGGCCGGCTCGCCGCACTTGGTACAGAACCGGTTCCCCGAATCTCCCTGTCCGGACTGGCCGCCGGCTCGCCGCCCCGATTCCGGCTGGGCCTTGTCAGATGAACCGCTCCGCGAGGATTTTGGCTGGCGGGCATAACCCTTTCGCTGATTCCCCGAGGCGCGTACCGGGACATAGCGGTTGCGGCGTGGTTTAAGCATCCAGAGCGCTGTTCCGCCAACCACGATAGCTCCAAGGACAATTCCGACTATCAAACCCGTGTTATTAGCAGCACTTTTGGAGTAGGCGATATCAAAATGAACCGGCGCAGAGTCAGCGGTCAGATTGTTATAATAAGACGTGTATATGCTGAATCCTTCATAATCAGTGCCGGCGGTGCCTTTTGGTGTCACGGTAAAACTCGATGACCTCTTAGGCTGCTGCACTATCACGTTAAGATTACTGATAGGAGCAACGGTTCGGAAATCATAAGAAATAGCTTTATCGGGTTCGCTTGAAATGACCGGGTCGTAATACTCGACGCGGAAAGTTTCCGTAGTGAGTATGTAGCTGATTTCGTCCCAGCCGGGTATTTGCGATGGCTGCCTGCCGGGCGGCCCTCCGGTATAGCCCTGACCGCCGCGAGCCGTCAGGGAGCCGGCTGAGTACATTTCAGCCGCAGCCGGCACCATGAATTTCACCTCCACCGGAGCTACGGCGCCATCGAGATTACCCTCCAGCATCACCAGCAGGCTTGGGCGGTCATATTCTGGATTTATCCAGAGCTCCACATTCTTGAATTTGACGGTCTGGTTACCTGTTGGAACAATGACAGGCTGACCGCCTTCACCGCCCGTCTGGATTATGATAGGTTGTGGAGCGTCACCACCCGGCCGGATATTGATAATTGGCGTGGTCTCGTTACCTGACTGGGCAAGGACCGGCTGTATTGACATGCCCAACGCCAGCCCCACCCCGGCAACGACCAGCAAGAATAAATATCTCAACTTCATAAGACGACCACCCTTTACTTCCTAACTTGGTACCCCTGCCCGGACTCGAACCGGGGCACACGGTTTAGGAAACCGCTGCTCTATCCGCCTGAGCTACAGGGGCACGCGCGAGTACCAACTATCACTTCCGCTCAGATATATTACTATCTGGGAGACAATCCTTCAAGTCTGAGAATGGACAGCTGCCTTTTCCCAGTCTGTCCAGTTGACAATTCAATAATAAATCGCTAAACTTAACATAACCATAAATTCTCTAAGAGGAGGAGAATATGGAAAACATCTGGATAGTATTGTTCTGGGGGGGACCAATCGGACTTGGCGCCTTTCTTGCCCTCTTAGGCACCTTCCTCTGGCTGCTTGCCAAGGCGGACGCGATAAGCAAGCAGACAAAAGCCTTTGCTAGGGAAAAGGGACTGGATAAGAAGTAACTCGGGAGCCCTCTCCTCCCGTCCTCTGTTCCATAAACAGTAGGCTCAAAGTAGAATGCTAGTCATCCTGCCAGCGGTATCTGTTTTCCCCAGCGGCTATCCGTTCTTTCAAACGGTTCAGTCCGCAGTCATAACAAATACCATTATGGCAGCAGATTACCCCGCCGCATTCCGGGCATTCCCATTTCTCTTGTTCCTTCAGAAGAAACCTGGCATGCCCCTTTTTTGGATATACTTCAGATTTTCGAGGAAGCTCGTCCTGAAATTGGTGATGTAACGCTGGTCGATGTGGCGGAGCCGGTCGCACGGGTAATCAGGGCATTCGTTGCAATATTTCACTTCCCCATTCAGGGGTAACTGACATCGCTTCTTAAGCCAGGCGCACTGTCTGTTGCTGGGCCGGCAGCCGGAGCAGTAGGGCATTTTGATGCCGCTGGCTTTGATGTTATGCTCGCGTGCCAGATAAGCGCTGCAAACAGCGCAGTTCATGCCGCATGGAGCAATTAGTATTTCTTCCATTCCATCAAGATTCTAGCACTGAAGCCCGGACGAAACAACAAATCCCCCTTAGTAAGAGGGATAAGGAGAACACCTCACTATCCTTTTCATCTCTGACAGTGTAAAATCTGAATAATGAAAGCCCTGACAATCATTGCCCGCTGGGTGTTTATCCTCTGCCTGCCACCGCTACTGCTGTCTGCGAGCATCGGCATTGCATTCAACAGCCTCTGGCTATACCGGTACAGTCTTGAGAAAGACGGCGCCCGCCAGATTACGGGGCTGAGTAATGCTGAACTGGAGAAAGCCGCCCGGGGCCTGATTTCATATTTCAATTCAAGAGAGGAATTTATTAACGTCACTGTGGAGAAAGACGGCAAACCCTTTACTCTATTCAATGAGCGAGAGGTAACCCACCTGAAAGATGTGAAAGCCCTGGTCTGGCTCGATTACAAATTTTTGCTGGGCACGATGATTTATGTTCTGGTCTATGGAGGCATCAACCTCTTCTGGTCCTTCAAAGAAGGACGAGGGCACTGGAGACAGCTAGCCAGGCTGGTTGCCACCGGCAGCGGGATTACCCTGCTTCTGATGCTGGCTTTAGGGTTGGGCGTCCTGTTCGGCTTCGACCGTCTGCTTCTGCAATTTCACCTTCTCAGTTTCAGTAACGATTTCTGGCAGCTTGAACCGGGTGACTATTTGTTATTGTTTTTCCCCGGGTTTGAAGCCACGCTTTTCGTTACCGCAGCAACGACGTTGCTGGCGGTTATCCTGGGCGGGGCGGCGGTGGGGCACCTCCTGTTTAACAAGAAAGACTCTTCAAGATAAACGGCCTCACCCCTGCCCCTCTCCACGGGCGGAGAGGGGGTTAGGAGGAGAGGTGAATCTTCTTCACTACAGTTTCCTCTCCCCTTGCGGGAGAGACGTAAGTGAGGGGGACGTCGGTTTTTATAAATGAGTAAAATACCGATGCAGGTTAGCGTCCTTCAAGCTGAGACGGGTCAACCCGAAGCAACAAATCGTCACCGTCGGCCGGCACGCCCCGCCCGTCTCGGTTATTAGTGAACAGATAAAGCAAATTGTCCGGTCCGAGAACGACTTCCCTCAAGCGTCCGAACTTTTTAGCCAGATGCGTCTTCAGTTCCACCTTATCTCCAATGATGACAGCCTGGTAGAGAGCCAGCCCGCGCAGCCCGGCGAAGTAGAGCGACCCATTTGCCTGCCCTGAGCTTGCCGAAGGGAGAAAAGCCAGCCCCGATGGCGCCCAGGTATCATCCCCGCTGTGGAGCACAGGATTGACCATACCATCAGCCGTCTCATCCCCACGGATAACCGGCCAGCCGTAGTTGTTGCCTGGCACAATGAGATTAAGCTCGTCCCGTGTGGAAGAACCGTGCTCGGTCTCCCATAAGCGACCCCTGTCATCCCACGCCAAACCCTGAGGATTGCGGTGCCCGTAAGAATAAACAGGCGAGCCTGGAAAGGGATTATCAGGGGGAATCGAGCCATCGTCCTTCACGCGGAGAATCTTGCCCGCCAGCGAATTCTTGTCCTGAGCCAGATTGGGCTGGGAGGCATCCCCCGCTGTGATATAGAGCATTCCGTCCGGCCCGAACTTGAGCCGGCCACCATCGTGAATATTAGAGGCAGGAATGCCATCCAGGATAACCTGATTAAGCAGCAGATTCTTCCCTTCAAGTCTGTACCTGACCACCCGGTTTGCCAGCCCCGTCTGCGCCTGGTAGGTGTGATAAACATAGATAAAACCGTTCTCTCTGAAATCAGGGTGAACGGCGATGCCGAGCAGCCCGCCCTCGCCGCGGGGGGCGACATCCGTAACGGTGAGCAGCGGCTCGGTCAGCAAAGCTCCGTTGCTATCTATCAGCCTGATGCGACCCGGTCGCTCGGTGAAGATAATCGACTTGTCCTGAGCACGTTCGCTTCGCTCAGTGTTAACTCCGCCGAAGGAACCATCGGGCAGAAAATCCAGCCCCCAGGGAATTTCCAGATTGCGGGCAAGGGTGACAATCGGCTCGACTTTCGTGGATGGTGGCGTTACGGGCGGCGGGGTTGCGGGGGGAGTGGTAGAGGAGGGAGCGCTCACATTCTCCGAAGTTTCAGGAAGCTGCGTAACCGCAGAGGGCGACGGAGGTGGGGGAGGAACACTTACCCTCCCTGCTCTGAAATTCCACCAGATAGCGGCCGCCCCAACCAGGACAACTGCAGCGATGGAAATGAGAACCCAGCGGAAAACCTTGCTCATGGACTCGTCCTCTGCCGGAAGGCGGCATACATCACCAGAGCCGCGGCAACGGAGGCGTTCAGAGATGAAATCTGCCCCTTCATCGGGATGCGGGCAATGGTATCACACCGCTTCCTGACCAGGGGCGATAGGCCCTTCCCCTCACCCCCGATAACGATAGCCGAGGGCAGCTTGAAATCCACTTTCTCGAAGTCCGTCTTGCCGTCCATATCGATACCGATAACCCAGATATTGTTCTTTTTCAGCTTTTCGATTGTCTCGGCGATGTTAGCCACCCTCGCCACAGGCACATACTCGATAGCCCCGGCGGAAGCTTTCGCCACAACGGCCGTCAGCCCCACCGCCCGCCTTGAGCGCACGATGACGCCCTGCACGCCGGTCGCCCCGGCCGTCCTCAAAATAGCCCCCAGGTTCATCGGGTCTTCGATACCGTCCAGAACGCAAAAAAGGGCTGGCTCCCCTGTTTTTTTCGGGATGGCCAGTAAATCATCCAGAGTGACATAATCTTTAGATGCGGTGTAAGCAAGCACCCCCTGGTTAGTGTTCGTCAAGCTTTGACGGTCAATCGCCTGTCTCTCCAAAAACTCGACCGGAATCCCCCTGTCTCTGGCACATCTGAGTATCTCAGCTATAGCAGCATCGTTTCTAAGACTTTTAGAAAGCAGTATCTTATTCAGCGGCCGCCCCGCCTTCAGCGCTTCAAGGACGGGGTTCTTACCAGAGATTATTTCAGGCATACTTTCATTCCAGATTATCACTCTTCTCTAGATTGTGTCTCGCACATAACAACTGCACATTCTCGGCCACAAGTGATGACCCGCCTTTTGAATAGGGGATTATATGGTCAAAATGCAAACTAATAGTGCTTCCACATTTTACGCATCTGCCCTTATCCCGCCTCCAAACTTCTAACTTCACCAAGGTAGGGATAATTCTTCTGTAATCAATCTCAGGCAGTGTCTTTCTTTCTGAAGCATCATCACTATCTGCCAGTTCGAGCCTAAACTTAAATAATTTTCTGTTATTTATGACTTCTTGCCAGGCATCTACCAGTTTGAATACACCGTTATATACCCAAATTCCCGCATGTATTTTTTCGTAGACTCTCACTAATTCGGGCGCCCGCATTGACATCTTGTAATCGGAGGCAGCACTGAAAAATTTTCCATTTTCGGTGAAACCGCCGCCAGGATACTTCATCGGTTGGTCAATTGTTTTTGGATTTGGACCCTCCTTTGTCTGAGGCGCATCGTGACCTTCATAAATCAGCACCTTTCCATCATCTTCGACTCGATCACTGTAAGGGGCACCACGGCGCAAACTCATGAGTATCACGCTAACTCTAGCGTGAAAATGAAAATTCATACCACGTTGGAGGTTAGCACCTTCTTCAGTACACATGTCCAAATATGATATTACTTCACCTGGCTTTATCATTTGCCCTATCTCTCGAACCTCAATAGTCTGTTTTCGGCGTCCCCCTTCTCTTTCAGCCCCAACCTCGCCTTCCCAATCGCTCGCCTCAAAAGCTGGATGGACTGGTCGTAGGTCTGGCGGTCGACGGGGTAGGGGATGCCGTCCTTGCCGCCGTGGGCAAAGCTATAGCGGGCGGGGTCGCGGTAGCTGGGATCGACGCCGTGGACAAGCTCGGCAATCAGGCTGAGAGCACGGATAGTCTTGGCTCCCACCCCCGGCAACCCCAATAGCGTTTCAAAATCTTCCGGTTGTCGCTCGTAGGCGCTCAGAATAATCTTTTTCAGGCTATCCGGGTGGAGGTCTTCCACGCCCAGGTAGTGATGGGCGGGCAGGCTCAGGGTTTTTATCCTGTTCAGCTCAGCCATGATGCTCTCCGGCTTTTCCTCAGTGGCAATTTCGGTGATGGTGGTGCGGGCGGGTTCACTCTCGGCGGCGACCAGATTCAACGCCTGCCCTCTTGAGTCGGAGAGGACGGCAGAGTGGGGTTCATTGACAAAATCGGCGAGGGCCTGCCCTGAGCGAAGTCGAAGGGACTCGCTCAGCCAGTGGTAGCGGCGGGCGTAACGGGTAGTCTCGTTCATCCCCTGCTGGACGACCGCCCAGGAACCCCGGGCGGTGAAGAAAAAGTTATGGTGATAAAGCTGGTAGCCATCCTGGACGGCAGCGCTATCCACCTTGGCGGACATGCGGGAGGCATAGACCAGGGGGGCGGGGTCGAGGGAGATTATCTCACCCCAGTTTTCCACTTCGGCAGGGGTCTTGCGGGAAGCGGCGCCTTTGCCGCCGGCGACGAAGAGGCCCAGGTCTTGCTCGATTCCTTTTACCCCTTCTTTAACCGCCCCGCAGAGGGTGGTAGTGACACCGCTGGAGTGCCAGTCGAAACCGAGGACGCAGCCGAAAGCCTGGAACCAGTAGGGGTGGGATAAACGGCGCAGCATTTCATCAGGGCCGGATTCCTCGACGATTACTATGGTAATCTCCCGGGCCAGCTTGACCATACGCTCGAAAAGCCAGCGGGGAGCCTTGCCATAGTGGAGGGGTAGATTAGCGATTCCGGTGCGGGTGGGTCCAGATGCGGCTGACATACTCAGCCACCGTTACGAGGCGCAAGTCGAGCAACTGCGCGATGGAGAACAGCCCCCTCAGGAGCTGCCGCTGCCTGCGATGGCCTGGGTCATACCGGAACTATCCGTAGAGCAACAGGCGAAGGTGGAGAGTACCCGCTCTGATTCTTTCTTACATTCAGGGCAGTCGGCCTTTTCATTAGACCGGCTCATCGGCCGCATCTTCTCAAACTTCACTTCACAAGAGGGGCAAACATACTCGTAAATAGGCATCTTCGTTTCTCCTACCATAAGTTTAAGAAATAAGGGGCGGGAAGTCAAGCAAAACCGGCCCAATTGGTAGAAATCTCTAGCCATGCACTCAATACCACGACATATGTTGTGACAATTACAACTAAATTGTCTTGACTTATTGATATTCATTCATGTATACTCTAAATGAGACATTGTCATAGACATTGTCAAGAAATGATCATAAGGGAGAAAATGATGACAAGTTGGAATGTTCATTTTAAAGTTCATGTTTTCGCAGAAGACCGTGAAATAGTGGATTTGGTCGCTCAATGCCACGCACTTGCGCCAGTCATAAACAATATTCCTATTACTCCTAGGAGAGAAAAGAAGATTGACCATCTCAACATCCTTAGGGCTATTCGAGGGACCACTGGGATTGAGGGCGCTCGGCTAACAGAAGAAGAGGTTAGACTTATCATGGACTCCCCGCGGAGTAAACGTGTGCTACCGAAAGGGCGTGAACGCGAAGAACAAGAGGCGAGAAACGCAGACCTTCTGAGAAAATGGGTCGCAAGAAAACTGCGAAAAACACCTGATTGCGTGCTCACAGAAAGAGTACTCTGCGATATGCATAAGATCACTACTCATAATATTAATTACGAGGGCAACATCCCTGGCGAATATAGGTCGCGCCCAGTGCAAGTAGGTGACTACTTACCACCCCGAGACGGAGATGAAGTCCGCAGATTAGTGAAGGAGTTCATCTCTTGGCTTTATGAAGGGCCACCTAGAGCGTGGGACCCAATAATAAGAGCAATTGTAGCCCATTTTTACGTTGTCAGCATTCATCCATTTGTCGACGGCAATGGAAGAACTTCTCGTGCCGTTGAAAGCTTTCTTCTTTACCAAGCTGGAATCAACGCTCGTGGCTTTTACTCTCTGGCGAACTTCTATTATCAGCATAGGTCTGAATACGTGTCATTCCTTGATGAAGTTCGGTTCCGAACAAATGGAGACCTTACTCCGTTCGTTCTTTTCGCTTTGGAAGGGCTAGCGAGTGAATTACAAACCGTACACGAAGAAGTTATGTTGGAAGTCAGAGAAATTGCTTTTAGAGACTATGTCCGCGACCAATTACAAAACAAACTTACCACGAAGTCGGGCCGGCGTATGTTTGAGTTTATGTTTAATTTGGACACAAGTCCGGCTTCCATTAAAGAAATTCGTCTTGGCGGCCATCCTTTGAACGGGATTTATAAGAACCTAACGCCAAGGACTCTATATCGTGACCTAGCTGAGCTGGAAGAGCTACAGTTAATCACCGTAGAAAAGGATGGTTCTATAAAGGCGAATCTGAGTATAATGAGCAAATTCACGGCCCGCGAAGAGCTAATAAGTTAGCAATTTTGTCACTGAGCTATTTAGGAAAACTGTACAACAAAGGTGGTGAGTTTAACCAGACTACCCCTCCCACCCCACCTTGATGTCCTTGATACCCTCAAGGGAGGAGCGAGTTATCTTTTCGATTCCCGGCGCTGGTAATAGTCGGCGAATTTTCTGGCGGCTACGGCCGCCCTGGTAATGGACGGATAAAAGGGTATTTTAAGATTTATGAGCGCCGTCCGCATTTCAGCGTTCATCCTGGCTCCCCGGCCGTCCCAGTCCTTGATACCCTGGCCCCCCTCCGGCACCACCACGAACAGCGGCTTGTTCTGGAGGTTATCCAGCCGGTACTGCTGCTTCAAAGTATCCTGGAGGGGTACTGGGGGGGCTCCGGGCCCTGCGGGCGGGCGACCCATCGCAATTCCGCTCAGAGTAATCAGCATATCGAAGTTTGGGTTCTTTGCCATCATTTCCAAAATCAGACCGGCAGAAAAACTGTCATCCTCGCGAATGGACATGTCCACCGGGTTGCTCAGCCAGTCCCATACTGAGACGCCCCGGCTCTTCAGCTCCTGCCTGAATTCGGCTGGGAAGGGGACGACCTCAAGCCCGGCTTGCTCACATCTATCGGCGGCCAGCACGCTTGTACCGCCGGTGCCTCCGATGACGCCCACCCGCCGCCCGCTGGCTGGCGGCAAGAAGTAAAAAGAGGCCGTCAGGTCGATAAGCTCTTCAAAGCTCTCCACAAAGACCGCTCCGGTCTGGGTCGCCACGGCTTTCCATATCTGATTAGAGCCGGCCAGAGACGCTGTATGCGAAGCCGTAGCTCTGGCTCCAGCCTGTGCCACGCCCCCTTTCAGTAATACGACCGGCTTGAGTAACGCCGCCTGCTTCAAGGTGTTGAAAAATCTCCGCCCGTCCTTGACCCCTTCGATGTACATCATGATGACCTTAGTCTCGGGGTCACGGGCAAGGTAGTCAAGAAAATCGCACTCGTTCAGGTCCACGGCGTTGCCATAGCTGAACACTTTGCTGAAATAGATGCCCCTCTGCGATGAGGTCAGAATCAGCTCTCTGGATAACATACCGCTCTGTGAGACTAACCCCGCCATCCCCGCCTCTTTGGGGAAATCAGCGTGGAAACCGATTCCGCCTGCGGGATAATAGATTCCCATGCAGTTCGGCCCGATGAGGCGGATGCCCAGTTCCTTAGCTAACTGCGTTACT
>Ga0154807_1076_pt3 | contig 10699 bp, 11 predicted proteins | sample Rifle2008BG16ft_FD_105815 | JGI IMG/M metagenome (GOLD analysis project Ga0154807, IMG submission 105815) | Chloroflexi bacterium RBG_16_51_9
ATTCCGCCCATAGTAAATAAACCTCCATTATATTCAATTTGTGTCCGGCTAGACGTTACTTTCTGTTGCTTTAGTTGCCATTGCCAAGTATAATTATGGAATAAGAGAGGAAGAATTATGAAGGTTGTTTTTATTCAAGATGTCCCTAGTATCGGCAAGGCCGGTGAGATAAAAGAGGTGGCTGATGGCTACGGCCGGAATTTCCTTATTCCTAAAAAGCTGGCTGCGCTGGCAAAGTCCGATGCTATAAATGCTATGGCGTTGAAAATTGCTGCTCAAGCCCGGCGTGAGGCCAGAACGGAAGCCGAGCTTACCGAGATGGCCAGGCAACTGGAAGGGAAAGAGGTCTTGCTGGAAGCCAAGACCGGAGGCAAAGCGCGTTTATACGGCTCGATAACCACTGCCGATATTGCCGCTGCCCTGGAAAAAGAAACCAGCTTTACCGTCGATAAGAGAAAAATAGAAGCTGAGTCAATCCGTTCAATAGGGACGTATGAAGTCGGCATCAGATTGACCAAAGACCTGGTTCCTAAAGTAAAAGTTACTGTAATTGAAAAAAGCGCCGAAAAAGCCTAGTTCTTCGGCGGTATCAAACGGAGGTTGGGTAGAGCATGGTTGATAGGTTACCACCCCATGATATCGACGCTGAGGAAGCTGTAATCGGTTCGCTTCTAATCGATGGTAAGGCAATAATCCAGATTACCAGTCTGCTGCCTGACGCGAGTTACTTCTATCACGAGAGAAACCAATGGCTATACGAGGCGTGCCTCTCTCTTTATCAGCGTGATGAGGCGATAAACCAGATTACACTGGCTCAAGAACTTGACCGTCGGGGCAAGCTGGAGACGTGCGGCGGGGCGGCTTATCTGAGCCACCTGGTGTCTATCGTGCCGACCTCGCTGGATATCGAGCATTATGCTCAAATCGTCTATAGACTGGCTCTCAGCCGCCGCTTGATTGAGGCAGCCCGGCAAATCGAAATGCTTGGATACGGGGCAGACCCGGATGTTGAAAACAGCTTGAGCAAGGCGGAGGGTATCCTGCTGGGAGTGCGCCATGGGGAAACCCCCGGTGATTTCGTCCATATCCGCCAGGTACTGGACAAATACTTTGAGGTAACCCCGCCCCCGGAAGATAGCTACAACGCGCCGATTACCCACGTGCTGACCAGATTCGCCGGTCTGGATGAAATGCTGGGCGGTTTGCAGCCATCCGACCTGATAATTGTTGCCGCCCGGCCGAGCATGGGCAAGACCAGTCTGATTCTGAACATCGCCCGCAATGCTGCTCTGGAGCAGGGAGCTTGCGTGGCTCTCTTTAGTCTGGAGATGGCCAGGGAGCCTCTGGTGCTGCGCTTGCTGTCCAGCGAATCGGGCGTTAATCTGAGCCATATCCGTCTCGGACTGCATACAGAGACTGAAGAAAAAAGGGTAATGGATGCCACGGGTATCCTTTCCGAGGCGAAAATCTACATCGATGATTCTCCCCGTCTCCGCCTGGCTGAAATGCGGAGCAAAGCCCGCCGGCTCTTTTACGAGCAGGGTGTCAATTTGATTATCGTCGACCATCTGGGCCTGATAGACGGGCAGATGAAGGACAGGGTGCAGGAAATCAGCCAGATATCCCGTTCTCTGAAGGGATTGGCAAGGGAGCTGAATATACCGGTGATTGCCGTCTCACAACTCAGCCGGGCTTCTGAGTGGAGAGCTTCCCATAAACCCCAGCTGTCCGACCTGCGCGATAGCGGCAGCATCGAGCAGGATGCCGATGTCGTTATGTTTATTTATCGCGAGGAATATTATTCCCCGGACAGGGAGGAGTGGGAAGCCCAGCACATCGGCGAAAATTATCCTGAGGGGCTGGCTGAAATCATCATCGCCAAGCACCGTAACGGGCCTATCGGGCAGGTCAACCTGCGTTTCGTGCCCAGGCTAGCCAAGTTTGAGAACATTGCCAACCAAGAGCCGAGCATGCTATGAAGCAGTTCGATGGTTTTCCGGCTAATATGGAGTTGACTGCCCTACCAAAGTTGTTCTTTAGCAGTCTGTTGCCCCAGATAGACAATATCGCTGAATTGAAATTGACGCTCTATGTTTTCCGGGCGCTTTACAGTAAGCGTGGCTCTCTACGTTTTGTTACTTATAATGAGCTACTTGCTGACAAGAGCCTGATGAGCGGCCTGGTCGGGGGAGAAAAGACCTCCGCAGATGTTCTGCACGAGGCTTTGGAAATGGCAGTCAAAAGGGGGGCTATCCTTCACCTCTCGTTAACGCAAGAGGGAAAGCCGGAGGATGTTTATTTCCTGAACACGGAAGCCGATAGAAAGGCAGTGGACAAAATCAAGAACGGTGAACTTGCCTTATCCGGCATTAAAGGAAGCCAGATTCAGCCTGAGGATACCGGAACGCCGCCGGATATCTTTACTCTTTGGGAAGAGAATGTTGGTATGTTAACTCCGATGATTGCTGACGAATTGCGTGAGGCTGAAAAACTTTATCCCGAGAGCTGGATTCGAGACGCAATTAAGGAAGCCGTTAGCTTGAACAAACGGAGCTGGCGCTATATAGAACGCATTTTGGAGAACTGGTCGTCAGAAGGCAGGGGCGATGGAACACATCGAGGAGATTCTAAAACGGGTTCAGACAAACTCGTCCAGCAAAAAGACAGGCAAATCTTCCAACGCTGAAGTAGAAGATGACCTGGAAGCGCCGGTCTGCGCGGTCTGCAAAGGGGCGAGGTTCGTTCATCCCCGTTTGCCTTCCGGTAAGACGGACTACGGCCATGTCGTGCCCTGTCTCTGCACTCGAAACGATGCTGATGTTGATAGGGCTTTTACCTGGGCGTCTCAGTTTAACAAGCAGAAAGAGATGACCTTTGAAAGCTTCGATTGGAAGCGGGATAACTTGTCTGCGGAGCAGCGGGACAATCTGGACAATGCTTATCATCTAGCCTTTGAGTTTGCCAAATCTCCTGAGGGCTGGCTGGTATTTCGAGGTGATAATGGCTGCGGCAAGACTCACCTGGCGGCAGCTATCGTTAACTACCGCTATAAAATGAAGCAGCCGGCTCTATTCATCGTGGTGTCTGACTTTCTCGACCACCTTCGCTCCACTTTTAAGCCGGATAGCGAGACATCCTACGACCAGCTCTTCGAGAGTGTCAAGAACGCCCCCTTGCTTATTCTGGATGATTTCGGCAAGCACTCAAGTACTCCCTGGGCTCAGGAAAAGCTTTTTCAGGTTATCAACTACCGCTATAACGCCAAACTTCCAACCGTAATTACCACTAACCTGGAAGAGGAAGATATGGATAATTCGATACTTTCCCGTTTTGCCGACCCGACTGTGAGTACCCCCTTTCATGTCACGGCTCCTTCTTATTTCTCCGGCCGGCACAGTCTGAAGAGAGCGCAGCGCGGCGGCCAGAGAGGGCGCTGAGGCTAGAAATAGCTCAAAGCTTGCGCTCGGAAGAATATTTTAGTAAAATGAGCCAAACTTGATGTAAAGAAAACCCACTATGATAAACCTTCCCGTTCTTGTATTGAATCAAAGCTACGAGCCGCTTAATATCTGCCGTGTCCGCAGGGCGGTTGTCCTGATATATGAAAACAAGGCAGAGCTTGTGGAAAACGGAGCCGGCTATATTCACTCAATCAGAGGCGTATTCCCCATACCCACAGTTATCCGGCTGGCAAGCATGGTCAGGCGTCCCCCGCGGTTAGTGAGAAGGCTGACCCGGCTCGAAATATTCAAGAGGGATGACTATACCTGCCAGTATTGCGGCAAAGAAACCAGGCACCTTACCCTCGACCACGTGATGCCTCGCTACCGGAACGGACAGCACACCTGGGAAAACATAGTCAGCGCCTGTATGCCTTGCAACAGGCATAAGGCAGGCAGAACTCCCCAGGAAGCCGGTATGAAATTAAAACATGAACCTGTGAAACCGCGTGTTACCGGACTTTTTTATATCCCGGCCCATTACCCTAATATACGGAACGAATGGCGGAAATACCTTCCCAGGGGAAACTAACTGGCTTGCCCAAAGATTAGCGTGTCATTCTGAGCGCAGCGAAGAATCCATGCTTCTCATCCGAGAGTAGACTCTTTTTGCTATGGCGCGGGGGTGGCGGCGTAGGGCGGTTCAGTGACCAGCCTTGAAATCTCTCGATACCAGGTATAATCTACCAGGGCGACATCATTATTTGTATTCGGGGCCAGTACGTAATATGAACCGCCATCTGGGGTCATATTGCCCGTTACAATATTCAAAGTTTTATTATCGGTAAGTAGCAGGTTTATCACCATTTGCGGCTGGGATATGCCGAACTCGGCCAGCTTCTCAGGCGTGGTGTTTTTTGAAATGATTCGGTTAACCCCCGGGCCGCTTAACAGAAGGGGTATGCCGCCTCCCCACCGCTGGGTATTGATATTAGACCTCTGCGCGTCGTCAAAAAACCAGGGAAAAATATCCGGCTTGGATATTTTGATAAAAGACTCACTCTTGCCTTCGCGGGGGAGGCTTATATCGATGTGCTGTATGTCATCCATTTCGATTAGCCAGGCGTAGTATTTGGGGTCCTGTGGCGGAGCCGGTTTAGGAATGTTTAAGAAGTAAAAAACACCCCCGAGGGCAAGCATTATGGACAGCAAAACAGCAATGTTGCGCAGTCTCAAGCGAGCGCCTCCGGGAGATAAGCCTGGTTGACTATCTTCTTCGCCACCAGATAATTCCCCCTATCACCAAAACCAGCAGCGGCAGCAGGCCTATGCTGGAGATACGTATAAAGTTAGCTACCTCAGGTCCAACGACAAGCCTGCGGAAGGGAAGGACCTTACGTTCGATTGAAATCAGTTCTTTCCCCGAAGTAAGCACCTCAACCAGGTTAAGAAAGAAGTTGCCGTTATCACCGTTGTAGAAATTCTGGTCGGGGATGCCCGCTTTGCCTGAGGCAAAGTCAGAATCCCCGACGACGACCAGACGGGTATCCGGCACTGAGCCAATGGGTTGCCCGTTTGAGTCAAGAGGCGGCGTCATAACCACGAGAAGTCCGATTTCATGAGGGCCTCTTATATCTGTGCCATCAGTAAAAACAGGGGCTGTGCCCGTATCGAAATTCTTTTCCAACCAGCTATCAGAACTTGACCTGGCAAGAGAAATCATTTGTATCTGGCTAACATTGCTCGTCCAGACTACCTGGATAGGGGTATCGCTGCTGGAGCCGGGGATAGGTTGAGGTTCAAACTGAGGTTGTGGTAGAAAGGTGGTTGCGCCCGGAAAGTATGTAGATGTAAGGGGAAAGAAGTTTCTAGTCCGGGGCACAATCGGGGTGCTTACGCTGGAAGACAGGCTGGAAGCCGGGTCGACAATGGTGCCATCGTCCAGGAAAAGTCCCCAGGGGGCAAGTAATTGTTTCATATCCAGTGAAGGATTGGGATTTAACATAACCATTACCCAGCCTCCATTACCCAGATAGTTTTTAATGATATTGAGCTCATTAGCGTCTAGCTGTCTCTTCGGCCCGGCTATTATCAAGGCGGCAGCATCGTCGGGTATACCTTGAGTAATCAGAAGGTCCAGTACATCCACCTTAAAAAGATTATCCCGCAGACTCTGGGTGGCGGAGCTATAATCAACATTAATATCTGCCTCGCCATGCCCGGTGAGGAAGTATATCTTCTTTTGAGTGACACCGGTAACCTCCAGAATGGCGCTGGTAAAGGCGTGTTCTGCCTCCAGTCCAAGAAGCTGCTGATTACCTTGCGAATCAGTAGTTGATTGAACAACCTCATCCGGTGTTACCATGCGGGGCCGCATGTTCGGGTTGTCAACGTTCTCAAAGACGACTGTCTGATACTGGGTTATGCCGTATTTATTTGCCTGGTCCGGGTGTTCATCGGGGTCGATTTCTTTTACAGTCAGCCTGGTGCTGTAGTTTTGATACTCCTTGAGTAAATTCTTGATGTAGTTGCCGATACCATACTGGTCGTTGGGAACAAAAAAGCCCGTGACCTGCACGGTCGTGTTCATACTGGTGAGGACATCTTTCGTCTGAGAGGTAAGAGTGAATCGAGCCAGGCCGGTGGCATCGAAGCGGTGATAGCTGCCGATGCTGATTGCATTGACTAATAAAGTAATTCCGATAAAGATTGAGGTCATTACTGTCGTACCGGTACTGAATCTGCCCCGTTTGCCGGTGATAGCGCCGCTAACCCTTCTGAAATCCAGGATAAAGGCAGCCGCCATTAACAGGATTCCCAGCGCCAGGATTGCCCAGGCGGCAATCCTGATGGCCGGAAGCACTACCATTACGACCAGACCAATGAGAAGAGTAAGCAGCCCGAGTAAACTTATCAGGCCGGATAAACTATTAAAGGGAGACTTGTTTCGCATTAACTCCACCTGCTGTTTTCAAGCGACCTGACTGCCAGGAATATGAAGAGAGCCGTGATGCTGAGATAATAGACGACACCCCGGGTGTCGATAATCCCTCCCATGAAATCAGGAAAATAACGGGAAAGGGAGAAGTAGCTAACTACGTCTCCTAGGGCTTTAGGCAGGAATGTCGAGGCAAAGCCAACGAAATAGAGAGCCAGCAGAATCCCGATAGCCACCACAGCGGCTACGATTTGATTTGAGGTTAGTGATGAAGCGAATATGCCTATCGCCAGGGCAGTATAGCCTATCAGCAGCAAGCCAATATAGCCTGTGACGATAGGACCAATATCAGGGTCGCCGAATATATTCAGGAGCAGGGGATAGTAGAGGGTCAGCGCTAGCATTACCGTGAGGACAAAAACGCTACCCAGAAACTTGCCCAGTATCACCTCACTATCTCTTACCGGCGCTGTGAGCAGTAACTCTATGGTGCCTAGTTTTCTCTCTTCGGCAAGCAGGCGCATCGTCAGCAGGGGCGCAAAGAGGAGTATCAATATGACCCCGGCCTGAAGAAACCCGTTGATGCTGGTTTCAATGTAAGTGGATGGGGAGGTGCCGAAGAAGAAACCGGTGGCCGCCAGAAAGATGCCGGTGACTACATAAGCCATTGGCGATGCCAGGTAAGACTTGAACTCTTTACCGGCAATAGCTAGCGTGTTTCTCACTCTTGTTTTCCCTCCGTCTCCTCATGGGTAGTCAGTTTAAGAAAAATGTCTTCGAGGCTCATCTCGACGGCTTCCAGAGAAAGAAGAGTCCAACCGCTCTGGATTATAGCTTCAGATATCTTGCTGCGTGGGTCCTGTCCTGCGGCGCATTCTACGGTGTAGGTCGAACCGTCATACCTTATCCTGACGACGCCCGGAAGCCGGCGCAGTTTTTCAGTTATCTGTTTTGAAGGGCCGTTCACTTCCAACCGGAAACGCTTGACCCCGCTCACTACTGAAGAAAGATTTTCAATGCTGTCTTGAGCGACAATTTTGCCTTCGTGGATAATAATAACCCGCTCGCAGATGATACTTACTTCAGGCAGGATATGGGTAGAGAGAAGAACCGTACGCTCCTTACCCAGCTCCTTGATGAGCTGTCTGGTCATGGCTACCTGAATCGGGTCGATGCCGACTGTGGGTTCGTCCATAATCAGCACTTCCGGCTCGTGGATAATCGCCTGGGCAATGCCAACCCGCTGCCGGAAACCCCTCGATAGTTTTCCGATAAGGACATCAATATATTCCTCAAGGTGGCATGTTTCCACCACGTCTTCTATCCTGGCCTTAATTCTGTTTCTATCCAGACCGCGCAGTTTTGCCAAAAAGCTGAGGTATCCGCGGACGGTCATATCTGTATATAAGGGTACAGACTCAGCGAAATAGCCGGTGCGCTGGCGCGCTTCCAGCGAATTAGTCAGTATGTTATAGCCGGCAACCCAAGCTTCACCCCGGGTCGGCGCTAAAAAGCCGGTGAGGATGCGCATCGTCGTCGTCTTTCCCGCGGCGTTGGGGCCAAGGAAACCAACGATTTCCCCCTTCTCCACGCTGAAGCTGATATTATCTACGGCCAGACGCTCGCCGTAATATTTGGTTAAGTTTTCTACTTTTATCATTTTTGTGTGCCCTTAGGTTGACCTTTTGCCATTTGATACTTTATCCATGCGTATGTTTCTGAATCAGACCGTCTCATTATTGCGTACTCTTAGGTTGGCCTTTTGCCATTTGATACTTTATCCAGGCGTATGTTTCGGAATCAAACCCATTATGAAGACCTTGCCACTTTATATTATAGTTCTCTCTCTGTGTGGAAATCCAGTCATCGACTACTTTACTTCTCAAGACTTGCAGCGCATTCGCATCCAGTTCCCGGTTAGCCCTTTCTGTAACCAGGAGAAGATTGTAACCAACGATAGTGGGGGCAGTCGAGCCGTCTGATTGCTGCTCTTCACTTATCATCGGCAAAGGCTCGCTTACGTTGCCTGTGCTGAGTTCAAAAGCCTGGAATTCTATCTGTGAAGTAAGAACCCCTCCCTTGGGAAACCAGCCAAGCTCGCCGCCGTTTTGCCCGGCTGCCGTGTCAAGGGATAGTTCTTTGGCAAGGTCGGTGAAATTTGCTCCGGCTGCCCATCTGGCTCTTATATTCTCTGCTTCCTTCTGAGTTGCTACGGTAATGACATAGAGATGGACATGTTCAGCCGATTTCGGCATTATATCCGCCAGATACCCCTGGAGGCGAGACCTGAATATCTCGATAGTAATAATATCCCGGTATTCGGCGTCTGATAATCCGGATTCATTAATCCGCTGGCGGTACCACTCCTTAAATTCAGGCTCTGATGGAGTTCCGGAGGCATTACCGCTCTGACCCTGAAATATTGACCTCAAGTTCTGGTCGATGTCTTGTGGGGTGACTGATATTCCATATTGTGGCGCGCCTAGCTTCACAATCTGGTCATTGGTAAGTTGGGTAATCATGCCGATAGGGTCCGAACCGGAAAGTTTGATTCTCTTAAGGAAGTAGTCCATACGGATGGTGACATTGTCAACGGTAATTATGGTGCGGCGAAAAGGCGCTACATAGATGGGGTAACCGATAATCCCGACTATAGCCAGGATTAGAACAAGAACCACCCCGGCAAGAATGATTGCCGTTCGCCTGTTTTGGCTGTCTCCAGATTTAGGTCTGGGACTTGCCGAGGTAGTTTCGTTCTTTTTAGTTTGAGACATGCCTAACCTTAATCAGCAAAATGCTTCTGGTGTTCATCACTGGGGAAATAACTTTGCTATTGAGCGGGGGAAAAGCACCTTTTCTCCGCTCAATAGCAGGGTTCACCGGTCCATTCAGAGTTTGAGAGCTAGACCCGATGACAGGCTACCCAGTGCCCGTGGCCTACATCTCTGCCCTCCGGCACCGCTTCCTTACAGCTCTCGATTGCCATGGAGCATCTGGGGTGGAAGGTGCAGCCTGGGGGAGGGCGCATTGGGCTGGGTACATCACCGGTTAACAAAATTCTCTTGCGCTGGCGGTCAACCGCCGGATTGGGTATGGGGACTGCCGATAGCAAAGCCTGAGTGTAGGGATGAAGCGGGTGGTCATAAAGCTCGTCGCTATCCGTAATCTCCACAATCCTGCCCAGGTACATTACTGCCACGCGGTCACTGATGTAACGGACTACTGAAAGGTCGTGAGCAATAAATACATAGGTCAGATTAAATTCCTCTCTGAGCTTAATCAGCAGGGTAATGACCTGGGTTTGAATGGAAACATCCAGCGCTGAAACCGGCTCATCACAGATGATAAGCTTGGGTCTTGTGGCCAGCGCCCGGGCTATGCCGAGACGCTGCCGTTGTCCGCCGCTGAACTCGTGGGGGAAACGGTCTGCCATGTAAGGCTCGAGTTGCACCAGTTTGAACAGCTCATCAACCTGTTCCCGGTATTCTTTACCACTCTTTACCAGCTTGTGGACTATCATTGGCTCACCGATGATGTCTCCGACGGCCATACGAGGGTCGAGTGAAGCGTAAGGGTCCTGGAAGATGAGCTGCATATCCTTGCGCAAACTTCGGAGTGCTCCGCCGCTCAATTTGGTGAGGTCCTGTCCTTCAAAAAGGATTTTGCCTTCAGTAATATCATAGAGCCGTAAAATGCAGCGCCCGGTAGTAGTCTTGCCGCAGCCGCTCTCACCCACCAGTCCCAGGGTCTCACCCCTCCTGACATCAAAGGTTACCCCGTCCACCGCCTTAACGTCCCCCACCTTTCTGCGCATAACGCCGGAGGTTACCGGAAAATACATCTTAACATTTTCTAATTCGACTAGGCTATCATTGATTGCCATCAGGTTACCCTCTCCTTCTTCAACAACTCATCTATCTCTCCGCTTCTGAAACAAGCGGAAAGATGCTCCTCTCCTATCTCATCCAATGGCGGGACTTCTTTGCGGCACCGGTCTATAGCGAAAACGCAGCGGGGATGGAAAGAACAGCCTGAGGGCAGACGGGCCAGATGAGGCGGCAAACCTGGAATGACAAACAGTGCCCGTTTTCTGGGCAAGTCTAACCGAGGTACGGAACCAATCAGCCCGATAGTGTAGGGGTGCTTTGGCGCAGCATAGATAATATCTGTCGGGGCTGTTTCTACCAGCTTGCCGGCGTACATTACATTTACACGGTCGACATAGCGGGCGACTATTCCAAGGTTATGGGTAATCAGAATAATCGCGGTACCAAATTGGGACCTCAGGTTATCGATTAGCTCCAGAAGTTGAGCCTGGACG
>Ga0154807_1107_pt2 | contig 10281 bp, 10 predicted proteins | sample Rifle2008BG16ft_FD_105815 | JGI IMG/M metagenome (GOLD analysis project Ga0154807, IMG submission 105815) | Chloroflexi bacterium RBG_16_51_9
AATGTCAAACCAAAGTGTGCTGATTGTCATGACCCGCACCAACCTCAGATATCACTGACAACGGGTACAAGTGTACCATTACTTAAACCTAGCGATAGTGGTAAGCTGGATTGCTTGAGCTGTCATGTGAGGGTACTAAAGGGTCATGACAAACTCGGTTCTGGTAGCGAAGCATGCTGGGCCTGTCACCTCAGTACCGAGATGACCACCTTCCACCTTGCCGGTGGAGATGCCCGTCTCTCTAAGTCAGAATCTGTTAAACTCTGTGGTCAGTGTCACCAAGAACGCTATCGAGACTGGAGTGAAGGAACCCATGGTGTACCAGCCTGGAAAGAGGGCGAACCTGCTCTTTTCGGCAGCGATAAGGTAATATGCGCTAACTGTCACGACCCGCATCAACCTCAAGTACCTCTATTAAATATCACCAAACCCCACCCGGCGCCTACGCCAGCTGCGCCGCCCCCGCCGGTTCAACTATTGACAATACTTGGTATTTCTTTATTGGTCACCACAGGACTCGGCATAGCCGTAACAAGAGGTGAAGGGCAGTGAAGCAAGTGAAACTAATTAGACGAAGAGATTTCATCAAATACCTGGCAGGGTCAGCAGGACTGTTGCTGGCCGGCAGCTATGCCAGGCATACCCTGGCTTTCGCTGGTGATGAAGGGATACGAACAGCCCAACCTGTCGATTACATCATTACAGGGGTAGCTGACCCTAAAGATAAATTCGCTATGGTAATCGATGTCGGAGCCTGCATCGGCTGCAGGACATGTATGTATGGATGCAAAGAGGAAAACAATATTCCTGACTCGATTTCCCCTCTCTGGATAGAGGTTTTTGAACTTCAACCCGAAGGAGGCGTCACAGGTCATCCATCACCTCAAGACCTCAAAAAGGGGGCAACCACATCCTATACCCAATCCCCCAGAGAAGGCAGGTGGTATTTACCTGTGCACTGTAATCACTGTGCTAACCCGCCCTGCGTCAAGGTCTGCCCCACGGGAGCAACCTATAAGGACGAAGACGGGCTGGTCTTGATGCGCTATGAAAGGTGTATTGGTTGCCGGCTCTGTGTGGTAGCCTGTCCTTACAGCGCCCGCCGCTTTAACTGGACGAAACCGGAGCTGCCACCGGAGAAAACGAATCCCCTTGTAGAGGTACGTCCCATCGGGGTTGTTGAGAAATGCACTTTCTGCTCGCACCGAACCCGGGTGGGGAAGTTACCTCGCTGCGTAGAAGTATGCCCGGTCAGGGCAAAACATTTTGGCAACATTAATGACCCTGAAAGCGAGGTCTCCAAGCTATTGGAAGAAAACTTAAGCTTCAGACTTATAGAAGAGGCTAATACCGAACCCAATATCTATTACATTACGCGAGGTAAAAAGTGGATATCGTAGCCAGAAGAGCCAGTTCTGAGAGAGCGGCTTCAGAGTTATTACGACCGCTGCTCCACACGGGCAGAGGATTTTACTTTCTTGTCGCAGCGCTGCTGATTTTAGTTGGCTGGTTCTTATATACCTGGTACATCCAGCTGACCCAGGGGCTGGTTGTGACAAATATGAGGACGCCGGTCGGAGCTGCCTGGGGCGGTTACATCGCTAACTTTGTCTTTTATGTCGGCCTGGCTCACGGAGGAATCGCCATCGCCGCCGCCATACGCTTATTGAATCTACACAAATATCAGCCCGTCGCCAGAATGGGAGAGGTCCTCACTGTCATCAGCCTGATGATGGCTGGATTGAGCATCATGATTGACATGGGCAGACCTGACCGGATATTCAATATTATTGTCTATTGGCCCGAAAGAATAGCGACATCCTCACTGAGCTGGGATGTTACCGTGATTATTCTCTATTTCACCATGTCCACATGCTACCTCTGGTTGACCATGCGTAAAGACCTCGCCCTATGTTTGAACAGATTCCCCAGACTGAAGTTTCTTTACAAAATCCTGCTCATAGGCTACAAACCTGACGAGGACAAAGTCATAAACCGGATGACATGGTGGCTTTCCATAGCCATAATCTTCCTGGTAGTAATGCTTAGCGGCGGGGTCGTCGCCTGGATTTTCGGGCTGCTGCCCTCCAGACCAGGCTGGTTCAGCGCCCTGGCCGGCCCGTATTTCCTGACGGCCGCTATTTCATCAGCCATTGCCGCAATTATTGTTGTTTCTGCCATTCTCAGACGGGCCTTTCACTGGCAGGAACACATAAAAACCGAAATCTATTCCGGATTAGGGACTTTTCTCGGCATACTTGTCCTGTTCTATATCTACCTTATCTTCTCCGAACAACTCACTATGAATTATGCGGCTCCCCTGGCTGAATTCCTGATATCTGTAAAAATCCTGCAGGGGGAATTCGCAGTTATCTTCTGGCCGATGCTCGTTGTGGGTTTTTTCATACCGGCTTTGACTCTCATTATTCAAGGCGTTCGCCCTAAATGGTTTAGCCTCACTCGCACTGTTGCCGCTTCCGCCTTTATTATTATCGCCTTCTGGATAAAACGGTTTCTCATCGTTGTGCCATCTCTTTTACGCCCCCTGCTGCCCTTCCCGGAAGGCAGCTACAGCCCCAGTTGGGTCGAGTGGTCGATAGTAGCCGGGATATTAGCCATGGCTATACTGTTCTATGTGGCTTTCTTAAAGATATTCCCGATTCTGGATTTGAGTGAAGAATGATGGAATTACTACTACTGCAGCTGTCAAATCTCGTCATCCCTGCCGGTCCTATCGCCCACCAGGCAGGCACAGAGGCTCTACTCCAGGACAAGATAGGCTTCATTGTGCTGGCAGTGATAGTAGGCCCCGTCTTCCTGCTCACTCTAGCTTCGATTATTATCGAATTCAGGAATAAATCCAGAATTCCTGAATTATTTTTGAGTGCCTTTGTTCTACTAATCGGCGCCATGGTTGCTGGTTTCGCCGCCATCGGCTTTGTACTGAAATTCGTCATTCCTCAGTAAGACTTCCACTGTCATTGCGACGAGCGCAGACCAGCAGTAAGGGGACGCCTCGCCCAGCGAGGCGTCCCCTTACCTTATTCTGAGACAAGACGATTCATAGAGACGCGAATTTACGCTGAACACAGTGGAGGGTCTCGCAAATACAGCCAAGCAATGTAGCCAGACAAAAAGTCTGTCTCGTCACGACAGCGGAATATGAAGATGAGTGTAGGGGCTGATAAGGAGCTTCAGTATCAAGACCACGCCAATGGTTATCACGATTGCCATCCCGATGCTCGGCATCAGTCTGGTATTTATGTCGCGTATTTCACTGACTATCGGAATCCGGAATATTTGATACATAACCCGGAAGTAAGTAAACCATATCATAAACACGGTTGCGACCAATATAAGAACCCAGGAGAGTATACCCCCGGGTAGGCGGAAAGCGGGTAGCGGAGCAGCATCCCCCGGTCTAAGGGTAAGAACTGATTTAGGATAGATGATGCCCTCACCTAGTTGTGGAAAATGAATACCAGCCTCAGCCTCATAAGAAAATTCGGCGCCGCCAGTCACGTTCACATTAGCTCTGGCTTCATTACCTCCATAACGGACGGCCGCCGCCAGATTACCATTCCGGCGCGGGGTGTACTCCAGAACGGCAACTCCCTGCTCATCAGTAACCGCTTCACCGATTTCCATCAGGGCACGGGTAAACAACTCGACTTCCAGATAGAACTTCATTTCAGCATTAGCCACCGGCTTACCCTGGCTATCCTCAAAAGTAGCCTTCAAGGTAACCGACTCTCCGGACACCGCCTGTTCCGGAGCCGTCAGGCGTAGAATACCCTTTGCAGATTCGGCCGGAGCGGACGGAGCTTCTCCACCGGCAGGCGCCGAGGTGAGAGAATCGAGGTAAGTCAGCAACTGCCAGCGCTGCTGTTCGGAAAGGGATTTGAAGCCAGGCATGCCATTGCTCAGGCGGCCTTCGCTCAATACCCAGAAATAGTAGTCCGGTCTGGCCTGGAGACTCTGCGAGAAATCCTCTTTACTGAAATCATAAGCGGCAAGACCATCACCCTTAATCCCGTGACAACCCAGGCAAGACTGCTTATACAGGCTCTGACCGGCTGCCTGCGCCGAAGTGTCTTCCCATGGGAAGGGGTTTTTCATACCGGCGTAAGGCGCCGGTGGTTCACCCTGAGCCATAACGGTAGTGGCAATCATCAGCATAACAAGAATCGCCAGCCCGATACCGACACCAAGTCTCTGCTTCATCCTGCTATCCTCACTTCCTCAGCCGTCCCTGACCCTGATGAATGCGCCGTTTCTGCCTCATTGTGCTCAGCCACTTCCCAGATGGAAAGCACAGGCATCAACTTGGTAAAAACAGAGAAGATTAGTATAAATACGGCAAAAGCCCCGGCGGTAACCGACCACTCCACCCAGGTGGGGCGGTAGGAGCCGAAGTCATATGGCATCAGCGGCACCTGGAGACCCGGGATGATAATCACAAACCGTTTAATCCACATCCCGATGTTTATCAGCACGGCCGCTGTCAGAATCCTCGGTAACGGCCGCCCCCGCCGAATTAGCAGAAGAATGGCCGGGATTATTGTCCCGAAGACAACGAAGAACCAGAACCAGGGGGCGTTACTCCCTATGAATAGGTTTTCCAGCAGGTGCTTGTTCTCAATTTTCAGTGTGTACCCCATCGTCAGGTACTCGCCGGCGGTCAGGTAGGCATAGATAAAGAGAGTGGCCAGCAATAAATAACTTAAATTCTTGAAATGCCTTTCCGTGATGTACTCCTCGAGATGGTAGAGTTTACGGAAGATGGCCATAACTATCAGAATTGAAGCGATGCCCGAAAAGATTGCCCCGATAACGAAGTAAATTCCAAAGACTGTACTATCGTAACCCGGACGCAGCAGCATGGAAAATACATAGGAAACAACAGTATGCACTGAAATGGCTATCGGTATGATTGTCACTGCCATAATACCGATAGCTTTTTCCAGACGGTGCCGTTGCTCAGGTGTATCTCTCCAGCCTACAGCCATCAAGGTATAAATCAGGCGCTTTATGGATGATTCTCCCTGCCTCATCTTATCGCGCATCAGAGCTAAATCCGGAATCATCGGCAGGTACAGGTATATAAGACTCCCTGAAAGGTAACTGGTAATAGATATGATGTCCCAGAGCAGCGGCGACTGAACTCGCCCGAACAAAATCATATTAGCCACACGGTCTGGGCGGCCCAGGTCTATGACGGGCATTAAAGCGCCTACCGATATCGCCACCACGGTAATTAGCTCAGCCATGCGGGTAACCGGGGTCCGCCAGCCGGCATTTGTTACCCGAAGGATAGCTGAAATCAGTGTCCCGGCATGACTGATGCCGATGAAAAAAACAAAGTTGACCAGATACAAACCCCACATCACCTGGTCGCGCATTCCAGTAGCCACTAAGCCGAAGCGTAACTGGACATAGAAGGCATATAATCCCCAGCAGGCTATCGCTAAGAGAAGAAGCATAAAGGCAATAAAACCACTGGAAGTCTTACCAATTGGCGCCAGCGCGGTGCGCTCCAAACGCTCGGAATACAGCTCTGCCCGTGACCTCATGACTACTTGTCCCCCCCTGGCCAGATGCCGATATGGCGGTTTCCCTCTAACCTCATGGCTACTTGTCCCCCCACGGCCAGACGCCTATCCGCCGGTTATAGCCATCACCGCCCCACGACCAGGTGGGCGAAATAAGTTCACGTTTGTCGCTGGCATGTCGTCCGAAGCTCTGACCGTGACCGGGCAGATACCAGACCCGCGGCTGAGTACCCAGCTCTTCCTTATAGCGGTATGCGTTATTCTCAGCAAGGAAACTGGATAGCTGCACCACTTCCTTACCATTAGAGGCAACGTCCTCAGTCAGGTCACCCATATAGAGCGCCTTCATCGGACAACCGGAGACACAGGCCGGCGGCTTGCCTTCACGTAACAGTTGAACACAAAAGGTACATTTAGCCACGGTGCCCCGAATACCGCCGACAGGAAATTCCGGGGAGTAAGGAATAGCAGCCACCTCAGGAGGCAGTTCCGGCTTACCCCAATTAAAGAATCGCCGCTGGTAAGGGCAGGCTGCCATACACATACGGCAGCCGATGCAGCGGCGCTGGTCCACCAGGACGATGCCCTCCGGAATTTGATAAGTGGCCGCTACCGGGCAAACATTAACGCAGGGAGCGTTTTCGCATTGCATACAGGGAGCCGGCAGAAAATAACTCCCGTCACCGGCCAGCTCGTCCTCAAAAACCTGTATCCACTGCTGCCCTTTAGGGATATAGTGCATTGCCGTACAGGCTTGAGTACACTGCGGCGCCGAGCCTATGGTAACGCACCCATCGCACTTCTTCAGGTCGATAACCATACACCACTGACGCGCTTTCTTCTCAGTTGTCACCGGAAGATCGCCTTCCGCCGCCTTGGCTTTCTTCAAAAACACAGTCAGTGGAGAAGCCAAAACCGCCGCCAAACCAGCCCCTGCCACCGACCTTATGATAAAATCACGCCTGGTTAAACCCCTGTCTTTATCCCGCACTCAAACCCCCTTCGACCGCTAAGCCGGAACTAAAAGTCGCACCACCCAGCCTCACTCCCACTTATCTTCTACCATGGATGAAGGATAAGATTGACACACCATTTTTTATTCTACTAGATAATGTAAGGGATACCTATCAGGGAATCCCCTACGTGTGATGGGTATCTTGTCAGAGTATTCCCTGATTTTTTACTGTTGCGGATGATTATACCACATCATCTCTATTTGCCGCCCTTTTTAGCAGCTTCTTTTAGTGAACTGATTTCCTGCTCCAGTTTCTTTTGTTTGCTCAAAAGGTAAACAACATAACCGAACAAGACCACCCAGACCGCTGTGAAAGCCGCGAATAAATAGCCTGCATTTTGCATTATCTATCCCCTCCTTGACGGTAAATCCTAGCTAACCGGTTCTTTCATTTGTTTTATGTCACCTTCATTATTGGCCATGGAGACTCGCAACGCCAGCAATATAAAAAAGAATACGGTAAAAGCTGTAATACTGACCATAAGGGTCAAGAGCATCTGTGGGGCCAAACCACCCTGGAAAATCAATGGGGGCGGGTGCATTCCCCGCCATAGGGTGGTCGCCAAGGCGACGATAGGTATATCGACAAAGCCAGCAATTCCGACGACAGCGGCAAATCTGGCCCCCCGGGATTCTTCAGTGGCAAAAGAACGAACCATGAAATAAGCCAAGTAAATGAGCCAGAGAATCAAGGTGGCCGTGAGGCGAGCCTCCCAGGTCCACCAGACTCCCCAGATTGGCTTCGCCCACAGAGAGCCGACTGTAAGAGCCAGACTGGTACAGACGATACCTATCTCGGCCGAGGAGCGGGCGATGACATCCCACCTGGCTTGCCTTTTTGTCAGATAAAGAATACTGCAGATAAAAACAACCGAAAAAGAAAGCAAAGCCAACCAGCCTACAGGAACCATCAAGTAGAAAATCCTCTGGACAATGCCCATTTCCTTTTCAGTGGGAACATAGATAAAGACAAGATACAGGCTCAGAATCATAAGTAAGAAACCGAATGCCAGTAGAATATTTCTCTTCATAATTCCACCTCCCCAAAAGTGAGTCTATTCTTCAATAACAAAGGCGAAAACCAAAAATGAGACTACCAGGAAAATAGCATCGAAAGCCACTATCGGCATGAGCCATGAATACAGGCCGCTCCATGGCTCGCCGTCAAGAGCCAATTGCGAAGCCGTCACGGCGAAGATTATTACCGGGGCAACAATCGGGAAAAAGAGAATGGGCAGTACCATTTCTCTCGCCTTAGTATTGACGGCCAGAGCTGAAAAGAGCGTGCCGACGGATACAAAGCCTACCGTAGTCACGAATATTATGACAATCTGCTGCATAGAAATAACATCCAGATTGAAAAGGAAAGCAAAGACTGGAAGGGTTATTGCTTCAATGACCAGCATAAACAACAAGGAGCCCAGCATCTTGCCGACATAGATGACCTCACGGCTCACCGGAGATACCATTAAGCCCTCAAGACAACCATCCTCTTTCTCTATTATAAAGGAACGGTTTAGACTTAACACGCCGGCGAAGGCGAAAGTCACCCATAACATGCCCGAGGCTACTTGCTTCACGACATCCTGGCTTGTCCCGAAGGCAAAATTAAATATGACTACCACTAACAGAGTAAAAACAAGCACCGCCGAGATGATTTCCTTGGTTCGCATCTCAGCCAGAACATCCTTCCAGGTTATAGCTATTACTTTACGCCAGAAACTCATAACTCGGTCCCCGTGCTGCTCTGATATACCCTTTCCAGAGCCGGCAGGTCCAGACCCTGCTTTGCCCCATCATAGACAATCATACCCTTATCCAGAATAAGGACACGCCCGGCTAGTTCAAGCCCCCGTTCCAGATTATGAGTGGTTAAAACTATGGTGCGTTTTTGCTCCCCTTCAGCCTGAAATATTTCCCAGAGCATAGCATTAGCCTGCCGGTCTAAACCCGTCTCCGGCTCATCGAGAAGTATAATAGATGGCTTATGAAGCAGGGAACGGGCGATGGACAACCTTTGCTGCATGCCCCTGGAGAGAGTGGCTACCCTGTTGTGAAGGCGAGGGGTCATTCCCACCATCTCTACTACTTCGTGAATTCGTTTCTGACGGACGGGAACGTCATACAGGCGGCTGTAAAAATCAAGGTTTTCATAGGCGGTCAGATTCCCATAAAGGAATGTATTGTGAGATACAATGCCAATCAGATGCCGGGCTTCTTCAGCACTCTCCTTGGTGTCCAGACCTGCGATAATGACCTTACCCGAGGAAGGATTCATAATGGTAGCCAGTACCTTAAGCAATGTCGTCTTCCCTGCCCCGTTGGGGCCGAAGATAACAACCGACTCACCCTGGTTTATTTCAAGGTCGATGCCTCTTAAAGTAAGGCGAGTGCCGAAGGACTTGGTAAGCCCTTCGACCTTAACAGCTACAGTTCGGGAAGCTACGTTAGCCTCCCTGCTAGCCACTGCCACTTTCCTCTTGCGAGTCTTGCATCAGTTCGACCAACTGCGATTTCATCTCGGCTCTCAACTTGCTGTAGGTCTCTTTCTTGATTTTGCCACTCTCAAAATCATCGTCCAGCTCGGCAATCTCAATCAGCAATTCTTGCTTCAACTGCTCAGGGTTATTTTCCAGGCTCACTGACTGTAGATTCCTCTTTTTCAGCAGATAAACAAAGCCCGCACCACCACCCGCCGCCAAGACCACAGCCAGCGTCACCAGAAGGATGGTCTGCTGATTACTGCCACTCGTATCAGACCCTGTTTGATTACCCGCCTGGGATAAACCAGAAAGCTGGATATCTATTGTTTCACCGGAGGCAATATTGTCAGCGGAAAGAATATTGAATTTGATGCCTTGAAAATCTACTATTTGACCGGCCGCCAGCCGGCTGCTGGTTGCTCTGGTATTTTCACCCTGAACCAAGAAGCTGTAGCTGGCTACCGGGTAGTCTACTTTCCTCACAAATTTATAGGAGTCAGAACTGACGCTCACTCTATAGGAGTAGATTGCTGTCTTTTCGCCAGGTAACATCGCCATGGTGTCAAACAGACCATTAAAGTCCGGAAGAACGCGCCCCGAAACCAGCTCTCCACCATACTGCAAGTCAGTAGCTTCAGTGGGTAGAGAAGGCAGTTTTAACGTCCTTTTACCGCCTGCAGATGTAATCTCCCCGGAGCCGATATAAGCTCGGTCAGAATCATTGGCAAACACGAGGTGCTCCGTTACCTCCAGACCATCCTGGCCAAAGGCTACTATGGTAAAAGCTGTTGTTACGCTGACCGCCCCATCGCTGCTTGTTGAGTCATACACGGTCAGAATAGTGGACTTGGTAGTCTCATTGTCAGTAAGCGCAAATGGCTCGCCGGAATAATCTGCTTCCTGGTATTTTAGCTTCACCCGGTGACTGTTGCCTGAGGAAGTCGATAGGCCTTTGAAAACAAACCGGCCGTCGGTTCCTGTTTTGGCGTTAGTCGTACCTGCCTCAACGGCGTTAAGATAAGATGTCAGGGTAACTGTCTGGTCAGCAACGCTGCTGCCCCCCTGGGTACCATTGACCAGTTGACCTTCGATAACTCCACTGCCCGGTTCAGCAGCCAAGACCGGAGTAGATAGGCTCAACAAGAGTATCATCGATAGCAGAGCAACACGGTTAATCACGGCTTCTCCTGCTTCAGCTTTGTCCCGCAACTGACGCAGAAGCGGTCGTCTT
>Ga0154807_1111_pt1 | contig 10142 bp, 6 predicted proteins | sample Rifle2008BG16ft_FD_105815 | JGI IMG/M metagenome (GOLD analysis project Ga0154807, IMG submission 105815) | Chloroflexi bacterium RBG_16_51_9
TTTAACATTTAGATTTGCTCCGTATTTCGTAATTGACCCATACTGATGCCGTGTGTTATTCTCCTATTGAAGGAAGAGTAAGCATTTGGACTCATTCGATAGACAATGGCAGCGCTGGTTTCCCGAAGACAAACCCAGACAGCCTGAACCGCCGCCGCCGAACAGGTGGTTAAACAACCGTATCCCTCTAATCCTCATTATTATCCTCGCTCTGTTCATTATTTTTAACATTGCCAAGGACCTCTACACCGAATGGCTCTGGTTCAGCAGTTTGAAATATGGCAGCGTCTATGCTACTGTCCTCAAGACGCGAGCGATTGTCTTCTTCCTGTCCGCCATCAGCTTCGCAATTATCTTCCTCGGCAATCTCGGACTGGCGGTACGCCTGGTACCGAAGACTGAAGCACGCTACTGGCCATGGGATATAATGCGACGGCTGCAAGCGATGCTCAGAACGTCTGTTATCGCGGCAACTGTCCTGCTGAGCTTAATCTTTGGTTTGGTAGCTCAAAGCAAGTGGGAAATCATACTACGCTTCCTCAACCAGCAGCCCTTTGGTATCACAGACCCCGTTTTCCACAGGGAAGTGAGCTTTTATGTCTTTTCCCTGCCTTTCCTGAACCTGCTGCAGGGCTGGCTTCTCTGGGCCCTGATAGTTACTCTTGTTTGCAGCGCCGGTGTGTATCTTCTCAGCTACGGATTACAGTGGTTCAAATTTCATTTAACCAGACCCGTGCTAGCCCACATCAGCGGGCTGGTCGTAGCCATCCTGGGACTGCTAGCCTGGGGCTACTGGCTCAGCATCTGGGAACTGGTCTTCTCCAACCGTGGGGTTGTCTTCGGAGCCAGCTTTGCTGACCTGCATGCCAAACTGCCCGCCCAGTGGATTCTCATCGCAGTAGTCATTATTTCCATTGGCGTTATCCTCTTTTCAGTCTGGCGTCACAACTTCCGCTGGCCTCTCTACGCTATCGGCTGGTGGCTGGCCGCCGCCGTTCTCATCGGTAACATCTACCCGGCTGTGGTACAGCGTTTCCAGGTTGAGCCGGATGAGCTGGAACGGGAAACACCCTATATTAACTATAATATCGATTACACCCGCCGGGCATTTGCCCTCGACCGAATTGAAGAACAACCCTTCCCTGCTGAAGACACCCCCAGCCCCCAGGACATAGCCGACAATGAGCAGACAGTCAACAATATCAGGCTCTGGGACACCCGTCCTCTCAAGGATACCTACAACCAGATTCAATCCATCAGGCTCTATTATGACTTCGTTGACATCGATGTCGACCGTTATACCATCGATGGCCAGTACAGGCAGGTGATGCTCTCGGCCAGGGAGCTCTCCGCCGAAAAATTAGCCGGGCAGGCGCAGACCTGGCTTAACCGGAAACTGCAATTTACCCACGGCTACGGCCTCGCCCTCAGCCCTGTTAATGAGATTACCTCTCAGGGGCTGCCTGATTTGTTCTTAAAAGATATCCCCCCGGTCGGCAAGCTTACGCTCGACGTACCACAGATATACTTCGGCGAAAAGACAGACGATTACATCATGGTAAAGACAAAAACACAGGAGTTCGACCATCCCAGCGGTGAAGATAATGTCTATGGCTTTTATCAGGGTAAAGACGGCGTCGGCCTGGGCAGTTTCTTCCGTCGGTTTGTCTATGCCTGGGAGCTGGGCGATTTCAATATCCTCATCAGTAACCAGTTGACACAGGAGAGCCGGGTACTCTACTACAGGAACATTCAGAGCAGGGTCAGCCACCTGGCGCCGTTCTTGACTCTGGATAAAGACCCCTACCCTGTGGTGATAGACGGCAAGCTGCTCTGGATTCAGGACGCCTATACTACCAGCGACCGCTATCCTTATTCCACACCGGCTGCCAGCGGCATAAACTACATCCGCAACAGCGTCAAAGCCGTAGTCGATGCTTACAATGGAGATGTCACCTTCTATATCGCCGACCCTGAGGATGCCCTGATTCGGACCTACCAGAAGATTTTCCCCGTGCTCTTCGTTCCTTTTACGCAGATGCCAGAATCCCTGAGGGTACACCTGCGCTATCCCGAGGATATGTTCGTAATCCAGTCTGAGGCGTACCGGAGCTACCATATGCGCGATGCCCGCGTCTTTTACAACAAGGAAGACCTCTGGGCTATACCAAGGGAAGTCTATTTCGGCACCGAGCAGGCCATGGACCCCTACTACATCATCATGCGCCTGCCCGGTGAGCAAGGTGAAGAGTTCCTGCTGATGCTGCCCTTCACACCAGTCAACAAAAATAATACTATCGGCTGGCTGGCCGCCCGCAGCGATGGCGCCAGCTATGGCAAGCTGCTGGCTTACCTCTTCCCCAAAGACCGCCTGGTTTATGGCCCCAGCCAGGTGGAAAACAGAATCGGCCAGGATACCATAATCACTTCCCAGTTTGCTCTGTGGGGTCGAGGCGGGTCTAGAATTATCCGCGGTAATCTACTTTTGATACCCCTGGCCAGGTCAATGCTCTATGTGGAGCCAGTCTTTCTCCAGGCCGAGGTTGGCGGACTGCCCGAACTGAAACGGGTCATTGTAGTCGCCGGCGAGCAGATAGCTATGCAGCCCACCCTTAAGGAAGCTCTGGCTGCCATCTTCGGTACTCCAACCGCTCCGGCGGAACCTGCCGTAACCCCACCCAGCGGGACGGTACCCGCCAGTATGACCGACCTGATTAACCAGGCCCAGCAGCACTATGTCCAAGCTCTGGAGTACCAAAAGGCGGGCGATTGGGCTGGCTACGGCAAAGAGCTGGCCTCTTTACAGACAGTGCTGGAGCAACTGGCAACACTGGCGGGAAAGTAGCTTGGGCAAAGCTCAAATTCCAAAGCCCAGATTACAAATGAATGACAAAACCCAAATGACGAGGTATTTTAGGCATTAAGGCATTTGGATTTCATTTGAACTTTGGATTTTGACATTTGGGTTTTTGTTTGATACTTGCTACTTGACACTTGATACTTAAGTTTTAGAGTGGAGGTCTCTATTGCCGGGTAAAGTAATTATGGTTCAGGGGACAGCCTCGGATGTCGGCAAGAGCATACTTGTCACGGCTCTTTGCCGCATTTTTAAGAACGACGGCTTCACGGTAGCCCCCTTCAAATCCCAGAATATGTCCCTCAATTCCTTCGTCACCCCTGACGGCGGAGAAATTGGCCGTGCCCAGGCGGTGCAAGCCGAAGCCGCCGGCATCTTCCCCACCGTCGATATGAACCCCATTCTTTTGAAGCCGGAAGCCAACAGCCGTTCGCAGGTGGTTGTCAGAGGCAAGCCCCAAAGGACTTCCAGCGCCGCCGCCTACTACAAGCTCAGGTCGGAACTCTGGCCGGTGGTCACTCAAGCCCTGGATACACTGCGTGATGAGTATGATATTGTCGTCATCGAAGGTGCCGGCAGCGCTGCCGAAGTAAACCTGTCCAAGGATGAGATAGTGAATATGCGTGTTGCCAGATATTGCCAGTCGCCGGTACTGCTTGTGGGCGATATCGACCGGGGCGGCGTCTTCGCCTCACTGCTGGGCACTCTCATGCTTTTGAACCCGGAAGACCTCGCCCTGGTCAAAGCCCTGGTAATCAACAAGTTCCGGGGCGACCTGTCCCTATTCACGCCCGGCATCAAATTCCTGGAAGAGAAATCAGGGTTGCCGGTAGCAGGGGTAATCCCATATTTCAATGACATTGCCATCGCCCAGGAAGATTCGGTAGCGTTGGAACACGCAGGCTCGCAGCCCAAGACTTTTAAGCTCGATATCGCCGCCATCCGTCTGCCCCATATCTCCAACTTTGATGACTTCGACCCCCTGGCTAAGGAAAATGGCATCAGAGTCCGTTATGTCAAATCCACAAAAGACCTGGGGAAGCCCGATTTAGTTATTCTGCCCGGCAGCAAGACCACGGTTGCCGACCTCGCCTGGCTCAAGGAAAGCGGATTGGCCAAAGGAATTGTGAGTCTTTATCAGAAAGGAATTTTCATCATCGGAGTATGCGGCGGCTTTCAGATGCTGGGGCGGTTCATCGATGACCCAGAACAGGTGGAGTCAGCCGTTTTGCGCCAGCCCGGTCTTGGGCTTCTGCCTATCACCACTGCCTTTCTGTCGACCAAGGAAACCCACCAGATAAAAGGCGAGGTAATCTCGCACCGCGGGCTGCTGGCCAAGACGAAGGGCATCAGTTTTGATGGCTATGAAATCCATATGGGTAGGACGGAAAGCGCTGGCGAAGACGCCGCCTTCTGCCTGACCGAGCGCTCAGGCAAGCCGTGTGACATCGCCGATGGCTATATTGATGAGAGCGGCCGGGTGCTGGGCACTTACATTCATGGCCTCTTCCGCGATGAGAAGCTGAGGAGGGCGATACTGAGGCAAATCGCCCAGTCCAAAGGTTTACGCCTCACCTTCAAAAATAATCCAGGAGAGGACGAATATGACAAACTCGCTGACCTGGTCAGCCACAACCTGGATATGCAGCTTATTTATAAGATAGCCGGGTTGAGTAGGGGAAGCTGAGCCGGTCGAAATCCGCGTTAGAATCGTGTTTACTCATCTTGGACGTTGATTTCAATTTAAAAGACGATTTCTTAATGGCCAATCAATACGCTACCTGTATGCCGACAGAGCGAAGTTTAGATGGTAACTTATCTTGGAGATTAGATACATCTTCGTCAGATAGTTCTATGAGCGTGAACTTATATTTACTATATATTTCTAATTTTCTTTTCTTGTTAGCAAGGTATGCTGGTCCGTCTAACCCCCAGAATTCAACATAGACATTTCCGGTAGGCATATAGAAGTCGCAATATATATTTTCTTTTACTGGAAGCTTTTTTTCAGACTCATGAACGATTTTATTTTTATACAGCCAATTGTCAATAAGCAACTCTGACTTTGACCTGACAAAATGTCCATCATCAGCTCGATATTTTTGTTCTCGTTTGAATTTATCCCTAAATTCTGTCGGCTTTGTTTGTTTGGCATGGCAATCTAAACAAAGGTTGTACCTGGCATCCTTGAATCTTCCACATTGGGGACACTGGTTTATAATTCCATCTTTCCTTTTCTGATAGTGTTCAGAGCAAAGAGTGTCAAAGGGTAATACACGAGTTGTACAATCTATAAAGGCGCAAATCCTTGGTGAGATTTCTGGATTATAGGATTCCTGTTTTTCCGAGGCCTTTGAGTATTCTGTCTTTACTTGCTTGTTAGAATCATCCTGCTGTTTGATTTGAGCCCTTTCGATTGGTGCAGAAAGTTCTCTTTCGGAATGAACCTTCTTAAAAACCGCCTTAAGAACAAATCCAGCAACAAGCAGCAGTACACCTAGGACAATCCATTTCCACCACATGGCAACTATGTACGCGATTATACCTATACCAGCGACTATTACAACAACCAAAAACTCATCTTTCCGCTTTCTTTTGCGATAAGGCATATTCCCCCTCACATAAACTGAGGCGGTCACTAAATTTAGTAAAGTATAAACCAGTTCCTTCGAGCAATTCAAGTTAGTGGCATGAAGCGTAACGTAAAATAGCGGTGATTCTTTTCGTACGTCAGTAGCAATTCCGCCTCGGATAAGCTAGTATTATTAAGTGACCGTGAACGGAAACATCGAGACAAATTCCAGGGTAGCTATCATCGGAGGAGGGCCGGCAGGCAGCTTTTTTGCTTTATACCTGCTCAAGTATGCCCGGCAGGTGAATAAACACTTCGAAGTCACCATCTACCAGGAGAGGGATTTCAGCGGTCTGGGTCCCAAAGGCTGCAAGGGCTGCGCCGGCATCCTGGCTATGTCCCTCGTTGAGAATCTCAAAGAGCTTGATTTGACCATCCCCGAAGAGATAATCCAGAGTAAAATCGAGCATTACGCCGTCCATAGCCCCTACACCTCCATCAGCATCAGCAACCCGGATAAAGGAGTCAAGATTCTCAGCGTTTACCGCGGGGGTGGCCCCCGCGTCTCCCACTTCGAGAGCAATATCAGCTTTGACGGCTGGTTGCTGTCCCAGGCTCAAAAGCAAGGCGCTAAAGTGGAGAACCAGAGGGCATCGCGTATTAACCTTAAACCGGAGGCTCAGGTAGAGGTGGGCGGCGAGAAGTTGAATTACGACCTGATAGTGCTGGCTTCGGGGGTAAATGGACGGCAGCTTCCGGTTCAAGGGCTTAATTATATCCCCACCAAAACCCAGACCATGGCCCAGGATGAGCTTTACGCTGGAGTTGAAGCTGTGGAAGCGCGGCTGGGTAATATGGCTCATGTCTTTCTGATTCCAAACTCAGGGCTGGTTTTCGGCACCCTGGTGCCGAAAGGCCCCTTCATCAACGTTTCCCTGTTAAGCACCGGCAAAATCCCCATTTCAGTGACCGATTTTTTAAACCTTGACCTGGTTCGTAACGTACTGCCTGAGAAGTACGAGCGCTCCTGCGGCTGCCGCCCCCGCACCTTGATCACCCCGGCCTCTAACTACTACTCCGACAACTTTGTCGCCATCGGTGATGCCGCCATCTCCCGGCTCTATAAAGACGGCATCGGCTCCTCCCTCTTAACCGCCCGTGAAGCCGCCCGCACTGTGGTCAATCACGGCAAATCCGCCCGGGACTTTAAGCGTTACTATCAACCGCTTTGCGCCAGACAGAACCGAGATAACCGGTGGGGCCGATTGCTATTCTCCATAAATGACCGGGCTAAGGACTCAAGCGTCTTTTTGCTGACACAGGACCGCCTGGTCGGAGATGAGCAGCAGAACACCCGCTCGCAGCCATTTACACGGGCTGCCTGGGGCATGTTCACAGGCAGCTATACTTACGGCAGCATTGCCGGGATGGTGCTCAACCCGGCTTCGATGGTCAGACTTTCCCTTGCCTTTATCACCGAGAGTCTGAGCGGCCTTTCCCGGAAAGAGCCTGCCTATCCCAGGAAGCTGCATGTGGGAGGCAAGAAAATCCTGATACTCGGCAGCGGATTCGGCGGGACATATTGTTTGAACCGCCTCGTTCGTTCTCTGAATAAGAATGAGAATGTGGAAACCACCATGGTCAGCAATGAAAATTTCTTCCTCTTCTCTCCCCTGCTTCACGAAGTAGCTACCGGCAGCATAGAAACCCGTCACATTGCCTACCCGATCAGGAATTTGCATTGGAGAGACAGGTTTAAATTTATTCAAGCCGAGGTAAAAAAAATAAATCTGAGCACTCACCAGGTAATTACCAGCGAGGGCACTCTTGATTACGATTACCTGATACTGGCGCTGGGCAGCGTGACCGATACCTCAGAATTAGCCGCCACTGGGGAAAGCGTCTTTACTCTCAAGACTCTCCATGATGCTATGCTGCTCCGAAATCACATCATACATGCTTTCGAGCAAGCCAGCACTCACCGGGAGCCGGACCGCCAGCGGCAACAGCTCACCTTTGTTGTCTCCGGAGGCGGTTACGTAGGTATCCAATTAATAACTCAAATGAGGGATTTTATCCGTAAAGACCTGGTCAAGTTCTATAAAGAGATTAATCCTGAAAATATCAGGATAATCCTGGTCGAAGCCGAAGCCAAGATTGTCGCCGGGCTGCATACCAGACTCGGTGCTTATGTTATGAAACATCTCCAGGATTCGGGCATTGATGTCAAGCTAAAATCACGCGTTACAGGTGTCTGGAAAGACCGCCTGGAAATCAACGGCAAAGAAATCGTGCCGGCCAGCACCCTTATCTGGGTGACAGGAGTAATCGCCAACCCGCGCATTGCCGAGCTTGAAGCCAAAAAGGACGGCCAGGGCCGGGTACTGGTTAACGAATATATGGAAGTGAGCGGGTTTCCCGGCGTCTATGCCATTGGTGATTGCGCTCACTTTGAGGACCCGCAAACAGGCAAGCCTATCCCCCCGCGCGCCCATATTGCCGTCCGCCAGGCAAAAGCCGTTGCCCGTAACCTGCTCGCTGAAATCCGCGGCTGGGACAAGAAGCCCTATTATTATGACAACTCGGCAGAAGTGGTCTCCCTGGGTGACACCAATGCCATATTCCGTTTCCACAGGTTACGCTTCTATGGATTTCTGGCCCGTTTGGTCTGGATTACTGCTTACTCCTTACTGGTTACCGGCTCGTACAACCGACTCCGAATAATGACTGACTGGATTTTTGCTACTCTATTTGGCCGTGACACCACTTTCTTAAAATTAACAGATAGTGATACATTGTCCCACACTGATTCTCAAGAAATTCCTTCACCCGAGAATTCAGGAAAGCGAGGATAAAATGCCGCCCGCGAAAAAAAGTAGTTCTGAAACCATCTATTACCCCGTTTTCTTAAATGTTAAGGGCAGAAAGTGCGCCGTTATCGGTGGCGGACAGGTAGCCCTCCGCAAAGTAACTACTTTACTGGAAGACGGGGCAAGGGTTACCGTCATCAGCCCCGAACTATGCCCGGAGCTGGTCAGCCTTGCCGAGAAAAAAGAGATAATCGTTCTCAACAGGGAATACCGTAAGGGAGACCTTAAAGGTGCTTTTGTTGCCATCGCTGCCACTGATAGTAGTATAATTAACCGGCAGATAGCTGCGGAGGCGCGGGAAAAGTCGGTGCTGGTCAACGTCGTCGATGATGCCAAATATTCCGATTTCATCGCTCCTTCCATTGTGCGCAGGGGCGATATTACGATTGCCATCTCCACCTCCGGGCAAAGCCCCGCCCTCGCTCGGAAACTCCGCACCAGGCTGGAAAGGGATTTCGGCGAGGAATATGCCCGGCTTGGCCGTCTGCTCGGTGAAGTTCGTGCCGAAGCTAGGAAACAGAACATAGTCGTCGATGGTGATGGCTGGCAGGAAGCTATCGACCTCGACCGCATCCTTGAACACCTGAGAAAAGGTGAGGACGAAAAGGCAAAACAAACCGTGCTTGATAATCTGAAAGCAAAGCAGCAGACGAAGGCAGAGAAATAAAAATGGCTCAGAAGATAGTCATTGGAACCAGAGGTAGCAAGCTCGCCGTTGTGCAAACCGAGACGGTTGCGGCCCGGCTTAGAGCTGTCAATCCCGGTCTCGTGGTAAACATAAGTCGCATCGTGACCAGGGGCGACCGCACTCGTACTCCCTTAGCACAAACAGCAGGAGAAGGCATCTTCGTAAAAGAGCTTGAAGAGGCACTACTGGATGGGCAGATTGACCTCGCCGTGCACAGCCTGAAAGATATGCCAAGCCAGCTGCCTGAAGGGCTGTGCCTGGCGGCAGTAATGGAGAGGGTGAACCCGGGAGATGTGCTGGTAACCAAAGGGCAGAAGCTGGCTCAACTGCCTTCCGGAGCCAGTGTTGGCACCGGCAGTTTGAGACGTGCGGCGGAGCTAACCGCCTACCGCCCGGACCTCAAGGTGGTCAGCATCAGAGGTAATGTTGATACCCGCTTGAATAAAGTAACCAGGGGAGAACTGGATGGCGTAATCCTGGCCGCCGCCGGCCTGAAACGGCTTGGCTGGGAGGACAGAATAACCGAATACCTGCCCATCGAGCATTTCTTACCTGCCGTGGGGCAGGGAGTGCTGGCAATCGAAGGACGCTCTGATGAAAAGGGCTGCACCCGAATTGCCGCCCCTCTCAACCACCTGCCTACCTGGCACAGCATCACTGCCGAGCGGGCTTTTCTCCGCACTCTGGCCGGCGGCTGCCAGGCTCCGATTGCCGCTCTGGGCACGGTAACCGGCGACTCCATTCGGCTTGAGGGCATGGTAATGGATGTCAAGGGAAATAAGGTTCTGCGCGGCAGCGAATCCGGCACTGTTCTCCATGCGGAGGAAATTGGTATCAAGCTGGCAAAAAGATTACTGGCCGATGGGGCTGATAAGTTTTTAAGCGGACAGGGGAAGAATGAAAACTGGTAAAGTCTATCTGGTTGGCGCCGGACCGGGTGACCCGGACCTGATTTCAGTAAAAGGCGCCCGCTGCCTCAGGCAGGCAGACGTAGTCGTTTATGACCGCCTGGCGAATGAGAGTCTTCTGGCTCTGGCGCCGCCGCAGGCGGAAAAAATAGATGTCGGCAAAACTGCCGGCGACCACACTATGCCCCAGGGCGAGATAAATCTGCTATTGGCGGCTAAAGCCAAAGAAGGCAAAACGGTCGTCCGC
>Ga0154807_1092_pt1 | contig 10003 bp, 5 predicted proteins | sample Rifle2008BG16ft_FD_105815 | JGI IMG/M metagenome (GOLD analysis project Ga0154807, IMG submission 105815) | Chloroflexi bacterium RBG_16_51_9
CTAAGATTGGGGTAAGGTCAATGGATGACGTTGCCAGGGATTTGTGGCCGTAAGAGGTAATGGAGTGGTTGCCTGTCGAGTTTATCTTTATTCCAGAGTCTTGACTAGTTTGAGAGTACCGCTCCCCCATAGATTTTCAATCCGCTTCGTCAAGACAAAACCGTGCTTCTGATAGAATTGAAGAGTAGCTTGATAAACAGGTTTAGTGTCAGGTGGCACTGTTAATACGACAATATGCTTAAAACCCAGTTGCCTCGCATAGTTAGCGAAGTGGCGCATAAGCATAGAACCCCAGCCCTGCCCTCGATAATCGGGATGAGTTGCAAATAAAGTTATGTTTAATGCCCCATCCCAGCAGGTAAATACGACGCAAGATAGCAGCTTCTCATCTTGTCTTAGACAGAACGCGTCTTGGAATAGTAAATCTCTTCTGGTGTCCTCTGGTACATCGGGCGTGAACCATTCGGGTGACAATAGCCGTACCAGACTCACTATTTCGTCAGCAACCTGATTGGTAGGTCTTTGAACGAGTTGAATAACGTAGTCTTCACTCATAGGGTTAATATTACTACTGAACCTTGACCTTCAGCAAATCGCGGGATGTGAGCTCTTATTATCTTAGAGGAGGCTGGGAGATACACATGTCTTCAATCCGATAAAGTTTGATGAAGCCAGACCTGCGCCCCGTCTACGTCTCCACAGGCGCGTAGGTCATCTGGTAGAGGCGGGTGTAGAGGCCGCCCTTAGCTAGCAGTTCTTCGTGGCGACCCTGTTCCACTATACGCCCGTCATCCAAGACAACGATGCTATCGGCATCGCGAACCGTGGAGAGGCGGTGGGCGATGATGACCGTCGTCCTGCCTTTCAGGAGCTGTCTGATACCCTCCTGGAGCAGGTGTTCGCTGTAGGAATCGACACTGGCAGTAGCCTCATCCAGCAGGATGATTGCCGGGTTAGCCAGAATTGCCCGGGCAAAACTGAGAAGCTGGCGCTGCCCCATACTTAAGTTTTGTCCCCGCTCCTGGAGCATGGTATCGTAGCCATTTTCCAGCTTGATGATGAAATCATGGGCGCCGACCGCCTTTGCCGCCGCTGTTATTTCTTCGTCGGTAGCCTCTAATCTGCCGTACCTGATGTTCTCCTTGACCGTATCTGAGAAGAGGAAGGGGTCCTGGAGGACTAAGCCCAACTGCCCCCGGTAGGCAACCTTGTTAATATCTCGCAGGTCATAGCCATCGGCCAGGATGCGCCCCCCGCTGACATCATAAAAACGGGCGATGAGATTAACCATGGTGGTTTTGCCGGCTCCAGTTGGGCCGACCAGGGCGACTGTCTTGCCCGCCGGAATATGAAGGTTGATATCATGCAGCACTTCGATATCCGGCAGGTAGCTGAATGAAACCCCCTCGAATTTAATGTCCCCTTTCAAAGCCGGCACTGTGATGGTTTCTTTGCCCTCATCCGTTTCAGGCTTAACATCGAGAAGCTCGAAGATGCGGGTGCCCGAAGCCATCGTCCTCTGGAGCTGGGTGTATTCCATGGTCAGGTTGCGAATTGGGTCGAAGAAACGCTGTATATAAAGGAGGAAAGCCAGCAGAGTGCCGACCAGGATGGTTCCGCTCAGCACGCCGCTGCCGCCGTAGAGAATGATGACAGCGGTGGCAATCGCCAACAGCATTTCGACTACCGGTGACATCAGGGCTGATACCCGCACCGAGGCGAGGTTAGCTTCCAAATTAGCTTTGTTCACCTCATCAAAACGCTGAGAGTTCACGTCCTCTCTGGACAGGCTCTGAATGACCCTCACTCCTGAGATATTCTCCTGAAGGGCGGCATTAACGAGGGCGATAGCCTGTCTCACTTTGACAAAATAAACCCGTGCCTTAAGCTGCCACAGGGCAACGAACAATAGAAGCACCGGCACTACGGCCAGGGTAAACAGGGCCAGCTTTGAATCCATAGCGAAGAGTGCGAACACGACGGCCGCCAGGCCGACCACCTCGCCTATAACATACAAAGCGCCGGAATCAAGAAAATCTCCCAGTTCCCCGACATCATTCAGCACCCGGGACATAATCCGCCCCACCTTGTTAACATCATAAAACTTCAGGGAAAGCCGCTGCAGGTGGTCGAAAACCTGGCTCCGCAGACTAAGCAGAATGCCCTGTCCCAGGCGCGCCTCGGCTTTTATCTGAGTGTAATAAGCCGCCCAGTTGAGCATGGCATTGCCCAGGAAGAGGAGCACTATCATGGTCAGGCCGCTCAGGTTTTTGGCCACAATGTAATCGTTTACAGCCCGGCCGACCAGGTAAGGGCTGATGACATTGGAGAGGGTCAAGAGCAGCGTTGCAGCGATTGTCAGGGGCAAAGCCACCTTATAAGGGGCAAAATATTTAATCATGCGGGCAAAGACCTTTGAATCAAACGGCTTGCCATAGACGATGTCATCGGTATCATCCAGACTGCTGCTCAGACGCTCACTGGGAACATAAGCCTCATGCCGAACGATGGCTTCAGGTATTTGTATCTGCTCTGTCTGCTCATCAGCTACTGCGACTTCAACTGGCTCGGAGTCTTCCTGGTCCTGGAATTGGAGATTGTAAAGCTGCGAGTAGAAGCCGTCCTGGGCAAGCAATTCCAGGTGCTTGCCCCGCTCGACAACCTGACCATCTTTCAGAACCAGGATAAGGTCGGCCATCTGCACCGAGCGCACCCGGTGAGCGACAATAAACGTGGTGCGCCCCACAAGCAGTTCAGCCAGGGCGTTCTGAATGAGATAGGCTGTTTCCGTATCCACGCTTGAGGTAGAGTCATCCATAATCAAGATGCGCGGATTAAGCAGGATGGTGCGGGCGATTGCCAGCCGCTGTTTCTGCCCGCCGGAAAGAGTGATTCCCCTCTCGCCCACCCAGGTCTCATAGCCATCGGGCAGACTGATAATAAAATCGTGCAGCCGGGCTACTTTGGCAGCTTCCATTATCTGCTCCAGGCTGGCGTCCGGCCGGCCGTAGCTGATATTCTCCCGGATAGTCGCTGAAAAAAGAAAGGCGTCCTGGTGAACGATGCCGACGTGCCGTCTCAGCGAGTTCAGGGTTAAATCACGAATATCTATCCCATCGACTCTGATTCGCCCGCCAGTAACATCATAGAAACGCGGTATCAGGTTGGCGATAGTCGATTTGCCGCTGCCGCTGGCTCCCACAAGGGCAATTATCTGCCCCGGCTGGGCTTCAAAGTCCACATCCTTCAAAATAGTGCCGTGAGAATCGTAGCTAAAGGAAACACCCTCGAACCTGACCAGTCCATTTGCCTCTTCGATGTTAACGGCGTCAGGTTTTTCCGTCACCGGGGAGACCTGGTCGAGAATTTCAAAGATGCGTTTGCCGGAGGCGCTGGCCCGGGAGAAGAGTATGCTCAGCCAGCCCAGCATCCTTATCGGCATATTGAGCATGACCAGGTAGAGCATGAACTGGGCGAGCTCGCCCTGGGTGAGAGTGCCGTTTATGACCAGGCTGCCTCCGTACCAGAGGATGCCGCCCATGGCCGCTGCAAGGGACAGGCTCATCAGGGGGCTATTCGATGCCATCACATTATTAACTTCGATTTCCTGGTTATACAGCGTCTCCGCCTGCTTCTTGAATTTCTTGCTCTCAAAAACCTCGCGGGCAAATGCCCGCACCACCCTTACGCCGGTCAGATTTTCCTGTACCGTCGTCTCCAGCACGCCCAGATTTTGCTGAATCTTTGTCCACAAGTCCTTGAGCTTCTGATTGATGATAATAGTCCGGAAGGAGATAAAAGGCACCACGCTCAGACTGATTAAAGCCAGCTTCCAGTTAAGCGATAGGAGCAGGAAGGTAATGGCTACCATAACAATGGCGAGATAGAAGCCCCGTAACAGGGCAAAGCCGACAAACTGGCGGACGCCTTCGACATCGGCAGTCGCCCGGGACATCAGTTGGCCTGTTTGAGACCTGTCATGAAAGGAATAACTCAGGCTCTGGAGCCGGTTGTAAAACATTTTACGGATGTCATAAGCCACTTTCTGGGAGAGGAATTCCTGGAGGTAGCTTTGCCCGTAGCTGAGCAGACTTCTGATAATTCCTGCCCCCACCACGCCCAACGTTAAGAGCAGCAGCATGTGGCGGTCTTTTGAACCGAGGGCGAGGTCTATGGCCTGGCCGGTCAGACGCGGGATGAGCAGGGCAAAACCGGCTCCGGCAAAAAGAGTGATATAAGCCAGCAAAGCCTGCGGCCAGTACTTCCAGAATAGAGCTGTCACACGCACAAAAATACGCATCTTGTCTATTATAGGGATTAAGGTGGAGATAGGCAAATTCCTGGTTCCTAACGCGAACACGCCCTCTTCAACCGATTGCCCTCCAGTACGTTATATATCGTATAATAATGATAAGAATTTACCTTTTGGAGGGAAACTACGATGACTAAAGCTGGGTTCATAATGGGGATAGCTCTCCTGGAAGGTGCGATTTTACTTGCCGGAGCCTGCGGGCAACAAACCCCGCCGCCTACCCCAACACCTCCGGTAGTCTACTCCGAGCCTGAGTTGGAGTACCTTTTGATTTCCAATTTCGGTGACGTATTTTATGTGGACTTTGATTTTTATCCGGTTGCCCGTGAGGGACAGGAAGCGAAAAATGCCCTTGAACAATTTCCCGTTATCAGCGCCAACGTTACTGAATTCTCGGCTATCCTGGCGCATCTCGGACTGCCGAATAAAGCCGAATATACCCCTGATGAGAAGCTTGTTGTCTACCGAGAACACAAGAAACTGACGCTTGGCGTTCAAATGACAGGTGCCGGAAATGTTTACAACTTTGTTTTGAGGATTGGAGAAGACCAGGGGGAGCTTATCCAGGGGACTATCACCGCCTCCGGCAAAATAACGGTGCTAAAACGGGAGCCCAGCTTTAATACCTATCCCATCTGTCTCGCCGCCGGCACTCTGGTAGACACCCCGGATGGGCGGATACCTGTGGAGCAGTTACAGACCGGTATGTCAGTATGGACTTTAGACGATTCGGGAAACCGTATCTCTGCTGTGATAGTGAAGACAACCAGGACTCCGGTTCCTTCACCGTTCCGGGTGGTCAAGGTGACGCTCAGTGACGGCCGTTCTGTGACTGCCTCACCAGGTCATCCGTCAGCCGCTGGGCGAGCCTTAGTGGACTATGAGGTGGGCGAGATTATGGATGGAGCTAAGGTGATAGCTGTACAGTCTTTAACCTATGACGCCGGCGCTACATATGACATCCTGCCTGCCGGTTCAACCGGTTTGTACCGGGCTAACGGCATCCTGTTACTGAGCACACTGAAGTAAGTAAGTGTTACCGTAGTGGGGACGGCAAATCGGCAGTAAAATCCAAATGCCAAAGCTCAAAGTTCAAATGGATGTCAAATGACTAAATCAGGGAGGGGGATTCGTTTTCGTTTTTCTTAATAAAATTTCCTGCCCGTGAGACAAAAGGTGTTTTTGTGCGTAAAGTGGCGGCAAGCACCGATAACGAATGGCCGGGGCAGGCTCGATTTGTTTATTCGAAATTGCCAAACGAATCAGGTCGAATCGTTGAAATAGGCTCGATTCGTTTTGCATAATTATTTGTTTTGCTCGGGCGGGCTATTCTCAGGCGAATTACGCAAACGCGGGAAGAGATGGCCGTTCTTCTCAAGTAAATCCCTGACCTTCTCCACCCAGTCATCCTTGTTATCTGCGCGCATTTTGTGCCTGGCGCTAACGAGAGCGGCCAGAATTTTGACATCCTGCGCGATGAGCCGGCGATTGGGCGGGTTCTGTTCCATGAGCGATTTTATCTCGACCCTGAGCAGCGTTATTTCTTCATCGAGGCCTTCTACCTCAGCAGCCTGCCGGAACTCATGCTTTTGGGCATCGCCGAGCGCTTTCGAATAGAAGCCGCGCTTTCTGGCATTCTGATTGCCTGGTTGGGCACCACGTTTTCTTTTCATAGGCTCATAATAGCACAAATGTTCTATGTTGGCTACCGAGTTTTGTCGGGGTTAGGCATCCAAAAACGCTTTCGCCCGCTAGAGCCTCTGTTGCATAAGGTAAGGTTAAGGTGTAGATTATAAGAAAAACCAGGGGTAATAGATGACAGGTGACTGGAAGAACAAACTATACTTTGGCGATAATCTGAATATACTCCGGGATTATGGTTTAGTCGCAAAAAAGTATTTGAGGCAGGTTAATTAAAATGGATGGTGTTGACCCAAAAGCAGCTTGCTATGCTATTAGTCAAATAACCGACGGAGGTATATTCGAATCTTTTGCCCTTGACTTCTTGTCAAAATATTTGGGATACCAATTTGTTCCTGTAGCTGGAATCAAGGATAAAGGCATCGATGGCTTCGAACACACAGTCTCAAAAAGTGACAACCCCAAAACTATATATCAATTGTCAATCCAGAAGACTTATAAAGATAAGATTGTTGATAGCGTTGAGAAACTACGGCGAAACAAAATAAGATTCGACCAATTCATATACGTCACCAATCAGAATGTATCCAATCTAGACTCACTCAAAGACGAACTAATTGAAAAGTATAAAAGAGCAATTAATATCTTTGACCTGAATTGGTTTGCAGTACACGTTAATGATACACCAAACACAGTTAGTTCATACCGCATCTTCGTCGATAGCTACTTACATCAATTCAATCGCCCAGGCACGTCTTTTGAAATCGCTAACCTAGTCGACGACCCGAGGCTATACACCTATCTGAGACAGCAGGTCGACGAACTTCACAATGTCTTGAAACTAGACAAAATATTAATTGATAGCCTGATCCTTTATTCTCTAGGAGAAACAGACCCAGACAAAAAAATCCTTATGAACCAAGAGCAGATAATCTCCCGTGTTAAGGAGTTAGTAAAATTTGACCCTCGTCAAATATCTGCATTAGTTACCAAGAGACTTCAGATTTTATCCAAGAAGCCTAGACGAATTCACTATTATCCCAACGAAAATGGCTACTGTCTTTTATACGAAGAACGGTTGCGCATACAGAATAAGAACCTAAGCGATGCCGCGCTGTACGACCAGTACATCAGCGACACGCAAATCCTCATAGACAAAATAGCCAGTCCCGAATTAGCCTCAAAAGTCGATTTTATTTCACTCACAAACGCAATATTGAACTCACTCTATTACAAACAAGGCGTAGAATTCTCTGACTTCGTTCTTCACGGCTCCGGCTCTGAGGCGCTTCAGAACAGTTTGCCTGAAATCATTTCACAAGCAGTCGACAATCAAGGGATAGCCACCAAGTTGTTGGAGATTAAGCAAGTGCTTCTAGCAATAATTCGAGCCATTGTTTACGATGCGACAGTAAACCAGAAAACTTTCCTTAAGAAACTTTCCCTTACATACACCATGCTTTTTCTGTTACAGTGCGATCCAAAGCTAGTTACTTATTTCTCGGCCTTAGCTAGTAAGCTTAATATCTATGTCTGCACGTCAATCATAATACCGGCCCTTTCCGAACGCTTTCTGGAACCGCACAATCGCAGATATACGAACTTGCTCTTAAGTGCACAAAAAGCTGGAGTCAAATTATACGTTAATGAGCCCATTCTCCGCGAGCTCGTAGCTCATTTCAAGATGATTAAGCAAGTTTACAACGAAGATTATCAAGGCAATGACGCTGTCTATTGTAAACCATCGGCTATGTACACAATACCTCACATTATGATAAGGGCATTCTATCATGCATTTAACGAGGGGAAAGTAAACAATTTCGACCGATATATCTCAACTTTTACCTCCCCCAGGATGGATAGACTTAACGAGGACTTGCTTTCCTGGCTCCATACTGAATTCGGCATCGAATATCAACCGAATTCATCATTAGCAATACGAATACAGCGGGCAGAATTAGACCGCATTGCCTATAAATTGTCTGAATATAAATCGGGCACTGACGCCGCCAAGAAACATGTATCCCGAAATGATGCCGAAGTAATATTGACAATTTTCGCACTGCGTGAAAGAAACAACGAATTAGGCACTGCAAATATTTATGGTTATCGCACTTGGTGGCTTACGAGCGACATCACCACTCAGAAAGCGGCAACCGAAGTAGAAGCCGAAAAATATGCCGTAAGTTGTTATATGCGACCTGATTTCCTTTATAACTATATCTCACTCGCCCCGGCCAAAGGGCAGGTTGACACAGCATTCTCAAACATGTTCCCTACATTGCTCGGAGTGAATATTTCAACCTATCTACCTAGTGGCATGTCGGAAATAGTCCATAAATATGTCAGAGAGCATTCTGACGAAAGCGAAGCTAGGAAGATATCTCGAATTAGCGAGCTAATAGACGACTTGAAACAAGACCCACGCAAACAAACCGAACAATTTGTTAGAAGTCGTGTCCAAAAATGGGTCAAGCAATCTAAGACTCGGAAGCATTGAGAATCAGTAATATAACATCATTCCTGCCTGCAAACATTTTTGCAAACCAACCTTGAGGGAAAGGGTTTTACCTCCAGCTATCTGGTAAAACCACCCCGCCCTGAGATTCTTCACCCCGATAGAATCGGGGTTCCAGAATGACACCCCGGCCTACTCCTCCAATGGCAGCGAAAGACCATTCCGCTGATTGCGATTGATATTAGCTCTGTCGTGCGTGAGACAGCCTCAGGCGGACGAAGCATTTCAGAGTGGCGGGAGACAAATTATTATCACCCTCACCTTAGTCCTCTCCCGCAAAGGGGAGAGGAAATTGTTCAAGGTATTTACGAGACTTCGCACTGGTAACAACTGAAATGGGATATAGTTACCTTATTCCAGCGCTATGTGTTAAAATTCTTAGTAGCTGGAGTCGGAGGTTCACTATGGAAAATCAAAAGCGGATTGGCATTATGACCGGGGGAGGGGATTGCCCCGGGCTTAATGCGGCGATACGGGCTGCTACCAAGAGCGCTATCAATGAAGGTTTCGAGGTAATCGGCATTCATAACGGCTGGGAGGGCTTGCTGGATGAGGACACCGAAGAACTAGACCGTCGTAAGACATCGGGGATTATCGACAGGGGTGGGACAATCCTGGGCACTTCCAGAACCAGTCCCCTGCAGGTTGAAAATGGCACCAGGAAGGTTCTTGATACTTTTAAGAAACTGGGTTTAACCGCCCTGGTGGTGCTGGGTGGGGATGGCACTCTCACTGTTGCCAGCAAGATGTTCGAAATGGGCTTGCCTGTGGTGGGGATACCCAAGACAATCGATAATGACATCAGGGGAACCGACTATACTATCGGCTTCCAGACGGCGGTCGAAATCGCTACCCAGGCGCTGGACAGAATCCGCACCACCGCGGAAAGCCATCATAGAGTGATGCTTCTAGAAGTGATGGGGCGCAATGCGGGCTGGATTGCTGTCTATGCCGGTATGGCTAACGGCGCCGATGCTATTCTGATTCCTGAGATTCCGCTGGATGATGAAAAGCTGGATGACCTGTGCCAGATGCTGCTGACCAGAAAATCAAGGGGAGTGAACTTCAGCATTGTGGCCGTCGCCGAAGGCACCGTATTGCAGGGCAAGACGGTGAACAGGGAGGATGCGGCTGCGGCTGGGGAAATGCCCAGGCCGAAGTATGGTGGGGTGGCGGCGGAGCTAGCCGAAATCATCGAGAAGAGGACAAAACTACATACGGGGGTTTCTTCTCTCGGCTATATCCAGAGGGGGGGCACTCCCACAGCTTATGATAGAAGCCTGGCGACCGTTTTCGGCGTCAAGGCGATAACCCTTATCCAGGAAAAGAGTTACGGCCGGATGACGGCTCTCAGGGGCAACCGGATTACCAGCGTGCCACTATCGATTGTGGCCGAAGGCACCAAAACAGTTGATATGAATGCCTACAGGACGGCGGAACGGTTTTTCGGGTAGGGGCTCATCTTGTCAGAAGTGGGCTGCCATGACCCTATCTTTCCGCGCATCTTTCTCAGTGCACTCCCCTTTTCTATG
>Ga0154807_1079_pt2 | contig 9963 bp, 10 predicted proteins | sample Rifle2008BG16ft_FD_105815 | JGI IMG/M metagenome (GOLD analysis project Ga0154807, IMG submission 105815) | Chloroflexi bacterium RBG_16_51_9
AGCAGACTGGCTAGGCGAAGGTCGAGAGTACCCGTGTTGGCAATCTCAAGAACGGAAAGGGGGTTGCCCCGATCCATAAACCAGCCGCCCCGCCGGCCGTAAAAATTCATTTCTTAACCACCAAGTATAGTATTTTGGGAACTACCTAATGTTAGGCTTGGTCAGGGAGCGTTGTCAAGAAAGTGTCAGAAAGCTTGTTTTCGTGTTATGATGTATTCTAAAAAACAGCATGACAGGTAGGAGATAAAAATGGCAGACCTGAGGATTGAGAAACTGGCTCAGACGGTGGTCGAATATTCCGTAGGAGTGCGTAAAGGTGACCGCGTCATGATTGACGGAAACAGCATCGCCGAGCCGCTGATAAACGAAATTTATGCCAGGGTGTTGCAGGCGGGCGGTCACCCGTTTTTGATGCTATCTCTACCCGGCACTGATGAGAGATTCTACCGCTACGCTTCCGATGACCAGCTAAAATACGTGGCCAAGCCGACCGAACTGATTTATGATACCTATGATGTGCGGATAGCTCTGCTCGCCGAGACTAACACCAAGGCACTCAGCAATGTCAATCCAGACAAGATAGTTCTCCGGCGACGGGCGCGCACCGGGCTGCAGCGTACCTTTATGCGCCGTTCCGCCGCCAAAGAGATGCGCTGGACGGTTGCCCCCTTCCCAACCAACGCCTCCGCCCAGGACGCTGAGATGAGCCTTGCCGAATACGAAGATTTCGTCTATGGGGCTTGCTTGCCGGATTTGGCCGACCCGGTAGGCTACTGGAAGCGGTTTTCCGCCCGCCAGGAAAAGATAGTTAACTGGCTCAAGGGTAAAAAACAGGTGCAGGTTACGGGACCGGATACCGACCTGCGCCTCAGCATCAACGAGCGTATTTTTGAAAACTGCGACGGCCACTTCAATATGCCGGACGGAGAAATCTTCACCGGGCCGGTTGAGGACAGCATTGAGGGACACGTTTATTTTTCCTATCCCACCATTTACAGCGGTCGTGAGGTCACCGGCGTGCGGCTCTGGTTCGAGAAAGGCAAGGTGGTAAAGGCGAGCGCGGACAAAAATGAGGAGTTCCTCCTGAAGACGCTGGACACGGATGCAGGTTCACGCTTTATCGGCGAGTTTGCTATCGGCACTAACGAGGGCATTACGAAATTTACTCGTGAAATACTCTTCGATGAAAAGATAGGCGGCAGCTTCCACATGGCGCTTGGCTCAGGCTATCCTGAAACCGGCAGCAAGAATGAATCGGCTATCCACTGGGATATGATTTGCGACCTGCGTGACGGCGGTGAAATCCGCGTGGATGACGAACTCATCTACAAGAATGGTAAGTTTGCCATCGATTTCTAGGCTGTTTCGCAGGGGCTTCTAAACAAGATGCTTACTCGCTGCTGATCAGGTGGTTGCCTGATAGATAAGCATTTTGCAGGTACTGGTTGACCATGCGCTGGGTGTTGAAGTAAGAACCGTTGAGCGCTATAGCCGAGCGCATGATACCGGCGAACTGGTCCGGCTGCTGGTAGTACATTGGCACAATCACCTGCTCAAGTTTGTCATAGAGAGAGGCAACTTCCTTCTCGAAATTGGTTTCAGACTGCCAGCCATCGCCAATCGACCAGCCGGTCACGCCCTCGATATGCCCTTCAATCCACCAGCCGTCCATGATGCTCAATGTGGGCACTCCATTGAGGGCCGCCTTCATACCGCTGGTGCCTGAGGCTTCCTGGGGCTTCTGAGGAGTATTTAACCACAAATCGACACCTGAGCAAACGTATTTCGCCAGAGCAACATCATACTCTTCAAGATAGACCACGGGTATCTCATTCGTCAGGGCGTCGGCGGCTGTGAAAACTCTCTTTATCAGGTTCTTGCTGGCGGTGTCCCTGGGGTGAGCTTTCCCCCCGTAGATAATCTGGAGTTTTCCGTTGTGTTGGGCTATTCGCTTTAACCGTTCGATATCGTGGAAGAGCAGGTCGTGCCGTTTATATTCAGCCGCCCGCCGGGCAAAGCCAATAGTCACCGCCTCCGGGTCGAGGTGTATGCTGGTGCGTTGCTCTATTTTTGCGAACAGTTCTTGTTTAGCTTCGGCGTGGCTTTTCCGAATTTCCTCCAGGGGTATGCGGATGGCGTATTTCAGGTAGAGGTTGTCACGCCGCCATTGAGGGATAAAACGGTCGAACAAACGAGCAAAAGCCGGCGATGTCCAGGTCATAGCGTGCACGCCGTTGGTAATAGCATTAATCTGGTGATTAGAAAAGATGTTGCGGGTTACCTCACCGTGGCGCATCGAGACGCCGTTCACATATCTGGAAAAGTTCAGCGCAAGGTTGGTCATATTCAGAACGCCGTTGGCGCAACAAGATTCAATGAGGAAATTGGTGCGCTCCTCACCAAGGACGGCTCTTACCAAATCGATGGGGAACTCATCGTGTCCGGTCGATAGGGGGGTGTGGGTGGTAAAAACACAGTGCTGGCAGACGCTTTCTTTTTCAGCAGGTTCCAGGGCATGAAGACCCCGTCCCCAGGTGTACTCTTCCATCAATGCCAGGGTAAGCAGGGAGGAGTGCCCTTCATTCATATGATAAGCCTGAACTGTGTGATAGCCCAGGGCGCGCAGCATTGCCACCCCGGCAAAGCCGAGAATGGATTCCTGGCTTAAGCGGTAGCCGGCATCACCCCCGTAGAGGGTATCGGTCAGGCTCTGGTCCCAGGGCGAATTTTCCGGCAAGGCGGTGTCCAGAAGATAGACGGGGACTGAATGGCCGAACTCGCTGCGTACAAGATAGCGCCATGCCTGCACCTGCACCGGTCGCCCGCCTATTATTATCTGAACCCTCAGCGGCATCAGTTCCAGGTGTTTTTCCGGCGACCATTGAGCATCGGTTTCCCACTGGTTGCCGCTGGCATCGAGGTGCTGCTGAAAATAACCCTTGCGGTGAAGAAGAGTGACTCCGACTGCGGATAGGCCCAGGTCAGCGGCGGTGCGGAGAGTATCTCCAGCCAGGATACCCAGCCCCCCGGCGTAGGTGGGTATCTCCGGGTCTAGAAATAGCTCCATCGAGAAATAGGCAAACGTTAACGTTTCCACTTATTGTTATAATACTACTCCGACCAGTCATAGAAATGCAAGTTTGGCGTTTGCCCCTACCCGAGGGGCTGTTTTCCCGATTCTCAGCAGCCGGGCTCACCCGGATGTCCGCAGCAGGACTGGCGCTTCGTTATCTTTATCCAGTTATTACGAAAAACGAGATAGAGTTTCTTATGAATGGGCATGGGGACCAACATATTTGTGAAGATTGGCTGTCTAAAGAACGCCCTCATACTCAAGTACCACCTTCTTCAAGACGTATCATTTTCAAAATATTACAGGTTAATATGAGAAAATGCAAACTAATATATATCGAGCGCATCAGGTTAATCTGTCACGTTGACACTTGTTATCGCGAAGGGCTACAATCAGTTTCATGCCGGAGGTGCTGTTTTGACCGAAAAAGACAAGAAATTAGTTCTTAAATTGTATTCTGATTTCATCTGACCGTTCTGCTATATCGCGGAGCGGTCCAGTCTGGTCAGGCTGGAGAAAGAATTCGATATCGAAGTAGATTGGCGGGGCTTTGAGCTTCACCCGGAGACACCTAAGGGCGGGATTGAATCCAGGCGGCCGCCTTCGCCTGACGGAGATACCAGAATAGGCGGCTACATAGCCCAGTTCGCAGCTAAATTCGGCGTCGAAGGCATGAAGCGTACGAGAAGAACGCCGAATACGCGCAGGGCTCTGGCAGTTGCCGAGTTCGCGCGCGACCAGGGCAAACTAAATGAGTTCCGCTCCCTGGCTATGGATGCTCACTGGACATGAGATAAGAACATCGAAGACAGCGCCATCCTCCGGGAGTTGGCCATCGCCGCGGGACTGGACCCGGAAAAGGCGCTGCTGGCTGCGGATGATGTGGCTTACCAGAAACGAATAGATGACCTGAGGGCAGAGTATAAACGGGTAGGGGTAGGTGGGATACCCACCTTTGTTTTCGGAACGGAGAAAGTCGAGGGCTGCCAGCCGTACGAGGTGCTGGTTGCCGCCGCGCTTCGCGCCAGCGCCCAGCGTAAACAAGCTAGCTAATCAGGCAGCGCAGAAATCTTGTCCTCGTCATAGAAAACAGCGCCAACTACGCACAAGTGGTTGGCCCGTTCTGTTCCCTTGTTCCACTCCAGCCCGAAGCCGAAGCTCGCTTTGAGTAAGGCGTTTACGTCCACGCCCATCGATTCCAGGCTGAAGATTCTCTCTGAAGGCAGGCGGCAGACGGACTCGCCGCTTTCGGCGGCACAGGTCTCACAGGAGTGGCAGTAGCCGGAGCCGGCCACCTTGTATCCCTGCTTCAGGAGTTTTCTGAGTTCTTTCCCCAGGAACTTGCTTGCCTCCCGAACCTGTGTCTGCTGCTGTTCGGCGGTGGTGATTTCGGCGTTGTCCAGAGGTATCCGGAGGCAGATAACGCGGGCGTTGCTGGCTTGTCCGATATAATCGGTAAAATATGGGGTGTTGGGCGGGCAGGCCAGGTTCTTGGCGTAGTGCGGGCAGATGCGGCAGTAGTCCTGGAAGCGCTGCGCGTGCTCGATTCGGGCTACCGGTATCAGTTGCTCGTGGCGCTCGGCGCGCAGGCCAACCTCGTTGATGTTAACAATCTCAATAGATTCGTTTTTCAGGTGTTATCTCCAATGAAAATGGTGGTCTCTGTCATTAAGTCAGTGTAGCATAAAGGCATGAAGTGGCGGCCTTTATCCTTCGCGGAACCGGTAACCCACGCCTCTCACAGTCTCGATTAACGATGACCGTTCTCCGAGTTTTTTGCGGAGTGAAAGTATCACTGTATCGATTACGTTGCTGCCGCCATCACCGCTGTAGCCCCAGACATTCTCGATGAGGGATGCCCGTGACACCGCTTTCCCACTGTGCTGATACAAATAATGAATGACGCCGAACTCTAAAGGCGTGAGTGTAACCCGTTGGCCGTCCAGCACGAGTTCCCGGGCGTCGATATCCAGAATGCCTCCCTCCTCCACCCCAAGTTCAGCAGCAACGAGACCGGCTATCCAGCCATCTGTTGACGCTGGCCCCATATCGAGCATGATAATGTTGTAGCTGACTCCATCCAGCTTCACCATGCTCTTTTCCAGGAATTTGAAGCCTAGCTTAGAGAAAAGCGGGCCCAGGGTCTGCAGGTCGCATATTGTTGCATAGACGCGGCGGAGGTTCGGGCGCATAGTCATATACATACGCTTGGTATCCAGAAAGCAGGCGGCTGTTGCCGGCGAGACCATTTCGTCATATCCAAGGCTAAGCCACCGCCGGCCGAATAAAACCCGTTGATTCTTCGGCACCGGGTCGCGCTGGAGGTGGTCGGAGAAAGCTCGAAGTATCGGGTCGTCTCTTAAAAGGGCCGGGTTCACCGTAGTCGGATCGAAGATACTGATAAAGCCGGATGCCTTGCCGCCACTATCACGGGCGGAGTAAAAAGTCTCAGGAGCTCGCTGCCACCAGTTCTTCAGCAGCCTGGATGCTTCAGAGCCTTCTTGTTCGATGATGGTTCGGATGGCGGCGTCATCTTCTTTATGGCCGGCCGGTTCGACGGCGAACTCGTGTACACCGCTGGGGAAGAAGGCTTCCCGTATCACAGGGTTCTCAAGGATGTAGAGCATATCCGCCGTGTACCGCCACAGTTCGGTCATGCCCGCCGAGCGCACCTCGGTACGTAACTGACGCCAGGCGGCCCGGCGATAGTCCCTGTATGCATTCGGGTCGGACGCTTTTAATGAGGCGGCAATCACTTCCCGCACGGCGTCATGTACGAAGAGGCCATCTCTTCCACTGGTCACAAAAGGTAACGCCCTTAGCCGCTCAAAGGCATCCTGTGGTGCCATTTCTGGCAGCATCTCCTTTAGCAGTGATTGGGTGGCGCAGCGGATGACCGAGGTTGCCTCAAGGGCTTTCCGCGTCAGCGGGTCGGGCACGTCGGATAGGTAAAGCCGTGTCAGCTCTTCGACGACCCGCTGAATAGCGGCGTGCTCCAGGTTGGCAGCCAGACGTTCTGTCAGGGCAGACGAGACGAGCCTAAGCGCCAGAGGGTGACCGTGAGTAATTCGGTTTATCTGCTTCGCGTGTACGCCATTGACTCCGCCGTATGAAAGCAATTCGAGAGCATCCTTGTCCCCGAGCGAGCCGAGTGGGACCGTGCGGAACAGCCCTTCCCATTCCCGGGAGGTGAGCCAGGCCGATACTGGCGCCTCGCGCCCGGAGAAGATAACTCTAACATTGTCGGGTAAGGCGGGGATGAAGACCTGACGCAGCCAAGTATCCATCAGACGGAACAATTCGTAAGTATCGAGGACGAGCACTACCCTCTGCCCAAGCCGGCCCAGGCGTTCAGCAGCCTCGTCTGCTGTTTGTACCTGGCTTCCGATTGCGGTGCTGAGTTCGTGGAGAAAGCCGCGCTCGGTAGGCTCCATCGAACGGCAGTCCAGCCGGACCACTGTTGCTCCCCGCAACCTGGCTTCCTCTGAAAAAGTCTCCAACAGGCTTGTTTTGCCAATGCCGGCAATTCCATGGACAAATACAACCAGAGGCCCATTTTCTTCCAGAGTCTTAAGGAGGGCATCTTTTTCTTCTTTTCTGCCGACAAAACTTTCTGTAGCCCGTCGCTTCAGGATGTCTCGTACCCGTGTAGCCATCTTCCCCTCCTTGAACTATCCTCTAGGAATTCGCTGGATAACCGACAAGGTAACACTAAGTGATGTCATTTGTCAATTATGTTATATTTGCGCTAGGGAGAAGACGACCGCGAGTGGCGTAGTCGTCTTCTCCCGTGGGACATGTGTCACGCATCTATTTTGTTCACGTTACTAACGTCTCTGAATATGGAGCGTGCCCTGGAAAGCCACATCACCGGCTACGCCCTGCTGGGCGTTAATGATGCCACTCGGGGCGATTACCTGAAAGTCCCCGCTTACTGCCGCGCCTTTCATCCAGCCTTCCGTAACGGTGCCCTTGAGCACGCCCGTGCCCTTGGTGTTGTCCATGGTTACATTGAGACGCGCCGTAAAATCATGGGTCTTGCCGTGAATGCGGTAATCGGCCACAATGGTTGAAATGGGGGCTGTGGGGTTGTTGTACTCGAGCACCTCTCCGGTGAATTTCCCGGGACCGGAATCGCCGCTGACGACACCTTCCATGTTCAATACTACCGGAGCAGTCCCGGCCGTGGTTACCCATTTCGTAAAGATGACGTCGCCGCCGGCGACCTCACTGCGGTTATCCGACGCAGCGACTTGCATTCCCCCCAGAGATGCCAGGACTGCTACCAACACGAGCGCTGAGATTACCTTCCAATTCTTGAAATTTTTCATTTTGAGTAACTCCTTTATATATTTTCTATTTTTCTTCCTGTTGGGGTGATGACGTGACACATAATTAACCTGCTCAGACAGTTACGACATCCAGCCCGTGGCAGACCCGGGTCGGCCCTTCGATAACTCCGAAATCCCTGGACGTGATGTTGGTGAAGTTGGGGTGGGCGCCCACAGACTTGAAGATATCCGACCTGGTGTAAGCCTCGTAGGCGCTCCTATCGCTCCATGTATAAACGCCTCCGTATGTGTTGGTTGCGGCATCTGCCAGCCAGACCTTGGAGATGAGTCCATCCATGTTGGCGAAGGCCGGAGCGAGTTCATCGCACATCTTGCGGAACTCCCCATCGTTCATGTTCATGAGATTGAAACTGACTACCTGGATATGCATTTTCCTTCCTCCTTTTTATTTAATAATTGGATTGTAGAGCCGCCGGAGGGAAGATTTATTATGAGAAGATGAGATTTGGATGAGAATTATCATCTTCTCTAAAACTTAATTGAGGTAAAAAAGAAGAGGAGCCACGTGGCTCCTCTTCCCGGTCACTTATTCTGAAATTGCTTACTTAAGGACGAAGTCCTTGTATTTCTCGATGTATGGAATAAGACCGCCTTCATTCAGGATTCCCAGCATTATCCCAGGCATCTTGCTAAAGGTCAGCGTGGCGCCGTTGGTCAGGTCCTTGACCGTGCCGCGCTCCAAGTCGACCTCAAGTTCATCGCCGTCTTTGATGTTATCTGTGTCACAAATGAGCACGGGCAAACCGACATTGATGGCGTTGCGGAAGAAGATGCGGGCGGCTGATTTGGCCAGGATGGCGCTGACGCCGGCCATCTTGATAACGATAGGGGCGTGTTCCCGGCTTGAACCAAGCCCGAAGTTTTTGCCACCGACCACGAAATCACCTTTTTGCACGCGTTTGGCGAAGGTGGGGTCGGCGTCCTCTAGAACGTGCTTGGCAAGTTCCGGCAGGTTGCTGCGCAGAGACAGATACTTGCCCGGAATGATATGGTCGGTGGAGATACCGTCGCCGAATTTAAATGCTTTACCTTTTAACATATTAAATCCCCTCTCACTCCCCGCTATTTTGATAAAAGAGTTTCTATTGGGGAGAACCCACTCTTTTTCTCGATTACTTCTTCGTTGAATTCCCCCTTTTTATAATACACTTTGTAGGCATTGGCGTCACTTTTGGAGGTAATGATTCTGTATTTGCCATCTAAAATTTCAATGGCGCAGCAATTATCGAGAGCGATTGCCACTCCCGAAGTCTTCCTCATCAAATCCTTCAGGTGCGGTCTCCTGTCTTCTTCAGTATGATAGTGAGGACAGCACAGGGCATTTATGAAATTTAGTCCGCTAATCTTAATCAACCCGGCATCCGAGTTGGCAAACTTTCTGGAATCGGAACTCCCGTATTTGAACCAGCAGATGGCGCCGGCGCTTAGACCTGACAATACAGTGTTTCTTCGATATGCTTCAGCTAACGCTGAATCAACGCCAAGCTTCCTCCAGGCAATCATCATTTTCAACGTATTTCCGCCACCCACATAAATGATATCGGATGAAAGTATTTTATCTTCAATCTCTTTTTTTGGCGGCGTATTTACCAGCAAATAGAGAACATCAACCTTGCAGCCCAGGCTTGTACCGAAATAGTTTTTAACGACCTCATAGTATGCTTCGGAATCGGAGCCTGCCGTCGGGACGAAAAGGAACTTGGGCTTGGATGTACCTGACAATCTGATTATTTCTCGGTCAATTCCAGTGGTTTCAACGGGACGTCCTTTGTAGCCTATTTCCCCACCGCCGATGGCAACTATTTTCCCCATTTCGTAATGCCTGTGAGGTTTACAAAAACTCCCGCGGGTCGGTTATTTCACCGCGGATGGCGGTGGCGGCGGCGGTGGCCGGGCTGGCCAGGTAGATGAAAGAGTCCGGGTTGCCCATGCGGCCCTTGAAGTTACGGTTAGCCGTGGAAAGGCAGGCCTCCCCATTCCCCAGCACCCCCATGTGCACGCCGAGACAGCCGGTGCAGCCGGGCGGGACGATGGTCGCCCCCGCTTGCATCAGCGTGGTGATATACCCCTCGGCGATGGCTTCTAGCATCACTTCCTGGGAAGCCGGCCCAACGACAAGCCGGGTATGGGGGTTTCGTTTCTTACCTTTTAGTAGGCCCGCGGCGATAGCCAGGTCATCCAGGCGGGCATTGGTGCAGGTGCCGATGAAGACCTGGTCGATGTGCGTTCCTTTGAGGTCTTTGGCAAGGGCAGTATTATCAACGGTGTGGGGCTTAGCCACGGTAGGCTCAAGCCTGGCCGCATTTATTTCAATTGTATTTTCGTACACGGCGTCCAGGTCGGCTTTGAGGGGTTTGTAGTCTTTACCTCTGCCCCGGCTTTCAAGGTAGCTTTTGGTGACAGCATCCGAGGGGAAAAGCCCGACCTTGGCCCCCGCCTCGACGGCCATATTGGCGATGGTCAGGCGGCCGGACATCGGTAGTTCATTTACCGTATCGCCGCCGAACTCCAGCGACTGGTAGGTAGCGCCGTCAGCTC
>Ga0154807_1081_pt21 | contig 9602 bp, 21 predicted proteins | sample Rifle2008BG16ft_FD_105815 | JGI IMG/M metagenome (GOLD analysis project Ga0154807, IMG submission 105815) | Chloroflexi bacterium RBG_16_51_9
GAAGCTGGCTGAGCAGCACCCGGCGCATCATGTTACCCAGGGTAACACCGAAGCCTTTTTCCAGCGGCTCGGCAACAAACCGGCCGTAATTATCTCTACTTTCTACGCACTCAGCCTTAGGCACAACGAGGTGTGACAAAGTGCACCTCCTTTACCGCGAGTAGTATTCTACTATCGCCTTACTATTAAATTCAGCGCCAATCTCATCAGGGGTAGGCAAAGAGATGGCTCGACCGGTCAGATTCTGTCTATCCAGAGTCAACCAGCTAACTATTGACTTAGACTCGATACCCTGAAGCAGTTGCTTGTAATATTCGGATTTGACACTGCTCGGAGCCCAGCTAATGGCATCACCCTCTTTAACCTTGTAAGAGGGGATACTGGCTTTACGCCCGTTTAGCATCAAGTGGCCCTGCTGGACAAGCTGGCGGGCCTGAGAACGCGAGTCAGCAAAGCCCAGCCGGTAAACTACGTTATCGAGCCGCCTCTCCAGCAATACGAGCAGATTTTCCCCGGTGATACCTTTCTGCTTGGAAGCCTGTTCAAACACCCCCCTGAATTGCCTCTCCATTAGTCCGTAACTATAGCGCACTTTCTGCTTCTCAATCAATTGAAGCCCTCGGTCAGAAACGCGGCGCCGGCGCCCCCGAATGCCGCCTTTTTTCTGCCTTTCCATAGCACACTTGGGCGTCATACACCGGCTGCCTTTCAGCATCAGCTTAACTTCGCAGCGGCGGCATAATTTACAAACTGATTCAATATATCTTGCCATCTTTTACACCCGCCTCTTTTTCGGAGGACGGCAGCCTCCGTGGGGGATAGGGCTCATATCCGTAATACTGGTGATATAAAGACCTGAACTCTGGAGAGAACGAATTGCCGCCTCCCGTCCACTGCCAGGACCTTTAACGTAAACCCCCACCTGACGCAAGCCATGCTCCATAGCCTTTCGGGCTGCTTCATGAGCCGCCAACTGGGCTGCGTAGGGCGTCCCTTTGCGTGAGCCTTTAAATCCGGCCGTCCCCGAGCTTCCCCATGAAATAACATTTCCCTGGGGGTCAGCCAGAGTCACCATCGTGTTATTGAAGGTAGAAGTGATAAAGGCTTTGCCGCTCGGAATCGCCTTGCGTTCTCGCTTTCTTCCCCTAGGCCGCTTTTCCTGCGCCTTTTCGGTCTCCTGTGTTTGCTCCGTCTCCTGCGTCATCTTTCTCTCCTGTTTAATTATCTGGACTGGTTATTACTTGGTAGCGCCGCGCTTCTTACCTCGTCCGGCTACTGTCTGCCGGGAACCGCGCCGGGTACGGGCATTTGTGCGTGTCCTCTGACCCCTGACCGGCAGATTAAACCGGTGCCTCGACCCCCGGTAGCTGCCGATTTCCATCAGGCGCTTGATATCCTGGTTAATTTCTTTTCTGAGTTCACCCTCGACTATATACTCTTTATCGATAACCTCACGAAGACGGTTAATCTCCTCCTCGGTCAAGTCATCCGTATCAACCTGAGAATTGATGCCCAACTTAGAAAGAATCTTCTCACTATTGGTAGGACCAATACCGTAGATATAGCGTAATGCCACTCCAATGTGCTTCTTACCCGGGATTTCAACTCCAGCTACACGCGCCATCCTGTGCCTCCTTAAAAAGAAACTTAGCCCTGCCTCTGCTTATGCTTGGGGTTAGTGCAAATGACCCTGATTACCCCTCGCCGCTTGATGACCCGGCACTTTTCACATCTAACTTTAACCGAAGAACTAACTTTCATAATAACCTTCTTTTACTTGAATCTGTATGTAACCCTGCCCCTGGTCAGGTCATACGGTGAAAGCTCCACCAGGACCCTGTCACCAGGCAAGATTCTAATATAATGCAGTCTTATTTTCCCCGAAATATGCGCCAATACTTTATGCCCATTCGACAATTCAACACGAAACATCGCGTTTGGTAACGCTTCCTGCACAACTCCTTCGACCTCGATTGTCTCCTTTTTGGGCATAGTCCCCCTATTTACAAAGCAGTAAGTACCTCTAGTTTGCCATTCGTGACGGCGACGGTATGCTCGAAGTGCGCCGAAAGGCTGCCATCAGCGGTTAATACAACCCAGTGGTCGTCACCAGGCCTGGTGAGCCAGTTGCCGGCATTCACCATAGGCTCAAGAGCAAAAGTCATACCCTTTCGCAGCAGGGGGCCTTCCCCCGGTTCGCCATAATTCGGGATTTGAGGCTCTTCATGCATCTCCCGCCCGATGCCATGCCCGGTATATTCTCTCACAACCGAAAATCCTCGCGATTCAGCATAGTCCTGAATGGCGGCCGAGATATCTCCCATCCTCCCCCCGGCATGGCCGGCCTCGATACCGGCTTTCAGAGCGCCCTCAGTCGCCTCGATAAGATTTTTTGCCTCCGGGCTGATTTTACCCACGCCTACCGTCAGCGCGGCATCTCCCTGAAACCCATTATAAATGGCTCCAAAATCAAGAGAGACGATATCGCCCTCTTTCAACACCCGTTTCCCCGGAATTCCGTGCACTATCTCGTCATTTACGGAGACGCAGAGATTAGCCGGAAAGTCCTCATATCCTTGAGGGTTAGGAACTCCCTTAAATGAAGGCGTGGCTCCCAATCTTTTCAATTCTCTAGCCGCAATCACATCCAGCTCCTTGGTTCTCATCCCCGGTTGCACCTTTGTCCTTAATATATCCAGTACAGTAGCCACAACCCGACCGGCTTGCCTCATAACGGCAACTTCCTCATCGGACTTAAGGATTATACTCATTTCCCTCTCGGCTTGGCAACTTGACCCTTAAGAGATTTCACTATTCGTTTCTCCACATCATCCACATCCCCCTCACCATCTATCTCCAGCAGTTTCCCTGCCTGAGTGTAGTAATCAATTAACGGAGCCGTCTCCGTAAGATACACTCCAATTCTCTTTTTTATCGTCGCCGAAGTATCATCGGCCCGCTGATAAAGCTCCCCGCCGCACTTGTCGCATTTGCCGGCCGCCTTCGGAGGAGAGCTGAGCTCATGATAGGGAGTCTGGCACTGGCGACAAATCCAGCGGCCGCTCAGCCTCTTTATTAGCTCCTCCTCAGCGACTTTAATATATATTACCTTGTCCACAGCTTTCTTCTGTTTAGACAGAGCCTCGTCCAGAGCTTTTGCCTGCTTCAGGCTCCTGGGAAAGCCATCCAGGATTACCCCTTCTTTACAATCAGGAACGGAAATACGCTCCAAAACCATGCTTATCGTTATTTCGTCAGGAACCAGCGCCCCCTTCTCCATATAAGTCTTCGCTTCCAGCCCCAACTTCGTTCCCTGTGCCTGGGCTTGCCGGAACAGGTCGCCGGTAGCGATGTGCGCCAGTTTCAATTCCTCAGCCACTTTGGCCGCCTGGGTCCCTTTGCCCGCCCCGGGAGCGCCCAGAAAAACTATGTACACCCTGTCATACTCCTGACCCTGGACATTTTATTTAATAAAACCTTCATACCGCCGCATTGTAAGCTGCGCTTCCATCTGCTTCATAGTATCCAGAACTACCCCGACCACAATCAATAAGCCGAGGCTGGATAGCTGGATGACCTGAACGTTAGTTATCTCCCTAGCCAGAAAAGGCACTACGGCCACAAAAGCCAGGAAGAGAGCGCCCGCCCAGGTAATGCGGCTAATAACCATGTTAAAGAAATCAACGGTTTGTTTCCCCGGGCGAATCCCAGGCACGAACCCACCCTGCTTTTGTAAAGTGCCTGCCAAATCCTGCTGCTGGAAGATGACAATAGTATAAAAAAAAGCAAAAGCAACTGTCAGCAGAAAATAGAGCCCCCAGTAAAACAAACCAAGCGGCATGGGGGCGCTAGGGTCAAACAAATTCACAATGCTGTTGGCAAAATTAGGGCTGCCCGGCGGCCCTGCAAAATAGCTGGCCACCATACCGGGAAAGAGCACCATGGACATCGAAAAAATAAGGGGTATCATTCCGGTAGCGTTCACCCGCAGCGGAATATGAGTCGCCCCTGCTTGCCGGTACATACGGTCACCGCGGAAGACGGTACGAGCGTACTGAACCGGAATACGGCGGTGCGCCTCTGTAAAAATGACTATCAGAGCAACCGTGCCCAGGGAGATGAGAACGTAAGCAATCAGCCCGCCTATCTGCCCCTGCTCCCCGACCAGCACGCCGCTGCCAACCAGTTGCCAGTAGCCAGCCACGATGCCGGCAAAAATGATTATCGATATACCGTTGCCGATGCCGTAGTCGGTGATAAGCTCACCCAGCCAGACCAGGAAGATGGTGCCTGCCATCATGGATAGAACCATAGCCACTGTGGGCAATAATGTCGTATCAGCCACCACACCCTGCCTCTGGAGCAAGACCAACTGCCCCCAACCGGAAAGACCGGCCATAGGTACTGTAAACCAGTGAGTGAGTAAATTAAGCTTGTGACGGCCGGCTTCCCCTTCCGTGGAAAGAGCCTGCAGACGGGGTATTACCGGTGTAATCAAAGTCATGATGATCGAAGCCGTAATATAAGGGTAAACACCCATCGTAGCGATGCTAAAGTTCCTCATCGCCCCGCCGCTGAACATATCCAGCATACCCAGCAAGGCGTTTTGGTCGAATAGTGACTTCAATGCCTCTGTTTGCACTCCCGGCAGGGGCACATGAGCCACAAAACGAAAGGCTACCAGCATGGCAAAGGTAAAGAGAATGCGGCTCCGCAAATCGGGCAGATGGAAGGCGTCAAGCATCGCTTGAATCAGACGGGGCCTACTCTGATTCTGACGCATACTCCACCTCCTCCACGCTACCGCCAACCGCCTCAATCTTAGCTTTAGCGGCCGTAGAGAACTTATGAGCTTTCACCACCAGGGGGTGACTGATATCACCCGTCGCCAGAATTTTAACTGGTAGCCGCAGAGATTTCACCAATCCGGCAGATAACAATTTCTCCGGGGTTACTTCAGTCCCCGACTCAAAGACATCGAGCTTATTCATATTAACGACACTGTACAAAATGCTGAAATTATTGTGAAAGCCGCGCTTCCTGGGCAGACGCTTGATAATAGGGAGCTGTCCGCCCTCAAAACCGGGACGTATTTTAAAGCCAGCCCGGGCCTTCTCGCCTTTACATCCCCTGCCGGAGTAAGTGCCGTGTCCGCTACCGTTGCCCCGTCCCACCCGTTTCTTGTTCTTCCTGGAACCGGGCGTTGGAGCTAACTCATTAAGCTTCATCAGCTTTTTCCTCCACCTTAACTAGATGCCTCACCTTATTAACCATACCTCTAATTGAAGCTGAATCATCGTGGCTGACAACCTGATTCATACGTCGGAGACCAAGGGCCTTTAGCGTCCTCTTCTGGTCTTCGCCGTAGCCGATACCACTTTTCACCTGGGTAATATTCAACTTTGCCATTATTTAGCCCCCACACTCGCGGTGGCGCTAGCTACTACAGCCGCAGGACTCTCTTCTTTGGGAGTCCCCCTGCGTTTAGCTAACTCCTGCTTCGGGTCTTTCAGACGGCTGAGGGCAAGCATGGTTGCCTTAGCCACGTTAATTCGATTAGGACTACCCATAGATTTAGTCAGGATATCTTTAATTCCAACCGCCTCGAGCACGGCGCGAACGCTGCCGCCGGCGATGATGCCAGTGCCCGGCGACGCCGGTTTCAGCAGCACCTCAGCAGCTCCGAATTTAACTCTCATCTCATAGGGAATACTCGTCCCGGCCATTGACACTTTAATCAAGTTCCGTCTGGCAATGGCATTAGCCTTGGTAATTGCCACAGGCACCTCGTTAGCCTTACCGAGACCGATACCCACATGCCCGTTCCCGTCTCCGGTAACCACCAGGGCGCTGAAGCTGAGGCGTTTACCTCCCTTCATAACCTTGGCCACCCGGTTGATATTAATCAACTTGTCACTCAAGGCTAGCCCTGTGGCATCTATGTTGCTTAAACGTTCCCGCATTCTTAAACCAACTCCCTTAAAATTTTAACCCGGCCTTGCGAGCTGCCTCGGCAAGGGCCTTAACCCGGCCATGATACCTGCAGCCGCCCCGGTCAAAAGCCACCTGTTTTATTCCCGCTCCCAAAGCTCGCTTAGCTACCAGAGAACCGACAAGTTCAGAAGTAGCTATTTTTTTCTTGCCTGCGACGGCATCCTTTACCTCCGCGTCCAGAGTCGAAGCAGCAACCAGAGTATGTCCCCGCTCATCATCGATAACCTGAGCATAGATATGGTTCAGGCTGCGGAAAACACACAACCTCGGCGAAGAGGCTGTCCCCTTCACTTTTGCTCTGACTCGTAAATGCCTTCTCTGACGGGCTTCCCTCGATGTATCTTTTGCCATTTATTCTCTAGCCCCTACTGCTTTACCAGCCTTACCCGGTTTCAAGCGTATTGTTTCTCCGGCATATCTGATACCCTTGCCTTTATAAGGGTCGGGCGGGCGGATAGAGCGGACTCTAGCCGCGGCTTCCCCGACCAGCTCTTTATCGATTCCGCTAATCTTGATACGGTTATTGCCCTCTACTTCCATTTTTACGCCGGGCATCTGGGCAACTTCCACCATATTTGAAAAGCCGACGCGAAGCATCACTTTATCACCCTGCTTTTCCACCCGGTAGCCCACGCCGACTATTTCCAGCGTTTTCTCGTAGCCCTTGCTGACTCCCTCCACCATATTAGCCAGCAGGCTCCGCGTCAGCCCGTGCAGAGAACGGTTATTCCGGTCGTCATCGGGACGGGATACCGTGAGCACATTATCGTTCAGAGCAATGCCCATATCCTTGTTAAAAGTGCGCAAAAGCTCACCCTTAGGTCCCTTCATCGAGACCTGTCCTTCTTTGATGGTTACTGCGACACCCTGGGGCACCGCTATCGGTAAACGTCCTATTCTAGACACAGTTGCCACTCCGGAAGTTATTTACAAAACGTAACATAATAGTTCTCCACCTATCTTCAACCGCCAGGCTTGCTGCCCTGTCATCACTCCCTTGGAAGTGGAAAGGATAGCTACCCCCAATCCGGCGGCAATGCGCGGGATTTCGTCATGCTCGGCATATACCCTCAAGCCGGGCTTGCTTACTCTCTCCAGTCTGGAAAGAACCGGCTGATTTTTATCAATATATTTCAGATGAATTTTTATCGCCCGGAACGTTTTTTCCTTAACCATTTCATAGTCACTGATAAAGCCTTCCTCTTTCAGGATTTTGGCAATAGCCAGCTTCATCTTAGAGCTCGGTACCAGCACGGAATCATGCCTGACCATAACTGCATTACGTATCCGGGTTAACATATCCGCTATCGGATCTGATACGGCCACTATTCTCTCCTTTGACTTTCCAAACTGCTCCAGCCTACCAGCTGGATTTTCTCACTCCGGGAATCTGCCCGGCCAGCGCCAGCTTACGGAAGCAGATACGGCATATCCCGAACTTGCCCATGTAAGCGCGGGGTCGGCCGCACTGGTTGCACCGGTTATGAAACTGGACCTTGTATTTAGGCTCACGCAACCACTTAACTATCTCAGATTTCTTAGCCATATTACTCCATTCACTCAGTGGCAAAAGGCATACCCAGTAAAGTCAGAAGCGCCCTGCCCTCTTCGTCAGTTTTAGCTGTAGTCACGATACAGACCTCTAGTCCCCGTATTTTGTCTATCTTGTCATACTCAATTTCAGGAAAAGCAGTTTGCTCCCTGAAAGCCAGAGTGTAATTCCCCCGGCCGTCAAAAGAGTCCCTTGGGACGCCCTGAAACTCACGTATCCGGCATAACACTGCATTTATCAGCTTATCCACAAAATCATACATCCGTTCCCCGCGCAAGGTCACTTTTAAGCCGATAGGCATTCCCGCCCTCAGCTTAAAGTTGGCGATAGATTTCTTGGCGCGGGTAGTCACCGGATGCTGCCCGGCGATAGAAGTCAAGTCCTTCTCAGCCGCTTCCAGAGCTTTGGCATTTGAAATCGCCTCGCCGACACCAATGTTCAACACCACTTTCTCCAGACGGGGCACCTGCATAATATTCTTATATCCGCCTCGTTCCATCAAAGCCGGAGCGACTTCTGCTTTATACTTTTCCTTCAATTGTGACATTTAGTCAATCACCTCATTACATTGATGACAAAACCGAACCTTTTTGCCATCTCCCAGAAACCGCGAGCCGACACGGGTAGGTTTGTTGCACTTGCTGCATAAAAGCATCACATCAGAGACATCTATTGGCGCTTCACGCTCAATAATACCTGCCTGTCTGACCTGTCCGGTAGCCCTGGTATGTTTCTTGATAAAATTAACACCCTCTACCAGCACCCTGTCATCCTTGGGGTAAGCGAAACGCACCTTCCCCTTCTTGCCCTTATCCTTGCCGGCAGTAACCAGCACGTTATCATTTTTTCTAATTTTCATCACATTATCCTGTTATAAGACCTCGGGCGCCAGAGAGATAATCTTGGTAAACTGTTTTTCTCTCATTTCCCTGGCTACAGGCCCAAAAATTCGGGTCCCCCTGGGGTTGTTTTTATCCGTAATAATCACGGCCGCATTATCATCGAACCGGATGGAAGAGCCATCGGGACGGCGGTAAGGCTCAACGGTACGGACAACGACCGCCCTGACCACCTCTCCCTTTTTGACGGCCCCACCGGGGATTGCCCGCTTCACCGAAGCTACAATAACATCCCCGACATGGGCGTATTTTCTGCCTGTGCCGCCCAGCAAACCGATGCACATTATCTGGCGGGCACCGGTATTATCAGCTACTTTAAGTCTGGTATATGGTTGAATCATACTATTTTATCCTGAAACCCGGTTTCAGTTTACTTCCTCCGGTTTAATTTCCACTGCTTCTTTCTTGGTAATAATCTCGCCCACCCGCCACCGTTTCTCTTTAGAGAGGGGACGAGTTTCTATAATCCTGACTATATCCCCTTCAGCACACTCATTCTTTTCATCATGAGCCTTATACTTGACCGCTCTTTTGATAGCCTTCTTGTATAGCCTGTGGCGTCTGACAACATCTACGGCCACAACGACGGTTTTATCCATCTTGTTGCTCACCACATGACCCACCATCGTTTTGCGCTTTACTTCCATAGATTTAAGACCTACCTTATCCCCAGTTCTCGTTCACGTAATATCGTGCTCAGCCTGGCAATCGTCTTCTTAACCTCGCGAATCTGGCGGTGGTTAACCAGTTGCCTGGTAGCCAGCTTGAAGCGAAGCTCAAAAAGCTCTTTGCGAGCTGCCTCTTCCTGCTTGGCTAATTCTTCAGTACTGAGTCCCCGGATTTCTTCAACCTTCACTCTGCGCTCTCTCCCGCTGTTTCTTCACTGCCGACAACCACATTGACAATTCTGGCGACGAATTTGGTCTCGATAGGGAGTTTATGCGCCGCCAGCCGCATTGCCTCCTTAGCTATTTGCTCGGTAACGCCGGCCATCTCAAACATAACTCTGCCCGGTCTGACCACTGCTACCCAGTGGTCGGGAGCGCCCTTGCCCGAACCCATGCGGGTCTCGGCTGCTTTCTTGGTAATCGGTTTATCAGGGAAAATGCGTATCCAGACGTTTCCACCACGCTTGACATGATGGGTGATGGCGCGGC
>Ga0154807_1102_pt6 | contig 8816 bp, 10 predicted proteins | sample Rifle2008BG16ft_FD_105815 | JGI IMG/M metagenome (GOLD analysis project Ga0154807, IMG submission 105815) | Chloroflexi bacterium RBG_16_51_9
CGCAAATCCCGCCTGATGAAAAAGCTGAATGCGGCTAAAACGCCAGCAGCGGCTTAAGACCGCAAATTCCGCTAAATAACTCAGTCTTAATCCCCCCTCCTAAACAGGAGCGGGGGATTTTATTTTGGCGGGGGGCTTGACAATAATATCAATTAGATATAAAGTCTTTATAGAACACATGTTCGTTAGCATCAAGGAGAACAGGCTAAGTGAAAGCGCTTTCAGGCAGACAGCGTCATATTATCAATTTTCTCACCCGCTTCGCTGAGGAGAGGAGCTATCCTCCCACGGTCAGAGATATCGTCAGCGGCTGCGGGATTAGCTCAACTTCGGTCGTCGATTATAACCTGGATATCCTGGAACGCGAGGGCTATATCCGCCGCCATCCGGGTATTTCACGCGGTATCGAGTTAGTCACTCAGCCGGCCGCCCAGGGTCGCCTGCTCAAGATACCCCTCATCGGGCAGATAGCCGCCGGCGAACCTATCCCGGTGCCGGACCCAGATGTCTGGGATATAGTTACCCCCGCAGAGACGCTGGAAGTCACGGAAGATTTGACTCATGGCAGAGAAAGGGTTTACGCCCTGAAAGTAAAAGGCACCTCTATGATAGATGCTCTGATTAACGATGGCGATATCGTCCTGATGCAGTATGTCAACGTGGTGGAGAACGGGGAGATGGCGGCGGTCTGGCTCAAGGCTGAAAAAGCGGTCACCCTGAAAAAGGTCTACCATGATAAGAAGCGCATCCGTCTCCAACCGGCAAACAGCCAGATGAAACCGATATACGCCGAGCCGGATAATGTTGAAATTCAGGGCCGGGTTATCGGGGTCATCAGGCGGCTAGGTTAGCAGACTAACGATTTATCACTAATCTCAACCGGCTGACGCCTTGCTTTTCTTACCTTTTACAGCTTTCGTGGTAGCCTTGTCCATCCGGAACAGGTCAACCAGCAGCTTATTCATGCTGCCAGCCTCGGCTAAAGCATCTCTCGCCGTGGGTAAGAAGTGGAGAAGCATCATCAAAAGCAGCAAAATGGAAAACACTTCTGCCAGCCGCGATTTTTCCAGAAACCAGCCTGATACAGGAAGTGATATAAGCCCGACACTCAGCGAAAAGATTGGATTACGGGTAATAACTGTGAGGATGAGCATCATGCCAAAAACGATAAGCAACTCTCTGGTCATCACCAGAGATAGAACGCCTATGGCAACCGAAAGCCCATTTCCCCCTGTGAATTTCAGGTAGACAGACCAAATATGCCCGGCCACTGCTGCCAGAGCCGCCACCACCACGTAAAAGGGAGGCGCCGCCAGGACAAAATCAGCAATCAATACCGCCGCCGCCCCCTTACCCACATCGATGATTGCCACCGGGATAGCCGCCTTTAACCCGACCTCCCGGTAGACATTCCGGACGCCGGCATTTCCACCGGCTAACTTGCGGATATCTTTGCCAGTGGCTATGCGGGTGACAATATAAGCGCCAGGAATGGAGCCAAGCAGATAAGCGATGACTACGGCGATAACCCCGTTAACTGCCATCTAGTCTCCAAATGGTAAGTTTCTACTGTACCGGCGTGCACCAACTGAGATACTTGGGGTTGTCACCCTTGATTATATCCGCGTATATTTTCTGTAATTTCGCTGTAATTTTGCCGATTTCGCCGTCGGCTACTTTACGCCCGTCTATCTCTGCCACAGGGGTGATGTGGGCGGCCGTGCCGGTCATAAAGCACTCGGCGGCGCTGTAAAGCTCGACCCGGTCGACGTGCCTTTCGATTGTTTTTATACCCAATTCGGCTTCAGCCAGTTTAATTACTTTCTGGCGGGTAATCCCCATCAGGATGCCGTCATAGCTGGCCGGGGTGACAAGCTGGCCGTCTATGACCAGGAAGATATTCTCACCGCTGCCCTCGGCGACGTAACCATCGGCGGTGAGCATAATCGCCTCATCAAAACCTCTTTCGACAGCCTCGGTCTTGGCCAGAGCATTGGTGACATACAGGCCGGTCAGCTTGGCCCGGGGCACTTCTCTGGGGAAGCGCCATGAAGAAACGCAGCACCTCGCCCTGTCGATATCCAGGTAACGTCCCCATGGGAAGGTGAAGACCATAAAATCACCTTCCAGCTTATGAAGGCGGACACCCAGTTCCTCGGTGCTTTTGTAAGCCAATGGGCGGACATAGACATCCTCTTTGAAAGCGCACTTTTTCACCAGTTCCACGGTTATCTGGCACATCTTCTCCACGCTGTAAGGCAGGTCTATCTTTAATATCTGACACCCCTTATGCAGCCTCTCATAGTGCTCCTCGAGACAAAAAAGGAAAACCTTGCCTTTTTTGTCATTCCAGTTGCCCCGGATACCCTCGAAGACACCTGTGCCGTAGTGAAGAAAGTTGGTCATTGCCCCAAGTTTAGCTTCAGACAGGTTAACAAATTTGTTTTGAAAAAAGGCGTAAGTCGGCTCCATACGTAGTTCCTCCCTTCGACGCAGCTCAAGATAAACCCTGATAGGGCACTATTATAACCAAATACCTGGGAATAAGACAAGTAGGTATATGAACCTGACCCCAGAACTTGACGTAAGTATTACTTTGACATAGACTTTATTCAATGTTGAGTCTTGCATAGCAAGAGGACTTCTAAAATGATAAAAACGCTTGAAATCAAAAATTTTAAGTCGATAAAGCAACTAAAGCTAGATTGTAGAAGAATAAATATCTTTATTGGCGAACCTAACACCGGAAAGTCGAACATCCTAGAAACATTAGGTATTTTCTCCTATGGAGCTTACAATCGGTACGGTAACTTGAGGAATTTCATCAGGTTCGAAAGAATAAGCAACCTCTTCTACGATGAAAGTCTTGACGATCCTGTACGAATAGCTCTCGACGATACGAATTTTAGTCTGTCATTGCAAAAAGGACGGTTTGAAGGACAAATCTATTCAAAAGGCGCCTTAGCCGCTAATATCATTGGCGATTATGACAATATGGGTTTTGCTAGTGGCCAATATGATATGTTAGCTCCTTTCAAGTTCTATACGTTCAATATTCAAAAGGACTTTCCGCTCAGAGAATCCGATTTTCTTTTGCCGCCTTCCGGGCAAAACCTAATGACACTTATGTTAACTCACAAGGACTTGAGATCACTTGCTAACGATATATTCGCTAAATTCGGGTTAAGGTTGGGGATACGGCCTCAAGAAAATAGAATTGAGGTTGTTAAACAACTAGAGGACATTATCGTTTCATATCCGTACTCCCTGACTTCGGACACTCTCCAAAGAATAATCTTCCATCTCTTTGCCATTCTCTCTAACAAAGACTCCATACTTGTCTTTGAAGAGCCGGAGTCTCACTCCTTTCCCTATTACACCAAGTATTTTGCAGAAACGATAGCACTGGACAAGCAGGATAAGAGAAACAACCAGTACTTCATTTCTACGCACAATCCTTATTTACTGCTGCCGCTACTAGAGAAGGCCTCTCAAGACGACGTGGCCGTTTTCATAACCTACTTTGAAGACTACCAGACTAAAGTTAAGCCTTTGAACGCTGATGAAATGAAGGAAATAATGGAGATAGATGTTTTCTCCAATCTGGACAGATTCCTGGTGAAGACATGATTTATGTTGAGTGCTATTCAGACATTACTCTTGTACAATCCTTGACGACCGTTACCAGACGCGGGATTGTTCACGAATTCAAGGGGAAAGGTGAAATTTGCAATAGGCTCAGAAACAGCACCAAATCCAAAGGGTTGATTGACGAGGATCCTTCCAGTTCCCAACCTCGATACGTTAGAGAAGCAACCCTGGATGGAGATTTCACCGAGCATAATATCAAACTGTTGCATCATAACTCAACCGATAATGATCTAATTGTCTTATGTCCAACGCTTGAGGAGTGGGTTCTTGATGCAGCGAAAGGTTCTAATCTAGACGTGCGCAAATATGACTTGCCAAACGATGCAGTAAGGCTCCACAGACTAATAAACCTTAGCCTTGTTAAATTTGAGAGACTACTGGAAGATTTAAAAACCAAAAGTAATAGACTTAAGACACTCAAAAGACTTCTTGAAAGACAGTAATAATTCCTGTCGTCTATCTCGACAAACTTGGCGTGTGGAGGCTGTAATCCTTCTCGCCCCCGGAGAAGATGTCCTTCAGGAGCAGGGTCTGGCCTGTCTGGATGGCAGTAAAGCCGTACCTGTCGCGGATGCTGTCGATGGTCTTGTTTAGCTGGGCCAATCGCTGGACAGATGTGTCCATTAGAGCCAGTTGCCCGCCCGGCTCTACTAAGTGAGATACCCCGATGCCGATGAGACGCACCGGCTGCTTTTCCATAGTGAGCGCCCTCTCCATCAGTTTAAATCCGGTGGCAAATACCGGCTCATCGCTGTCGGTAGCCTGCGTCAAAGTGTGGCTTCGGGAAATGGTGGTAAAGTCAGCATATCTCAGTTTCAGGGTGATGCACTTTGCCTGCTTGCCCTGCCGGCGTAAATCAGCCCCCACCTTCTCAGCCAGATAGTGCAGAGTCGCTTTCAAGAAGTCCCTGTTCCGGGTATCTTTGCCGAAAGTGGTCTCACGGCTGATAGACTTGGCTTCCCCGGGCGGCTCCACTCTGTCGCTGCCCATGCCGTTAGCATGGCGGTGCAAGGCCTCACCAGAGACACCAAAATGGCTTTTTAGAGCACTTAATGGTGTAATAGCTAGCTGGGCAATGGTCTTAATACCCAGGCGGGCTAATTGTTCTTCTGCTTTCTTGCCCACCCCAGGCAGTTCACCCACCGGCAAAGGGGCAAGAAAGGCACGTTCTCCTCCCCTTGGTACTTCAACCAGGCCGTCCGGCTTGGACTTTTCACAAGCAACCTTCGCTACGATTTTGTTGCTGGCGATGCCCACCGAAGCAGGCAGACCGAGTTCGTCCTTGATGCGCCTTTTAATCTCTACAGCCATCTGCCGGATTGAACCGTGGAGAGATTCGAAGCCGGTGACATCCAGATAGGCTTCATCAAGCCCCATCGGCTCCAGAAAAGGGGTAAAATCAGCCAGGATAGCCATAAACTTGCGCGAGGCATCGCTGTACCTGTGAAAGTTACCCGGGATAAAGATAGCCTGTGGACAGAGACGTACAGCGGTACTCAGGGGCATCGCTGAGTGCAAACCGAACTTCCGCGCCTCGTACGAAGCCGCAGCAACCACCCCCCGTCCCCCCGGCCTGCCCCCGACCACCACCGGCTTACCCCGTAGCTCCGGGTTCAGCGCCTGTTCAACGGAGACGAAGAAGGCGTCGAGGTCGACATGCATGATAGTTCGGTTTGACATATCTTTAATAGTCTGTCCTCTTCTTATTAATCTCTTCTTTCAGCAAGCAACTCTTCTCTACGTCAACATCATAGAGGTTTGCCAAAGCCAACACGTAGTAAAGAACATCATATAGCTCTTCTTCGATTGTGCCTTTAATATCGCTATCATTACCGAGCCTCTTATCTTTTCGGATTACTTCGGCCAGTTCCCCAATTTCTTCGACTAATTTCAAAAAATAGCCGTGTTCTAATCCGGGCTTATAATCCTTACTCTTAATGTATTCTTGAAGTTCCCTGATGGTGATGTTCTCGCTTGGTAGTCTCATACGATACTCCTACTTGATTGCTGTAATGTCATAGCGCTTAACTATGTGCCTCTCCCCTCTATCACCTGTATAGTAACTGACTGGCAAACGAACTTTAAGCTGTCGAAATTCTAAGAATATCTGGGCAATTTCCTCTCTGGTGGTATAGTGGTGTGGCACATCTTCTTCCCCTTCTTTTTCACCCACAAAGGTGTTCTTCTCAATTTCATCACCCAGTCCATACGTCTCAACAAACTTTAAGTGGTCAACTGAGAGCATATCTGTATGGAAAGTACCGTTTACCTTAAGTACCCTGTACACTTCACTAACGGTCTTTTGAATATCAGCCAGTGTCCCATGATATATTGTCCAGATGCAGATAACAGCATCAAAGAAATTGTCAGCAAATGGAATTTCTCTCATGTCATGTTGCTTGAAGTGTATGCTGAGACCCAGCGATTTAGCTTTTCTCCGGGCAATCTTGATGCCTGTTTCGGATAAATCGGTAGCATATACCTGGAATCCCTGGCTAGCCAGAAAGAGGGCGTGCCTGCCCGTACCGCAGCCGAGGTCCAGAACCTTCTCATAATTCTTCTCTCTAAAAGCGCCGGCCGCCCTCTTAATCTTTGATAAGACACCGAACTGAAGGTCGCCTCGCTCCCGGTATATCCGCTCCCATCCCTCAGATTTCATGAGCTTATTCCCTTGTTCCTCTCCAGCCACCCCGCAAACTCCGCAACTGACTTTATGTCATTTTTAATCACAGCCTGATAGATGTCCAGACCGCTGAATTTCCGACGGTACTCGGGGTGCGTATAAAAATGACTCTTTATCTCCAGGATTATCAGTCTGTTTTTGTCATCGATTTGCGCCTTCAGGGCATCATCAGCTTTCTTGAATTCTTCACGCTGTTTTGAGTCCATTGCCCAGAGGTCGATTTTCCACTCCTCAGGAGAAACAAGCCCGCTAACGTATATGCCCCAGTAGAAACCAACCGGTAAGCCGGGGGTCTTGCCAAGAAACTCATTCCTGTAGTGCATTCTCTGCGGGTTCAACGCCGAAGCTATCTCAGCACCCAACTGAAAGAAGCGGCTTCTCGTCATTTCGTCGGACTCCAGGTAAATATCCAGGTCTCTCCAAACCATCAACCCCAGCGCATAGCTGCCCGTCGGTGCGGGCTTGCCATACTTGCTCAGCATCGTCCACAAACCTTTTTCATACAGGATTTTGTTCGCTTCAGCCATAATCAGCGAGTTTTGATTTTCCAGCTCACTCATTTCTTTTCCACCCTCATCCACAGCTTTTCGCCATCGGTAATCAGGTCTATTGTACCACTCTCATCCGTGCGGTAAATATTTTCCTGTCTCAACCTGCCTGTCAGCCTGTCCAGCACTTGCCTGGTGGGGTGGCCGTAGGGGTTATTTTTACCTACAGAAATAACAGCCAGACGCGGGTCGACCGCCCCAAGAAAGCCGTCAGTCGTTGAGGTGGCCGAGCCGTGATGTCCCACCTTCAACACAGTACTCGCCAGTTCCGCCCTGCTGGTGACCAGTTCCGCCTCCCCCTCCCACTGCATATCACCGGTAATCAGGAAGCTGACCTCCCCTATCCCCACACGCACCACCACCCCATTATTATCTTCATCAGAGTCGATGCCGGTCAAGAAAGGAGTCGGGGGATTGAGCACTTCTATCACCACTCCTGAGCCAAAAGTAATCCTCTGCCCGGCCTTCGCAATAGTAAGATTAGTATTTTTCTCTCTAATAAGCCTCAGCCACTCGGCATACTCAGGCGACTTATCATCCAGGCCGGCATAGAGCACCTGATTTACCTGATACCTTTTGAGTACCTCCAGCAACCCTGCAATATGGTCGGCGTGCGGGTGAGTCAATATCAGCAGGTCTATTGACCTATCCCAGAAAGGCATCTCTTTGCCCAGCCCCAGGGTTATCGCCTCTGGAGTAGGACCGCCATCAATAAGAACCTGCTGGCTGCCTCTTTGAAACAGGCTAGCATCACCCTGTCCGACATCGAGAAAGCTGGCGTGGAGGTTGCCATCAGGCACGGTGAAAACTGTAATCCAGACCAGAATAGCCGCAACTGACAGCGAAGGGACAAGCCATTTTACCGGCAGTTTTGCAAAAAGGCTGGAGGATTTCTCGAATCCAGTCTTGAGCCGTTCTATAAGTTTAAGCATAACATCCTTGCCTGTAAGCCAGATGATTAGAGCCAGACCTGAATAGTAAACCCACAGGAAAGCGCTGTCAATCTGAATGCCGCGCGTGAAAGGCACCACACTAAATACCCTGACTACCAGTAGCATATAAGACAGAAAAAGCCAGGCAAGCCAGGCTATTACCTGAGCAACAGGAAGGACGATAAGCCCCACGACCCCTGCCAGAACGCCGGTGATAATAATACCGGGCAAGACAGGCAGGGCGAAAAGAGTGGCCACAGGAGCCACCCAGGAAATAATGCCGAAGTAATGGGCAATGAGCGGCCAGACAGCAAGAATCGCGCCCAGACTGACGCTTAAGCTATCTACAACAAAATTCACCGCCGCTACCGCTATTCCGCTCTCTCCAAGTCTATCCAGTACGACTTTTCGACCCCAGGATTGGAACAACGGGAAGATGAAAATCAAACCGACCATAGCCATAAAGCTCATCTGGAAAGAGGCCTGCCCGAGCACTTGCGGGCTAACGCCGACCATTATTGCGCCGGTAAAGGCCAGAGCCGTGAAAGCGCTGTGCTGCCTGCCCAGAAGGTCGGCGATAAGAAAGATGCTGGCCATAATCGCCCCCCTCACCACCGGCGGCTGCATACCGGTCAGCAAGGCATAAAGCCAGATTACTGCCAGTGCCAGCCAGACGTAAAGGTAGTGTCGCCGACCGAAGAGCCAGATGCCGAAGCTGACCAGGATACCAGCCACGATGCTCAGGTTTTGACCTGAAATGGCTAGAATGTGGGCGGTGCCGGTATGGACAAAATTCGCCTGGACTGGTGGGGGAATATTGCTCCGTATGCCCAGAACAATGCCCTGAGCTAGAGATGCCTGCGGCTCGGGCAAGACCTCGGCCAGGCTAATGCCCAGACCGGCTCTTAACCGGTCAATCCACCCGATAGCAAAAGTAGTCTCACCCGTCAGAGGCAGTCGAGACTGATAATAGACAGCACCGCTAAAGAGAAGAATAAGGCA
>Ga0154807_1078_pt1 | contig 8705 bp, 10 predicted proteins | sample Rifle2008BG16ft_FD_105815 | JGI IMG/M metagenome (GOLD analysis project Ga0154807, IMG submission 105815) | Chloroflexi bacterium RBG_16_51_9
GCTTGTGCGGGCCCCCGTCAATTCCTTTGAGTTTTAGCCTTGCGGCCGTACTCCCCAGACGGAACACTTAACGCGTTAGCTTTGGCACAGAGAGGGTCGATACTCCCTATACCTAGTGTTCATCGTTTACAGTGTGGACTACCAGGGTATCTAATCCTGTTTGCTCCCCACACCTTCGAGCATGAACGTCAGAAACAACCCAGGAGGCCGCCTTCGCCACTGGTATTCCTCCCGATATCTACGCATTCCACCACTACACCGGGAATTCTACCTCCCCCTATTGTCCTCTAGTTTAACAGTATCAAATGCGCCCACCCAGTTAAGCTGAGAGATTTTACATCTGACTTGAAAAACCGTCTGCGCTCACTTTACGCCCAGTAAATCCGGATAACGCTCGCCACCTACGTATTACCGCGGCTGCTGGCACGTAGTTAGCCGTGACTTATTCCTCAGGTACTGTCATTATTCATCCCTGAGAAAAGGGGTTTACAACCCGAGAGCCTTCATCCCCCACGCGGCGTCGCTGTGTCAGGCTTTCGCCCATTGCACAAAATTCCTTGCTGCTGCCTCCCGTAGGAGTCTGGGCCGTGTCTCAGTCCCAGTGTGGCTGTCCGTCCTCTCAGACCAGCTACTGATCTTCGCCTTGGTAGACCGTTACCCTACCAACTAGCTAATCAGACGCAAGCCCCTCCCCAAGCGCCTTACGGCTTTAGTGATGGAGCATTACCTCCACCACCACATGTGGTATTAGCACCGATTTCTCAGCGTTATCCCATACTTAGGGGCAGGTTACTTACGTGTTACTCACCCGTTTGCCACTACTCAACTTACATTGAATCGTTCGACTTGCATGCATGAAGCACGCCGCCAGCGTTTATCCTGAGCCAGGATCAAACTCTCCGAATAAAGAAATTTGACTAAGCTCTTTGAACCTTCCTTCCGCTATCCAATTGTTAAAGTGCAAAATAGAACCCCCCAGAGAACTAAGTCCCTGAGTAATTCTACCTTTATTAGAGTAACATGAGGGGAAAAGCTTGTCAAGCAAAAATCTAAATATTTTTTGTCCCCTTCCTACCTTATATATATCCATTTCTGATAACTATCAACAGCCGCAGAGTTGGCGCCGGCGTGCTTGACTTTTCTCCAATTCATCTCTATAATACTGAAGTCATTTAGATTCAGGCTCGCCTGAAAACGGGAATGACTGGGGGCGAGGTGGTGACTGCCGAGATTTTCCCAGGCAAATGCTCCTTAATAACTGGTATAATAGTGTAACGAGTGCCCGAGTAGCGCAATGGTAGCGCAACCGATTTGTAATCGGTAGGTTAGTGGGTTCGACTCCCCTCTCGGGCTAGGGCTGATAGTTTTGGTGGCGAACCGGGAGGGGTGCCGGAGTGGTTAATCGGAGCAGTCTGTAAAATTGCCGCCCTGACGGGCTTCAGAGGTTCGAATCCTCTCCCCTCCACCAGGACAAAACTCAAAAGTTAAAAGCTAGACCTAAAACCTTTTTGAATTTTAACTTTCAACTTTTAAAATTGATTGGGCTGGGACTAGACACCAGCCTTGATAAATCTGTATAATATAACGATTGCCCACATAGCTCAGTTGGTAGAGCACGCCCTTGGTAAGGGCGGGGTCATCAGTTCAAATCTGATTGTGGGCTTAGAGTAAAGGGAGGATAAGGATAATATGGCTAAACAGAAATTTGATAGGTCGAAACCGCACGTTAATGTAGGTACCATCGGTCACGTCGACCACGGTAAGACTACGCTTACATCGGCGATAACGCTGGTGCTTTCTAAGCAAGCCGGCGCTGCCGCTTCATTCCGCGCTTTCGATACTATCGATAACGCCCCTGAGGAAAAGGCTCGCGGTATGACCATTGCCATCGCTCATGTGGAGTATGAGACAGCCAAGCGGCACTATGCTCACATCGACTGCCCAGGACATGCCGACTTTATCAAGAATATGATTACCGGGGCTGCCCAGATGGATGGCGCAATACTGGTAGTGAGCGCTCCTGATGGCCCGATGCCCCAGACCAGAGAGCACGTCTTGCTGGCACGCCAGGTGCAGGTGCCTTCCATAGTGGTTGCCCTGAACAAGGTAGATGTTATGGAAGACGAAGAGCTTCTGGAACTGGTGGAGCTTGAAGTAAGAGAGCTGCTAACAAAATACGAATATCCCGGTGACAAAACACCGGTAGTCCGGGTTAGCGCCACAAAAGCCCTAGATTGCGGCTGCGGCAAGAGAGATTGCAAGTGGTGCGGCCAAATCCTGAAACTAATGGATGCCGTGGATGACTTTATTCCTACTCCGGTACGCGCTAAAGACCAACCCTTCTTGATGCCCGTCGAAGACGTTTTCAGCATCAAAGGCAGGGGCACAGTGCCTACGGGAAGGGTTGAGAGGGGCAGCATTAAAGCCGGGGCAGAAATTGAAATCGTCGGTCTGCATCACGAGCCGAGAAAAGTAGTTGCTACCAGCCTGGAAATGTTCCACAAGATTCTGGATTACGCCGAGCCTGGAGATGCCGTAGGTGTCCTCCTGAGAGGCGTCGAGCGTGAAGATATTGAGCGGGGTCAGGTATTAGCTGCCCCCGGCTCAATTAAACCGCATACCTACGCCAAAGCTGAGGTCTATATCCTGAGCAAAGAGGAAGGCGGCCGGCATACTCCATTCTTTAATGGATACAAACCTCAGTTCTACATCAGAACGACCGATGTCACAGGCTCAATCGAGCTGCCGGAAGGGATGGAAATGGCCATGCCCGGTGATAATGTGCCGATGAAGATAAAGCTGATTTATCCGGTAGCTCTGGAGAAAGGCTTACGCTTCGCGATTCGCGAGGGAGGTAGAACGGTAGGCGCCGGCACCGTTACCGAAATCATAGAATAATGGCTAAGAAATCAGAAGCTAGAAACATTATCCATCTCGCCTGTAGCGAATGCAGAGAGAGAACATACACTACTACCAAGAACAGGCGGAGCGACTCTCAGCGCCTGGAGCTTAGTAAGTATTGCCCCCGTTGTCGCGTTCACCGGCTTCACAGGGAGGTTAGATAGGACACAGTTATGGACGCCTGCAGGCGTCCATAACTTGTTGTAAGCTATGAAGAATCGTAGTGCGACTGCCAGACGAACTAACCCGAGGTTCAGCTTCATTGGTGAAACAATAACCGAGCTTAAGAAGGTAGTCTGGCTTACCCGGCAAGAGGTGGCTTACCTGACAACCCTGGTCCTGATTGTCACTATCGTGGTAGGCCTGATTCTGGGAGTGATTGATTTTGGTTTTTCAAAACTGGTCAGCACTTTCTTCCTTCCCGGAGGTCAATAATTGGTCTTAAATAAAAACCACTGGTATGTTATTCACACCTACTCTGGACATGAAGAACGGGTAAAGAAGAATCTGGAGCAGCGCCTAAAGCTTGCAACCTTCGGAGAAGAGATTGCTCAGATAGTTGTACCCTCTGAAGAAGAGATTGAGGTCAGAGGCGGACAGAAGCGTACCGTAACCAAGAAAATATTGCCCGGGTATGTCCTGGTTCAGATGAAGATGACTGACGAGAGCCTTACCATGGTACTCAATACTCCGGGCGTGACCGGCTTTGTCGGCAGTGGCACCAAACCAGTCCCCTTAAAGGAAGAAGAAATCAACCGGATTCTCAAACAAATGTCAGCTGAAACACCGAAAGTCAAGGTCGGTTTCAAGCAGGGTCAGAGCGTACGGGTGACCGATGGCCCATTTACCGACTTTGTGGGCGTGGTAGATGAAATAAGCGCCGATAAAGGCAAGGTAAAAGTGTTTCTTTCCCTGTTTGGACGGGAAACGCCTGTTGAGCTTGACTTCTTGCAGGTGGAGAAGCTTTAAGAGTTTATTGAGTTGTTGGAGTTCGTAGAGTTCGTTGAGTTTGTTGGGTTTTAGGAGAAGGATATGGCGAAAAAGATAAAGGCGATTGTTAAGCTTCAGATTCCAGCCGGAAAAGCTAATCCGGCGCCCCCTGTAGGCTCGGCTCTGGGCCAGCACGGGATTAATATCATGGGCTTTTGTAAGGAATATAATGAGCGCACTGCCGCTCAGGCCGGCTCCATTATTCCGGCTGAAATAACCATCTACGAAGACAGGTCTTTTACTTTTGTTACCAAGATGCCACCGACGGCTGATTTACTGAAGAAGGCATTAGAATTACCCAAAGGTTCGGGCACTTCCGGCCGAGAAACAGTGGGCACTCTCTCCCGAGAAAAACTGCGCCAGATAGCTCAGGTCAAAGCCAAAGACCTCAACGCAAGCAGCGTCGAGGCAGCCGAGAGGACAGTTATGGGTACAGCTCGAAGTATGGGAATCGAGGTGGAGGACTAGAATGGCAAAACACGGCAAGAAATATTTAGAGGCAGCCAAGCTGCTGGACAAAGACAAGTCTTATCCGCCTGAAGAGGCTATAGGCCTTGCTAAGAAAATGTCCTATGCTAAATTCGATGAGACCGTTGAGCTTCACATCAGAATGGGACTCGACCCCAGGAATGCCAACCAGCAGGTGCGGGGAGTTACCTTACTGCCTCACGGTTTGGGTAAAGAGACCCGCGTGCTGGTTTTTGCCCAGGGAGAAGCCGAGAAAGCTGCCAAAGAAGCTGGGGCTGACATTGTCGGCGGTGATGATTTAGTCCAGAAGGTCAATGATGGATGGCTGGAGTTCGATACGGCGATTGCCACCACGGATATGATGGGTAAAGTGGGTAAATTAGGCAAGGTACTGGGCAGGAAAGGTTTGATGCCCAATCCCAAATCAGGCACGGTGGTTTCGGCTAACGACCTGCCACAGGCAGTCAGGGACGCCCGCAAAGGCAGGCTTGAATTCAGATTGGATAAGACAGCCATCATTCACGTGCCGGTGGGCAAAGTCAGCTTTACCGAAGACAAGTTGATGGATAATCTGACCGCGGTGGTAGAAGCAGTGGTAAAAGCAAAACCAAGCGGTGCTAAGGGTCAATATATCAGGACCGCCTCGCTGAATACCAGCCTCGGCCCTGGTATAGAGCTTGACCTTAAGCCCACCCTGTCTCTGAGTTCCAATTAGCCTTTAAAGTCTTAGCCAATAAGCTGCAGGAGACAACCCATGAGTGATATTGCCATCATCGGAGCCGGACAGAGCGTCTTCGGCCGCAAAAACCCAGTCTCAATACGGGAGTTGTGCTTCGATGCTTACAAAGAAGCGATGGAAGGACTAGACATCTCCAACAAAGATATCGAAGCCTCCATCACCTGCTCCGCGCCGGAGTACGATAAACAAAGAACTCCTTCTGGCTTAATATCGGAATACCTCGAACTGACGCCGAAACCGGCCTTCTACATCGAGACTGTTTGTTCATCGAGCACCACCGGCTTGCGAGTCGCCTGGGCTCTGATAAAATCCGGGTTGCACAACGTTGTCGCTGTTATCGGCTTTGAGAAAATGATGGAGCTTAGCTCGAAAGACTCGATGGAGCGGATGGGGCGGGGTGCGGACATAATGTGGGAATCGCCTTTCGGCATCAGTATGCCTGCGGGATATGCCATGTGTGCTCAGGCGCATATGGCCCAATACGGTACCACCGAAGAACAAATGGCCAGAATACGCGTGAAAAGTGCCTTTTATGGAGCTAAAAACCCTAAGGCCTACTACCGTAAGGAATTGACCGTCGAAGATGTGATGAAATCAGCCCCGGTCACCTCCCCTTTCAAGACGTACGATACTTGTGGCAATGCCGACGGCTCTTCCTGCGTCATTGTCGCCTCGGAGGATATCGCCAAAAAAGTGTGCAAGAAGCCCATCTGGATTGCCGGTATGGGCGCGGCTACAGACACGATGAGCATGTCCGGCAGAAAATCTTTTACCAGCTTGTCCTGCGCCAAAGAGGCTGCCGCCCAGGCTTACAAGATGGCAGGCGTAACATCAAGCGACATCGATGTCGCTGAAGTGCATGACTGTTTTACAATATCAGAGATACTCGCTTACGAGGACCTTGGCTTCGCCAAGCCGGGCGAGGGAGGCAAGCTCATCGATGAAAAGCAAACCTACATTGACGGCAGAATACCCGTCAACGTAGATGGCGGGCTTTTGTCTAAGGGGCACCCCGTCGGAGCGACCGGCGGCTCGCAAATCAGGACTATCGTCAGACAACTGAGGGGTGAGGCCGTCGAGGCCCAGGTAAAGAATCCCGAAGTAGGTCTGGTGCACAATATCGGCGGCGTCGGGCAATACGGTAATGTCATTATCCTGAGGAGATAAAGCGATGGGTTTTGAGACTTTCGGTAGAGTCAGCTTTACAGCAGATACGAAAGCGGCCGCTTTCGTGGATTACCTGGCGCAAGGCAAGATTATGGCGACGAAGTGTAAGTGTTGCGGAACGGTCAACTTTCCCCCCAAGATGGATTGCCCATCTTGCTTGAATAGCGATGTAGAGTGGGTTGAAGCACCGACTAGCGGTAAATTACTCACATTTTCCACGGTTCGCTATGAGCCGACCGGATTCGAGGGCGATGCTCCCTACACTATAGCTGTCGGTGAATTCGGAGACGGAGTAAGAGTCTTCAGCCGCATTTCTAAGGACGTAAACGAGAGCGATATAAAGATAGGCATGCAGCTAAAACTGGCCGCGATAACGCTCCCAGGCGGCAGATTCAGCTACGAGTTTCAAAAAGCATAAACCTGTGATATAATAACAACGGTTATCCTGAGACAGCAGGCGTCGGAAGACTTAATATCCTGCCGAGGACGACAGAAAACATGGTTGCCCTATCCAAGATTTGAGCGGGCAAATCAAGTGAGTATGAAAATGAAGTCCTCGTGCTACGGCACCAGGACTTTTTTGTTGGGCGTCAAACGGAACGCCAAGGAGAATAGAGATGGCGAAAAAAGAGGCAAAGGCAAAAGTAATCGATGAGCTTGAGGAGGAGTTTGGTAAATGTAATGTCGGCATCCTGATTGATTACCGGGGGCTGCCCACTCCCGAGATGAACATTTTGCGGCGCAAGTTACAGGAAACGGGGAACAAGTATCGGGTGGTGAAGAACACTTTAGCCCGATTTGCCGCGGAGAAAACAGGCAAGAAAGATGTGACCGGCTCCCTGAAAGGCCCGATGGCGATTGCCTTCGGTTATAGCGATATCAGCGGGACAGCCCGAGTTGTCACCGAGTACGTTCGCGATTCAAAGGTAACCGTAAATATTACAGGCGGCTTCCTGGGCGCCCGCCTGCTGACGGCAGCAGATGTGCAAACCCTGGCCACTCTGCCATCACGAGAAGTACTGCTTGCCAGAGTGCTGGGACAAATGAATGCTCCCATTACAAATCTTGCCGGAGCGCTGGCAAGCCCAATCAGGGGATTTATCACAGTATTACAAGGTAGAATAAAACAAATGGAGGGAAAGTAAACATGGCAGCAACAATCGAAAGCATCATGGAGACTATCAAGGGAATGACCGTGCTGGAACTAGCCGAGCTAGTCAAGGCTATGGAAAAAGAGTTCGGAATCACCGCCGCCGCCCCGGTGGCAATAGCAGCAGCTCCGGCAGCAGGTGGCCCAGCCAAGGTTGAGGAAGAGAAGACCGAGTTCACGGTAACCCTCAAGGAAGTCGGAGCTAACAAGATTAGCGTGATTAGAGCCGTCCGCGAGCTTACCAACCTTGGTCTGAAAGAGTCCAAAGACCTGGTAGAGGCCGCTCCGAAAGCGGTAAAAGAGGGCGTCAATAAAGATGACGCAGCCGCTGCCAAAGCCAAGCTGGAAGAAGCTGGCGCCAAAGCCGAAATCAGCTAGTATGGTGAATTGTAAATAACGTTAGTCCCATAATCGTCCCATTCCGGCGGAAGCCGGAATCCAGTAGGTAGACTGCTTCCTCTGGATACCGACTTTCGTCGGTATGGTTTACCAAAAAAGTCTAACGAAGCGCCGGAAACACCATACTATTGAAAAAGACACCGAGAAGATATATAGTTAACTAAATAGTCCCGGGCAACCAGGTGTTAGAAATGTCTCAGGGTGATGTGTCAGCACTGTTGGTCATCGGTGGGGTGTTTATCCTGCTGGGTGTGGCTGCCATTCTCTGGGACTGGATTGAGAAAAACGGCTACCTTGGCACCATTTCTCACCACCTGGACACCAGGGAATACCTGGATGGCTGGCCAGCCCGTCCCCAGTTCGGCGCCTTAAAGACAGGCGGCTGGATAGCCATTATTGTCGGAGTGGTGATGATAGTTCTGGCACTCATCTTCTGGCAGGTGGGGTAAAACTGACTAAAAGCTGTAAAACAGTATCTGAGGGAGGGGGCGATGCCCCCCTCCCTTTTTACATCCGCCTTGACACTTAACGCCCGCTTTGTTAAAATCTTCACGGCTTCATTAACCAATCATTGCTTCAAATACGCCATCGAAGGAGTTTTGCCGTGCCAATCGACTACAAGAAGGAAGGCAAACTCGCCATTTTCACCATCGACCGCCCTCGGGCTTTTAACGCCATTGACCGGGAAACCTGGCAAGGCTTACAGGATGCGATGAAAGATTTCCGGGATGACGATAATCTGTGGGTTGGCATAGTCACAGGCTCGGGCAATAGGGCTTTTTGCGCCGGCGCCGATATTACAGACACCCTGCCGTTCATGCGGCAAACCGGACACAGTAACTGGATCTGGCCATCCACCTCGATGTACGGACTGGATTTGTGGAAACCCCT
>Ga0154807_1105_pt6 | contig 8653 bp, 9 predicted proteins | sample Rifle2008BG16ft_FD_105815 | JGI IMG/M metagenome (GOLD analysis project Ga0154807, IMG submission 105815) | Chloroflexi bacterium RBG_16_51_9
TTAATCCCAATGACGGTGTGGCTACTTCTTGAGGAAGTCGATGAAGTCGACGCCCATAGGGGAAGCAATGTTATCGATGATATTCTGAAACGCACGCTGCAGGCGATCCGGGTCATCCGCACGGGTGCCGAACCTGGCTGTTATAAGTCCAGAAAGGATCTTGACCGCCTGCCCGATAAGTTTCATATTGTCGGGATCGCGCTCGAGGAGCGCCTTTATCTTGACCCGCAACATAGCGATTTCTTCATCGAGGCCGTCTACAAGGACGGCTTGCTCAAAATCATCTTTTTGGGAATCAACAAGTACCTTCGAATAGAATCCGTGGGTGCGGGCATTCTGATTTCCAGGTTGTCCGCCCTGTTTTCTTTCCATCATGAGGGGATAATAGCACAAATGTTCTGGGAGGGGCAAGGGGGGTTTGGCGGGGGGAGGCGCATTAACGATGGAGAACTGTTAGAGAAATTGATATTTTACATATTTTGAACGAGATGATATATTGTGGCTGGTTGTTGAGAGTGACAGAAACCTACTTGATTGATGTATAAAAACCTCTTTGACATTTTCAATAGCTGGTTTGGTTTCGAAGGATAAATCAAAGTGGATAAGCAGACTGACAACAATACTAATTCTTTTGATGATATTTATAACAAAAGAATAGACGACATATTAGCTGTTGTAAATGTCTTAGATGTAATATGCCAGACACAGGATTTCAGGCATTGGATTAAAACGAAACATAACATTTCAAATGATAAAGGCTTTTTGGCCGGTTATCTTTTTCTAATAGATGTTATTACGAGGCGCCTGCATAATGAAATTGCGTTAAATGATAGCTTGGGATTAACTCAAGATGAGGCATTTAATAGGGCAGACAGACATGGTACAAACATAGAAAAGCTACAAGATAATACAGAGAAAGTTAAATTACTTAAAGCAATTAGAAGACGAGTACAAACTATTTTGGGAACCTTGAATTGGCAAGATGCTCAAAAAGCAGTTGAGTTGTTTCGAAACGAAGTGATTCTGCCGTTTTTAGGGCTTAAAAAATATGTTGAATTGAATAAAGCTTATCACATATCGTCAATTGAAGAAGCAATTAAATATACCTCTATGAATGAGGCTTTCCTTTTCTTAAATGATACAGAAGAACAAGTTCCCAAAGGATACTTAACCCCAACACTAGATACTAAACTATGGAGAAGTAATAATCCAGAATCTAAAAGATACATCCAAGAGACATTCGAAGGTTATAAATATTCTAATCAATATTTATGGTTTAAGCTACTTGGTAACGACTTTTTGGAATCGTCACTGACCAGGATTCACGAAACTAGAGACTGGTTTGAATTTGATGGATATTTCGATGAATTAAGACCAATAATAGATGATATAGAAAAGCGTTTAGGCATCACTCTTGGGATGGCTCCAGTACTGATAATCCCTAAATCAGCAAGGTCAGCATTAACGAGATTGATACGAGATAAGGCACCAACACAAAGGCTTAACGAGCTCGAAATACTTGAGAATTTGTTCCGTTGGTATCAGATAGAGTTAATAGATGCTTCAAGAGGGACTCTTTTTAACGGAGTCCCAGCCCTACTAAGCACGATTGCAGGAGCTGTTGAATTAATCAAAAGACAGAGCCAAACACCAAGCCCTCTTCAAATAATAAAATTAACACATGCTAAGGGTATCCAAAGAAATACATACAGTTATGCAGTTTTAATGGGAGTCTCTGGCTGGATTTCTGATGCGTCTGGATGGCTTTTGTTTTTCAGTTGTTGCTATGATTTTACAGGTACTGGACTAAGTCAGCTGGAAAAAGTGGATAGTTTAATTTCAGAGTATGAAAAAAACGGCTTAGTGAAAACATATAGTCATAACATGACTGAGGAGCGCTTTCTTAATTTGATGGAGCCATATTTACTTTACCCTCCTCGAGCACAAGACCCAAGAATTTCCCCTAAAGAATCACGTTTAAAAGAAATGCAGGAAACTGCGGAGATAAGAAAGGTTCTTCAAGAGGCTAACGATATGTTAGGAACCGCGAGAGGTTTGTTACTTGAATTTCTCGGGTATTATGTATTCAGTGTTCCAGAAAATACTAAGCTGGAATGGAATTATAAAAATGGAAGTCAAATAGATCTTTTATTAAAGACGAAAAATGAAATCAGGTTTTTCGAATGTAAGAAGCCTTTGGGAGATATAGTTAACCAAGCGATCAAGTTTAAATCAAAGTCGGAAGATCTTGTCAAAGATAAACGGTTTATTCGCGAATGGGGAATTGATTCAAACCCTACATTAACATTGGTTGTCTGGAGTAGACCAGAACCTGTCGAGCATAAACAAATAACCAAGTTGGGAATACATGTCATGGTGGTGAACGAAGAATTAAAAACGCATAGAAAATTCCAGGGTAAGGAAAAGGATAAGATCAGACACGCGTTCGGTGGATAAATTGGTTTACAATAATCAATAAGAAGAAATATTGTCTTAGGCGATGCTTTGCCCTCTTATTTTTCGTAGCAAGGCATCACCTGTAAGTTCTTGAGTCACCCTCACCTCAATCCTCTCCCCTCAAGGGAAGGGAAGCAACCATATACCTTTGACATCTCAAGTCAAAGCTGTTACTTTTTATAAGATGAAAAGCACTGATGGCAGGTCGGTTTTTGCCTTCCGGTGGAGATACGTCGGGCTGCCACTGATATTCCTGCTTATTTCGGTAGTTCTGGTGGCTGTTTTCTATAAACAGCTGCCTTTTCCTGTGGCATACCACTTCAACTCGGACGGGTCAGCGGATATGTGGGCAATACCCGGATTATTTGTTTTCTGGGCGCTCTTACCCCAGTTTCTGCTGACCCTGGGAGCCATTGTGGTTACATGGATAAACACCATCATGGCTACCCGATTTCTGGACCCGGAAAGCGCCCTGGTAAAACCGCAAAGAATCATGCTGATTATGGGTAATATGGTGGCTATACCCCAGCTAATCATCATCTTTGCAATGCTCGATATTTTCAGCTACAATTCATTCCAGACTCATTTACGCCCGTCCGTCCTGGTTTTTGCCCTCATTGTTATGGTGGTGGGCGGCATTATTCTCAGCGCTTTCTTCGTCCAGACGATGAGGCAGGTGTTCAGGGGGAACAGAAAAGTTCAAATGACAAAATCCAAATGACAAATAAATGCCAAATGACAAAGCTCAAAGGACAAATAAGGAGTTCAATTTATTGAGATTGCCACGTCCTTCTGCGGAAGGACTCGCAATGACACAAGATGAAGGAGTGACACGTGGCTGAAGAAAAGTCTAAAGTGGATATGGAAAAGATTGTCTCCCTGTGCCGTCGGCGGGGGTTTATTTTCCCTTCGAGCGAAATCTACGGCGGGCTGAATAGCTGCTGGGACTACGGGCCGCTGGGGGTGGAGCTGAAGAAGAATATAAAAGACGCCTGGTGGCAGACGATTGTTCGGGAGAGGGATGATGTGGTCGGCCTGGATTCAAGTATCTTGATGAACCCGAAGGTCTGGGAAGCCTCCGGCCACCTGGTGAATTTTACCGACCCCCTGGTTGATTGTAAGTCGTGTAAGCAGCGGTTCAGGGCAGACCACCTAAAGACCCATAAGTGCCCAGCCTGCGGCGGTGAGTTAACCGACTCCCGCAAGTTTAATCTGATGTTCAAGACGTTTATGGGGCCGGTCGAGGATGATGCCGCTGTCGTCTATCTGCGCCCGGAGACTGCCCAGGGCATCTTCGTCAACTTCCAGAATGTACTCGGCACCACCCGAAAGAGGCTGCCCTTCGGCATCGCACAGTTAGGAAAGGTATTCCGCAATGAGATAACCACGGGCAACTTTATCTTCCGCGACCGGGAGTTCGAGCAGATGGAGCTTGAGTATTTCGTCAAGCCGGGCACGGATGAGAAATTATTTGATTACTGGCTCGAGCAATGCCTCAACTGGTATGTCAATCTGGGCATCAAGAGGGAGCACCTCCTTCTGCGCGAGCACGATAAAAAGGAGCTATCCCACTATTCCCGCCGCACGGTTGATATCCAGTACCTTTTCCCGATGGGCTGGGACGAGCTGCAGGGCATTGCCAACCGGGGTGATTACGACCTCACCCAGCACTCCAAGTTCAGCGGCAAAACACTAGAGTATTTTGACGAGGAGACCAAGGAGCATTTTACCCCTTACGTCATCGAGCCTTCGGCCGGGGTGGACCGCTCAGTGCTGGCTTTCCTGTGCGAAGCCTATGCCGAAGAGCCGGATCCTTCGACTCCGCTCAGGACAGGTAAGGACGAAACCAGGGTGGTGCTCCATTTTCACCCGGACCTGGCGCCCTTCAAGGCGGCCATATTGCCCCTGAGCCGTAAAGAGCCGCTGGTCAAGATGGCTCAAGAAATCCACGTCGGTCTGCGCAAAAATCAGATGACGGCTTATGATGACGCCCAGAGCGTCGGCCGCCGCTATCGCCGCCAGGATGAAATCGGCACCCCTTTCTGTATCACCGTTGACTTCCAGTCGCTGGAAGATAACCAGGTCACTATCCGCGACCGCGACTCGATGAACCAGATACGGGTTCCCGTCGCCGAGATCCAAAAAACCCTCACCGCCAAATTGGCCGGCGAAGACTTTCTTATCCTGCCCCCGGGGGGAGCGGTGGTGGGGAAGAAGGGTTAGACATAAATGAATTTTGTTTTTGTAGATGAAACAGGCGACCCGGGCGGCGATATATCAAAGGGAGCATCTCCTTATTTCGGTATGGCGTTGCTAAGTGTTAGTGATAAGGATTACAAAGCTCTTAGACTTTTGTTATCTCAGGTGCATTGGCTGCGTGGTACGGCAACTTCGATAGAATTACGAAGAACTTATACCAAATCCCTTGACTTAATGAGAGGTTTGAAAGAACTCGCAAGTAATGGAGTAATATCAGCCTCTGGTTTGTATATAAACAAAACGGACTATGGAGGCAGATACATGAAATGGTCAGATGTCGACGTCTCGCCAACCGAGTGGAGATATTATCTCCGTAACTACTTGCTTCGGCATCTCTTAGAATTTCATTTTGAAACAGGTATGGTAACAGAAGAACCCATTGACTTGGTACTCGATAGGGTTAACTTAACTGAAGAACAAAGGGCTAATACTTATGATTATTTAAGCAGTAAAACCGAAATACCTCTAAGAGCATCTTTTTCAATACCGCCTGTCAAACATCTAACAATTTGCGACTCGGAATATGTTGGTGGCCTAGAAACTGCTCATGTCTTAGCTGATATTCTCAAGGCAATAATTGGAGAAGATATCAAACCAGAAGTGAAGGCGGTTTCTGATTTTGTGAGGGTGCAGCATTTCATAGGGCACACGGAGAAAGCTCAATAATTCGTTGGGGGGATAGGCCACTCGCATATGGAGTGACCATATCCCCCCGGATCAGCTCTTAAATCTACTACACTATACTATACTGTATTATCCTTGTCAAACCGCATATTGACACCTCCCCTACTTTGAGCTACAATTCGTATACATACGTAAGTCTATACGTCCGTAAGGCTACACGCGAGGGAGGATGAAGATGAGCCGGAAAATGACTGTGGTGTTCCATAATGAAGAGCTTTATACAGACCTGAAGGTAGAAGCGGCGCGGAGGCACATGGCGGCGAGCGAAATCGTGGCCGAGGCGGTGCAGGAGTGGCTGGACGAGAAGGAGAGCGAGGAACTGTTACCATTAATCAAAGCGAGTATCGCAGAATATGAAGAAAAAGGCGGCAGGGACTGGAGCGAAATCGAGAAGGAGTGGGAAAAGGAGCTTGAAAAGCGGGAACGACAACCTATAGTCGCTGAAAAAAAGAAGAAGAAGGATGTATACACTTAGATCTGCTCCAAGCGCTCAGCGCGACATCGCGACGCTAAAACAGCGAGCACCAAAAGACGATTTCGAGCGCCTGAATAAAGCCATCAGAGGTCTAGCCGAAGAACCACGACCACAAGGTGTCATGAAGATAAAGGGTTATGATGGGGGCTATCGCATCAGGGTTGGCAATTATCGAGTGGTTTATAGGATTTACGATGATGCAAATAAAGTGGTGATATCACACGTACTTCGTCGTAACGAAACTACATATCGAGCTTAGACTTTATTTGACCTTTGGATTTTTGATTTTGAACTTTGTTTAGAGTTTAGATATTAGGGTCTTGGATTTCAGATGAAAATTATTCACTTCGCAGATTTACACCTGGGTGTGGAGACGTACGGGAAAATTAATCCCGAGACGGGCGTCTCGACGCGCCTGGATGACTTTCTGGCGGCTCTGGATAAGCTGGTCGACTATGCGCTAGAGAGCAAAATAGACCTGGTTCTTTTCTGCGGGGACGCCTATAAGAGCCGGGAGCCGAGCCAGACCCAGCAGCGGGAGTTCGCCAGGCGCATTAACCGGCTGGCCAGCGGGGGTATCACTATCTTTATTCTGGTCGGCAACCATGACCTCCCCAATGCCATCGGCAAGGCCACCAGCACCGAGATTTTTCATACCCTGGCTGTCAAGAATGTTTATGTCTCTAACAAACCCGAAATCACCCGTATCAAGACTAAGAGCGGTACCATTCAGATTGCCTCGCTGCCGTGGCTGAGGCGTAGCGCCCTGCTCAAACGTGATGAAGCCAAGAACCTGACCCTGGAGCAGATTAACCAGCAGCTACAGCAGGTGCTGACGAATACCGTTGCCGACCTGGCTAAGCAGCTCGACCCGAAATTACCCGCCATTCTGGCTGCCCATGTGGGCGTGGCAAGTGCGACGGTAGGCTCGGAGAGGCTGATGGCAATCGGGCAGGAGGCCTTTATTCTGCCGGGAAATCTGGCCAACCCTGCCTTCGACTACATCGCCCTGGGGCACATCCACAAGCGGCAGGTTCTTAACGAGAATCCTCCTGTGGTGTATGCCGGGAGCCTGGAACGGGTGGACTTCGGGGAAGAAGCGGACGAGAAGGGGTTTTATGTTGTGGATATCCCCGCCTCTCATATTTTGGAAGGGGCGGCGGGCAGGGAGGCGGATAAGCAATCCAGCCATCGCCGAGTTTCTTTTGAATTTCACCCGGTGACAGGTCGCTCATTTCGCACCATCACTGTCAATCTTGAAGCGGGGGACGCCGACCCCACCGCCACCGTGCTGAAAGCCATTCACCCCGATAAGGAAGACCCCGATAGAATCCGAGTCAAAGATGCTATTGTGAGGCTCCAGATTAGCCTACCTGCGGAGCTGGAAGGGCAGCTCAGGGATAGTGACATCAGGGGCGCCTTGAAAGAGGCTTACTTCTCCACCGTAGCCAGGGAGGTCAAGCGGGAGACCCGCCTGAGATTGGGGCATACTGCCGCCGAGGAAATCCCACCCCTCGAAGCGCTGAAGACCTATCTGGAGACCAACTATACTCCGGAGAGGGCGAAAGTCCTGATTGAGTACGGGGAGAGGCTTATCGAGGGGCAGGCTGCCGAAGGCAAGTAGTATACATGCCGCTCAATGAATCGACCATCAGAGAAATAACCGACCCGGCTGAATTCGCCGTCAGCGCCAGAGTCATCCGAAACTCCTTTAAGACGGTGGCGAGGGAGCTAGGTTTTACCCGGGAGACTTTCCCGAACCATCCCAGCTTCTTCACCGTTGCCCGTCTTAAGGAAATGAAGAGCCGGGGAGCTGCGTTTTTCGGCCTTTTTCTGGGTGAGATACAGATTGGCTTTATCGCCGTAGAGCCAGCCGATAAGGGCGTCTTCTATATTGAGAGGCTGGCCGTCCCGCCGTCCTACCGGCATGGGGGCTACGGGGCAAAGCTGGTCGGTTTTGCCATCGATTACATTAGAAAGAATAAGGGCAAGAAGGTTGCTTTGGGCATGATTAACGAGCAGGCCGGCTTGAAGGACTGGTATAAGAAGCTCGGTTTCAGAGAAGTGAGCACCCAGAAATTTCCCCATCTGCCTTTTACCGTTTGTTTTATGGAGAGAGACACGGCCCCGCTGGGGAAATCCTAAATACTAATATCTAAACTCTAAACAATATCAAAATCAAAATGCTTTAATGCCAAAAATTTTGACATTTGAGCTTTGACATTTGAACTTTTTGAAGCCTATTGTCCGCCCGCAGTTTTCGGAGTATATTATATAAGCGATTTTTTGTGTCGTAATCTGCCAATAGGGAGAGTACCTACTCTTGTCTCAAGAATCCTGGAAAAAGAACCTCTACGTTCTATTCGCTGTTGAATTCGTGGCTATGATAGCCTTCAACTTTGTCGTTTTCATGCCGCTCTATGTTCAGCAGCTGGGTAATTTTACGCCCAAAGAGGCCGCTTTCTGGAACGGCGTCGGTTCCAGCGGCTTCGGCATCGGTATGTTCATCGGCTCCCTGGTCTGGGGCATAGCCGCCGACCGCTGGGGCAGGAAACTGAACGTAATCAGGGTTATGGTCCTCGGGGCAGCCCTCCTGATTCTGCAAGGGGCATCGCCGAATATCTATGTCCTTACCGCGGGGCGCTGGGGGCAGGGCTTGTTTACAGGCAGCGTTGCGGCGGTACTGGCTATGTCGACGGCGGTCGTCCCCAGAGACAAAATCGCCTTTGCCTCCGGGCTTATTACGGCTGGTGTCTCCGGCGGCAGCAGCCTGGGTTC
>Ga0154807_1093_pt5 | contig 8638 bp, 8 predicted proteins | sample Rifle2008BG16ft_FD_105815 | JGI IMG/M metagenome (GOLD analysis project Ga0154807, IMG submission 105815) | Chloroflexi bacterium RBG_16_51_9
TATTAAACCTATTGGCATTGGAGCCACGTCGCTGATTTTTCTTGCCTTCTGGCGGGGCAGACGCACGGCTTACTACTAAGCAGCGGTGGAGCCAATGCTATCTCGGCTTCTGGCGGAGGTAGAAGAACCGCTTAATATTAGATAGTTTTGTATCCATTCCTCCAACAAGTTCCTGACCTGTCCAACATCAGGTCAATACCATAAAAAGGAACGATTCTTCCCTGATAAACTGTTCAATGGTCTTGGCACCGAACTGGACGGGCGCTTCGATGATGCTGACGTCGATAGGCTAGCCTTTCCCGCCAGTCCCGTTACCGGATGGGTAGCAATGTCCGAAGGGGCTACTTCTTACCAGACGATGTTTACTTCAGTAGGACTGTCCCAGAGCTTCTCTCCGGAAGCGGAAGGGATCTGGACACCGTAGGCGCTAGTAAGGTTGTCCCACCAGGCCTGGTCGTGATAATACCTTATATCCAGTTGTGTTATCGGCAAAGCCAAGCAGAAGTATGATTTAACATCTATACTCCAAATCAGGAACTTTCCGTCCACTTTATAGTCGTCTACATATATTAGCCCGTAGTCCGTTGTAGAAAATGCGTTCAGTGTGAAGGTAAGAGAGCTAAAGCGAAGTGACGCCGTTCCCACTCTAATCCCTGCTTTTCTCGCAGAGCTTGCCAGAGGAGCGGAAGCATTGCTGGAAAGTAAGAATGCTCGCAGTTCTTTCCAGGGGACGTCTATTGCGGCAGGGACAGTGGGAGCAGGAGTAGGCGGAGGTGAAACTACCGGTGGTAGCGTGGGTATCGATTTAACCACAAATGTGCCAGATACCTCATTGACGTTGACTGAGTATGTATTTGCTATGTATTTGGATACAGCGAATGTAACATTCTGACTGGCCCCACCGGCAAGAGTGATATTATTCGTAGCTTCGATGCTATCGTCAATCTTGAGAGTGACATCATAGCTGCCAGACAACTCGCCATTATTGGTCACGGTTACCTGGATGGTTGTCTTAGAACCGCTGGTGAATTCAGCAGGAATTATAGTTAGATTGCTGGTAGTGAAACTGGCCGGTTTTTGGCGGTGGCGGTGGAGGAACTGGAGTAACTGGTGCGGCTGAGGTTGTGGGAACGGCGGGTGTCACGGGAGCAGTTGGGTTTGCTGCCGGGCTGCATGATGCGATTCCCAGAGATAGGACGACAACGCCGCTCAACACAAACCACAATATTTTCTTGTTCAATACTTATACCCTCCATTACTTTCATTTTTCCCCACTGTTTGTTTCACAATATGGAAAGTATTGGTAGAGTATAGGCATTTCTGATATATAAAGTCAATACGGTTCAACCTCCGGTTCTGTTCAATCGTGGTTTGCGCATTTTAGAAGTAGTATAATCCCCTTAATGAAGGGGGTGTTTAATATGGGTAAATATAACAATCATAAAATAGGTAATTATTCTGTCCGCATATTGCACAATAAACTCGATATTAGAAATACCCCAATACTTCATTTGCTACCCTTCTTTTGGGATACTGAAATTGCCTTAGACTTACAACTCTCCCCATTAAAAGGCAAGAAAATATCAAAAGATATATTCTTGTATAAATGGGAACTGACTGATTTGGACAGCAATATTATTAAAGAACAAAAAGAATATCGCCAATATGAAGTCACAGATAAAGATATAATCAGGCATCAAAATGCCCTGATAGAGAGGGCTATCTCTTTAGTGAACTTACACCCTCATCGGGAATACATTTTGTATATCACGCTTCAAATACAAGGCTCGACTATACCGGAAAAATATCAAGCCGTGTCATTTAATATTGACGACAGAGATTCATATTATATGCAGGTTTTAATCCTTATAATTGGTATCTCATTCGCCTTTGTAATAGGATTGTTTGAACGGGGGTGTAGCCCAAAATGAACTGTAAATACTGCCAGTCAGAAGATGTAATCAAATATGGAACATACAAAGGTATTCAACGTTACTTTTGCCAAAAGTGTAATCGTAAGTTTGTTTCAGGTGACACTATCCCTAAAATGCAAAACTCGACAAAGGTTATTGCTGATTCCTTGAATATGCACTATGAGGGAATGAGCCTTAACGAAATCAGGCGTAACTTCATTCAGCAAGATAGTAACTATGTCTCAAAAGTAACGCCTTATAATTGGGAAAAACGCTTCACGTCTTTAGCTCAAACTGAAGCTAGTAAGTATCATCCCAATGTCGGTGAAGTTTGGCAGGCTGACGAGACTGTAATCCACAATAACTGGGGTCGTAAAAAGAAGCGTTTATGGCTGATTGACATCATAGACCGAGACACGAGATTCCTTCTTGCCACCAAGTTATCCCTGAGCCGAAATAAGAAGGATATTGCTTTAGCTATGAAAGAGGCTAAAGACAAAGCGGGTAAATCTCCAAAGCGTATCCTGACAGACGGGTGGGTAGCTTATCCCGATGCAATAGAACTAGTATTCGGTGCTAATACAAAGCACGTTCAAACTACACCCTTTGTTGATAAGGATATGTCCACTAACATTGTCGAGAGGGTGCAAGGCACTCTCAAAGAAAGAACTAAGGTTATGCGGGGATTAAAGACACTAGAATCAATGCGTGCGTTCCTGAAAGGGTGGGCGATACATTACAACTACTTTAGACCGCACCTATCGCTGAATGACCGCACACCCGCACAAGTTGCTGGTATCAATTTCCCTTATGCCAACTGGAAGGAACTTATTGAGAAACAGCCTTACAGCGTGACCGCTAGAATACCAGTATCACCAATCCAGCCTAAAATCACAGCAAGTAGCGGAATAAGGATTACGCCGAGAACACCGAGGTTAAACTAAAATGTTTACTATTAGCACAGTTATTGGGCTTATTTATTTATCAGGTGGTTGCATTTTATTGGTTAAGTATTGGGCTTTAAGTCGTCAATCACAGACCAGACGAAAATGATTACTTCTATTGCGAGTGGTGGTAAATATACCCAATCAGGCCAATCTAATCCACTCACAATAATGGCTAAAATTATCGCCGTTGCCAGAATAATTCCACCGAATATTTTAGTTCTTGTAGACATAGTGAGGATATTATAAATGAACGTTAGAAAGATAACAACCTTGATTGAACAGAACCCAACCTCCATCTCTTTATGCCGCTTCTAGCTCTGTGATAGAATTAGCAGGAACTATCACTCTGGCTGAACGTTGTTCTGTAGGGGGCACTGCATGCCGTGCCCCCTACCTAAAGGCAGATATTGTGGTTGAGAATAACCTGATTTACAACGTTCACGAGCTGAACAAGACATACGATACGGGCAAGGTCAAGATAAAAGCTCTTGATAGCGTCTCATTCGCCGTGCCGGATGGAGACATGCTTGCCATTATGGGCAGGAGCAGCTCGGGTAAGTCTACCCTCCTGAGACAGATGGGGCTGCTCGACCGCCCCACCTCAGGCAGCCTCATTTTCGAGGGCAAGGAGGTAACCGGGCTGCCGGAAGGCGACCGTACCAGACTGCGCCTGACTTCGATGGGTTATGTCTTTCAGGAGTACGCCCTGCTGGGAGAGTTGACCGCCCACCAGAATGTCTACCTGCCGGGGATGATGCTCGGTAAAAACGGCAGCGGCTACAAAGAGCGAGCCCGGGAATTGCTGGAGCTGGTCGGTTTGGGACAGAGAACGGGGCACTACCCCAAGGAGCTTTCCGGGGGCGAGCAGCAGAGGGTAGCCATTGCCCGCGCCCTGATTAACAGCCCGAGCGTCCTTCTTGCCGATGAACCCTGCGCCAACCTGGACACCATATCCAGCAAATCCGTCATGGAAACGCTGGTAAGACTCAACAGCCAGTTAAAGGTCACCATCATATTCATCTCGCATGACCCCGCCGATAAGAAATATGCCAGAAGTCTGATAGTCCTGAGTGACGGGAAAATTGCCGAAGAGAGCAAGGCAGCCAAGCTATGAAAACACTACGCCAGAAGTCTTATCGTATCGAGTGCTGGAAGAATCACCCAAGACAGCAGGCTTAAAACTATGAAAACATTGAAAGTTGCCGGTTTCCTGGCCTTCACCTCACTAAAACGGGGGAACTTCGGCGTCCTGCTCCTCACAATTCTGATACTCGTTCTCGTCACGCTCAACCTCCTTTTCGTGCCCAGCTTATTACGGGGACTTGTTCACGGGGCTGACGGTAAGCTCAAAGACACCTTCGCCGGAGATATTGTCATCGAGTCGGCTCTCGATAACCCGCTCATACCGAATTTGAATACCCTGATTCCCAAAATCGAGGCTATCGGCGGCGTCGTTGCCGTGACGCCACGAAATAATATGGTGTCCGAGATGAGGTATGAAAACGAACGGACCAGCGGCGTTGTCTATGGCATTGTGCCGGAACGTGAAAAAGAGGTATTCACAATCAGCAAATCCATGGTCGAAGGCGACTTCCTCGCTTCCGGCGACCGTAATCAGATTGTGCTGGGCATTCAACTGGCCGGGGCCGGCAATCCCGGCATAGAACTCTACTCCAGGTCCCTGAAAAAAGTGCACGCCGGAGATAGAATATTGGTAACGTTCGGCGATGGTATCCAGAAGAACTACACTGTCAAAGGTATTTTTCGCAGCGAATTTATACAAACAGATACCCAGGCTTTTGTCTCCGAGGCGGAGTTTGAAACAGTAAATCCCCTGGCGGCCAACCGCGCATCGTCCATACGCGTCAAGATAAACGATACGGCTGATTCCGCAGCCATAATCGAGCAGATAAAGCAGCTTGGAGACGGACTCAGAATACTCACCTGGGAAGACTACGCCGGTATAATGCGCTCGATGACCGATAGCTTCCAATCCATCGATACGATACTGAATGTCGTCAACCTGCTGGTAGCCGGTATCACGGTTTTTGTCGTCACCTATATCGATGTCACCAACCGGAGGCGGCAAATCGGCATCCAGCGCGCCATCGGCATTATGCCCGGCTGCATAGCCATCGCCTATCTGCTGCGGGCAGCCTTCTATGCCGTCCTCGCCTCAATGCTGGCAAGTCTGGCCTTTCTTTACGTCATAATGCCTGTAGAAGCCAGATACCCCTTCCATTTTCCATTTGGTGACGTCAAGCTTCTTATCGGCTTCACGGACCTGACCCGCGCTATCTTCATCTTGATGTGCGCCGCCATCATAGCCGCTTTTCTTCCTGTCTGGCTGGCTCTGAGAATAAAAATCCTCGATGCTATTTGGGGGTGAAAGCGGCAGTCTGGCTGACAATTAAGTTGACCGGAAATGAATCAAGGCACTACAATAATGAGCGGAATGAGGTAAAATGCCGAAACGTAAAAAGCAGAAAACTAATGTAGTCGCAGAGAATATAGCCGGTTCAAAAACTGCCCGCGGCGAGCCGTCAGGCAGGCGAGCTTGGTTTGTCATCAGCGCCGTCATTATCGTGCTGGTTCTGCTTACGGGCGGCATCGTCTATTATCAGGTAAGCGCTGCTCCTTTTCAACAGCCCGTAGTGACGGTGGACAACGCCGTTATCCGTATGGACTACTTTCTGAATAGAACCAGGATGGCCGGCAGCAACCCGGGGAGTGTACTTCAGCAACTGGTTGATGAGCAGCTGGTTAAGCAAATGGCGCCGACCTTCGGGATAGAAGTCACCCAGCAGCAGATTGATGATGCCCTGCTCACAGCGGCCAGCAGTGAAAACACAACCGGCAATCTGAGCGATAATTCCACCGGCAGATACCTCACCGAAAGTGAATTCAAGACATGGTACAGTCAAAAGCTCAAGACCAGCGGACTTTCCGACGCCGAATTCAAGGATATGACCCGCACTTTTCTCCTGGCATCAAGACTTCAGGAGTTTCTGTCCCAGAGAATCCTCACCACAGTTGAGCAGATTCACCTCAATGTCATATTACTGGCAAACTCAGCGGATGCCGCCAGAGCGAAATTGAGAATACAGCAAGGCGAGAATTTTGCAGCCGTTGCCCGGGAAGTATCTCTGGATACCCGCTCTAAGGACTTGGGCGGTGATATCGGGTGGTTGCCTCGTGGCATTCTGGCTTACGATACTACCACCTTCGCCCTTGGCGTCGGAGGGATTAGTGACGCGGTGGCCGTTAATCCGTCATCGCCCTCCATCAGCCAGTATCTCATCTTTATGGTCTCGGAGAAAGACTTCGCCCGCCAGATAGATGACAGCGCGTTGCAGGTGCTCAGGTCCCGGGCGCTCCTCAACTGGCTTGCCCAGGAAGCGCCCTTACATAAAATCACCGTCAATTATGACTTCAGCAACACCGCCAACCAGGCATGGATTGACTGGCAGCTTTCCAAAGTTAGACGGTAGTCTGTAGAAAGAATTCAAATGTCAAAGCTCAAATTACAAGTCCTCCATTCCGTGCTTGACACGGAATCCAGAAAACCAACCTCTCCAATCCCAAAAATCCTGGATACCGACTTTCGTCGGTATGGCGTCCGTAAGAACTAGTTTTGGCACTCAAGCATTTGGATTTTATTTGAACTTTGGATTTTGAAATTTGAACTTTTTAGCCTACGTATCCGCGCTAAGCAGGCGGATAATCCTTGTCCGGGCTTTAACCACTTCCAGTTTATCCACCTTCTCAATGGCTGCCTGAAGGTCGCCCTCCTTAGCCAGGTGGGTTGTGATAACCACGGGCACGAATTCCTCGGAGACGGCTTCTTTTTGAATGACGGCGGCGATGCTGATATTGTACTTCCAGAAAATATCGGTAATCCGGGCAAGCACGCCGGCCTCGTCGGCCACGCTGAACCTCAGGTAGTAGCGTCTGCTGACAGCCTCGGTAGCGCCCAGAGGTATGGGAGCTGCCGAATTCGGCACGGGCATGGTTCTGCCTTCAGCGATATCCAGCAAGTCCTTCACTACGGCATCAGCAGTGGGGTAAGCCCCCGCCCCCGGCGCCACCAGCCCGGAGACGGTGCCATATTCATCCTCAAGCTCGGTCCCGTTGTAAGCTCCCGGCAGAGAACCCAGCAGGGACATCTTGGGCACCAGCGCCGGATGCACGGCAACATCGAAGACGCCCTCTTTCGGCTCGATGACGCCCACCAGCTTGACCGAGTAGCCCAGTTCGTCAGCATACTGGATATCCTGCTGGGCAATATCCCTGATACCCTCGACGGGGAAACTGCCCGCCGGGCGGTATGAATTGCTGATAAGCGCCAGCAGAATCCGAATCTTGTTTTCGGTATCTTTTCCGTCGATGTCATCAGAAGGGTCTGCCTCCGCATAGCCCTTTGCCTGGGCTTCCTTCAAGGCTGCCTCAAAGCTCTGCCCTTCTGCGGACATGGTGGAGAGGATATAGTTAGAGGTGCCATTCAATATGGCATAGATTCTTCTGAATTTCTTGGCTCCCGTGCCCGCCAGGCCCAGCTCATGAATCAGCGAATGCCCGCCGACGAAGCTGGCCCGGAAACCGATGCGGCGGTGCGAATCGGAGACCAGCTTAAAGATGCTCTCCCCTTCTTTTGCCAGCAGCTTCTTGTTGGCGGTGACCACATCCTTCCCCTGCCTGAGGGCTTCCGAAAGGATGCTCTTCGCCGGCTCGATGCCGCCAATCGTTTCGACAACGACATCTATTTTCGGGTCAGCCACCACCTGCTTCCAGTCCGTAGACAGGTAGCGCACCGGCAGCTCGACCGGCCGCTTGGTTTTTATGTCGATGTCGACTACCCTGACAAGCTCAAGCCCTGCAATGCCTTTCTCATAAAGCAGCCTCACCACGCCCGTGCCGATATTCCCAAAACCGATAACAGCTATTTTCTTCGTCTTTGCCATAATTCAGGCTCCAATCTCAAAGTCCATCCCCTCTCCCCTTGCGGGAGAGTCCCGATTCACTCCGTTCATACGGGATTCCGTATGAGTGAAACGAATCGGAAGGTTAGGGTGAGGGGTCATCAAATAACTTTCCCATATTATAGCTTCAGGCCTGGCGGCGGTCAAACAATGGTAGCTCGCCGTTGTCATTCTGGAACCCCGATAACTCCTTATCTTCTATCGGGGTGAAGAATCTCAGGGCGGTGGGGGATGATATAATACCCGTAAGATGAAGGAATATTACGTGTACATCATGTCCAATAAATCCGGCACTCTGTATACCGGAATGACCAATGACCTGGAGCAGCGTGTGTATCAGCACAAAAGCAAGACAACTGAGAGTTTTACTAAAAGATACCATATGACCCTTCTTGTCTATTTTGAGTCCACTGATGACGTGACTGCGGCGATTGCGAGAGAAAAACAAATAAAGGGGCTGCTGAGAAGTAAGAAACTCGAGTTAATAAAAAAGATGAATCCGCAGTTGAAAGATTTGAGTGAGGGTTGGTTTGATGCCGGCCCAAAGAGCTAACGCCTCCCAACCTTGAGATGCTTCGTCCTTCTGCGGAAGGACTCCAGCATGACAACCCCAAACTTTGATTGACATTGCGTTACGTCGAGGGAAGAGAAGCAGGGTGGCTTTCACACGTCTAACCAATCACTTCAAAAGACGGGTGATGCATAATAAATGGAGCATGGTGGTGTCATTCTGGAGCCCCGATAATTCCTTACCTCCTATCGGGGCGAAGAATCTCAGGGCGGGGATTCTATTCCTTGT
>Ga0154807_1014_pt4 | contig 8609 bp, 7 predicted proteins | sample Rifle2008BG16ft_FD_105815 | JGI IMG/M metagenome (GOLD analysis project Ga0154807, IMG submission 105815) | Chloroflexi bacterium RBG_16_51_9
CCAGGAAATGGGATTGTAATAATGGTTCGGCTAGTAAATATCGTCCAGGGAGGTTTAAAATGGCAACGACTAAAGAACTTATCGAGGAATACCAGAAGAAACGGCAGAAAATCCAGGCTATGGCTAGTCCTGAGGCTATCGAGAGGCGCCACAAGGGCGGGCAGTGGACGGCCAGGGAGAGGATAGACTATTTCTTTGACAAGGGCACCTTCAGCGAGATTGGTATTTTCACCAAGCACCGCACCACGAATTTCGGCATGGATAAGAGAGAGATTCCGGCGGAAGGGGTGGTCAGCGGCTACGGCATGGTGAACGGACGGCCGGTGGTTGCTTTTGCTGAGGACTATATGGCTATGGCAGGCACCTTTGGAGAATATCACGGACTGAAAGAAATCCGTGCCATTAATTTTGCCAGGGAGATGGGCTGGCCCGTAGTCGGCATGAATGATTCCGCCGGGGCCAGACTCCATGAAGGCATCGATACACTGGAGACCTACGGGCAGTTATTCCACGCCCAGATTAGGGCTTCAGGCATTATCCCACAGATTGCCCTCTTGATGGGCCCCTGCCTGGGCGGGCAGGCTTACCACCCGATAATGCAGGACTTTCTCATCCAGTGCCGGAAAACCGGCTATATGGGTATCGCAGGCCCGGCCATTGTCGAGACTCAGATTGGCGAGAAGATTTCCCTGGAGGATTTGTCAGGCTGGAAAGCCCACGCCATCAAATCAGGGCAGACTCAATTGTCGCCGAAGATGATAAAGACGCTCTGGATAAAGCGAAGGAACTGTTATCATTACTGCCTTCGAATAATATGGAACGGACTCCCGTTATCGAGTGTAAAGATGACCCTGCCAGGCAAAGTCCTGAGCTGAACACTGTTATCCCGGACAGTCTTAACCGGCCCTATGATATGTACAAAGTAATCAAGGCCATCTCTGATAACGGCTATTTCTTTGAGACCCTGAAAGAGAATGCCAAGACGGTCATTACCGGCTTCGCCCGCTTCAATGGTCGCGTCGTCGGCTTATGGGCGAACCAGCCGATGGTCAGTGCCGGAACAATCGATTGTGATGCTGCTGATAAGGGAGCCATGTTTGTCAGGACCTGCGACCTCTTTAATATCCCTGTGGTCACTCTTGGGGACTGCCCGGGCTATCTGGTCGGTTCTGCTCAGGACTGGAAGGGTATTCTGCGTCACGGCGCCAAGCTGCTCTTTGCATGGGCGGATGCTTCGGTGCCCCTGATATCCATTATGCTGAGGAAGTCCTACGCCGGCGCTCACTACGGCATGCTGGATAAGGGCATCGGCGCTGACTTCGTTTTCGCCTGGCCGACCGCCCGGATTAATATTGTCGGCGCGGAGAGCGCCGCTAGCGTCATCTTTGACCGGGAGATAAGGGAATCGGCTAATCCGGAGGAGACTAAAGCCAAGAGAATAAAGGAATACTCCGACCTCTATGAGAATCCATATAACGCTGCCGAGCGGGGCTGCGTGGATGATGTGATAATGCCCAGCGAGACCAGGCAGGTCATCATCCGCGCCCTGGCTGTTCTGGAAGATAAGGATAAAGAGCACAAGGCGTTCAAAGCCCGCCCCTGGCGCAAGTACTCCAATATCAACCTGTAAAAGAGTAAATTAGTTGGGGGTTGGTATTACTGTTATTGCGAACCACCGACTTGTCGGGATGATACAATCCGCTTCCCAGAGATTACGGATTACTTCGGGCTTCTCCCTAGCAGTGACTTATTGTTCTTGCGGGTGCAACTCAGCGGTAGAATGTTTGCTTAATAATTCACCCTGAACCCGCCGCAGACACGAATTTTACGTTTCCATCCCCTTTATGGCGCTTCCAATGATTAGGTATGACTATGTGTCCGGGTCTTAATCCACCTTTATTCTCCGCATGGGGAATAAAGGGGGATTTTGGAATCTGCTTTAACCTAATAACCGATGATCAAACTAGAATCTACTTGAACGTGTCCGCCATATCTTCCTTGGTCATGTTGAAAATGGCGCCTGTTCCCGGAGCGATTTCCTTGGAGAAGAATTCCGGCAACACATCGTCCTTGAGTGTGAAACCGGCTTTCTTGTTGAACTCTAGCTCCATGTTGAGCGTATCGCGGCCTATCTGGAGCACCTTTTCAAATGTCCAATCGCCGCCGAAAGCCCCAGCCATCAGTCCGGGGAGGATGGTCTGGTCACCGGAAGCGGGCATAAAGCCGTACATGCACATAAAATTATCTGACGTAGCCATATTAATGTGCAGCCTGCCTGACATTGTAATCTTCATTACCTTGGTCCTTGTGTCACCACCACCCGCCGGCATCGCCCCGGTGGTGTGGTCGGCGCCCATCGGAGACTTGGCATACGTCACGCCGATTACCTGTGCGTTGCGCGGTTCATAGGCAGAGAGCGACTGGCCTTTAACTACAGGTATTCTCTTAGCGCCGAGTTTCTTGCCCACGGCCTCAGTGCCCTGGCCCATCAGCTTGCCGAATTCCGTGCCGTCCATCATCTCTTTTACCAGGGCTTTGGCGGCTTTCGTATCTCCCCAGGGAATCTTACCGGCTTCCATGCAGACTCCTATTGTAGCCCCTGTTTCAATGGTGTCCACACCCATGTCATCGCACATCTGGTCTACTTCAGCCAGGTAATCCAGGTCTGATATATCGCAATTGGGTCCCAGCATCGCCACCGTTTCGTATTCCAGATTGCTGGTGACGTAGTTGCCCTGGCTGTCATTATAAATGTTGCCGCACCTTATAGTACAACCGGGCTGGCATGGCAAACCATTTCTACCGCCAGTCTGCTTGAGTTTATCCAAAAAGGCGGCGCCGTTCACTTTTTTCTGGTTCTCATTGCCGAAAAGCTCGCCGCTAAAGTTGTGCACTGGCAACAACCCCTGGAAGCTGAAGCCTTCGATGAGGTTGATTGTGCCGACTTTGGTCATGCTGGTGGACGGGCCGGGGTCTGCGGTCGTCAGGTCGATTATCTTCTTATTGGCCGCGTTGAATTTCTCTCTATCCGCATAGGCGAATTCCTGCCTGCGGGCAGCCGGCTGAATGACGATTGCCTTGAGCTTTTTGGAGCCCATCAGGCTGCCCAGCCCACCCCGGGCCGCAGCCCGGCTCGGGTGGCCGCTGCCGGCATCAGTACACTGAACAGAGGAATTTCGATATCCGCGTTCGCCGGCCGTACCAATAGAAAGCACCGCGATGTCCTTGCCGTAGGCTTCTTTCAGTTTATCGACAACGGCATAGTTGTTCAGACCGGTATATCCGTCAGCAGACACGAGCTTCGCCTGCCCGTCCTTATCTATGACCAGCATTCTCCAATCGTTACCTGATGGCACATCATCCACGACAATCATTTTGATTCCGTGCCCCGCAAGCATATGGGCGGCCGTGCCGCCTACATTGGCTTCTTTAATGGTGCCGGTGAGAGGGCTTTTACCGCCTACTGAAAGTCGATGCCCGGTTGGTAGAGTGGTCCCGGAGAGTACACCGGTACTGAAGATAAGTTTGTTTTCACTCCCCAGAGGGTCGCACTTCGGATTGACCTCGTCTGTCAACACCTTGGCCACCAGCCCGCGGTTACCAAGAAACTGGTAGTCTTTCTTGAGGTCTTCACTGGTGACTTTCCCGGTTTTTGTATTTACTCTGATAACTTTACTCATCATTCATCTCCTGTTTTAGTAGCAATCTTAGGATTTATAGGTGTAAGCCGCATTAAGCATTATGAGCCAGTCGTTAGGAGAACATTTCCTGGGGCTAAACGTGGCAGGGCCTTCGCTGGCTGCAGCAGTAGCGATGGCCATCAATTCCGATTCCTTGATGTTGTGCTGTTGCAAGCCCTTAATGCCGATTTCCTTATTCAGCGCCCTGATGGCATCGTGAACCATTTTGCCTGCCTCTTTATCAGGGGTTTTGTCATCAATCTTCAATCCCATCGCTATCCCAACCCGTTTGATTCCGGGGGTTGATTCAGCTATGAATTCAGCGATTTCAGGCATGGCGAGAACGCAGGCATTCCCGTGAGGAATATGATGCGAGGAGCCTAAAGCATGGCCAATGGAGTGTCCGAGGTGGGTAATGGAATCCGTGAAAGCATAGCCGGCGAGAGTGGCCGCGAAGCTCATATTCGTCCGCGCCTCGATATCTTTACCATTCTTGACAGCTTTCGGCAGATTCTGGCAAATCAGGCTGATGGCTTTTTCCCCGAGCAAATCTGACATCGGATGAGCCTGCCCAGAGGTGACCGCCTCGAATGCGTGAGCAAAGGCATCCATGCCCGTGTCAGCGGTAATCTGCGGAGGCATACCCACTGTTACTAGCGGGTCGACAATTGCCAGGGTAGCCCGGCAATAAGGTCCGCCGGGTCCCTTCTTCCTGTGGTCCCTAGTATCTGTAAGTACGGCCATTGTGGTAACTTCGCTGCCGGTGCCGGCAGTGGTTGGAATCAGGATTAGGGGCTTACCCGGTTTGAATTGCATCCGCATTCCACCCAGGTATTTCTGAATTCCCGGGGGATTGGTGAGCATGAGATTAGCGGCCTTAGCGGTATCCATGCTGCTCCCCCCGCCCAGCCCCACCACCCCATCCACTTGGTCCCTGATGCCGATTTCGGCGGCCTCATCGACGGTGTAATCGGGCGGGTCCGGCAGTACGCCTTCATAGACGCTCACCTTGATACCGAGCGCCTCGACGTTTTTAATAATGGGGTCGGGGATACCTGCTTTTTTTACCCCCTGGTCGTAAATGAAGAGTACCTTGGTCACCCCTTGTTCTCTCAATCTCATCCCTGTGCGCAGTGACATATGCGGTCCGAAAAACAATGGTGTCAAATGGTTAACGCTGAAAGGCATGTTCTTTTTCCTCCTTTTCGATAGAATTCCAAGATTAGATACTTAACTTATTATCGCTCTTCCTATGAACCAGAACCCAGCCATCGACAGGGCTGGAGAGTAAAGCTCTCCAGCCCTTCATTCTACACCGAAGAACTAGCCTGGTCTAGCGCCCGAGGGACTTTTTCAGGTCCTGGTCAATCCAGAGGTACTGCAGCCAGTATTCGCTCGCTCCCTCACCATAGTAGTTCTTTATCCAGGGCTGCCACATAGTATACGCGTAAGGGGCAGGAGTCGGTATCAGGAAAGCCTGGCTCATAGTGTACAGGTTAAGCTGTTTCATAATCTCCTCGGCTTTAGGATAGTTGACCATCACGTATTTCTGAACGTCCTGGAAATGCTGCTCGATTATCGGGTCAGACCCTGGTGGGTCATTAGCGTAGCTGAGGTTGAAATTATTCGGGCCGCGGAAGTAGTTATTGCCGTACCTGGTAAATAGCGCCCCTGTGCCGCCTGGGAACACGCTGAAGTACAGTTCATCGTAGCCTCGTGTGGAGAACAAAGTATTGAAGACGGTAGTATCCTTCACCTGGAGCTCGAGGTCAATGCCCACTTTCGACCACTGGTCCTTTAACACCGCGGCCAGGTCCGCGTTGGCAGTCGTGATGGCAATCTTCGCCTTGAAGCCGGTCGGATAGCCGGCTTCCTTCAGGAGCTGTTTTGCCTTCTCAGGGTTGTACTTGTAAAGCTCCTGGGTAGATGCCGGTAGCTGTTCCAGGGGAGTGTACACACCGGTGTACAATTTACGCGCCGGGCTGTCGATAATCTCGGCCTGGCCTTTATACAGGCCTTGTTTCATGCCCTCCATATCGGTTGCCATCATCAACGCTTGGCGCACGCGCAGGTCTTTATAGGGCAGCTCTTTTTTGTCTGTCCTCATAGCGACCTGATAAGGAGCTGAAATGGTTTGATAGGATTTGAGTGCGGGATTCGCCTTCAACAGGTTTTGTCCGTCTTCCAGCAAGATGCCAGCCAAGTAGTCTATTTTACCCGACCTGAATGCTGCCAGACGCGTCGAAGCATCGGGGATAATAAGAATTTTAACTCCGTCTACATAGGGTAACTGGTCGCCTCTGCCCGGACCGACGGGATTTTTCTCCCAGTAGTTGGGATTCTTTCTGTAGGTGAGCGATGAGTCCGCGACGAAATCGGTGATGATGTACGGACCTGTCCCCACCTGGTCCCGCCATTCATTGGTTGTGCCGTATTTTTGCAGGAACTCCTTGGGCCAGATGTAGCCATTACCTCCTCCGCCCATTATCCAGAGGTATCCAGTGGCAGGGTCTTTAGCCGTTTTTATCGTTATTTGCCACGGGCCGGTCCGCTCCACCGTAGTGTTTTTTATGAATGTAGGCTCGGCCAGATTAATCCACGATGAAGGCGTGTCCCTGATGTATTCGATACTGTAGGCAACGTCCTCAGCAGTCATCTCCCGACCGTTCACTAACCGGCTGGCAGCGCTGGTCGGGTCAAGGGCAAAGTGCACACCCCTCCGTATATCCAGGACCCAGACTCCCACCTCCGGTGTTTTCCAGCTTTCGGCAAGGAATCCTACTACATCATCGAACGAGGTAGCCCCGCCGGAGTAGTCGACTTGCCCGCTGCCCGCGGGTCCTTTAGTCCGGTCAATGTTCAGGATTTTCTGTAGAACATAGCCGCTTTGAGCAGGGGCTCTGTTGCTGATGGCAGCTCCCCAAAACGTGGGACTTGTCCCTGTTAATGTGAAGGTTCCGCCATATTTCGGCTGGTCAGTCGCCGGCGCCACTGCCTCTTTCTGCGGCGGTTCTGTAGTCGGTGGCGTGGTAGTCGGAGGTGTAGTAGTTGGCGGTGTTGTTGTCGGTGGTGTTGCTGCCGGGCCGCAGGCCGCCAGTACCAGAGATATCGCCATCAGGCAGCTCACCCCCATCCATAGAATTTTCCTACGCATTTTTTCTCCCTCCTTTGATTTCTTTAAGTTTCAACTTCCGATTAATTCTGTTCGAAGGCCTTAGCGTCTGTTCGGCCTGGCTCCCCCTTGGTGGCGAAGTACTTTCAAACAGACCCGACCACCCCGTAATAATCCCACCTGATGCCTAAGGGAAATCTGCTTTCGTCTTTTATCTGTTGAATATGCGGTTCCAACGCAATCATTGTCTCGTCCAGGATACCATCTTGAATAGACTGTCGAATAGCAGAATTTGATCGGTGAGGATTCGTATCCAGAATGGCCGTCGCTACGATTCCTGATAAATCGGACATCTTTCTTCTTCCTGCGGAATTATTGAAGTAGTTACTCGGTAATGCGCTTATCAATTTGACACTCTGATTTGCCCGATAATCATTCTCCCACTTGCTCAACTGGTTCGGTATCCCCTCAGCAATGGCGATAAAATACCCCTGAGCATCCTCGCCTTCTTTCCTCATCTTGGTAATGGCGTAGACCAAGCGTAAGTAGTCCAGTTCGGTTTTTTCCGTCCTGTGACCTCTGATATTGTGGTATGCCATTGCAAGTACATGTTTCAATCGAATCTCAAAGTCTCGAAGTCGTTGGCTTTGATTTGGTCTGTCTGATACCTGTAGCCAACGTAGCTATATCATATATGATACAAAGTTTAAACCTGGCAGGCTGTAAAGTCAATCGGGAATTTACTGAAATATGGATTCTAATTCCCTGAGTAAGGCTTAGGGTAAAGTATTAGTTAGAATCGTCGCTCTCAGTCTTTAGGTCCAAGTGCGTCCCGGACATCGAAAAAGCCCGTGCTTGTTGCTCTATCAATCTCTATGTGCTTTAATATGAGCCACCGGAGGAGAGTTGAAAATGGTAACGAAATTAGAGCAGGGCAAGACAGCCGAACAGCAAATCGCGGAAAAGGAAAAGCGCATCATGGACGCTATCCGGATGAGGATTCCGGACCGCGTGCCAGTCATCTGCAGTCTGGGCTACTTTGTGGCCAAGTATACAGGAATCCCAAGCTCGGCCGCCTATTACGATTTCCCCGCCTGGCTGGCCGCCTACAAGAAGACGATACCGGACTTCCCCGCCGACCTGGTATTCACCCAGGGCTTCACCTCCGGTAAAGCCCTCGAAATCCTCAAGCCCCACCAGCTACGCTGGCCTGGCTACGGGCTCGACCCCTACGCCAGCCACCAGTCCATCGAAGTGGAGAATATGCGGGCTGACGAATACGATGCTTTCATAAAAGACCCCTCCGATTATAAACTGAGGATAAACATCTCCCGTGCCGCCGATGACCTGGCCGGACTGGCTGATTTGCCCAGGCTTTCTGAGCTTGGATGGGGCTCGGGGGGCGCCCAGCAGCTAGCCATGGCGCTCACCTCGCCGAAGGTCGCCCTCGCCATCAGCACTCTCCAGAAGACAGGGCGTGAGCTGCGAAAATACCAGAAGCGGCAGGCTCAGTTCAGCAAGATGTTGCTCGATATGGGCGTCCCGCAGTACACTCAGTATGCCGCCATGCCGCCTTACGACCTCTTCTCCTTCGGGATACGCGGGATGAGCGGGTTGATGATGGATATGTTCCGCCAGCCGGATAAGGTACTCCAGGCCTGTGACATGATCCTGGAGATGACTCTGGCAAGGCCGGCGCCGAAACCAAACAAGTTCGGCAACATCAGGGTCTTTATGACAGTCACCCGCGGCTCGGACGACTTTCTCTCTAAGAAGCAATTCGATAAGTTCTACTGGCCGACCTTCAGTAAGCTAGT
>Ga0154807_1110_pt1 | contig 8446 bp, 10 predicted proteins | sample Rifle2008BG16ft_FD_105815 | JGI IMG/M metagenome (GOLD analysis project Ga0154807, IMG submission 105815) | Chloroflexi bacterium RBG_16_51_9
ATGGGTGTGATGAAGCCAATGGTGCCGGAGGCACCGGGTAGACGGCAGTATTTGGCCGGTCCATTGCCCATGCTGACCAGGCATGGCTCCAGCTTACCCAGTGCTTCGATACGGTTTTTCATCTCACCAACTGAGACAAGCTTTGAGGTTACTGGTTCATCCCCGTTGAGAGGCATAAGCTCGATAAAACGTACATGCCATGTCTCGTTAATAGTTTTGATGGCAAAGTCGAGGAGTTCATCATCGTTAATCCCGGCCATGACCACCACATTAATCTTCACCGGGTTAAGGCCTGCCTCTCTGGCAACTGTTATACTCTCGAGTGTGTGCTCAAGACTGCCGCATCGCGTAATTGATTTAAACCTGTCGGGTTTCAGGGTATCCAGGCTGATATTGACTCTCTTTAGACCGGCTTGCTTGAGTTCCCCGGCCCGGCGAGCCAGCAAAACGCCGTTGGTTGTTAGAGAGATATCATCTATAGTGTCGATGCTGGCCAGCATCCGCACCAACGTCGGCAGTCCGAGCCTCGCCAGGGGTTCGCCGCCGGTAAGTCTGATCTTGTTGATACCCATCTCGGCGGCAGCCTTAACTATCGTGTAAATCTCTTCGTAGCTGAGAATATCATCGTGGGAGAGCAGGTTGACGCCCGCGGCCGGCATGCAATAGACACAGCGGAGATTACATCGGTCGGTTACCGAGATGCGCAGGTAGTTTATGGGGCGCTGGAATGAATCGGAAAGTCCGGTCATGACAATACCCTCTAGGGATATTATACATGAAAGCACCGATGATAAGCTATTTTGGCAATATACTTAACTTCTTCAGCACTTCCCGCGCCTTCCCAGCCGCCTGGCCCCGATGGCTCATCTGATTTTTTAGCTCCATCGGCAGTTCCGCCATGGTTTTATCCAGCTCAGGCAGGTAAAAGACCGGGTCATAACCAAACCCATGGTCGCCCTTTGGCTCAAGGGTAATAAAGCCGCGGCACTCGCCGGGGCAAAGCTCAACTTTTTTATCAGGCGTGGCGATAGCAATCACACATCGAAAGCGGGCTGTCCGCTTTTCCCATGGGACATCCTTAAGTCGTGCCAGCAGGTAGTTTATCCTCTCAATGTCCGAAGCGCCTTCGCCAGCATAGCGAGCTGAGAGAGGGCCCGGTGCACCGCCCAGTGCATCGACTTCCAGTCCCGAGTCATCGGCCAGGGACAATAACTGACTTTCGGCAGCCAGAACGGTTGCCTTCAGTCTGGCGTTTTCTTCCAGACTGCCTCCCGCTTCATCAACCACCATGGCAATGCCCAGTTCGGCCAGCGTGACCAGTTCATAAGGAATACCCTGGAGCAAACGTTGATACTCACGCACCTTGGCCTTATTGTTTGTCGCCAGCAGCAGTTTGTGCATGGGCATGTCTCTGGCCACTATTCAAGCACGGAGAACCTGCCCTTAAGCTTCTCCATCACCTGTGGCATAGTGGTATATTCCATCTCTTCCAGGGGCAGGCGGTGCGGCTCAAAGGGGCCGTGGCGGCGCATCATGTCGGCCATCTCGTTGGCATGGTGGCGGGCGAGATTGAATGACTTATCGGCGAACATATCGCGGGGCCCTACCAGCTTGCCCTGGGTCAACTGGTAACCCATGCAGATGACCCGCGGCGGGCCGTCAAAGCGGGACGGGGTGCTATCCTGGAGAGCTACCGGCATGAGCGGCCCCATATGGGAACCACGCATCCAGCCTTCTACCAGAATGGGCGAGGCGAATGGCTCCAAAACCTCGCCGACCGCCGGGAAGATGCCCTGGGTGCGAACGATGCAGACCGGGTCATCCTTGCCCACGTACCGGCCTGCCATCAGGGAAAGTTTCTCAGTGGAGGAAACGGCGCCGATATCGCCTGTGTCACGGTGGTAGACGGACTTAACGGCGAAGCGTGAAGGCGCGCCGATAAGCACCAGCATGTCGTAAATCTCTTCGGGGGTATTGAAGCTGATTTTCTGGTGATTTTTAACGTCATGCACCTCAAAGATGAAGCCGTTGTGCATGTTGGCGGCAATAACCAGCCCGATGGTATTAAAAGGATCAGCGAACATCTTATATAGCGGCATGTTCCAGGCACCGGCAGAAGTCTTATCCGCCATGAAAATCAGCACCGGTTCCGACTTTCGCTCGTCAAACTCCATCTCGGCACATCCGGGCCCCATGCCCTTGATATTGCCGGCAAACGCATCCGTCAGCAAGTCCTGCCCGGAGCCATAGAGGCCGAGAGACCTGGCGACATCGCTACCGGCCACGAAAGTATCCCAGGCCAGTTTATGGATTTCGTAGCTACCCGTACCTTGTGAATGGGTCATGATGAGTTGCAGGTCATCGCCACACTTGGTCGCCTGGCAGTCAATGAGCAGCCCGTCCTTTTTAGCTTTATTAAGGTGTTCACGAGCCATGGCGATAACATCGGGGTGTGATTCGGAGTGCCCCACATAACCACCGATATCAGCTTTTATGACACTCAGTGTAATCTTCATCGTTCCCTCCGTAGCTTTAGTATTCGATTCCCTTTCTGGCTTTTATGCCTTTATCAAAGGGATGTTTCACCTTAACCATCTCGGTAACAAGGTCCGCTAACTCGATTATTTCAGTATCGGCGTAGCGCCCGGTAAGGATGAGTTCGACTTTGACCGGCTTATCCTTGATCAGTTTAATAACATCGTCCAGTTCAATGAGGTTAAAACCCAGGGCTACATTGACTTCATCCAGTATCACCAGGTCATAATTACCGCTGAGCATGGCCTTGCGGGCAGCATCTAGAGCCAGCCTGGCCTGCTCCTTTTCTTCCGGCCTGATATTTGCTGGATCGGTAAACCTTCTGGAACCGAACTTGGCGATGTCAACATCGGGTAGTCTGGCGAGGGTGTTAAATTCGCCGTATTTATAGTCACCCTTCATGAAGAAAACAACATATACCTTGAAACCATGTCCCAAGGCTCGGAGTATGGAGCCAAGAGCCGCGGTAGTCTTGCCTTTGCCATTACCGGTAAAGACCTGAACCAGACCCTTTCTGTTTCTTTCCGTCAATCGAGCCTCTCGGCTGATCGAAATCAGCTCCTCGTAGGAATTCTAGACTAGTCTACCACCACGATTGATATTAGACCAGTCAGAATCTGGTTAGAACAAGGTAGGATTTTGCCTCTCGCCATAACAGCAAACATACGCCGGTCTTTGTATATGGTGTTTCCAGACGCTACTTTGCTCCGGTTTGTGCTTTCCATGACAGCGGAAGATACATTTTCCGTAATATTTGAGATTGTATCAAGTGGTTACGTTCCAGTTTAACAACATGCTATATTGTTGTCAATCCGCCTGGCAATATTTTAAGCCTGACGTACTACCTTTGGCCTCGTCCTGAGGAAGGTGGTAATCCCCACCAGAGCGGGCAGCGCAACACCATAAATAATGATTGAGACTGGCACCCTTAATAGCCAATCAACCAGCGGAAGCATGATAAAAAGGAAAGCACAGGCTGGAGTGACATTTCTTTTAATGATAAGGATAAGTAAGGTGGGTAGCGCCAGTATGAGCATCGGCATAGTTACCAGGACCAGCAAAATGCCAACAGTGGTGCTCACGCCACGCCCGCCCCGAAAGCCGAGAAAGACCGGCCAATTGTGGCCGACGACGGCGGCTGCCCCGGCCAGCATGACCAACGCCATGGTTTGATGCGTAGCTTGAGCTATCAGGATAGCCAGAGCGCCTTTCCCCAGATCAACGATGCCTACGATGACACCTGCCGCGCGACTCAATTCACGAAAGGCATTGGCGGCACCCACATTCTCATCACCCAAATGCCGGATATCGGTGCCCCTTAAGACACGGCTGGCAATATAGGCAGTTGGGATGGAGCCGAGAAAATAGCTCAGAATGACTACCCAGGGCATTTCACTTCCTAATTGGTGGTGCCGGGAGTGGGACTCGAACCCACAAGGGTTGCCCCGGCGGATTTTAAGTCCGCTGCGTCTGCCAATTCCGCCATCCCGGCATGAAGCTAAATTTTATAAAGTAGGCGACAATTTGGCGACGGAATTTTTATTTACCCCCGTAGGCAGTACTTCGTTCAATAGCGCCATAGCATCCTCTTGCATTCCCTCTATTATATGGCTGTAGACATCCATTGTAAAGGCGACCGAGCTATGGCCCAGTGCCTCGCTGATTACTTTAGGCTTTGCCCCACGGAGGAACATTAAAGAAGCGAAGGTATGTCTCAAGTCGTGGAACCTGACACCATTTAGTCCCGCTTGTTTTGCGATTCTGGCAAAGTCATGACTTAGCATACCCGGGTCTAACGGCTTCCCTCCCGGACTAGCAAAAACCAAGTCGTCCAGAGTACGCTGCTTTCCTAACTGCTGATAAAGCTGTTCCCTCTCTCCCCGGTATTCCCTCAAGAATAGAGCTAACTTGGGGGTCATGGCGACACGACGCCGGCTATGGCTTGTTTTAGGCTCTCTAAACTGGCATATACCACGTCGTTTATATAGTACCTGGAAAACTGATATTGATAGGTAATCAAGGTCAATAGAGCGCCAGGTTAAGCCTAACAATTCGGCCTGTCTCAGTCCACTAGACACGGCAGTATAATATACGGGGTAGTAATAGCTTTCTTTTGCCACGTCAAACAAAACTTCCACTTCTGCGGGGGTTAGGGTGCGCATGGTCCTTCCTTTCCATGACGGCGGGTCTGCAAGTTCGCAGGGGTTGCGGACTAGGTACCCCTGACGGACGGCATACTTCAAGGCTTGAGATAACAGCCGATGATGTTTCGCCACTGTCCGGGGCGATAGCTTTTCACAGGCTTTACCATAATAGCTCTGTATGGCCTGTGGGTGTAATTGCTTTAGCTGGACATGTCCCAGGGTGGGGGTCAGGTGGCACTCTATGATGGACTGATATCCATCAAGCGTGCGCTGCGAGCAGTTGGCTTTGACATAGCCGGTTAGCCAGTTCTTAAGATGCTCACCAACGGTGAGACGCCCGGGTGGTATGTAGACGCCCTTCTCCAGGGTGACCAATAGCTCATTCAGTCTCTTCTGGGCGTCGGATTTGCGCCCGTGTACCGTCTCGAAATACCTGCGTCGCGTACCGTCAGCACCATTACCAGTGTCGAGGATGATTTGCCAAGAACCCTTACTTCTTTGCCTAATGCTTCCTTTCATAGCTATCTCCTTTCTTCGGTCTTTGAATATGACTTCCCTTTACCACTATGCAGGACAGAGGTCACACCTGGTACGAAGTATCAGTGGCCTCAACTTAATCGGGTTCAGCATCTCACGAAGCTCCCCGGCTGCTTTTTTCATGACGCTGACTTCATCATGCAACTTATGGGCCGTGTCCCCCTTCCGTAAGTTGTTAGCCGTTAAATTACATATTTGGGTCATTTTGTCGGCTAGGCTCTTGTAGCTGTCACCAAAGAATGTGAAGACCGTTTCATCTCCAGATCTAGACTTTACGACTATCTCCTGTGGAGTCCCCGTACCGCGCAATAGCGTTTTGAACCACGAGTCTTCTTCATCCAGTTTATCCAGGCGAATAGCTCGCCATAGCTCCTTAAGCAGTACTTCGACTATCTGCTTCATGGGGTCGTTCTCTCTACTGGCATCCTTGATGCTTGGCAAGAGGTTCGGTCGTTCCTGGCTAAGGTAGTTGTTTACTACCTCGGCGGCCTCTTTCTTGAGCCGAGGGGCAAGTCGGGAGCAGTTATTCTTGGCCTCTTTCCAGCGTTTATCCAGGATATCCTCCCACTGCACCTCTTCACGCGTGTGGACTTTAAGGGAGTAAAAAAGCAACTCTTGCTGGCGACGGTTGGACAGCACGTCCACTGTGTGGAAAGCTTGCGTGTCTCCCATCATGTAGATGTCACCCCCGGTACCGGGTGATATGCGGCGCTTCAGAAGGTCTTGCTCCAATAGCGAAAAGAAAAACTGTTCAGCATTTTTCTCCATCTCAGCCAGCGAAGATGGCACGTCTAAGTTGGCCACTAGTGACCCGGCCAACTCAGTCAGGGAGTCCAGGTGGTTACGGAATTCTGTTGCTGCCACTTGTATGCGAGCATTCTTAAGTTCCTCAATAGACCTGCTCCGCTCCCATCTTTCGTAAGCGCGCATCGCGGTTCGCCGGTCAATCCCTGTTTCGTGCTGGATTTTTAACCAGCTGGCACCAGTCTGGCGTAGCCTCATTACCATGTCAAGTTCGTCGGCGGATAACTGTCTTCGTCTCATATGGGTAACCTCCCTCATTAACTGACAGCATTTATGTATTATTAGTGTCATATAACGTTTCTATTGACTGATTATAACATGAGAACTACGATTAGTCAAGAGCTAAGCTAACTCAGGAGGGAAAAAATGGAAGCCGAGCGATTGACACTGACTGTCGAAGAGACCGCAAAGCTCTTGGGTATCGGGAGGCAACTGGCATACGACAGAGTAAAAACTGGCGAAATTCCCGTCGTCAAGGTAGGCCGGAGATTGTTGGTACCTCGCCGAGCCCTGGAGAAATTACTCGATGAGCCTAGGCCCCTTAACCAAGCATCCAAGTGAAGGGCCTTCTACTCAGTCGATTTGTTGTTGCGGATAGTTGAGACGAAGAATGAAGGCCTACGTTGAACCAGACGAAGTAGCGATGATGGAGAAGGCAGCGTCCAATCTGCGAGACAAGCTGCTTATTCGGACGCTCTTCCACCTCGGCTGCCGTGTCAGCGAAGCCCTGGGGTTGGCTACGGACGACATAGACTTCAACCAGTCCATTCTAACCATCATACACCTCAAAAGCCGCCTGAAGCTATCCTGCACCCAGTGCGGTCAAAGACTTGGCAGAAGCCACACATTTTGCCCCAAATGCGGTGGCAGGATAGAGAAGAGTCTAACCGAAGAGCAGCAACACCGACGCAAGAGAGTTTTGCCAGTCGACAGTCAGACGCTCGACATACTCAAGGAATACATTGAGCGGGGCGGCCCCGTGATACGGGACGGAAAACGACTAATCTTCGGCATCAACCGCCACCGGGCATGGCAGATTGTCAGAGAGTGCGCTGAGAGAGCCGGGCTACCCAAACTGGTTAATCCCGAGACTGGGAGAGTGCACAACGTTTCACCGCACAAACTCCGCGATGCCTTCGCGGTACATGCGGTGAAGCTTGATGACTCAGGAGATGGGCTGCGGCTTCTTCAAGAGCATTTGGGTCATCAGAGTTATAACACGACGGCTAAATACCGAAAGGTATCGGGCAGGGAGCACCGTGACTGGTTTCGCAAGCTGTGGAAGAAGGATAGTTCATGAGGACTCCGGAGTGGTTGGAGGAGAGGACCGATGGTTGAATTGCTGAGGCCGACCAGGGGGGGGTTCTTACGTCCCTTTGGTTGTGGCGAGTTTATCCGGGAGTTTCTTCTGGGGCATGGCCCAAATGGCTCACCGGTTATAGACCCCGACGTCGGTGCTCCCCAAGCCGATATCTTTTATCACTATAAGAAGGCGCTGATGAGAGCTACAGCAGTGGACCGGGCTACGAGGGCAGAGGAGAAGCAAGCCCGGCGAGAGAAGCGTTCTATAGATCCTGCTAACATTGAGAAACTGGCCGAGAGGTATCTCTCGCGAATGCCTTACAAAGCTCAAGGCGCTCGTTTCCATTCTTTCATTGTCTACTTCTCGACAATTCAGAGATTAGGCTGGGTGGAACCTACTGGACAGGAAGAGCCGTCTAGTTTCCAGGAGCATTACCCGCCCGGTCCGCCGCGCCGGTATTTCCGTCTCACTGATGCTGGCAAAACTGCCTCTGAGACAGCCTGGGCTAATCCCCATCGAGCACTCTACGGCTAGCAGCTGGTCAACCAGACCTGAAGCCAGTAATTTTTTTACTCATAAAATCTACAGAAAATCGGAGGGGAGCCTCTTGTTCACCTTTCGTTCAAATAATGTTCATATCCCTGTTCAAATAGCAGTTCAAATGTTCATCATATCGTTCAATTGTCAGTCAAAAGTTAGCGCAAAAATCGTATGTAAAGGAGAGTGAAAATGGAGAGGTTGTCAGCGAAGAAAAAGTCAGCCATAGTCAGGCAGTACCTGTCTGGTCTATCCTATGATGAAATCGTCGCCAAAAGTGGAGTCAGCAAAGGGACGGTTGCCAACGTGGTCGCCGACCTTAAGGCAGGGAGTTTTCCCGAGGCGGCCGATGTTGGTGAACACATTGAACTGCTTCGCGAATTATCCCTCGACCTAAAGCGGTCCAAACTGAGTCCAGGGCAATGTGCTACGGGACTCCTCCTTCTCACCCGGATCAATGAATGCGGACTTGACCCGGCCGACATCGACCACTGGCCGATGATTCTCAAATCACTTAAGAATGAGGATGAGACCCAGGAGTTTGTCCGGCTGGTTTACAGCATCCAGGAAGTGCAGAAAAGGAGCG
>Ga0154807_1104_pt3 | contig 8441 bp, 10 predicted proteins | sample Rifle2008BG16ft_FD_105815 | JGI IMG/M metagenome (GOLD analysis project Ga0154807, IMG submission 105815) | Chloroflexi bacterium RBG_16_51_9
AAGGTGCTCAGAAAAGCACCCCCGACACTGGTTATTCCCATCCTCCTGTTATTAATAGCCGTGGTTGCCGCTTTCTTAAAGGGGGGAGTGCAGCTAACCTGGCAGGGGTTAGTGCAAACCGGGCGTCTCCTCGAAACTGTGTGGCTGCGTCTTCCCCTCGGGTTCGCTTTGGGAGGGCTGATCCAGGTACTGGTGCCGCGCGCCGTCATCGCCCGCTGGTTGGGACCTGCCTCCGGTGCTAAGGGTATCCTCATTGGCTCATACACCGGCATCGTTATGGCCGGCGCTCCCTATGTTATGCTTCCGGTAGTCGCCTCTCTTTATCTGGCTGGGGCCGGCGCCGGTCCGATTATCGCCTTGCTCACTGGGCAGGCTTTACTCGGGATACAGAATCTCATCGTCTGGCAAATCCCGTTTTTAGGTGTTGGATTACCTCTGTCAAAGTATATCGTCTGCCTTTTTATCGTTCCGCTGGTCGGGTTTGCCGGTTCGGGGGTCTTCAAGCTGCTGTCCCGCTTGCCTGACCTGAAGCCTAAGGCTGACAGTGAAGTTTCTCGCGCCGGTCAAAAGGAAGGAGACGAAAAGAGGTAAGAATGGACGTTGCCCTTTTGATTATGATAGTGCTGCTGGCGATCGCCATCACGGTTGCCTTCTGGAAAGGGAGATGGCCGTTAGTCTTGGCAGGTCTCAAGCAAACGGGTCAAACCTTGAGCTCGATGTGGGTCCGTATTTTGTTAGGTATGACGCTGGGCGGATTCATTCAGGTATTAGTGCCCAGCGCCTCGATTGCCGAATGGTTAGGTCCCGCCTCAGGTCTAAAGGGAATCCTCATCGGCTCATACACAGGCCTTTTTCTCAGCGGTGGACCCTATGTTATCCTACCGGTAGTCGCCTCCATCTATAAGGCTGGGGCTGGCGCCGGTCCAGTTATCGCTCTGCTAGCTGGAGGACTGTTATCCGTGCAGGGGCTAATCACCTGGTATATACCATTTCTGGGGGTGAGGCTGTCTTTTGCCAAGTACATCATCTGTTTCTTTGTGCCTCCAATAGTGGGGCTGGCCGGCGGGGCTGTCTATCAGCTGCTTAAGCTGGCTTAATGGAGTGAAGACAATCCGCCCCCTCTATTTCTTCAGATGTAACCCATCGCAGAAGGGCTTGTTTTCGCTTTTGCCGCAGCGGCACAGGGTAACCCGGTTGCGGATTTCGTAGGTGGCGCCGCCGGTGCTTTCGATGGGGATGCCGCCCTTCACCCAGAGCGGCCCGCTGACACCCTTGTGTGGGTCTTCAACCAGCTCGATGGAAGGCTCGAATTCAGGCTCGATGGGTTTGCCATCCTTGTCCCAGACGACAAGGCGTCCGGAGGGGCAGTTGGCAGCCTCTTCAATGGCGAGCCTCCTCGCCTCGGGTGTATCTGAGTACTGGGTGAGTGCCCATACCCCGCCAAGCCTGTCGCAGAAACCGGCATGGACACAGAGGCCGCGCAGGTCGGTCAGTGTTAGTTCGGGACCTTTGAAAACCTTGGCTTGGTCAAGGTATGGTTTATTGCTGGCCGTTTCGGTGCCATCGAACTTGATATTCTCGTGGGTTCCATCACAAAACGGCTTGTTCCTGGACTGCCCGCAGCGGCACAGCTTGTAGGTTTGCTCTACAGGGTACTTTTTGCCCGGTTTCCATTGGTAAGGCACGCCCTTGTCATCTAACTCGATTGAGTTCACTGTCAGAGGCACCCCGCCGGTGACAATATAGGGGCCATCTTTGCTGACTGTAATTTTGAATTTAGTGGTCGCTGGTTTTTTGGAAGTCTGTCTATTGGTTGACATAAGAACTCCTTTACCGGCTCGGTTCAAAGTCCAGGATATTGAGCCTGAGCTTTTCCTGCCCGTTCCAGTGGTCTATCTCCAAATTGTAAACGATATCGATGAGCGACGAAATCTCACCCCGGTAGCAGCCCAGGTTGAAGCCGACCCCATCCCATAAGGCCTGCCCTGAGCCTGTCGAATGGGTGCTATCCTGCTTCAGTTTCAGCCTCAGGTGGTCACCGGTGTTGCCCATGGTGCGGCAATCAACGATATTTACCCGGCGGCTGAGGAAGGTGGGGGCAGGATTGCCCTGGCCGAAGGGAGCCAGCTTCTGGATGGTTTCAAAGGTATTACCGCCCATCCCGGTTAGGGTCACTTCAGCATCGATATCCACCCTGGGGCGGAGGTCGATTCCGGCTAACTCGGCAGCGGCTATCTCTAAGAGTTTTTCGTGCAGGCGGGGCAAATCGCTTGTCCTCAGGCTGAGACCGGCGGCACGGGAGTGCCCGCCGAAGTGAGTCAGGAGGTGCTGGCATCGGTTCAGAGCCTGGATAATATCGAATTCGGGTATGCTGCGGCAACTGCCTCCGCTGAGTTGTTCACTGGTTCTGAGGACAATTACCGGACGGTAAAACTCCTCGGATAGTCTGCCTGCCACCAGTCCCATAATGCCGGCTGGATAATCGGCATCGCTGGCTATCAAAACAGGGGAGTCTCCCTGAGCCAGGACCTGCTCTCTGGCCTTAGCCATCGTCGAGGCAGTTAATCTTTGCCGCTCGGCATTCTTTTGTTCCAACCATTTAGCCAGGTCGCGAGCCTCATCCGGCGAATCCGTCATTAACAACCTGTAGCTGCCCATAGCGTGTTCCAGGCGACCGGCGGCGTTCAAACGCGGGGCTATCGTCCAGGAAACGCTCTCGGTATCCAGGTGGGCGGTATTCGAGCCAGACTGCGTCATCAGCTCCCTGATGCCGAGGCGGGGAGAGGCGCTGAGCAGCTCCAGCCCACGCTTAACCAGGTAGCGGTTTTCACCAAGCAGGGGCACCATATCAGCAATAGTTCCCAGCGCCACCAGGTCGGCCAGTTCACCAAGCAGTTTTTCTTTGCCCATGCCTCCGAAGAGGGCTTGCAGCAGCTTGAGGGCCACTCCGACCCCGGCCAGCTCAGAGAAGGGGTATTTGGAGCCAGGCAGCTTGGGGTTGACGACCGCTATTGCCGGCGGGATTTCATTCGAGGGGGTGTGGTGGTCGGTAATGATGACATCCAGCCCCATCTTTTTAGCGGCTTTAACCTCGGCTGAAGCGGTAACTCCGCAATCGACGGTTACTACCAGGTTGATGCCCTGCTGTTTTAGGGTCTCCAGGGCGGTCGTGTTCAGTCCGTAGCCTTCGTTCACGCGGTGGGGTATGTAGGGGGTGGCTTTGCAGTCCAGCAGAGACAGGCCCTGGACGAGCAGGGCGGTAGCGGTGATGCCATCGGCGTCAAAATCGCCGTAGATAGCGATATTTTCATTAGACAGCAAGGCACGATACAGCCGGGCGACGGCAAGGTGCATATCGGGCAGCAGGTTGGGGTCGCCGGATAGGCTTTCATCGGCAGCTAGAAAGGAGGCTATTTGGGAGGGGTCGGTGAGGCCGCGATTATAGAGGAGTTGAGCCACCAGTGGAGAAACTTGGAGTGAGCCTGCCGAATCTAAAGCCGAAACGCCGCCAGCCTCTCGGTGAGGGACCGGTGGCAGGAGATTCCAACGGCTATGGCTCAAGCCTTTGCCTTTCTAGCCCTTCCACAACCGGAAGGATTTACTGTTAGCTTTCGCTATATCTTTTGATAATCAAAACCGAGTTATGACCGCCGAAGCCGAAAGTATTGGAGAGGGCGGTGTTCACCGTGGTCTTTCGGGCGACGTTCGGCACATAGTCCAGGTCGCATTCCGGCGCCGGTTTGTTCAGGTTAATCGTTGGGGGAATCACTCCGTTCTGGATTGCCATAACACAGACTGAGGCTTCGAGGGCGCCGGCGGCGCCGATGAGGTGTCCGGTCATTGATTTCGTCGAGCTTATGGCGACGTGGTGAGCCTGGTCGGCAAAGACGGCCTTTATAGCCATCGTCTCGATTCTATCGTTCATTGGTGTCGAGGTACCGTGTGCGTTAATATAATCTATATCTTTCGGGGTCAGGCAGGCTTTATCGAGCGCCATCCGCATCGCCCGGATAGCTCCGTCTCCGCCCTCATCAGGTTGGGTGATGTGGAAGGCGTCTCCGCTGGCTCCATAGGCAGCGATTTCAGCCAGGATAGTAGCACCCCGCTTTTGAGCGTGCTCAAGACTCTCCAGAATCAGGATGCAGGCTCCCTCACCGATGACAAAACCATCACGGTCGGCATCGAAGGGGCGGGATGCCTGCTGCGGGGCGTCATTTCTTGTGGAAAGGGCATTAAGAGCATTAAAAGAGGCGATGCCTATCGGGTTGATAATCGCTTCACTGCCGCCGGTAATGGCTGCCTCAGCATCACCGCGCCTTATAAGTTCATAAGCCACCCCGATAGCGTCCGAACTGCTGGAACAGGCCGAGCTTACGCCGAGATTGACGCCCTTTATACCCAGGGTGATAGAAATCTGCGCCGCCGCCATATCCGATATCATCATCGGCACCAGGAAGGGACTGACCTTGGATGGGCCGCTTTCCAGGAGCACCTTAGTCTCTTCGAAGAGTGTGGTTAAGCCGCCGATGCCGCTGCCGACGATAACTCCGATTTTGTCCCTGTTGCCCGAGTTAATTTCGAGTTTGGACTGGGCGACTGCCTGAATGGCGGCGGACACCGATAGTTGGGAAAAGCGGTCCATACGGCGGGCTTCTTTGCGCCCGATGTGGGCTGTGGGGTCGAATCCTTTGACCTCGCCTGCGAACCTCGTCTTGTGCTTTGCGGCGTCGAAGAGAGTGATGTAATCAATGCCGGATTTACCCGCAATCAAATTTTGCCATGTAGTGGCGATATCCAGGCCGAGAGGTGATAAGCAGCCGATACCGGTTGCTACCACTCTATTATTACTAATACCATTGTTCACCGAAGTGACCTCCTTAGCTTGCCAGTGTGAAACCAGAATGAGTATAATTAAGGCTTAGTATAGCTGATTTTGGGGCTGTGAGTCAATGTAGGAGTGTTCTCCTACGGTCGAGTAAAACTATGAAAATAGCGCTAGAGACTCTGGGCTGCAAGCTGAACCAGGCTGAGACAGAATCATTAGCTAGGCAACTGAGTGAGGCAGGGCACCGGCTGGTGGCTTCGGTCGATGAAGCTGATATTTACATTCTGAATACCTGTACCGTCACGCAGACTGCCGATGCCAAATCCCGCCATCTGCTCAGGCTGGCTCACCGCCGGAATCCGGAGGCTCGATTGGTGGTTACCGGCTGCTACGCTCAGCGGGCAGAAAAAGAGTTGGCCGGGGTAGAAGGGGTGAGTCTGGTAGTCGGCAATGATGAGAAATCCAGCTTACCGTTTCTGTTGGACGAATTGGGCTGCCCGGGCGGTATTTGCATTATCGATGAAGATGCTGGCGGCATTGTCGAGTCAGTATCCAGAACCCGCGCCTTTATCAAGATTCAGGATGGTTGCAGCAAGTGCTGCTCATACTGTATCGTGCCCCTGGTGCGGGGTAGGGAGAAGAGCCAGCCTGTTGAGGAAATTATCACCGAGGTCAAAAACCGGGTGTCGGAAGGCGTGAAAGAGGTGGTACTCACTGGCACCGAGGTCGGCGTTTATGATGATAACGGTATCGGCCTGAAGGATTTGTTGGCACGGCTCTTGGCTGAGACCGATGTGGCCAGAATACGCCTGTCCTCTCTTCAGCCCCAGGAAATCTCTGAGGAACTCATCGGTCTGTGGAGCGACCGGAGATTGTGTCCTCACTTCCACCTTTCCCTGCAAAGCGGGAGTGATACCGTGCTTGGGAGAATGAGGCGGCTCTACATAACGGCTGACTATCAGAAGGCAGTCTCTTTGATTAGAAAATTAGCGCCGGATGTGGCTATAACAACAGATATAATTGCCGGTTTCCCGGGTGAGACCGCCACTGAGTTCCAGGAGAGCCTGAATTTCTGCCGCGAAATGGAGTTCGCCCGCATTCACGTTTTTTCATACTCGCCTCGCCCGGGCACCGAAGCTGCGGCGAGCCAAGCTCAGATCGCCGACAAGATTAAGAAGCAGCGTAGCCAGACTCTTCTGGCTTTGGCTGAAGAGTGCGCCTTAGATTTCAGGCAACGCTTCCTGGGCAGGATAATGCCTGTCCTCTGGGAGCAGCAATCAGACGGCGTTTGGTCCGGCCACACCGGCAACTACATCAAGGTCTATACCAGGAGCGATGCTGATTTAACCAATCAGCTTCTTTCAGTCGGGCTTACCGAAATCAGGGGGGATGGGGTTTGGGGGGAAGTGAAAGAGACTGCCACTAAATAAATGGAACGCAAACTAAGAGCCAATATCTGGAAGTTCTACCTCTTCAATATTTTCTCCTCTTTTGTCCTCTACTATGCCATCGATAAAATCCTGATGCAGTCCAGAGGGCTGTCCGTCACCGATATGGTTATCGTCGAGATTAGCTACCTAGTGGCGAGACTGATTCTGGAGGTACCATCAGGAGCGCTCGCCGACCGCTGGAGCCGGAAATACGCTCTTGCCCTGAATATGGTGTTTTTCATGGTCAACACGTTCTTATGGGCGATTGCTCCTAATCTGAGTGTATTTATTCTGGGCGATTTGATAGCTGCCATCCACTCGGCTCTAAAATATGGGACTGACACTTCATTTCTTTATGATACTCTGAAGCAACTTGGTAAGACCGATACTTACACGAAAACACAGGGAAACGTCATCTTCTGGGAGAGTCTGCTCTCGATTATCGCCGGCATTATCGGCGGTATGATTGCGGATGCCTTCGGGGTAGTCGTGCCGTTCTGGGTTACGCTTCCTTTCTCCTTTGCTGCCATGATAGTTGCCCTTACTTTCACCGAACCCCAAATCCACCGCACCACCGGCGAAATGGGCTTCTGGAAGCATATTGTCGAGACCGGGAAGTACCTCTGGAAACGTCCTTATTTGATTAGCCTGATGGTCTTTTCTGTGATTATGGGAATTTCTCTTCGTCCCATCGATGAATATGGTCAGCTATATTTTATCGGCGTCGGCGTACCCGTTCTGGCTCTCGGTTATCTCTCGGCAGTAGGCAGCGGAATAGAAGCGATTGCGGGCAAATTTGCCTACCTCTTAAGCCGGTTCAACAGGAAGAAAGTGTTTGCTGTCGCAATCGTCACCAGCTCTATCGGATTTATCATTGTCGGTCTGACAAACTCGTGGTGGGGCATTCCGTTTGCCTTCCTGCCTTTCCTGGCGTTCTACTTTACCCATCTACTGGTGATGACAGATTTGCATAATGAGTTACCTTCAGAGCAGCGGGCAACCGGGGCCTCTTTCTTGAGTCTGATGCACAGCCTAGCTGCTATTCCGCTGGTTTTCGGATTCGGCAGAGCGGCCGACCGCTTTTCGATAGCTACAGCCTACCTGCTGGTCGGGATATTGGTGGCTGTCTATTTTGTCTTCTTCCTTTTCAGCTTCCGCACTAGAAAAGCAGGGTTTGATTTGCCAGCCTAGCGGAAACGGCTTATAATGGTTTCGTATGACAAAGGGATATCTGCTTATCAAACTGGTACCGGGCTTGGAATCCGAAGCATTACAGGCCATTCGCGCGACTCACGGAGTGACGGAAGTAACACTCGTGTTCGGGCAGTGGGACGCCATTGCGGTAGCCGAAGCCAAGACCCTCTTCGAGCTGGCCAAAATCGTGGTCAGCCAGGTCCGCGGCATTCAGGGCGTCCAGGACACGACCACCCTCCTCGAAGCCGCGCTATAGGGGTCACTTACTCACTTCTATCCCGAGGACGACCGAAGTATCAATCTGGCGCTGCGGGATTTCCCAATATGTTTTCAGAAGGTCATCTTTATCAGGCAGCAAGGTGAAGTCGTGTCTCTTATAGAACTCAATTGCCCAGCCGGCGTCAGCCCATGTGCCTACCAGCAGCCGGGAAGTAGTAACCAGACCTAGAAGGTGGTTTAAGAGTTCGCTGCCTATTCCCCGGTGCTGCCATCTGGATAAGACATAGGCGTGGCGGATGAGGCTGACATCCTTGACCGGCTCAAGCCCCATCACGCCGACCAGTTCCCCACCCTCCTCCCAGCCGAAAAAACTTACTCGTTTCATTTCCTGCGTAAGCTCTTCCATTGGCATATAAGGCTGGTGGTAACAGTCGGCCGGGATAACCCCTTCGTAAGCCCTAGCCGCCTCGTTAATGATTAAGTATATTCTTTCGGTGTCGCTTGACGTGCACTGGCGAATCATAAAGTCATTCTAGCAGATTCAGACGCGGCAGAATATGTTATAATCTAAAAGTCACCGAATCGCATATCGTGAGAGGAAAATGGCAGAAGAATTAGGCAGGATAGAAAAACCGGAGGTCGGGCAGTTTGCCAATAAAAGGAAACTCTGCCTAGTGCCCCTGCTTTATTCCTGGCAGGACGCCCCGGCGGAATATAGTGTCCTGTTCGACATCTACTGGCAGCAGGTGCGGGAGCACCTGACCAATCTTGAA
>Ga0154807_1081_pt28 | contig 8439 bp, 7 predicted proteins | sample Rifle2008BG16ft_FD_105815 | JGI IMG/M metagenome (GOLD analysis project Ga0154807, IMG submission 105815) | Chloroflexi bacterium RBG_16_51_9
GGGTGATTGGGATGAGGATGGACAAGTCGCCTTTTACCGATGTCAGAGTGCGTCAGGCACTGATGTTGGCTACTGATTTTGAGACGATCAAGCGAGATTATTTTGGTGGAGAGGCCGAGATAGATGTTTGGCCGGTGAATAAAGGACAGGTCGCCTTATTCGACCCCCTGGAGAAGATGCCGGAGTCAGTACAGGGGCTTTATCGCTACAACCCGGAAAAGGCGAAGCAGCTTCTGAAAGAAGCCGGCTACCCTGCTGGCTTCAAGACGTCGGTAGTTATCTCGGGTGTTACTCAACGAATTGACGAGCTTGCCATTTATAAAGACATGTGGGCTAAGGTTGGCATCGAGCTGACGATTGATGTTAAAGAATCGGGTGTTTATTCTCGAATGCACGGTGTTGACCGACAATGGGAGCAGATGTACTATAGAAGCCTGGCTGGGGGGTTCGATGGGGCAATGTATTTCCGGTTTTTCCGGGGTGCCTCCTCAAGTAACGTCAGCCGTGTTAATGACCCTGAAGGAGCAGACACATTTATCGAAAGTCGGTTCTTGGATATGGAAAAGTACCTCTTTGTGGATATGCCTAGAGCTTATCAAATATTTCGTGAGATAAAACCCTATGTCCTCGAGCTGGCACCCGTGATACCTCGGCCACAACCCTATTCCTACAACTTCTGGTGGCCCTGGCTCAAGAACTACTACGGTCAAGGGACAGGCTTTATCAAGTATTCCTGGATAGACCAGGGATTGAAGAAGTCGATGGGCTATTAGAATCTGGTGGGAAAATTTAGCAAAGGAGAAAAATAAAATGGCAACGAGTACTGCTACAGACGTATCCGGTGTTACTACTGAGGAGAGTTACCGGGAACACCTGAGAAGATTAGGCGATGAAAGCGCGAGGAGAACCGGCAAAAGCCCGCATCAGCTTTACCAGGAAAGGCAGAAGAGGTTCTGGGATGCTATCGAGATGAAGGAGCCTGACCGGGTGCCGGTCATTCTCGGCGGCAACGATTTTGCCTCCAAATATTGCGGATTGCCTTTATCCAGCTCCTATTATGATCCTATTCGCTGGAAAGCGGCTTACACCAAGATGATAGCTGATTTTGAACCCGATGTCGTCCAGTCTTCTGCGACTAGTTCGGGAGCTGTTCTTGATATCCTCGAGGCAAAGAATACCCTCTGGCCCGGTGGCACGCTCCCCCCTGACGTTATGCATCAGGCCATCGATGGTGAATACCTTAAGGAAGACGAATACGACCTTTTCCTGGAAGATACCGCTGATTTTACCATCCGCCGTTATTTGCCCCGGGTCTATGGCGCTCTGGCTCCGCTTGCTAAACTACCCTCGCTGGGAGATAGAGCGGCCGGTTTCCTGGCTCTTCTCGGCACATTTGCTTCACCAGAGTTCCAGAAAGTAGCACAGAGCTTGAAGAGAGCCGCCGAGGAACAAACCAAGTATCGCCAGGCGATGGGAAACGTAGGCGCAGACTTGACATCTCTGGGGTTCCCCCCAATGTCAGAGGGTGGGGGGGGAGCCGGGGGCCCGGCTTTCGACCAGATGGCGAACACCTACCGGGGCTGGAAAGGCATTGTAACCGATATGTACCGGCGCCCCGAGAAGCTCATTGCTGCCCTGGAAAAAATCAACAAGGGACAGTTAGCCAGGGCGACTCCGGCTGACCCGAAGAGAAAGGGCCCTCAGCTAGGTGGCGGTGGGGCTATTCACCGTGGTTCCGACCGCTTCCTTTCCAAAAAACAATGGGAGACTTTTTATTGGCCCACCTGGAAGAAATCGATGCTGAAATCGATTGAATTGGGTTACATCCCCAGCATTTTCGCCGAAGGCTTCTGCGAAAACCGCTTCGAGTACTTTCTTGAGCTACCCAAAGGTAAAGTGGTCCTCCGTTTCGCAGATACGGACATGTTCAAGGCTAAGGAGGCGCTGGGTGACCATTGCTGCCTAATCGGGGCCGTGCCTTCGACCCTCCTGCAGTTGGGCTCACCCTCAGAGGTAGACGATTATTGCAAGAAGCTCATTCAAGTCTGTGGCAAAGGCGGCGGTTACATTTTGCGAAGTGACACAAACGCCATACAGGATGCTAAGCCAGAAAATGTCAAGGTGATGGTGGACTCAGCCAGGAAATATCACCCTTAATTAAATGTAATGGCAATTACTTACTTCATCAAAAAGAAATGACAATTGAGGAAGGAGTTTAATGAGCAAAGAACTGGTTGAGGCTATCTCGGAAATACGTGAGGATGACGCACTACGGCTGGTCGAAGAGACGGTCGAGAAGGGCGGAGACCTGGAAGGTATCCTGAAGGACTGTCAGGAAGCAATGAACATCGTGGGTTCGCGCTATGAGAAAGGCGATTACTTCCTGCCCGAGCTAATCATGTCCGGCGAGGTGCTGAAGAAGATTTCTGACATCGTAAAGCCGAAACTGGGCGCATCGGCTGGAACTACGGGCGGAGCCAAAAAAGGCATTGTCGTCCTGGGAACGGTAAAGGGAGATATCCATGATATCGGCAAAGACATCGTCGGTTTCATGCTGGATGTTAACGGTTTTGATGTGCGCGACCTGGGCGTCGATGTGCCGGAAGAAAAGTTTGTCGAGGCAGTCAAAAATGCTAAGCCCCAGGTGGTGGCTTTGAGCGGCTTCCTGACACTGGCTTATGATTCTATGAAGTCAACCGTCCAAGCTCTTGATAAAGCCGGACTGAGGAAGAACATCAAGATTATGATTGGCGGCGGACAGATTACCGAGATGGTGAAGGATTACGTTAAAGCCGATGCTTTCGGTATGGATGCAATGGCGGCAGTACGGCTGGCCAAGCAATGGACGGTGGCAAAGGCGGAGGTTACATCTTGAGAAGTGACACAAACGCTATACAGGATGCTAAGCCAGAAAATGTCAAGGTGATGGTGGACTCAGCCAAGAAGTACGGTATCTATTATGGGATAAGACCGACCCAGAAAGAACTAGATTATCTAATCAAGAGAGGCAACAAGATGAACAAGAGAATTCTATGGTTGGTGGTGGGCAGCTTGATGGCGCTATCCCTGGTGATGGCAGCTTGCGGTCCGGCAGCAGCCCCAACCGCCCCGACCACCCCAGCCGAAACCACTCCGACTACTCCAGCTAAGCTAGGAGAGGAACCGACACAGAAAGAGGTGGTGAAGCCTAGCGCTGAGGTACCCAAGTACGGAGGGACGCTTGTATTCAACGGTGGTGATATATCCACATGGGATCCTTCTCGGGTGGTAACGAGTGCTGTCATCAACCTAACCCACCAGGAGCTCTGGGCAGGTGATTGGGCAAGGGGGATTGCTGGCGGCTTCGGCACCAAAGAGACTGACTGGGGAGCCGGCAACAATGATCTTTTTGACCTCAAGATGGGACATCTCGTTGAGAGCTGGAAGTGGACAGTCGATGATAGCAAGGATCAAGGAACTATTGTCTATCAGGTTCGCCAAGGAGTGCACTTTTCTCTGAACACCAACAGCGAGGCGAGCCGCTTAGTCAACGGGCGGGAAGTGACCGCTGATGATATCCTCTACACCTTGAAGCGGGCGACTACTGATACTTTTGCTTATGTCTACAGGTCTAATGTAGAGCTAAGGAATATTGACATAACAAAAACTGCTCCCTGGGAGATTACGGTCAAGGTGCCAATTTCGACCCTGATATCAGTCATAAGCCGTCTTGGCGATACAATGCTTACATCGCCTCCGGAGCTCGTGACGAAATACGGAGATCTGCAAAACTGGAAGAATTCCGTTGGCACTGGCCCATTCATGGTTACTGAGTACGTTCCTGGTAGCACTGTGCTCCTGTTAAGGAATCCCAATTTCTGGATGAAGGACCCGGTAGGTCCGGGCAAAGGTAACCAGCTGCCCTACCTGGACAGTGTGAAGACTATTAATTTACCTGACGTATCTACCCGTCAAGCCGCATTTCGGACAGGCAAAATTGATTTCATAAGCGGTATAGCTCGGGAAGATGCTCCCCAGATGAGGAAGGCGGCTCCGGAACTAATAAGGGAAACGAGTTCCACATCGAATCAGGGTAGGGGCACACCACTGCATATGAGGATAGATAAGCCGCCATTCAACGATGTTCGGGTGCGCCGGGCAATGATAATGGCCATCGATTTTAACTCGATACTCCAGGGTTTATACGGCGGCGTCGGGCAAATAATAACCTTCCCATATAGTTATATCCCGGAATACGCCGAACTCTACCTTGGCCTTAATGATCCCGAGATGCCGGCATCAGTGAAGGAACTTTATACCTATAACCCCGAGAAGGCAAAACAGCTTCTGAAAGAGGCTGGATATCCCAACGGTTTAAAGACTGAGGCACTCCTCACCTCTACCCAGGTTGACTACTACTCGATACTTAAGGACATGTTAAGCAAGGCGAACATTGACCTGACGCTTGATATCAAGGATAGCGCCGTAGTCAATAACCAACGAGATGCCAGAACCTTTAACTCTATGATAACGGACACCACGGGCCCTGTAGCTGCCTTTTATTACGCCAGAAGGCTGCAGGGGCAGGAAGGGAACCACAGTTTCATTAACGACCCCTACATTAACGAGGCAGTTACCAGGATGCGACGAGCTGCCATCTTTGACCTACATGAAGCTATGAGGATATACAAGAAAGATATATTTCCATATGTACTTGAACAGGCATACGCAATCCCAGACGTCATAGGTTCTACATACCGTTTCTGGTGGCCCTGGCTAAAGAACTACTCCGGCGAAAACACTGTAGGGTACGACGATCCTATCTGGCCACAGTACATCTGGTACGATGAGGGGTTGAAGAAGTCGTTAGGATACTAAGCTTGTCACCATATTCGTATTAATTGATATTAAGGAGGAGGTGCTGAATACATCGAACTTAAGAACACTAGCAAAAAGCATGGCTTCAGGCTACCCCGAATTACTAGTAAAAGGAGATATTAAGAATGGCTGACCTAAAACTGAGTTTTTCTATTGCTAACTATGACCGGGTGTTACCCCTCATTAATTGTGAGGTGAAACCTGACGACATCACTTTAGAATACAGAAGAACATCCGGAGGTGGAGGAGGTTCTAATCTTTTCTATGACCAGATAAAGTTCCAGAAATATGATGTTTCCGAGATGTCCATGTCCTCTTTCCTACGAATGCGGCCCACCGGCTGGGGTTATCGTATGTTACCCGTCTTCCATAACCGTAATTTTTCCTGGACGAACATCCGCATCCGCAATGGTTCTGGCATCAGACAGGGTCATCCTGAAGACCTCAAAGGTAAACGTATTGGTATTGCGGATTATCAGATGAGCCTTGGCCTCTGGACTCGTGGAATCTTGCAGTTGGAGTATGGTGTTAAGCCGGAGGATATGGTCTGGTACCAGGAGCGTAGCGAACACTTCAGTCATACCGGAGCCTCCGCTGAAGCAGGGCTGGCTGTGCCCAAAAACGTTGAACTCCATTACGCAACGACTGATTTCAACACCATGTTTCTTAAAGGCGAGCTTGACGCCTCTACGGGCCTCTCAATGTTACTGGGTAGAGGTGGGGGCGGGCGCAACCAGGCTAACCTGGCCGGCATTGGTCGTGTCCAGGCCGACCTCTCCGGCAAGTCCGAACTGGTTTCGCTACTTTTCCCCGACCCTCGTCAGGAAGCAATTCGCTTTTTCAAGAAAACCGGCGTCTACCCGCCAAATCACTGCACCGTGGTTCGTGAAAGTATTTTAGAAGAACACCCATGGGTAGCCGTTAGTCTGATGGCAGCTTTCGAGGAGTCAAAAAGACTGGCTATCGAGCGCCTCCACCAGTCGCCGCCGACACTGATGGTCTTTGGTCAGCAATATTTCAAGGAGCTTGAGGAAGTCTTTGGCCCTGACCCCTTTCCTTACGGTCTCAAGGTTAACGCTAAGGCTTTTGACATGGCACAGACATTTTCTGTCCAGCAAGGACTAACGGCTCGCAAACAACCTTTGGATGAGATTTTTCCACAGGAGATTCTCTACCGTGAGGAGCGTGCCTAATATGAGCCACCTACAAGGAAGAATGAATAAGAAGAATGAATAAGAGGAGACATTAAAGTATTGCAGACATAAGGTTAAGCTTTGCCTGTACTCCCTACGATAGGGTAATGCCTCTTATTAATGGTGAGGTAAAGCCTGACGGTATCACTCTGGATTACCAGGGCGCGCTGGGTGGAGTCCCTTGGATTTTCTACGAACAGATACAGTTCCAGCGGTATGACCTTACCCTCGACGTCAGAGGCACAGGCGTTTTCAACAACATGATAAGGGGCTGCTATCCAGATATGATAAACACCGGCCGCTGGGGGATGGCTACCCACTGTTCCAAGTTCGAGAAGTCGCCGAACTCCAACAACGAAGCGAATGTCGATGACAAATACATCCAGGACCTGCGCTGGCAGATGTTCGATATCTTCTGAGATACCCCGAAGAGAACCCCGGTAATGAAGGAGCTGTACCTGTATTCCCTGTCCCAGGCTACTACTTGCCGATGCCTGCCCCCTGGAGCTATAAAGTCTACCAGCCGTGGGTGAAGAACTTCGATGCCGAGGCATCCATCGGCTATTGGGAACGCCCTGGCAATATGTCTGGCTCGACTCAAATTTGAAGAAGAAGCTGGGGTTCTAGGTCGTCTAGCTGTGTGTAGTGGCCCGGCGGTTAGTTGTGGTAGGCTCATACAAGGAGGGATGACATGGTTGTTCAAGTAAAGCCTACTGATGTAGCCTGGAAGGCGCTTTCTCCGGATGAGAAACTGGAGATACGCCTGGAGGCGTGGCTATCACCTCCGGAAGTTAAGTTTGCTTCGTCGGAGGCCGAGGCTGCTTATAAAGAGCGAGTTACTAACATTATAGACGCCGTCCAACTGAAAAAGACACCCGCTCGAATTCCAATACTGCCCAGCTTCCGCGGCTTTGGTGAAGCCTATTGCGGCTACGCACATCACGATATGATGTACGATGTCGACAAGGCCATCGATGTAATGAATAGATGCACTCTGGATTTTCATCTCGATACGAAAGCCGAAGCCGCGGTGCAGCAGGGTAGGGTCCTTGAAATCCTGGATGATAAGACGCATATCTGGCCAGGCCACGGCTTACCCCTGGACGCTGATGGAATGCAATACGTCGAAAAAGAGTATATGAAAGCGGATGAATACGACGCCTTTTTTGAAGACCCATCAGATTACCACGTGCGTATTCATCTGCCGCGAATATGGGGTACGGCAGTGCCGCTAGCCAAGCTCTCACGGATGTCGGAGTTCAATATAAGCCGCTTCGGCCAGCCGGAGGTGCAAGAGACCTTTGATAAACTGGCGGAGGCCGGCCGTGAGGCTCTTGCCTGGCAGCAGAAAATGGATGCCGCCAACAAGCGGTTGACCGAGCTAGGTTTTCCATCCCTCTACGGCCGCGGAGGTGGAGGTCCGCCGTTTTCGCGCTTCGGGGATTCCTTAAGAGGCACGCACGGGATAATGATGGATATATTCCGGCAGCCTGAAAAGCTGATGGAGGCGATGGAGCGGCTGGTGCCGATTAACATCAAAAGGACAGTGTCTGCCGCTAGGCTGGGTAGCAGCCCTATCGTGGACTTCCATCTGCACAAGGGCTTCGATAGCATGATGTCCGATGAGCAGTTCCGTAAGTTCTACTGGGGGCCGGTGCGCAAGATTATCATGGGGATTATCGAGGAAGGAATGCTACTGCATCTGCGGCTCGAGGGCGCCTTTAACTCACGCCTGGAGACAATGGCTGCTGACCTGCCCAAAGGCAAGACTATCTGGTGGCTATCTCACGAAACAGATACTGTGCGGGCGAAGGAAATCGCCGGCAACGTGGCTTGCATAGCCGGTAACGTCCCGGCATCGCTGATACATGCGGGCACGACGGACGAAATAGTCGTCTATTGCCGGAATTTGATTGAAGTCGTCGGCAAAGGCGGGGGCTATATGTTTACTATGCCCCAGGAAGGCATTTTTCGTACCACAAAAGTAGAAAACGTCCGGGCGATGCTTCATACAGCTAGAAAGTACGGGACCTACCGGTAAGAAAAAGAGACATTACATTTATAGATTTACCAAATAAAATAAATGGGAGGATGATTTGAACATGAAGATTCTATGGCCGGTGGCGAGCGGCTTAATGGTGCTTTCCCTGGTGATGGCAGCCTGCGGCACGACAGCCACTCCGACTACCCCGACTACCCCGACTACCCCGACTACCCCGGCTACCCCGGCTACCCCGAGGGCCCCGACTACCCCGGTAGAGAAAGAGGCGATTAAGCCTGCCCCGGAAGCGCCCAAGTACGGCAGCACCCTTAACCTCCAGTACAGCGGAGGAGATCTGACTTGTAATGATAGTAATGTTTCGCCGAATTCTATCGTCTCGCATGTCAA
>Ga0154807_1106_pt3 | contig 8341 bp, 9 predicted proteins | sample Rifle2008BG16ft_FD_105815 | JGI IMG/M metagenome (GOLD analysis project Ga0154807, IMG submission 105815) | Chloroflexi bacterium RBG_16_51_9
CCAGAAGCCCGCTCTTCTTGGCTTTAGCCAAACACTTGTTTCCCTCATCCAGAAGGTCTGGATGAGACTCGGAATGACCTACGAAGCCGCCGATATCAGCCTTGATGACGCTCAGAGTGATTTTCAAGAATTCCCCTCCTGCATTTATTACTCTTATTATGACTGTTAGAAATACCTCATTACAATACTAGCATTACGCAATATACGCTTTTCTATTAGTGCAAATGCGTAAATTCACAGCAGGTTGTCATTTATCTACTAGAAACTCTGGTCTTAAAGTGGTATTATGTGCATAATCTGGACGTAAATGACAAACCGAACAGCCGATGGGAGGGAAATTATGTCACTAACAGTTAGCGAAGTTGCCAAGACACTGGCTTACAGCAAATCAAATATTCTAAATCTAATAAAATCAGGGGAACTGACCGCCTTACCGCGCAGTAACCCGCGAGGAAAATACTTAATCGATGAGGCAGAGTTTGCCCGGTATCAGGAACGTCTGGCAAGCCGGGATAAGACCGGCAGGGAATTTGCCTATGTGTTGCTTAATAGATACATCAGTCAGCTACCCGATACATTCGACCGTCAAAGAGTGGAGCAGTCAATAGCCAACCTTGCCTCAGAGTTAAACAGCGCCAGCCTGGCATTGGGACCTCTTCAGCATCCCTATCAATACTGGTCGGGGATGCTGAGTGAAATCAGCTCTTCTCTGGAAATCCTGCGCCGCTCAGATTTATTCGGCGCCATGCTGAATGCCGATACGATGAGGCTGCTTCCGCTTCTGGAGCGAGACCTCAGGGCCGGTATTCGGAAGTTACGGAATGCGCTGACCAGCAAACAGGACCCGGCATTAACAAGAGACATATTATCCTTCCGTGACACAGTAATTGAATGGAGCGGCTTCTGCACAAACTGGGTAGATTTTAGGGATGCGGCAGTCAGATGCTTTACAACACGCCGCTCTGAAGAAAAGTACGGTGAGCTTAAGCATTCGGCATCTGTAGTTGTATACGACACCAGGTTGCACAGGGAGATTGTCTGGAATGCCTTTGGACTTGTATATCAACCAACGGTCGTCGCAAATATGGCAAGTTGGCTAGCCAGAGTGACCGAGATGCTGGGGTGGCAGTTCGATACAATTTGCTCATTAAGCGCCGCTGCCCTGCCGCTGAGTTCTTTCCTGGCCTGGGAACTGCGCAAGAACGTGGTTGCCATTGATAATCAGACTTACGAGTTGCAGCCACCGGACCCACCGGGAACCCGCTATGTCTTTCTTGACACGGTCTGCCAAACTGGAAAACACCTGCTGCAAAGCGTTGATAAGGCGAGTAAACTCCATAAAGATACCGCCGGAGCCATCTTCATCACCCTTAATGATATGATGATTGAAGAAGAAAAAAGACAGCGATTTCAAATCATCGATGACCTGAAAAAGGAGGGACACCTCATCTACTGCTATGATGTTAGCTATCTATATCACAATCTCTCTTTGGAGCATCTGGTAGAAGCGGACTCAGTCAACAATCACAATACGTCAAAATAGGTTTCTGCGCCATTGTAGGGGCACGGCATGCCGTGCCCCTACGAAGTTAACAATAATGCCAGACGTACTGTGTTTTTGTTACCCGTCCGTTTAATGGTAAAATAGAAACATGAAGATTGAAATGCTTGCCTTCGGACAATATGCGGCTAACTGCTACGTCGTGTATGACGAAACCACGAAGGATGCGATAATAATCGACCCCGGCTCAGGCGGTGATGAGATTGGGAAGTGGGTTCAGGAAAATGGTCTCAAGGTAAAGCTTATCGTTCTGACTCACAATCACCCCGACCATATAGGGGCATTAGGCGAAGTGAAAGAGGCAACCGGCGCTAATGTAGCCATTCACGCTGACGACGCGGCCGTTCTGCAGAGGGGGCTTCGATTCGGCCCCATGTCCTCCTCCACCCATCCCATACCCGCCCCCGACCTCCTCATCAAGGATGGCGATAGCCTGGATGCCGGTAGTCTGCACTTTTTAGTAATTCACACCCCCGGTCACACCCGGGGCGGCATTTGTCTGCTCACTGACGCGGTACTCTTCAGCGGAGATACCCTTTTTAACTCCAGTGTCGGCCGCTCCGATATGCCCGGCGGTAATGGCGTCCAGCTAATTCAAGGTATTTTTGCCAAACTGATGACTTTGCCCGATGAGACCGTCGTTTTGCCAGGGCACGGTCCTGAGACGACCATCGGACGGGAGCGCCGGAGCAACCCCTTCCTGCGGGGCTAGTGCTTCATTGCAAAATCCCTTCTCCCTTGAGGGGAGAAAGTTAGGATGAGGGTGACGTTTTACCCCTCACCTTAATCTCCCGATTCCATGCGGGATCCCGCACGAAGTCGGGCCTCTCCCGCAAGGGGAGAGGAAATACTTGTTCGCCATCACCCCTTACGTTTAGCTCAGGACAAGTCCTTCGGGATGAGCGAGAACATTACCGCATCAACAACAGGTTTGCCCTTGAGAATCAACCTGTTTCTGAGAACTCCTTCTCTGGTAGCTCCAGCTTTCTCAGCGACACGCTGGCTGGCATAGTTCCCCGTAGCCACCACTATCTCTATTCTATTCAGTTTGAGTTCATCGAAACCGAAGCGAGCCAAAAGCAGCGTGGCTGCCGTTGCGACACCCTGCTTCGTCCGGCTCGTCCTTACCCAATAGCCGAGATTGGCAAATTCGTGCTCACCTCTGATGTCATTTATCCCGCAACCACCCAGGTATCCGCCATCTCTGGGGTTAACCATTGTGAAATCATAGTCGGTTCCTTTGTGCCAGGCTGCATCGCGAGCTTCCACCCAGGTCCGGCTCTCCTCAATAGAATAGCCGGGATGGCACCACGGCAACCATGCCGAGACTTCAGGGATGGATTCACAAGCTGCATCATATAGCTGGTTGATGTCACTTGACCGGTAAGGACGAAGCGTAATAAAGCCATCGGTTAATTCGATTTTATCAACCATAGTCAAACCCTCCATAAACCAGAGAGGAGAGGCTGAAAGCCCCCCTCTCTAAATCTCGTCTTGTTAGTTATTAGGGTTTAGGCTTCCACGTCCTCACGTCCGAAAGATTCTTGCTTCTTGGAAAAATACAGCGATACAGCGATAACTATAATACCAATTACGGCTATACCAACGGTAATTGGCGTTAACCCCCGGTCCTCAAAGGTATGGCCGCCGCCCGCCAAAGGCACCACCACCACCATCATCGATGCGGAAATAATTGAAATCAGGTTGATGACCTTGATGAGGGGATTCAGAGCAGGTCCGGCGGTATCCTTGAGGGGGTCACCGACGGTATCGCCGACAACGCCTGCCTTATGAGCTTCCGAGCCTTTTCCGCCGTAGAGTCCGTCTTCAATGGTTTTCTTGGCATTGTCCCAAGCGCCACCGGCGTTGGACATAAACACTGCCAGCAGTTGCCCCACCAGTATCACTCCGGCCAGGAAACCTGCCAGGGCTTCCAGCCCCAAGAGGAAGCCGATAACCAGGGGCGAGACGATAGCCAGCAGCGCCGGAGTGAGTAGTTCCTTCTGAGCCGACGCAGTGCAGATATCGACTACCTTGCCGTAATCCGGGTCAACGGTGCCTTCCCAGACTCCCTTGACATTTTTGAACTGCCAGCGCACTTCGTTAATAATCAAGTAGGCGGCGCGGCCAACGGCTCTGATAGCCAGTGAGCTAAACAGAAATGGTATAGAACCGCCGATAAGAAAGGCGACGAAGACTCTCCACTGAATCAGGTTAATAGAGGTAAGCTGATAGTCTTCGTAAAAGGCGGCAAATAAAGCCACCGCCGCCAGCACTGCCGAAGCGATAGCAATCCCCTTAGTAACAGCTTTGGTAGTATTCCCGACAGCATCCAAGTCAGCCAGAATCTTGCGAGCTCCGGGTTCCAGTCCTGCCATTTCGGCAATACCGTTGGCATTATCAACAATAGGGCCGAAGCTATCCATGGCAACATTATTACCGGTCAGAGTAAGCTGCCCGATACCGCAGAGTGCCACTCCATAAAAAATGTAAATTATTGTTTCGCCAGCCCCACCACCCTGCCAGATAATTGCCGAGGCCACGATAGACAGGGCAATAACAATAACGGACATGACCGTGCTCTCATACCCTGTAGCCAGACCAGCCAGTATGGTAGTCGCCGGCCCGGTCTTGGTTGCCTTGGCAATCTCTTTGACCGGACCATGTTCAGGAGAGGTATAGTAATCGGTAAGGAACTGGATGGCTACCGCCAGCAGTATGCCTACAGAGGTAGCCCAGAAGAAGCGCAGGTCATGAGTGTAGAACTGGGCAAAGAGAAAGAAGGAGGCAATAGAAATCACTGCCGCCAGCAGATAGCCGCGGTGTATGGCGTTCATGGCATTTTCGCCTTCACGCATTGCCTTTACCGAGTAAGTGCTGATAATGGAGGAGAAAACGCCAGCCGCACGCACCAGAAGCGGGAAGATAATCCAGTAAAGCTGCCCCGTTATCCCGGTCAGTATCAGTCCGAGAATCATCGCCGCAACAATGGTAACTTCATAAGACTCAAAAATATCAGCCGCCATACCGGCACAGTCACCGACATTATCGCCGACCAGGTCAGCAACTACGGCCGCATTACGCGGGTCGTCCTCAGGAATACCCTTTTCTACCTTACCCACCAGGTCAGCGCCAACATCGGCGGCCTTGGTATAGATACCGCCGCCGACACGCATGAACAAAGCCAGCAAGGTGCCGCCGAAACCAAAGCCCAAGAGTACCAGCGGAGCATCCTTGAAGAAGATGATAAAAATAATTGTCCCACCGAGGAGACCAAGCCCGTCTGTAAGCATACCAGTTATCGTGCCGGCGCGGTAGCCAATGCTGAGCGCCTGTGTGAAACTAGTGCGGGCTGCCTGGGCTACCCGGACATTTGCCCTTAACGCCATATTCATACCGATATAGCCGACCAGACCCGAAAACAAAGCCCCGATTAAGAAACCGCCAGCCCGCCCCAGACCAATCAGCCAGACGGGATTACCGTAGGCAGAGGTGCCACCAGCGAACCAGCCGGTAAAGAAGATAAAGACAGCCAGGGCAAAAATAAGCGCCAGGATAGTCCGGAACTGACGCTTGAGGTAAGCCCTGCCGCCAGCCTGTATGGCTCCAGAAAGATGTTTCATTTTCTCGGTACCCTCAGATTGCTTCGAAACCTGCCGCGCCAGATAAACAGCGTAAAGCAAACCGAGGATAGCTACTACCACCACGATGATGAGAGCGAACTTCTCAAAGGTGGTCACTGCGGGGTCAGTAAAGCCTTGAAACAGTGTTATTCCCATTACCAACTCCTCTCAACCAAAATTATTCAGACAAACTTGTTTATTCTACACAAGTGAGGCGGTAAAATCAAGCCTTTTGGGTAAATTACTTAATATTTCCTTCAAATTTACCCAGCAGGTCCTCCAGTTCCTTCTGCCGGATGACCAGAGTAAGGTCGCTACGGGTCCTTTCCAGGACTCCCCGCAACATATCGGTAGTGCGCCGTAAGCCGCCGGTGATGGCATCCGGGAAGTCCATCGTAACGAGTACATTATAAACGTCGTCCATAGCCGCCAACAGTTCTTCACCACGGGAGAGGTCTCCCTTTCTGATTCCATCCAGGAGGTAGCGTCTTAGTTCACTGGCAGCTTCAGCTAGACCATTCAAGTAAGCGGCCGGGTCCACGCCCAGCTCGGCGGGGTCGGGGAGGGGGGAGCCTGTGACCAGAGAGAGGATGAGGCAGCCTTCGGCGTATTCTTTTTGAGCGTCCTTCAGAAAACCGGTATTGCTAATCTCGGAGGCGCCGGTCAGAGCCTGCTCGGCCTGGCCAAGCAGGTCGCGAGCCGAATTGAGCAATTCCTTTGTCCGGTCGAATTCCTGGCGGTGCACGGCACGGATTGCCTGGCTGGAGAAGCGGATTACTTCCCGGCAGAGGGGCAACACCTTCTCCCTTGCCGCGTCTTTAGCTGATAGTTCCAGCCTGATTTGCTCAGCAATGGAATCCAGTTTATCGGTCAAGTCACTCAATTTGTTTTTGCCCTTTTTTCTCTTGCTCCAGGAGCCTGGACATCAGCTTCTGCTCGATAATGTAGAGAGTGAAGCGGGCGTGCTTAAATTTCTCTGATTCGAATTCGGCAGGGAGGCCAGGAAGTTTACCCAGTTCTTCGAGAACCCTGAGAGATTCCTGCACCCGCCGGGCGTTAGCTACCAGCAAGATAGGCAACTCCTTCCCCTTCTCCTCACCTGAAACTTCAATATCGATGCCGACGTCCCCTGCCGAGTCCCTCGATTGAAGAAGTTTTGCCTGGAAGGAGATATCTCCCCGAATCAGGTCATGCCGCAGAGTCTTCAGTTCCTCGGTTAGCCCGGCATCATCGAGAAGCATACGAGCAATTTCCTCAAGAAACCGCAGCCCTTCGCTAATCCGGTTATAATTAGCGTCGATGATGCGTAGTATTTTGCCTGAAGATGACATAGCGGTTAATTTTAACACAGCGAGGCTCAGGGGTAAAGCAGAACCACTATTCCTCGCCCACGGCGTTTTCAAAAAGCTCGATTCGGGAAGGTTTGCCTTTTTCATTCAGCTCGACGGCTACAAAATCGATGCGCCATTGCTGGGGCAAATTTCGGTGAGACTGCTGATAATGATAAGCGACTGTTCTCAGATGATTTCTTTTGGTCGAGGTAATAGATTCTTCAGGGCTGCCGAACTCCAGGCTGGTCTTGGTTCTTACCTCGATAAAGACGAGGAAGTCTTTCTGCCGGGCGACAATATCTATTTCCCCTTGGGGGCAACGATAGTTAGTTTCCAGGATGCGGTAGCCCCGTTTTTTCAGAAAATCACGGGCGTATTTCTCACCCAGTATACCTGTGTTTCTCCGTTGCATTACTTATGGACCCTATCCAAGCCCACTGGCCTGGCGCTGGCGTTCTTCCGCCTCGATGATATTGAGCAGCTTTTTGGTATATTCCGGCGTAACCCCTTGAGCTAATGCCTCTCGTAGCAGCGGCGCCAGCAGTCTTCCTTCATCGACAAAAGTGCGGATAAAGCCTTCGGGTTGCCCCAGAGTCAGAGCCTCGGTCAGGAAGTTCAGTGCCTCAGTGGGTGTCGCCGCTGCTAGAGCTTGGTAAACGCACGTGCTGATTAGGACAGTTTGGAGGTCAGCTCGCGCGGCTTTTTCGTGTAAAGCCTCCAGTTGTTTGGCCGCGGCCTCTTTCTCGCCACAGGCAATTAGAACACGAGGTGGAACCCAAGAAAGCCAGAAGGGCAAAGCATCAGCATATTCTGAGACCTTCGTACGCCAATGCTCGATGGCAGCCCGGTCATCCTGCCAGATAACGAGCAAAACACGGTAGGCGGCGTGGCGTGCACGGGCAAATCTAGCAGCAGCCGGGAGTTGAGCTAACTCATCCGACTTCCCGGCTGAAGCCACAGCCCCGGCAATGTCCCCCTGGGCCAGTCTGGTCTTTGCCAGTAGGATATACACCACCGCGCTGTCGGACGGGTTTCCGCTCAGCTTGCTTAGTTCAATCATCTGTTGCTGAAGACGGGCAGCCGCTTCCAACTCATTCCATTCATAAAGAATTGCGATGCTCAATGACATGCGCGGAGCTAAAGATAGTTCAGCCAGTCCGATTGCCTCACGCCACAACTCGGCCGCCCGGCGCAACCTGCCTCGCTGCGAAACGATAGCAGCCAAAAAGTTAGCCGACGTACCGGCGTCAGTGTAGTCCCCCGACTTCAGCTCACCTTCGTAGGCTTCGGTCAGCAGCGGTTCCGCCTCCTCATAAAGCCCTTTCTCGAATAGCATAAACCCCTGTAAATAGTTCGCCCTGCTGCGCGCTCTGAGATTGTCCGTGGCAAGCATCGAAAGCGCTTTCTTTACTAGTTCCACAGCCCGCGGGTAATCACCACGGTTTTGGGCGATATTGGCTCGCAAAACAGTGATTTCACCCTGTAAATTTGTGTCATCCTGAGCCGTTAGTTCCAAATAGCCCAACACGGCTTCCGCAGCATCTAACTGCCCAGTGGCGAAGAGCACTCTGGCAAACTGGAGGTATAGTTTGTGGTGGGTGCGCAAGGTCTCATCGGGCACTGCCTTAAGCCAATTCAAGAAACTGACCGTCTCACCGAGCTTTATTCGTTTCTCATCAGGGTCATAGAGGAGCCTTATCGCCCTTTGCCAATCTCGGGCCGCCAGGGCGTGGTGAATTGCGTCATCAGGGAAGCCATCGTTTTCATACCACTGGCTCGCCTGCTGGTGCAGAGCCATGGCCTCCCCAGCTCCGGACTTCACCTCC
>Ga0154807_1005_pt16 | contig 8216 bp, 10 predicted proteins | sample Rifle2008BG16ft_FD_105815 | JGI IMG/M metagenome (GOLD analysis project Ga0154807, IMG submission 105815) | Chloroflexi bacterium RBG_16_51_9
TGCGGGAAAGAGGGTTCTCTAATTTGTCCTTCATGCCAAAGCTCTCTATCTATTGTTGCCCCGCCCATTTGCCCCCTCTGCGGCAGACCTCAGCCGAGCGGCATTGTTTGCCCCTCGTGTATTAAATGGCGTGCTCCTTCGGCAAGCTCAGGACAGGCTCAGATAGACGGCATCCGCTCTCCGTATCGCTTCGATGGAGTCATGCGGCAGGCTATACACCAGCTAAAGTACCGCAACTTAAGGACCCTGGCAGCGCCCCTGGCAAAACTGCTCCATAATTATCTGGACAATAACACGGTGCCGGGAGAGGTGCTGGTGGCCGTGCCTCTCCACCCCAAACGGCTGAAAGAGCGGGGCTATAATCAGTCAGCTTTGCTGGCTACTGAACTGGGCAAGCTGACCGGCTTACCTGTAATAGAAGATTTCCTGGTCAGGCAGCAGCCCACTCCGCCTCAGGCGAAGACGGCCAGTGTCGAGGAAAGGCGGAACAATGTCTCCGAAGCTTTTATCTGCCGTAATGATGGGCTGCGTAACCGGCAGGTAATACTTATCGATGATGTCAGCACGTCGGGGGCAACTCTGAATGCCTGCGCCCAGGCGCTTAAAGCGGCCGGGGCGGCTTCGGTGTGGGGGCTGGTTATGGCCAGAGAGATTTAGACAGGCGGTAGAGTTTAAGAGATGACTAGCAATACCAACCCACATGATACGATTAGCGAGTTCACGTTTGACCATGTAGCGATACGGGAGCATGCTGTCAGACTGCGAGGAGAAAAAGTAGTCCTTCGGCCTATGACTGAGAACGACTGGGACATACTTATGAGGTGGAATAATGACCCCGATGTTATATACTACTCCGATGGTGCTGATGTAAGCTCACACAGTCTGGAGCAGGTGCAACAGATTTATCGGGGCGTCTCCCGGAGCGCTTATTGCTTTATTATAGAGTCCGATGGTCATCCAATCGGTGAATGCTGGTTACAAAAGATGAATCTTAAGAGGATTCTTGAGAGATACCCGGAAAAAGACTGCCGCCGTATTGACATTATGATAGGGGAAAAGAGCCTCTGGGGACAGGGCCTTGGTACACAGGCTATCGGTCTTCTAACCAAGTTCGGCTTCGATGTTGAAAAAGCAGATTTCATATTTGGTTGCGATATTGCGGATTACAACCCGCGCAGCTTGAGAGCTTTTGAAAAGAATGGTTATCATACTGATGCCAGAGTTGAAGAGCCGTCAGGGCAGAAAGCCCGATTCGTATATGATTTAGTATTATCAATGGATGAGTATCATAAAAGTAGCTAGTTAAGGAGGCTTCGTAATGACGAAAATTATAGGTCTTACCGGCGGCATCGGCAGCGGCAAGAGCACCGTTTCTCAGTACCTTGCTGAGTTGGGGGCTACGATTGTCGATGCTGATAAAGTGGGGCATGAAGCCCTGACCCGAGCTGATATAAAACAGGAGTTAGTGACTATCTTCGGGCGCGAGATACTTGGCACGGACGGTGAAATCGACCGTAAGAAGCTTGGTCCCGTTGTTTTCAGCGATCCGGAAGCACTGAAAAAACTCAACCATATCATGCACAGGCGCATGCGGACAATGATGGAAGACAAGCTTGCCCAATTCAGGAGAGAGGGAGCATCTGTAGTGGTGCTCGAGGCCGCTGTCTTGCTTGAGACCGATGCTGACTGGGATAAGATAGTAGATGAAATCTGGGTTACGGTCAGCCGCGAAGCCGCCGTCATCAAGCGTATGAAAGACCAGCGGGCGATGACCGAAGAACAAACAAAAGCCAGGATTCGCGCACAGATGTCTAATGAGGAAAAAATCAAGCGCTCCAGCGTGGTTATCAACAATGATGGCAGTCTCGAGGAAATGAAGCAAGAAGTCAAGAAACTCTGGAATAGTCTTGTTGACAAACCACAATAATAGGGCTAAACTTGTGGCAGCAGGCGGGAGTAGTATATCCACCCTCATCCCCACGCCCGCTAAACGTCCAGCATTAATAACATTAGGAGGTGTGACTGATGCCCGGTAAAGTAATGACCATGAAAGAGGCAGTCTCACAAAATGTGAAGAGCGGCAACCTGCTCTTCATTGGCGGGGCGCAGCACGGGTCGCCCAATGCGGCAGTGTATGAGATACTCCGTCAGAGAATAGACCACCTGACAGTAGTAGCCTTACTTGCCACATTCAGCACTCTCGTCGGCGAAGGTCTGGTTGACATGCTGCTGACTGGATATTTCCAGCTAGATGAGAAACGTTCCTTTGCTCTGCAAAGAGCCAGAGCCAAGGGTAAGTTTCCCATTGTGAAAGAATACTCTCACTTCGGCATCGCCCAGGCGCTGTATGCCGGTTATATGGGTGTGCCTTTCATGCCGACAAGAAGTCAGATAGGTTCCGATATGCCCGTATATAACGAGAACATTAAGTCAATTACCGACCCGTTTGGAGGAGGGCATGTCGGAGCTGTCAAGGCGATAGTGCCGGATGTCGGCATCCTCCATGTGCAGAGGTGCGATGCCGATGGGAACGCCCAGAGATGGGGCACCCTGGGGGTAGACCACGAAGGCATCAATGCCTCGAAGAGGATTATTATCACCACCGAGAAAATTGTCGATGGTGACGTTATCCGGCGGGACCCGAACCGCACCATAATCCCCGGCTTCAGGGTTAACGCCGTGGTTGAGCAGCCTTTCGGCGCTTACCCGGTGCATCTGGCTGGCTGCTACAATGACGGACCGGGCGGCTTCGGCGGGGCGCAGGACGAGGCAACCTGGGAAAAGAATCTACAGGACACGGTTTACGGAGTAAAAGACTGGAATGAGTATCTGGAAAACCTGAAGAAGGTGAATGGCGCTGACTTCCTGGAGAAAATCAGAATCAAGAATCCGGCATTCAGCGAGCCAGTTATCACTGGTATTTAGGCCTGTCCTGAGCTTGTCGAAGGAGTGAGGGTAAAAGAAAATCATTTACTCTTTAGGAGGTAAGGAAATGACTCAGGGAAAATACGCTACAGAATATACCGCCGCTGACCAGATGGTCATCTCAGCCGCCCGCCAGATTAAGAACACCGATACTGTCTATGTAGGAGTCGGGCTTCCCATGCAGGCCGGTGTGCTGGCCAAAAACTATCATGCTCCTAACTGCACAATTATTATTGAAAATGGCATCGTCAGAGCCAGCTTGTTTCCCTTGCCCAGAGCCACAGACACCCTTGGCTCGCAATCGTTCGCCGAACAGCTTTCCGGCCTGTTCTACGTCAATTGCCTGGCTCAGGCCGGCTATATCACCACCGGCTTTATGGGCGGCGGGCAAATCGACCGCTGGGGTAACGTTAACGATACGGCTGTTGGCGATTACCGCAATCCCATCCATCGCTGGCCGGGCAGCGGCGGCGGCAATGATGTAATGAGTTTCTGCGGACGCACCGTTGTTATATTGGAGCAGACCAAACGCAGATTCCTGGAGAAGGTTGATTTTAATACCTGCCCCGGCTACTTCGATGGCAAACCTGGTCAGCGGGAAGAGATAGGTTTACGGCCAAACACGGGTCCGGTAGCTGTAATCACCGACCTGGCTACCTACACCTTTGAAAACAGGGAAATGACGCTGAAAACAGTTCATACCGGCTGCGGCGTCACGCTCGACCAGGTTAAAGCCGAGCTTAGCTGGGATGTCAGAGTAGCCCAAGACTTAAAGGACACCGAACCCCCCACGGTTGACGAGATGCGTGTCTATAAAGAAAAGATTGTCGGCGCTAGAGCCGTGCCTCCCGGCGCCAGACCCCCCGGCGCTCCCTCTCAGGGCGCTCCTCCGCGCTAGCCCGACAAAATAGTAAGCAAGGTTTGAGAGGGGGCGAAGCCCCCTCTTAGCTTTTGTTTATTTCTCGGAAGAATAGGGCAGGGCTTGATTGATGAAAATTTCCTAGTAAAAAATAATTGGTTCAGGTTTTGCTTGACAGCGACCGGGCGGCATAGTAGAATGGCGCTTCCACATTATGAAATAGACGGAAGGAATACAAACAGTCATAGTCCTGCTGCGCCGAATGCGCGTATTGTTAGCAACTGAAAAACACTTAAGGTCAGGAGAGCATGAACCAAATTAGGGCAATGATTGCATCGGCACTTCAACAGTGGAAGCAGATTGACCTTACAGGAGGGAATTTGTCTTTACACTTAGCCTCGGTGCCAATGGCATCAGTGATCACCTGGATTGCCATGCAAAGAGGAGATCCGGCAGCGCTGTCGTATCTGCTGGTGGGGCTTCCTTTGATGACAGTTTGGAGCGGAGTAGTCTTTCGGATTGGTTACACGCTAAATAATGAAATGTCCAACCAGGTACTTCAATTCGTTTATATATCACGCACGCCGATAATTCTGGTTTCTCTCGGTAAAGCAGCAGCGCAGGTAATCTGGGGACTGCCCACGGGTCTGGTTTCACTGGTTGTCGTGTATTTAATGACGAGAATGGTGCCGCAGGTAGCCGATGTCGGTGCGCTGTTAATATCCTTGATTCTTGTCATCATGGGGATAGCGGTAGCCAGCTTGTTCTTTTCACCGCTCATGGTGCTTGTGGGAGGACCAACCGGGTTTTTTGGAGTAATCATATTGCTAGGTTCTTTGCTCGGTGGCTTTGTTTTTCCGGTGGATAGGTTGCCCGTCGTCTTGGCTGTATTTGCAAGGTTAGTGCCGACGTCCTGGGCCATGGACGCAGTGTCGCTATCTATCAGGGGCACTGACAACTCGCTGGCCATTCTTGGCGCCTGGGGAATGTCGATACTAACTGCGATAGTGATGTTCGGTATTACCTACGTGATGTTTAATACAGTGGAGAAAAAACTCCGAGTTGAAGGAATCCGCGATGTTTACTAAGGAAGCGTCATGGGGAAGCCCCGTGAGAAATTTTCTGATACAGGCTGACACAACCTATAGAGGGTTGTTCGGCTGGCTAAACTGGTTTGGCTATATCTCCAATGTCATTTTCCGGCCGGTGGTGCTGGTGCTGATATACTCAGTATTAGGACGATTTTCCGGTAGTCCCGAGGTAGGTCGCACTTACGCTCTGGGTATAGCTTGTTTCACTATGGCGATGAACATCTTGCCGGGAATAGCTCAGTGCTATACTTACGACAGAACAGGAGGCACTTTATCTTTCTTCTTCGCCTCCCCTGCCAACCGGCTTGAAAGCTATCTTGCCAGGGCGGTGCTTCATTATCCCAACGGCCTGCTTTCGTTTGTATCCACTATGGTCACAGCCTGGTTAGTGGTAGGAATTGATTTCAGCTCGGTAAACTGGGGCGGTTTCATACTTGCTGTCTTTACTACCGCTTTGTCCATAGCTGCGCTTGGAGAGTTTCTGGGCCCCTTCGCAATTGCATTTCGCGACTGGTCTAACATCCAGAACATCCTGGTCGGCATGATGTTAGTCTTCTCCGGAGTGATTATTCCGCTTAATGTATTCCCGGTACCTATTCAGGAATTTGCCAGACTGCTGCCAATAACGAACGGACTGGTATCTATCAGGAGCACTTTTGTCGGGGCTCCTCTAGCTGAAAATTCCGGTTATCTTATCAGAGAAGGATTGACTGGCCTGGCCTACCTCGCGCTGGGATATCTGGGATTTGGCCTTTTTGAGAAAGTAGCCCGGCGGAATGGAGCGCTGGAACAAGAATCATTATAATAAACCCGAGCAGAGGATTTGAAATGGAAACAATAATTGAATGCACTGATGTAAAAAGAATCTACTCTTCGAGAACCCGGACAGGTCAGAAACGAGAGACTGTAGCCTTGAACGGCCTGAATCTTCAGGTGTCTAAAGGAACGGTTTTTGGTCTGCTCGGCCCCAATGGAGCCGGCAAAACGACCACTATCAGGATACTGTCTACCCTGTTGATTCCCAATTCAGGTAAAGCAACTGTGGCCGGTTTTGATATTGTCAAAGAAGCTTCTGAAGTAAGAAAAAGAATCGGGTTGATTCTGGGAGGAGAGCGGGGACTTTATGGGCGTTTAACAGGCAAGGAGAACTTGAATTATTTTGCTGCCATTAATCACATGAGCGCGTCTCTGTCCCGCAGAAGGGTGGATGAAGTTTTGAAGATGGTAACTCTGACCGAGGCCAAGGACAGGCCGGTGGAGCAATACTCAAGAGGTATGAGGCAGCGACTCCATGTCGCCCGCGGATTGTTAACCGACCCGGAAATACTGTTCATGGACGAGCCGACGATAGGATTGGATCCTGTAGGTGCTCAGGAGTTGCGGCAGATGATACCTCCCATGGTAAAGGAGGGCAAGACGATAGTGCTTACAACCCACTATATGTCAGAGGCGGACGAGTTAAGTGACAGAATAGCCATAATCGATCGCGGGGCCATCGTCGCTGAAGGTACGCCGTCGGATATCAAACGGAAGTTTAGTAAAGTCAGGATATTTGAAGTTCTTTCCCGCCAAAGTCAGACTAACGCCAGCGGAGAGCTCGCCAGTATTAAAGGGGTAGAACGGGTTATCGCCGGTTCGGATGGAGCGCTTCTAAAGCTGACCATTCACGTGATACCCGGGACGGACATTAGTGAGAAAGTTACTGAGATTCTTGGTCGCGCTAATGTAGAATCTTGCATAACGAGAGAGCCTACCCTAGAAGAAGCCTATCTGAGCATCATTAAATAGCACTCGCTAAGGTAGGAAACGAAGTGTATTACAGATATAGTTCATACATATTACTAACGGAGACTATCGGGTATTTAAGTAGTAGTGTTTACCAATATTGACGAACAGTTCTCTATTGGGGTAAAATAAATTTAGCAGTCTGAAAAGGGGATTGCTAATTTTTTTGTATCATATCCTTGGAGGTAAATAGTTTTGCCCACTTACGAATACGAATGCCCAAAATGTTCAAATCGGTTCGAACAAAGGCGAAGTTTCAGTGATGAAAGCAGAGTCACCTGTCCCAAGTGCAGGCGCGAAGCGCGCCGCGTCTTCTCTCCGGTACCCATAATCTTCAAAGGCTCCGGGTTCTATGTCACCGACCATAGGGGAAACCATGGTCACTCTGCACCCGCGAGTTCTGACAAGCCCGCATCCGAAGACACCACCAAAGTTAAAGTTGGCAGCACGGAAACCAAGTCTAAGGACTCCAAGTAGAGACGTTAGCCTCTGAGAATTTTTCCTCATCCATCATAAAAGGGAGCAATATGCCGCCGAAAAAAGATAAGACAGCACCAACCAAGACGAAGGAGACCACATTCACCTGTAAGTTCTGTGAGAAATCACACCCACTATCCGAAATGACGGTTATCACAAGGTTTTTTCCAGCCGCCGTAGCCTGTAAGGAGTGCGGCAAGAAACTGCGCTAGTCCATACCGTATCAATCAAGAGCCATAGCTCAATCTGGTCGCCAGTCCCACCGGTAATCCATGCTCTTCCATCTTCTTTTGGGTGGTCTGGATGTCATAGGGGACTCTGTAGAGCTTCACCAATCCGCTCTCACTATCATAGATAGCATAGCTGGCCCGGGGGTCGCCATCCCTGGGCTGCCCCACCCCACCTGGGTTAATAATTACTCTGTCCTTGCCTGAAAGGCTGACATCGGTCAGGAATCGCCGACCGGAAAAGTCTCCGGTTGCATGAGAAGAAAACACCAGGGGCACGTGGGAATGGCCTACCAGGCAGAACCGAGTCTTGAAGAGAGGAAAATTCTCTATAGCCTGGCTGGTTGTCAGCAGATATTCCCAGACCGGGTCCCTGGGGGTGCCGTGCACCAGGTAGAAATGACCCGTCTCGATAACCATAGGCAGCTTTTCCAGGTAGGCTTTGTCAGCCTGGCTTAGTTGCCTTGCCGTCCACAGGCAGGATTCAGCCGCATCCTGGTTAAACTCATCGGTGCCAATCTTCCCAGTGGCGGCTAAATCGTGATTCCCAGCAACGCAGATGTGGTCAAGCCGGCGCAGACTATCGATGCATTCGTGTGGGTCGGGTCCGTAGCCGACGATGTCTCCCAAACACCAGAACTTGTCCACTCCTCCCCGCCTCTTAACATCAGCCAAAACGGCAGTAAAAGCCGCCAGATTAGCGTGAATGTCACTGATTATTGCGTAACGCATCAAATTTTCATTCTGAGGAAGTCACTTCTAACAGGCAAAATCACTACGTTGAAACTAAGACTACCCCTCACCCCTTCGACAAGCTCAGGGCAGGCTTTAATCCTCTCCCTCAAGGGGAGA
>Ga0154807_1056_pt1 | contig 8017 bp, 8 predicted proteins | sample Rifle2008BG16ft_FD_105815 | JGI IMG/M metagenome (GOLD analysis project Ga0154807, IMG submission 105815) | Chloroflexi bacterium RBG_16_51_9
GCTAACAATCTCGGCGTCCGTCTTGGCCCCGGCTTTTCTGGCGTCCTCCACCAGGGTAAATGAGTTCCGGTTAAACTGGGGGTAGAAGGGCAGCCAACCCTGGCGTACTGCGTTAACCTGCATATCCATTGTGTGCATATTGGCCAGTCCACTAGCATCGGGCAGAGGCTGGTATTTGCTGAAATTACCCTCATAGCGCCACTGGTCGGTGTGAACGTAGTAATAAGAGGGGCTGTTCTGGAGGCGGGGCGGTGCCGACCAATCATTGGCGAAAGCAATCGATGACCAGGGAGCGACAGTAGCCAGTTTTTCCTGCCCGACATAGTGAGCTAAACCGCCGCCATTGACGCCGATGCAGCCGCCCAGCATGAGAGATGTGATGCAGGAGCGGTAGATGAGATTATTATGATACCAGTGATTTATGCCGGCGCCGATGATGATGGTGCATTTGCCGTTGGTTTTTTCGGCGGTGCCGGCGAATTCACGGGCAAACTGAATCACCGTCTCTTTGCTGATGCCGGTGAATTTTTGCTGCCAGGCCGGGGTGTACGAACTCTCATCGTCATAACCGGCAGGGTAGTCGCCTTTGAGACCACGAGAGACGCCGAACCGTGCCATCATCAGGTCGAAAACCGTCGTTACGGCAACTCGTCCCTTTGCGGTCTCAAGGTATTTTACCGGCACGCCGCGGCTAGAATCCTTCTTGGACACGAAATCGGTAAACTTGACCTGGACAACTTCGTCCTGGTCATCGATGAAGCTGAGGGCGGGTTCGAGTTCGGCGTTATCCACACCGTCCTTCATCTCCAGGTTCCACTTGCCCATATCCTCTTTTGCCCAGCGGGAGCCGACACTGCCCTTGGGCATTCGCGGCTGAACGGATTTCTTGTCATAGACCAGGAACTTCCAGTCGCCGTTCTCAACATTTTTATATTTGTTTACCGTATTGGCGCGAACTAATTGCCCGGCCTGATAGCCGTCCCCTTGTTTCTCCAGAGTTACCAGGAGCGGGGAATCAGTGAATCTTTTGATGTAATCCTGAAAATAAGGCACCTGACGGTCGGCGTAAAACTCTTTCAGAATGACGTGATTTACTGCCATCCAGAAGGCGCCGTCCTGGCCGGCGTTGATGGGCACCCACCAGTCAGCGTACTTGGCTACCTGGCTGAAATCAGGCGAAAGCACAGTGAACTTAGCTCCCTGATAGCGGGCTTCGGAGATAAAGTGGACATCGGGGGTGCGGGTCATACTCAGATTGGCGCCCATAGAAACAATGTACTTGGAGTTATACCAATCGGCGCTTTCCTGGACATCGGTCTGCTCGCCCCAAATCTCAGGAGAGGCGGGCGGCAGGTCGCTGTACCAATCATAGAAGCTCAAGTTGACCCCGCCGAAAAGCTGGAGCAGCCGCGAGCCGCCGCCGTAGCTTAAGTAAGACATCGCTGGAATCGGCGAGAAGCCAGCCACCCGGTCAGGCCCGTATTTCTTTGCCGTGTAAATCATCGAGGCGGTGATGATTTCGAGAACTTCATCCCAGGTGGTGCGCCGCAGGCCGCCCTTACCCCTGGCTTTCTGGTAACTGGTGCGGGTATCGGGGTTTTCCACCACCGCCCTCCAGGCTTCAACAGGGTCGCCATAGCCCTGGCGGGCTGTCCGCCAGGCATCGGCAAGGACGCCACGGATGTATGGATATTTAACCCGGATTGGGCTGTAAATATACCAGGAAAAAGATATGCCCCTCTGGCAGCCGCGCGGCTCGTAAGGGGGCAGGCACTTATCGAAGTCGGGATAGTCCAGCGCCTGGGTCTCCCAGGTGATGATGCCGTTCTTGACATAGACCTGCCAGGAGCAGCCGCCGGTGCAGTTGACCCCGTGGGTGCTGCGCACGACCTTATCATATTGCCAGCGGTTGCGGTATAAATCTTCCCACTGCCGCTGCTGCGGGTTAACGATGTCCTGAATCCAGCTCATTTGGAGCCTCCTTTAACTAAGGTTCGGCGGACTCCGGAGAGCCGTCCCCGCCAGAGCCATTGAAACAACCCGATAATCAGTAACGCCGCGACTCCGCCGATAATGAAGAAAAGAGAAGAGTTCTGGCGGGCGGCTGATGGAAGGCTGCTGCCTTCTTTCAAAAACGCCAGCACACTGCTGATTTCAGCTTCGGTAAGCGGTTTCGACGTATAGATTTCCTTCATCATCGGGAAGGGGGTGGTCTTCAGAATGGAGGTGATTCCCGCCTCGCCGAAGGTAGCATAGGCGGCGGTCAGGTCTTTACCTACAGTCCCTCCGCCGGGGGACCCTACAGAACTGGCATTGTGGCAACTCAGACAAGCTGGGCCGCCATTCTGGAAAGCCAGACGACCGGTAAAGAGGTCTTTACCCGCAGCTGCGTCAACTGGCGCAGCCGCCGTAGTTGCGGTTGGAGTCTCGTAAAGAGTGGGAACCGGGGGAGCTCTAGTCATGGAGTAAGTTTCAATATAAGCCAGTATCGCCTCAGCGTCTGCCTCGTTGACACCCAGATTCGGCATGGGCAGGGTGTACTCCTGAACAAGCTGTTTGGCAATGGGGTCACCTTCGGCAATGAGCTTGTCAGGGGTGGCAATGAAACGAATAAGCCAGTCCCTATCTCGACTGGCAGTGATGCCCTTCAGGTCTGGCCCCACCAGCCGCCCTCCACCGATGGTGTGGCAGCCCTTGCATTTCTGCTCGAAAATGGCTTGTCCTTGCTCGGCAGGCGTAGCCGCATGTGCAAAGGTGGCAAAAGAAACAGCACCGGCTGTCATTAAACAGACAAGTGCTAAGGTGGAGAGGCTGAGGCGGGTGCCCTTACCCGATGGCACAATTGATTTTAGGAGAAACGCCATGTCGCGAACCTCTTTCAGACTGATAAAAGGATATCTGACTACCCCGGCAGAAAATATTCATGCCGAAATAATTTAATTTATTATTGTAGCTACGATGGTGGTGGGTGAATACGACTTAAGTCGCATTCTATATAAATGCTTTCTGGATGTCAAGAATGTTTAGAATGAGCAAGAATGAGACAGGGTTTGGGGATGGGCGGAAACAGCGAAACGAATGCTGATGGAAATATTAAGCATGAATAGTAGCTAGGATATTCACGCGGAGCCGCCAATCTGACTATCTCCAACTTGTGGTCCGTGGCCAGCCAACTAAGGTAATCCCGAACTTGTCTTTATCCACTCGCCTAAAGCACGGTTGGCGTTTTCAACAAAGGCTTCGTTATCTCTTGGAGTGATAGCGATAGTTAAGCCTCGCTTCGGGGTGATTGCCACATAGTTCCCTGTCATTCTGGTGGCAAAATTGACGCTGAAAACCAGCCGTCTGGTTGCCTCGATAGACTTTATATTGTCGAACCCGATTTTGACAGAAAAAGGCCCACCGAGCACTATGCGCAGGTGGTCTTCATAAACCTGGTAGCTGCGAGGGGATACGGTCATAAGGATTAAACTAACAATGAAAGCCTCAACCAGCAATGTCAGTCCGCCTTCCCTTTCGCCTGTAGAAAAGAGGTAATAGCTCAAGGCTATCAGTGATACAGGCACCATCACGACAATCAGTTTGAGGGAAAGCCCATAGGCAGGCACGTTCTGATAGAGGAGAAGTCCTCTTGAATACTTCATCAGGATGGATTGTAGCACACCTCGATGTATTGTCTCTATCTCTGACACAGATATACCTTTGCGCTGTGGAGTATATTCCGGTTTCTGCTAAACCACGCTTTTGTAGTAAGCTGAACGACTGCTATGTGAGTACGTCCAGACTAAGAACTTCAATAAATGCCCAGGGCATTGTCTCTTGATACAGGCTTGCCGTTTTAATCAAGCATGGCTTCACTTGTTCGTCCTGGTCTGCAACGTGAACATTTCTAAGCAAAAGTCTTGACAATTGGATACACTGGGTATATCATCCCTCTTAATACTTGGGTATACCCGCTTTGAATAGTGGGTATATGGAGTAAGCAAAATGAAGAGCTTTCTTCAAAACCGCTGGGTATGGTTCACCGCAAGGTTGCTCCTGGGGGGACTATTCCTGCTTACCGGCATCGCCAAGATAACCGACATCCCCTACTTTATCGATGAGGTTAATGGATACGGGCTCTTACCTGCCGGTCTTGCCACGCTCGCCGGCTGGGTGATACCCTTCACAGAACTTTTTATCGGCAGCGCCCTGATACTCGGGGTTTTCGTGCGTCTCATGGCGATACTTATCCCACCTATGGCAGTTATCTTCGGAGCCGCCGGCATCTATGCCATCGTGGTTGGCGGCGGAATAAGATGCGGCTGTTTTGGTTCACTCATTCCACTTACCCATCAACAGTCCCTTACCATCGATATTATCATGCTCCTGGTGTCCCTGGTGCTGGTTACGCAGAAAGGGAAGGAATTCCTGACCCTGGGACAGGTGATTGAAAGAATCAAACCACACTGGCGCGACAAAACACTGCTGTGGTTCGATGTGACCGAGGTTGTGGCTGTATTGCTGGTCGCGGCAGTTGTTGCAGGAATCGCTTTCGGAATAAAAGACATACGCACCCAAGACGCTACAAAAGTGGGAAATCTGAATATTCCTTCGCCTCTCGCAGGGCAGAGTGAGAAATACTTTGTTAAGACTATTTCATAATCTATCCAGGTATTCAGGCCTTGCAGAGTTTGTGTTATAGTTGTTTGATGTCATGAAGGAGGGCGTATTTATGAAAAGGCCTATCATTCTGGGGATGGTCGCAGCATTGGCGCTGTTAGTGCTATCCTCGTGTTCCGGGAATAAGGGCGAAGTTGCTCCGGTCGCTTCCACTCCTCCTGCTCCGGCTGTTTCCACTCCTCTTCCGGAGTCCGAGGCAGCTCCCAGTGTGGGTATCACGGTAGGCAAACTGGCGCCCGACTTCCAGCTTAATGACATGGAAGGGAAGCAGGTCTCTCTACGCGATTTTCGGGGTAAGGTGGTACTGCTCAACTTTTGGGCAACCTGGTGACCGTATTGCCGGGCAGAAAGGTCCTTTCTGCAGAAACAGTACGATGAGGAAGAGAGTAAAGGTCTGGTTGTCCTTACCATTGATTTAATCGGCTCCAAACCGGCAGAAACGGCGGAGAATCTGGCTGATTTTATGAAAACAAATAACTATACTTTTCCAGTCCTTCTTGGTCCGAGCCGGGAGACGATTAAACTTTATGGCCTTACTGGTACTCCCACCAATTACCTGATTGACAAAGATGGTATCATTAAGGAAAGAAGAGTGGGCGGTTGGGCCGACGAAGCCGCATTTGAGGAAAGCCTGAGCAAGGTATTGCCTAAATAGTGTGCCAGTTGGCGTTCGTTTTCTTCTTAATCTATCCTAGGGAATGTCTGAAGATGCTAAAATATCATCAATTCTTTATATCTAAGGGGTTGACTTTCTAATGGTCTGTATGAAATAATTCAGGGGGATGCTCTTTAAGCATTCCATTTTGTTTTAGCCAGAGCAGACTTTATTAATAAATTGATGGCGATGAAAAAACAAGGAGGAGGGTATCGATGAAAAAATTCGCTTGGGTACTAGGGACAATTTTGCTGGCGCTGACAGTATTGGTTGTAAGCTGTGCCAAGCCGGCACCTGCGACGACACCGGCAACAACTACGCCGGCAGAGGCGCCGAATGTGACTTCGGTTCAGGGGACACTGGGTGAGGTAGATGCTGGGGAATCGACTGTAACCGTACAGACTGGGCAAGGGGAAAAGTCTTTCAAGGTTACGGCGGACACTTCACTCACATTGATGGGGCAGACATGCTCCCTGGCCCAACTGGAAGAACTGCAAGCCAGTGGTCAGGATTTCGATTGCACGGCGGTATATGATGATGAAGGTAATCTGGCTGCCTTAAATGTTTACAAGATATCACAGCCGGCATCATCCAGAGGAACTATCAGTGATGTTAATATTACGGATTCTACTATAACGGTGAAAACCGGCTCGGGTGACGTGGTTTATGATGTCGACCCGGCTACAGGGCTTATCATTGGTGGTGTAGCCTGCAGCCTGGCATTGCTAGACGAACTGCTCGCAGCCGGCGCTGAGCTACCCTGCACCGTCATCTATGATACTGATGAAAAGGGAACTGCGAGGTATATCGATATCGCCAATCCACCGAATCTCACTCAGAGCGTCGGTACCATCACTACTGTCGATATCGAGAAGTCAACAGTGACTATTATGACTGACAAAGGCGAACGTACCTTCGAGGTCGATGCCAAGACAGGGCAATTCCTGAATGGCGAGGTTTGCAGCCTGGAGGACGTAGAACAGGCTACCGAATTGGGCGATTCCCTGGGGAGCTGCAAGGTTATCTACTACACGGATAAAGATGGCAAACTGGTCTACATCGATATTAGCCAGTCAATTCCAACGCCATAAGCCTATAATTCGTGGGGCGGTGGGGTGGAAGTGTTTCAGCTTTAACGGTGTTCTCTAGGGCGAAGCCCTAGAGAACACTTGTTAGGTTTGTGAGACCATTGTTTTCACTAATGCGCCGCTTCATTTGCTAGTGGTTGATGTTTCGGTAATCGGTAAGGTGGGTGGACAATGCAGGTATCAGTCCTTGTCGCCTTTGGTTATGGGGTATTGTCTTTCCTCTCGCCCTGCGTTTTGCCCCTGATACCGGTATATCTGGGCAGCCTGGTCGGCCCTGATATTTTTGAGGACAGCGCCAAGCGTAAGCGCCTCCCCATTTTCCTGCATGCGTTGAGCTTTGTTATCGGTTTTTCCGTCATCTTTACTCTCTGGGGGGCTGGTTCCGGGCTGCTTGGTGCCGTCTTGCTTACTCACCTGACTGTCGCTCGCCAGATTGCTGGCATCCTGCTCATCGTGTTTGGAGCGGTCATGCTGGCGGCTCTGAAAATACCCTGGCTCAACTATGAAAGGCGGCTCAACGCCAACCTGCCGACTCGCACAAGCTACTTGCGTTCTTTCCTGATAGGGGCGGTTTTCCCGGTCGCCTGGATACCCTGCACCAGCCCGGTGCTCGGTGGCATCCTCCTGCTGGCTGGCACCTCGCAGACAGCCTGGCAGGGGGCTTATCTGCTGGCTATTTATTCTCTGGGCCTGGGGCTGCCATTTCTAGCGTTGGCTATTGCCTTTGACTTTCTGTCCCCGCTATTAAAAAATATCCGCCGCTTTTCCACCTGGATATCTGTTGTCAGCGGTGTGCTGCTTATCGCTTTGGGAATACTTGTCTTGACTGATAACATAGGTTGGTTTTTAGGTTTTATCCAGAGCTAAATCGAACTGAAGGAGTGACTTGAATGGGCAGGGCGATAAAGACAACGCTACTGATCACGGCTTTGATGCTCGTATTGAGTGGGTGTCAGACATCTACACCCCCCACCCAGACTCCGCCTGCCGTAACTTCCACCGCCAGCCAACCCGAGACTGCCCAGCTGACAACTAATACGAGCCAACCCGCCCCTCCTCCGCCCGTTACTCCTTCAAAGCCGCCCGCCCCCACCATTCCCATTGGCGTAAGTATCGGTAACATGGCTCCTGACTTTAATCTCAAGACCCTGACCGGAGAAAATGTCACGTTGAGCAGTTTGAGGGGTAAGCCTGTGCTGCTAAACTTCTGGGCAACCTGGTGTGACCCGTGCAAAAAAGAGATGCCATATCTGCAACAGATTAACGATAGTTATTCATCTAAAGGGCTTGTCTTACTGGCGGTTGATTGGAAGGACAAAGCCTTCGATGTAGAAAAATTCATGATGGCCTTTAACCTTTCTATGACCGTGCCTATGGATACTAATGGTAAGGTGACTCAGGCTTACCTCGTCGGCGCCATCCCAACCACCTTTCTTATCGATAAAGATGGTGTAATCAGGCAAAAAAAGATCGGCCCTTTCGCCGATGCAGCAGATATAGAAAACGAGTTGAAAAAGATTATGCCTTAGGCTTGGCCACTCAAACCGGCATGGAGCCAAAGTCTAAAACTACTAGAATCCGCGACTTTGCCTGTTACCATGGGGATGTTCAT
>Ga0154807_1081_pt27 | contig 7920 bp, 6 predicted proteins | sample Rifle2008BG16ft_FD_105815 | JGI IMG/M metagenome (GOLD analysis project Ga0154807, IMG submission 105815) | Chloroflexi bacterium RBG_16_51_9
GTTCTCGACCAGGCCTATGCCATCCCGAACGTCCTAGAATTCAACCATAATTTCTGGTGGCCCTGGGTCAGGGGTTACTCCGGAGAAGGTCCGGTGAGCTACGCTCAGACCATCTGGCCGAGTTATGTCTGGTACGATACAGCGTTAAAGAAATCCATGGGATATTAAGTCGATAAAATAAGAAACGATAAGGAGGGGAAGGAGATGACCAAAAACACTCTATGGCTTGTGGTGAGCTGCCTGATGTTGCTATCTCTGGTGATGGCTGCCTGCGGGCAACCAGCAGCAACGCCAATCGCTCCCACGGCGCCGTCCGCGCCGACGGCTACGACTGCGACGAACGTCCCGGCTGCTCCGACAGCGGAGAAGCCGCAGCAGGAGGCCGTCAAGCCCACCGATGAGGCGCCGAAATATGGCGGCACGCTGACACTGTTACCGTGGGGAGGTGAACCAACCCGATGGGACGGTTCAGCCGCCCATGACCAGGTTGAGCAGGGGATGTGGTGGGGCGATTGGGCAAGGGGGCCGGCTGGTGGCTACGGCACGGGAGAGGCTAGCTGGACAGGATGGCCCAGCAACTTCGATTTGATGAGAGGCGCCCTCGCCGAAAGTACCAAGTGGACAATCGACGAAGCCAAGAACGAAGGAGTTATCGTCTACCAGATTCGTCAAGGTGTGCACTGGGGGCTTAATCCCAAGAGCGAAGCCAGCCGTCTGGTCAACGGGCGAGAAGTTACCGCTGATGATATCGTTTTCCAGCTCAAGCGGATTACCACAGACCCCATCGCCTATCTTTACAGCGCCAGCCCGGAGATAAGGCAGGCCAGGGTAACCAAAACGGGACCCTGGGAGGTTACCCTCAACGTGCCACTTGACGCTACGGTGACACTGGTCAACCGCATCGGCAGCGGATACAATCTCCGAGGTAAGCCGGTGCCTCCTGAAATAGTTCAGAAGTACGGCAGCATGGATGACTGGAAAAACTCCGTGGGACCCGGCCCATTTATGCTGACCGATTACATTCCCGCGAGTTCGTGGATCCTGAGCAGAAACCCCAACTATTGGGACAAGGACCCTGTTGGCCCGGGCAAGGGTAATCAATTGCCCTACGTGGATAGCGTCAAGTTTCTCATTTTGCCCGATGCCTCCACCCGGCTGGCTGCTTTGCGCACGGGCAAGCTTGACCGGATGGACGGCGTTAACTGGGAAGACGCCCCCCAGATGAGGCGAACAAACCCGGAATTGATAGAAAGACCCGGCGCTAGTGGTGGTGGCGCCTTCTGGATGAATACGCAGAAGGCGCCCTTTAATGACTTGCGGGTCCGCAAGGCAGCATTGTTGGCCACTGATTTGAAAACGATAAATGACAGCTTACAGGGTGGACTCGGTCAAATCCGCACCTACCCGTGGCCATATAACAAGGACTACGCAGACCTGTACCTCCCTGACGACCGGTTAACCGAAGCCCAGAAAGAGCTTTATGTGTACAACCCCGAGAAGGCGAAACAGCTCTTGAAAGAAGCTGGCTTCCCTAGCGGATTTAAGGTCTCAGCGGTGATTACTAGCGGCGATGTTGATTTCTTCTCCATCATCAAGGATATGTGGAGCAAGGTAAGCATCGACCTAACGCTCGACGTGAAAGAGAGCGCCTCTGCCAGTGCTCTCAAGGCGGATGGGAACTACGACGTTGCCAGAGGCGGGGGCAATATTATCTCTCTATTCTATACGCCCCCTACGCTGACCACGCAGGTCAAATCATACGGCAATGTCAATGACCCTGTTTTGAACCAGGGCTTTGCCGATGTCCGAAAAACCATCATGACGAGTGGCATGAAAGCCGGCGTGCTGAAAGCCCGTGAACTCACGCCATACATCATCGACCAGGTCTATGGCATCCCCACTCCCAGCGCTCCGAGCAGCACCTTCTGGTGGCCCTGGGTAAAGAACTATTCCGGTGAGGCCACTGTAGGCTATAATGCTGATAACTATATAACCTGGGTCTGGGTAGACCAGGACCTGAAAAAGGCCATGGGTAAGTAAACCCGGCTCCTGACACTTGAACTGCTTAAGCATGTGACAGTAGGTTTACTGGTTTAAACGAGTATGAATTATCTGATTAGAATAATTTAAGGAGAGAAGGAATGGCAGACAAGATTTATAAGTGTCTCAATCCTGTAGGCAGCCAAGACCCTGTGGATTTCGTTGGCTTGGCACCGCGGTTGGGGTCCATTGACGGCAAGACAATCAACATGGCAATCTGCGGCGAGCCGGATATCTGGATACCCCTGGAAAAACGGCTGAAGGGAGATTATCCGGATGTTAACTGGACGATAAAGAAAACCTATGGTATCGCTCCAATTCAACTGAGCGAAGAAGAGAGAAAAACCACCGATGCCTTGATACTGGGAGTCTGCTGGTGACATGGCGCAGTGAACAGGCAGTTGCCTTATCTGGCAGACCTTGAGAAATCAGGCACTCCAACCGTCCTCATCGACCTTGAGGAAGAGACCGCCAAGGTAAAACACGATGCCCTGATATACGGCATCCCCGAGTTACGAGTCATCGAGGCTTCACGAACCCTACCGGGACCGGAGGATGTTGACAAGTGGATTGAGCAACTGGTGCAGCAATTGACCAAGCCCTTGACCGCCAAAGAGAAAAAAGGCGGTACCTGGGCGCCAGACGAGCCGAGAGTGCTCTTCGAAGGTAGCCTCGAGGAAGCTGAAGAATTCTATAACCAGACCGAAAACATTCCCGGGATACTCAATGCGCCTTTCGCCAAATACACTGACGGACTGCCCGTGACCATTCCCACCGAGGAACGTGTCAAAGAAATGCTATCCGGCACCAGTCACAGACCTGATGAGGTTATCACCATCCAGCGCACTGTCGAAGTACCAAGCACCAGCGCAATCACGTCTGCCTACACTAAGAAAAGAGGTGACGTGGTCAGGTTTATGCCGATGTACCGGTCAGCCACGGTGGAGCAAGTAGCTGTTAACGCCGTGATGGCTGGCTGCAAGCCGGAATACTTCCCCGTAGTGCTGGCGATTGCAGAATCAGGCGGCGGCACGGGTGATGGCCGGGGTGGGGGTGGCGCCTTTCTTGTTAGCGGTCCTATCTACAAAGAAATCGGTATGAATGTCGGCCACGGTCGGCTGAGCATCGGTAATCCGCCAAATATGGCTATAGGCCGGGTCGGTAGTCTTTTGTGGCGTAACCTGGGTGGTTACAAGGAGACCGTCACTACTATAATGACTTATGGCAACCCCGTTACCAAGGGTGGCTTTATTCTCGCTGAGTACGCCGAGGCATTGCCGCCGGGCTGGCTAGGCTTGAATGAAGAAATGGGCTACAGGAAGGATGAGAGCATCATTATGCCAATTGCACCTGGTGAATGGGGTATGGGCCAAGAACATGCGCCGGGTGTTTACCGGTCGTTGCAGAAGAGCGGTCACGGCGGCATAGCCAGATTTCTCGGCGTCAAGGGCTTGCCTGGACCCCATAACTATATCGACTTCATAATTGACGGCATCTGGAGGACGCACGAGGGGGGTTTTACCCTGGTCTTTGTCCCCCAGATGGCTCACGATATGTACAATTACGGCTTCAAGTCCAAGAAGGCCATATACGAGTATATGTGGAAAAAGAGCTTCGAACCGCTGGGTCAATACCGTCTCCGTGGAACACCCGATATACGCACCAACGGCTGGATGGGCATCGAGAAGACCTCTGGCAAACACTGGAAAGAACTGCCGGATGACTATATGGTGCCGGCCGGAGGAGACGACCCCTTCGCCAGCTATTGCATCATTGTTTGCGATGGCCAGGAAACATCGTCCCAGCGCTTCGCTGGCGGTCACGGCCAGTCTTACAGCATTGACGCCTGGCGGTAGTTGTTTAGTTGCCCTGCAACCTGTCCGAAAGGAGGCCGAAGTTTGGCAAGCAAGAGTGATAGCATGCTCAGTCCTTATCGCGTCTTGGACCTGACAGACGAAAAAGGGCTGCTATGCGGCAAAATCCTTGGTGACATGGGCGCCGATGTCATAAAGGTAGAGAAGCCGTGTGGCGACCCGGCGCGGAGCATCGGGCCGTTTTACCATGACGAGCCTCACCCGGAGAAGAGCCTGTTCTGGTTTGCTTTGAACACCAGCAAGAGAGGCATCACACTCAACATCGAGACAACGGACGGGAAAGAACTTTTTCAGAGGTTGGTGAAAACTGCTGATTTGGTCATTGAGAGCTTTCAGCCAGGTCATCTGGACAGGCTCGGACTGGGATACTCCGAATTAGAAAAAGTTAACCCGGGAGTCATCCTGGTCTCAATCACAGGTTTCGGGCAGACGGGTCCTTACAAGGACTGGAAGACTGCCGATATTGTTGCCTGGGCAATGGGCGGGGAGATGCTGGTGTGGGGGGATGCCAACCATCCTCCTATGCGAATGAGCCACCATCCCCAGTCCTATATGCATGCCGGAGCCGATGGCGTCATCGGCGCGCTCAATGCCCTTTACCAACGGTCTATCTCAGGCGAAGGGCAGCAGGTTGATATTTCAATCTTCGAATCCGTCATTGAAGTGGATACTACCAATCGTATCTCCGCCTGGCAAGGAAGGAAGCAGGTAGCCAGGCGAGGAGGGGAAGGCCGAGCTGGCGGGCCTGCTAATCACGTAGCAAGGAGGATGTACCGCTGCAAAGATGGCTGGGTATCATGGTCTTATCGCGCTAACCCGGCAGTTTACCCCAGTAAGCCGCTGGTCAAGTGGCTGGAGGATGAAGGGGTTTCCACCCCCTACGTGAGCAACTTTGATTTTACCAGGCCGGACTTCGCCCAGATTCCGCAGGAAGAATGGGACCAGTTGGAGGAGCCGACGGCCAAGTTCTTTATGACGAAAACCAAGGCTGAACTTCTGGACGGTGCTGTCAAGTACGGGGTGATGCTCTATCCAGTTTCCACCACCGCGGACATGATGGGAAACCCCCAGCTTATCGCCAGGGACTTCTGGAAGGAAGTGCCCCATGCGGAGCTTAAGGATACCATCACTTATCCCGGTCCCTTTGTCCTTGCCTCGGAGTCACCTCTGAGCATATCACGCCGGGCGCCCCTTATCGGCGAGCACAACAAGGAGATTTATGAGGGCGAACTTGGTATCTCAAAAGAAAAACTCACTGTTTTAAAACAGGCTCGAGTGATTTAAAACCGCTCATGGTGAGCTTGTCGAACCATGGCGATTCAGTTGCTTACCCTTCGACAGGCTCAGGGTGAGCGGATTTGACGACTATCTTGCATTAAATAATCATCTCGGGAGAAAAAGATGGCAAGAAAACTACTTGAAGGCATCAGGGTTATTGATATTACCGTCTGGTTTACCGGTCCTCTGACTACCCAGGCGCTAGCCGATTCTGGGGCTGAGGTGATTAGACTCGGGACCCGCAGTCGGACTCAGGGCGGTGTGAGTGGGGGACGGGCAATTAACAAGAAAAGCATTACCCTCAACTTTCAGAATCCGAAAGGATTAGAGTTGGCTCACAAATTGGTCGCCAAGTCTGATATCGTGGTGGAAAACCATGCCGCCGGCGTTTTGACCAGAAGAGGTTTGGGGTACCAGGACCTGAAGAAGGTCAAGCCTGACATTATTTATCTGAGTACCTGCATGCAGGGGCAGACGGGACCATATGCCAGCCACGCCGCATTCGGTGGCACGCTGACGGCATTATCAGGTTTCAGCCAGATTGCCGGTTGGCTTGGCGAAGAACCAACATCGGTCGGAGCTTATACTGATTTCATCGCTCCGCGTTTTCATGTTATCTCTATTATGGGCGCTCTTGAATACAGGCGCCGGACAGGGAAGGGCCAGTACCTCGATGCGTCTCAGAACGAAGGCAGTATGCAGCTAATGGCTCCGCTCATTCTCGATTATACCGCCAACCAGCGCATTGCTGAGACTATGGGCAACAAGTGTGCCTACGCCGCTCCCTATGACGTTTACCAGTGCGTTGGCGAAGATGCCTGGTGTGCCATCGCCGTTTTCACTGATGGAGAGTGGCGCAGCTTCTGCGCGGTCATCGGCTCTCCAGCGCTGGCTGAAGACCCGAGGTTTGCCACGCTGCTGGCAAGGAAGGAACACGAAGAAGAGCTGGATAAGCTGATTGGGGAGTGGACGAGGACACGCGATGCGGTCGAGGTGATGAACATGATGCAGGCGGCCGGAGTGGCTGCCGGACTTGTGGAGACCAATGAATACCAGATGGAATCCGACCCTCATGTGAAAGCTCGCAAATACTTCTATGAAGTTACCGGCCCGGATGGCAAAACGCAGCGCGGCAATCCTGGCGTCCAGTTCTCGCTCTCAAAGACACCTCTGCCCGAGCGACGAATTGGTTCAGAGCTAGGCGCTGACAACGATTATGTGTTCAAAGACATCATTGGCCTTTCGGATGAAGAGTTTAATTCACTGGTCAAAGAGAAAGTTATCGACTGAGTGTGGCAGGTGTTTAGAATTCTACCAATCCAACAAGAAGTAAAATGTGACTCTCAACAAGAGCATGGATTGCTTTTATGACGGTTTCCCATATTTAGCCTCACCTCATATATTCCCCTATCTGAAACTCAGATAAATCGAAGTTTTAATTAAGTAATTGCCCTGATTGCATTTACGTACCGTATACCCTACACTTTAATTACTACAAGTTTTAGCCGTGTTCAGCGTCACTAGAGCTGGCCCTGCCAGGGGAAATCAGGGTGCTGCGGGGATTTCCTTTTCACCTGGCAGCTTAAATACTTCCTTTGCTCCTCCCGTAACCGGAGCCCTGTGGGAAATCGGGCTTAGTGGCAGGACCAGTTGAGAAAAATAGAGCGCACTGATATCAAACAACTAACGAAGACCTGTTTCTCTATAAAAGGAGGTAATGATGAAAAAAGGAATTCTGTGGTTGGTAGTCAGTGGCTTGATGGCGCTATCCCTGGTGATGGCAGCTTGCGGCACGGCAACAACACCGACTACGACAAGTACACCAACTATCCCAACGACACCAGCTAAGCCGGGAGAAGAACCGACACAGAAGGAGACGGTGAAGCCCAGCGCTGAGGTACCAAAGTATGGTGGCACTGTTACCTATCGCATAGGTAGTGACCCGACTAATTTTGACAGTGGCACTAACCGTAGCGGCGGTGCCCTCAGCGGTGTTGTCTATGACCAGTTTGTAGACCAGGACTGGACGAGAGGCCCAGCTGGCAGCGGGGTAACTAATTTCGCCGCCGGCATCGGCTCCGTAGATGATTGGGGAGCCTCGTTCATCGACAGCTGGTCGATTCCCCGCCAGGGGGTCTGGGTACTCCAACTGCGCCAGAACGCTTACTGGCATCCAGTGAACACTGAAGCCGGACGGCTGATGGGCGGGCGGCAAGTTACGACAGATGACATTATTGCTGGTTTTAAATATCTCATGAGGGCTCCTTCTGATTCCTGGCTGTACGCTTTTCGTTCGGAGATAGCTCGCCTGTCAACTATCGAAAAGACGGGTCCCTGGGAAGTTACTATTAAGACTCCGATTGAACAATACACCTCATTTGTCTGGATAATTCAGGGAGCCGGTTTTTATCGCGTCTATCCCCAGGATGTAATTGCCAGGTATGGCAACGTGGGGAATTGGCGAAATGCGGTGGGGACAGGGCCTTTTATGCTGGTTGACTATGTTCCGGGTAGTCAGTTTGTCTTTCAGCGCCATCCTAAGTTCTGGGGGACAGACCTGGTCGGTCCAGGTAAGGGTAATCAGTTGCCGTATGTAGATGCCGTCAGGGAACTTATCATCCCCGACTTGTCAACAACCTTTGCTGCTCTCCGCACCGGTAAGCTTGACCTGGTTGGCGGAGTCGAGTTAAGTGATGCGCAAAGCTTTTGGAAGACTAGCCCCAAGCTC
>Ga0154807_1009_pt1 | contig 7878 bp, 10 predicted proteins | sample Rifle2008BG16ft_FD_105815 | JGI IMG/M metagenome (GOLD analysis project Ga0154807, IMG submission 105815) | Chloroflexi bacterium RBG_16_51_9
GAAGGCGACAAAAGGAAAATATCTTTTTCAGGGAAACGAATCGAGGCTAGCTGAGCGTGGGAGTCGTTTTTCTGGTTATGGTAAGTTTGGTGGGGTGAAGGGGTACAGGTAGGAATTTGACATAGCGGCATATATATGCTTTAATGAGTGAAAATCGTCAATGGGGGTGAAAAATGAAAAGAACAATGATTTACCTGCCTGACCAGACCCATCAAGGACTGAGGAAGATTGCCTTTGAACACAAGACTTCCATCGCTGAGCTTATCCGGCGGGCCGTTGACAGAGCCTACGGAGAAGATATCGAGGATATCCGCGATGGTGAGGAAGAATTGGCAAAATACCTGGCTGACCCGTCCTCGGCAATTAGTTGGAATGAATTGCGCCCGAAGAAAAAAGTGAATGTATGAAATCGAATTCACTTCGCGTGCCAACCGTGAATTCAAGAAACTTACACCTGCCGTTCAAGAACGTTTAGAAGATGCCATTGACTGCCTTGAAGATAATCCGAGGCAAACAGGAGTTAAGAAACTAAACAGGGTGTTATATCGTATTAGAGCGGGAGACTGGCGAATCATTTTTGCAATCCTCGACAAACAGCAGCGGGTAGTCATAGTTAAAGTCGCCCGGCGGTCAAAGGATACCTACGCAGATTTAAACAAACTCTTCTAATCCTAAGGAGGTTCCAATGTTCAAAGACCTGGTCTTGCAGAACCGGAGCTACCGGAAATTTCGCCAGGAAGTCCCGATAGAAAAAGAGACGCTGAGGGAGCTGGTCGACCTTGCCAGGCTCTCTGCATCCACCTCTAACCGGCAATCCCTGAAGTATATGCTCTCCTGCGACCCGGCAAAGAACGACCTGATATTCTATAATGTCTTTTTTGCCCGCAAGGACCCGGAAGTGCGCTATCCGCCGGAAGGTGGAAAGCCATCCGGCTATATCATCATGCTCGGAGATACGGAAATAGCTCAGAATTTTTCGCCCGATAACGGCATCGCCGCCCAGAGCATCCTGCTGGGGGCGAGCGAGCTGGGGCTGGGGCTGTATGGTGATGATGATGAAGAGGGACGAGCTGATGAAGCTCCTTAACATCGAGCCGCGCTACAGGCTGCTGATGGTAATCGGCCTGGGCAAGCCTGATGAGCAGGTGGTTCTGGAGGATGTCTCTGACGGAAAGCATATGTTTTACTGGGACGGCGATGTGCGCCGCGTGCCCAAGCGCAGACTCGATGATGTAATTGTCGCCAGCCATGCGCCCAAAGAGGCGGTGGTGAGATAAGTTCAAATGACAAAAACCAAATACATCGGTAATAAACATAAATGCCAAAATCCAAAGTTCAAATGAAATCCAAATGCTTAAATGCTAAAATTATTTCTTGATTGAGGAGGGCTTAGATGATAAAGGATTTGGTGCTGAAGAACAGGACATATCGCAGATTTTACCAGGACCCAGTTAAGGAAGAGACGCTGAGAGAGCTGGTCGACCTGGCAAGAAACACGGCCTCGGCAACCAACCGCCAGCCCCTGAAATACATCCTTTCCTGCGAGCCGGAGACGAATGCCAAAATATTCCCCCTGCTCACTTTTGCCGGTCAGCTCAGGGATTGGGGCGGGCCGTTCGAAGGGGAGAGGCCGACCGCCTATATCATCATTCTGCTGGATACTGAGATAGCCAAGCAGACCGGCGCTGATACCGGCATCGCCGCCCAGACTATTCTGCTGGGGGCGGTAGAGAAGGGGCTGGGCGGCTGCATGCACGGCTCGGCCAAGAAACCGGAGATGATGCAGGCGCTCAATATCCCGGCCAAATATGAGATTCAGCTTGTCATCTCACTGGGCAAGCCCAAGGAACAGGTGGTGGTTGAGAAGGTGGGGCCGGACGGCAAAACGGCCTACTGGCGGGATGAAAAACAGGTGCACCACGTGCCCAAGCGGAGCTTGGAGGAAATAATAATCGGCTGAGCCGATAAAATCTAAATGTCAAAAATCAAAACCTAAAAATTGAACTTTGAGCTTTGTAATTTTGAATTTTAGGGAATGGGGTTTGGTGGGGAAATGATAGATATGTTTGAACAATCAGCTTCAGGCGGAAAAGAGTCTGCATCCAACGCGGGGGCGCCGCTGGCGACGCGGATGAGACCATCGACGCTGAACGAGTTCGTCGGGCAAAAGCATCTGGTGGGTGAGGGGCGCGTGCTGAGGAAGGCGATTGAAGGCGGGAGGCTGCCCTCGATTATCCTCTGGGGACCGCCGGGAAGCGGCAAGACTACCCTGGCTAATGTCATCGCCAACAGCACCAATTCGGTCTTCAGTCCGGTGAGCGCAGTCAGCGCCGGGGTAGCCGACCTGCGCCGCATCATCGAAGAAGCCAAAAGCCGCCGCAAAATGGCTAACCGCAGAACGATACTTTTCATAGATGAGATTCACCGTTTTAACAAGACCCAGCAGGATGCCATCCTGCCCTTCGTCGAGGACGGCACCGTCACCCTCATCGGCGCCACCACCGAAAATCCATCTTTTGAAGTCACCTCGGCGCTGCTTTCCCGGTGCCAGGTGCTGAACCTGAACCCACTGAACGAGGCTGAAATCCGCATCATCATCCTCAGGGCGTTGAAGGACAGCCTGAAGGGAATCGGGATACTGAAGGTGGAATTGCCTCCCGATGCCGTGGAACATCTGGTCAACATGTCCAAAGGGGACGCCCGTATCGCCCTGAATGCCCTGGAGCTGGCGGCACTGAGCACGCCGCCGGATGATAAAGGCAAGCGGAATGTTCAACTGGCAACCATCGAGGACGCCATTCAGCACCCGGCCCTGCGCTATGACAAGGCAGGCGACCAGCACTACGACCTGATTTCAGCCTTGCATAAGTCGCTAAGAGGCTCTGACCCGGATGCATCTCTCTACTGGCTGGCCAGGATGATTGAGGCGGGTGAGGACCCGCTCTTTATCGCCCGGAGGATGATACGCTTCGCCTCCGAGGATGTCGGCATGGCTGACCCCCAGGCGCTGGTGGTGGCGATGGCCGCCCAGCAGGCGTTTCACTTTATGGGATTGCCCGAGGGCAATCTGGCCCTGGCCCAGGCGGCCGTCTACCTGGCCACGGCTCCCAAGAGCAACGCTCTCTATGAAGCCTACGGCCGGGTGCAGGAAGACATCAAGCGGGGGGTGGCGGACATCGTGCCAATGCACCTGCGCAATGCGCCGACGCCTTTGATGAAGCAATCAGGTTACGGCAAGGACTATAAATATGCTCACGATTACCCGGAGCACTTCGTCGAGCAGCAGAACCTGCCCGACACGCTCAAGAACAGGGTCTACTACAATCCAGGGGAGCAGGGGTTTGAGAAGACAGTCCTCGCCCGCCTGCGCAAATGGTTCCCCAGCAAGAGGAAAGAGGCCGAACCGGGGAAGGGTGAGTAGGCTATATAAGGGCAATCTGCATAGACGAATGACAAATGACCAAGCCCAAATGCCAAATGAAGCCCAAAACTCAAATGACAAAAAGTCGGAGGCACTTGGGTATTTGGATTTTGACATTCAGGTTTGCTCAACACTATGAGCCCTCTCACCATTTTTGGCCTCTTTGCAGTTACGGCAATGCTGGTGTGTTACGCATTGGAGCAGCGCAGCCGGTGGTTCATCCTGGCCTTTGGCGGGTCGTGCGTGCTGGGGTCGGTCTACGGGTTCTTGCAAGGGGCCTGGCCGTTCGGGGTGGTGGAGGCAATATGGTCCATCGTGGCAGTGCGCCGGTGGTGGGTCGCGGGTGGTTCGACAAGCTCACCATGAGCGGATATTTGTTTTCTACGCGTTTGAAAAAAAGGGGGCTAAAGTAAATCAAATGATTCAATTCGCCGATTGGTTTTGTCGCCCTTCGACCCTTCGGCACGGCTAAGGGCAGGCAGGATGAACGGTCTCAGGTTGATGGTAAGGTACGCCCGATTCGATGCGCCTCAGTGCGAGCAGGGCAACAGGGTGACTAACCGTCCGGTCACAGGAATATAGTAGCACCAATGGTAAGGTGGGTCTAGGGGATTTTGTCGTGCCCATTACTATGGATCCCGATTCTCATCGGGATGGTTCGGCTGCGGCCTCCCAGATTTGACTTCTCTAATTGTTTGTGATATGATATAGCAGTAGTTTAAGTTTAGGTTAGTTCAACCCTCTTGAAATCCCCAGATTTTTCTCAAGTATTGGATGACCAAAAGCTCTAGCTAACTTTTTAGAGAGGAGGTCATCCAAATGATTTTTGACGATAAGACAATCCAGTGCGCTGATTGCAGGACTAACTTCACGTTCACAGCCGGGGAGCAAGAGTTCTATCAGACAAAAGGCTTCACCAATGAGCCTAAACGCTGTCCCGATTGCCGCCGGGCTAACAAAGCCAAGCGTGGCGATACCAACAACAGCAATAGCTATTCTTCCAGGTATTAAATTTCTGATATCTTGCGGCTTCATCCAGAAGATATAACCTGAAGGATAACCGCCGCATGGAAGACGAAGTTACTAAGCAGGGCAGGTAATCGAAAGGTTACCTGCCCTTTTGGGGTTGGTATTATTGTTTGGCAAGGTCGTTAGCGAATAAGTCAGCAGTTCTATTTGTCTAATACTTAGAATCATACGTTGACCCAGAGTCTTTCAAGGCAAAAAGAATTGCTTCATTATTAGCTGCAATTACTTCAGCAATATTGGGTATTACGTATGTATGGACAAATTCAGCGTATCCTTCATAGGAGTGTTCTTTTACACCTTTCTTTAGCATTTGTAGTATCACTTCTTTAGATAGACCTAAACTTGCATTTTCAGGCGTTTTAACCATTGTATCCCTCCTTTACAGGTGATTTCATAAGGTGCTATTTGAGTTTCCTGGCGCTCCAAGTCAAGGAATGGGGACTACTTGTAATCGGCCGGTTTTGGTGACTCTGTAAATGAATGGTCTAGGTGTAATATTCTCTGCTGTAACTATTCGTTGATAGGCTCTGGCAAAGCATTGCATCTTTTCCCAACGTTTGGCTTCTGCTCCCCATAGATAAAAGCAGCCAATATTGTATTGCTTTATTGCTGATAATTCAGCTTCTCTGGTATGATGTTGACTGTCGTGCCCTATGACGGTCCAGCCCCGTTGTCCCACTTGGGGCAACCAGACATCATCAGCTTCATCTATCCGGAAATGCTGCTGATGATAATGCAATTCATTAAATTGCCTGTCAAAACGCAATGTGATTAGTGCAGTCGGCAAGGATGTTCCGATGTCTCTGTCAAAGAATACTATCATGCTGCTACTGCTATTCCCTCAAAGGACAGACCGTCCATAATTGCTACCTCATCAAGATGGAAATCATCTTTAATGTCGTCAATAGTCTCGCCAGCGTGATGACGACCTTTGAGGATCCATGTGGGAATACCTGTAACAGTTGGAGCTCCGAATGCAACACGAGGATCAATTACTACCAACGATTTTCGTCCCGCCAGATGCCATTTGAGAGCTAGGTCGTACTCATAGTCGAATTCCATCAGTCGATCTTCCACGATTTGTTCCCAAGCAAGTTGCCCGCCCTTGTCGGCTACGATGAGACGCATTTCATCATCGTGCTCGAACTGCTCCAAGTCTAGTAATAGGTGAAAGCCTTCAGTCTTAAACCTATATTCAGCGAGTGGATATTCAGAATTAAAGTTTTGCGCCAGATACTGCCTGGCTTTTCTAATGTTCGGGAGAGATAAACCCAATTGTCTCAATCTGGACACGACTGCTACTTCAATAAGCTGTAAGTAGGATAGAGGTTTCCCGTGTTCTTTACTTGGAAGTGTTACGCCAGACAGAGTTTCTCTGTAGTGCCAGTTGGCGATTGCTTGGGGTGACTCGTTCACGTATCTAGCGGCGTCAGCAATTCTATAGGATGGTAGATATAGACGCCTTCGCCATGGCTCTGCTCCTCTAACGGCCACTAAATCAGGCATAGCAAACCGTCCTCACTATTGATAATTTCTTTAACTTTTAGGCGTATCATACATCCTCTATTCCAACACGTCAAGCAAGGTTTCCCCTACCTCCCCATCACCTCATAAAGGTGTGCCAGGCTCATTTTGATGACACCCTGGGCGCGGGGGTCGGGGGGGACTTTGATGCCATACTTTTCGAGGAGAGCCGTATTCGCCTGGGCTTGCTCCAGAGTTAACCCCTGTTTCTTTGCCTCTTTGGTGACATCTACCCAGCTCTGAATCTGTTTGCTCATCTCAGGGATGTAGCTCTTATCGCAGACATCGCCGTGGCCGGGGACAAAGAAATCGGCATCAAATTCCTGGTAGCGTTTTAATGATTCCAGCCACTCGAGGGGCTGGGCCTGGTGGAGGAAGGGCTGGGTATTGTAAACGATGTTATCCGAAGTGCAGACCACCTTCTCCTCAGGGATATAGACGGCCACCTGGTAGGGGCTGTGGCCGGGCAGGTGGATAAGCTGGAAGGTGTGCTTGCCCACGTAGAGGGTGAGCCGCTCGGAGAGGGTGATGGTGGGGGCGCGGAAGGAAAAGCCGCCCAGCAGGGAGAGGCTGGCGGGAGACATGGTCTTCATCCGCTCTTTGAACTGGTCGACATTGGCGGCCAGGATTGCCGCCCGGGTGCCTTCGTGACCGACCACCGTCCCCTGGAAAAAGTAATTCCCGCTGAAGTGGTCGCCGTGGGGTTCGGTATTAATCAGGTAGCGCACCATGCCGAATTTGGCAATCTCATCCCTCCATTTGACGGCTTCATCCGGCATCTGGGGAGACTCAATCATAACGATGCCTTCTGAGGTGGTGACAAAGGTACAGTTGGCGCCGCGGAAACCGGTTTCGGCATAGACATTAGGGGTGATCTTTTTCATTTTTTCCTCCGTTAATGTTTGCTTGTTGAAAAGGATTAAGGGGTTATTTCGTCTTTGAAATCTCTCTCAATCTCCCCTTTTCAAGGGAAGATGCCTATAGCAACCCGCTTCTGGTTCAGGTATCCCTCTTTGAAAAAGGGGGACAAAGAGGGATTTTATCCCTTCTTCACCAGCGTGGCTTCATATCGAGCCTTCTCTTCCCGGAACCAGACGACCCTCTCTGAGAGGGTGTCTATAATGTGCAGGTGGTAGGGGCATCTTGTCTCACACTCGCCGCACTCGGTACAATCGGCCGCTTTAAGCACGGCCTCAGCGGTGCCGCCCGTGAAGAAACGCTCCGGAGGCTGGCGCTTGAAGAAACTGGGAGCAATCATGACGGTCGAGATTTGTATATCGTTGGTGCAGGGGCGGCAATAATCGCAACGGTGGCAGAAGCTGCTGCCCAGTTCATCCCTCAACCGCTGCATTTCTTGCTCTTCTGCCTTTGTCATCTTGTAGGGCCTGTTGAGAATGCCGACAATCTCCTCAATTTCGGAGATTTTCTCGATGCCCGGAATGGCAATGACATCGGGGAAGTTGAAGAGGTATTTGAAACAGATAGTAGCGTTGTCCAGCATACCGCCGGCCAGCGGCTTCATGCAGATGAAGGCGACATCATGCTCGCGGCAGAGCGGCAGAAGCTCCCTTTCAGCTTCGTCAGTGATAAAGTTAAAGGGGAACAGAATCGTCTCAAAAATGTCTGAGACGACCATTTCTTTAGCCATATCCAGCGAGTGCGAGGTGACGCCGATGTGCTTTATCACGCCCGCCTTTTTGGCTTCCTGAAAGACTTCCATAGCTCCACCGGGAGCCATCACTTTGTTAAAGCTATCTTTATCAGCGATGTTATGAAACTGGTAGAGGTCGATGTAATCCGTGCCCAGGTGTTTCAGGCTTAATTGAAGATGCTTTTCCGCACCGGCGCGGTCCCTGGCTCCTGTCTTGGTGGCGATGATTATATCTTTGCGGTTGCGGCCGGCG